>Ga0247823_10002048_pt1 | contig 16679 bp, 14 predicted proteins | sample 13C_PalmiticAcid_2_FD_192426 | JGI IMG/M metagenome (GOLD analysis project Ga0247823, IMG submission 192426) | Soil microbial communities from agricultural site in Penn Yan, New York, United States - 13C_PalmiticAcid_Day30 | ecosystem: Environmental > Terrestrial > Soil > Agricultural land...
TAGAACAGGGTCAGGATCTCGCGTTCGACAGGCGGAAGCCCGGCCAGCCCGCGCTCGATCCATTCGAGGTCGCCATGATCGTCGAGCTCGTCCGTCGCCTGGTCGTAATCTTCGTCGAGCGGCGGTGGCGTGCGGTACCGGCGGCGCAGCGCGTCGACGAAAGCGCGATGCGCGATCCCGAACAGCCAGGCGCGGAAACGATGGGGGTCGTAGAGCCGGTCGATCCCGCGCAGCACGCGCAGCCAGATGTCCTGGGTCAGCTCCGCCGCCGCGTCGTCATCCTCGCAAACACGCCGGGCATAGCCGGCGACGGGGCCGGCCCAGCGTGCAATCAGCGCATCGAATGCACGGCGCTCGCCCAGCTGGCATCGAATGACGAGCAGCGCGTCATCGTGCGTCCCTTCGCTCACACCCGGTCCTTGCATCGCTCGCCTCTTCTGGTCCCCTTGTAGTCGGAGCTTGGCGAAAAAGGTTCACGGCCGTCGTGATTGGCAACTTAGATGACCGGCGTCAGCCGGGTTCGGCTCAAGGTCTGCCGCTCCCGGCGGGTGCTAGATGCCTCGGCCCTTAAATGGAGCGGCACCTAACCCCGCTTGCAAAGATCCATCTAAGCGAACGGCGGGTTTAGGGATCGCCCGAAGGTGCGCTGAATGTCCACAATGAGGGCGCAAAGTCGTCGTGAAAATCTCATGATGCGCATAAAACTCGCAGCCGCTTCCTGACCCTCAACGCCTCACGTCGCACGCCCCTTCATCATTGCGCTGTGCGTAATGATGAAGTGCATCCAATCGGCATTCTCCAACTCGCATTCGCATAGGAAAACCTGCTCAGGGAACGGGAATGCGCCCGCCCACTGATGCGAGAACACCAACATGAAGCTCCATTACCACCCTCTCTCGGGCCACTCCCACCGTGCCCGCCTCTTTGCCTCGCTGCTCGGCGTTCCCCATGAGCTCGTCGAGGTCGACCTCATGGCCGGCGCCCACAAGAAGCCGGATTTCCTTGCACTGAACCCGTTCGGCCAGGTCCCTGTCCTGCAAGACGGCGACGACGTCGTGTCGGACTCCAACGCCATCCTGGTCTATCTCGCGAAGAAGCACGGCCGCACCGACTGGCTGCCCGAAGAAGCGCGCGCCGCCGCCGCCGTCCAGCGCTGGCTGTCGGTCGCGGCGAACGAGGTTGCGAACGGCCCGGCAGCTGCGCGGCTCGTCACCGTCTTCGGCTCGAAGCACAATGCGGAGGAAGTGATCGCCCGCGCCCATGCGCTGCTTCAGAAGCTCGAGGCGCATCTGACCGGCCGCGAATGGCTGGTCGGCGACGCCCCGACGATCGCCGATGTCGCAATCTACAGCTATGTCGCCCACGCCCCCGAGGGCAATGTCGACCTGTCAGGCTATCCCGCGGTCAAGGCGCACCTCCGCCGCATCGAGGAGCTGCCGGGCTTCGTTGCATTCGTCCAGACGCCGGTCGGCCTCGCCGCCACCGGGACGGCCGCCTGAGCTCAGCAGGCCGGGCGGGCCCCGCCCCTCCCGGCCTCTGACCATCTTTCCCGGAGGACATGGTGACCGAAGAGACGCGCTGGAAAAAGCTGGAGACCTGGCATCGCGGCGAGAAGGCCATTCAGGCCACGCTCGGAATGGTCGAACGAATGGAGGCGACCGGCAGGCGTGTCGTCCGCGACTATATGCCCGACCAGCATCGCGAATTCTACGCACAGCTACCCTTCATGGTCGTCGGGAGCGTCGATCCCGCCGGCGATGCCTGGGCGACCTTCCTCGAGGGCCAGTCGGGCTTCATGACCTCGCCGACGCCGACCACGCTCGAAATCGGTGCCCTCCCCGATCCCAGCGATCCGGCGGCCATCGGCATCCGTGACGGCGAACCGATCGGTATGCTCGGGATCGAGATGCACACGCGCCGCCGCAACCGGATGAACGGCTTCGTGAAGCGGAGCGGCGACGGTATCCATATCGATGTCGACCAGAGTTTCGGAAACTGCCCACGCTACATCCAGCTTCGCGACTTCAGCTTCACCCGTGACCCCGCCGTTCCCTATGCCGGCAAGGTCGAGAGTCTCGGCGCGCTCGACGCCGACGCGCGGGCCGTCATCGCCGCGGCGGACACCTTCTTCGTCGCTTCCTATGCGGAGCGCGAGGACCGGCGTCAGGTCGACATCTCGCATCGCGGCGGCAAGCCCGGCTTCATCCGTGTCGGTGAGGACGATCTCCTCACCATCCCAGACTTCGACGGCAATCTGTTCTTCAACACGCTCGGCAACATCCTGCTGAACGGCAAGGCAGGGTTGATGTTCGCCGACTTCGCGACCGGCGACATGCTGCAAATGACCGGCGATGCCGAAGTCATCCTGGAGTCGCCGGAGATCGCCGCATTCCAGGGCGCCGAGCGGCTCTGGACTTTCCGCCCACGCTGGATCGTGCGCCGGCGCGGCACGCTCGCGCTCCGCTGGGCGCCAAGGGAGGACGGCGCGTCGCCCAACTCGCGCATGACCGGCGACTGGGCCCAGGCGGCGGACCAACTGCGCGCGGCCGAACTGGCGACCCGCTGGCGGCCATATCGTGTCGTCCGGATCGTCGACGAAAGCGCCTCGATCCGCTCCTTCCTCCTCCAGCCGGACGACGGCGCAGGCAAGCTGCCCCATGCGGCCGGTCAACACCTGCCCATCCGCGTCACGCTTCCAGAAGCGGACAAGCCGGTTATCCGGACCTACACCCTGTCGGCAGCGCCGTCCGACGATGCCTATCGCATCAGCGTCAAGCGGGACGGCGCGGTGTCGGGGTTCCTCCACGACGCGGTGCAAGTCGGCGACATCATCGAAGCCCGCGCCCCGGCGGGCGCCTTCACCATCGACGCGCGCGAGAAGCGACCGGCCGTTCTGCTCGCGGCCGGGGTGGGAATCACCCCGATGCTCGCGATGCTGCGCCACATCGTCTACGAAGGGGTACGCAAGCAGCGCGTCCGGCCAACCACCCTGTTTCACGCAGCCCGCACGAAGCTCGACCGCGCCTTCAATCGGGAAATCGCGGAGCTTGTCGAAGCCTCGAAGGGGGCGGTCCGCGTTATCCGGGTGCTGAGCGACCCACAGGACGCGCAGGAAGGCGCGGATTATGACGTCGCCGGGCACATCGAAACGGCACTGCTCACCCGCTCGCTCCAGCTTGACGACTATGACTTCTATCTGTGCGGCCCACCTGCCTTCACCCAGTCCATCTATGACGGACTGCGCGACCTGAATATCGATGACGGCCGCATCCATGCCGAAGCGTTCGGACCGTCTTCGCTGGTGCGCCGCGAGGATGCCGGCGCGACAGTGGTGCAGCTCGATCCTCCGGCAGTTGCGCCGGTCAAAGTCATCTTCACCGAGACCGCGAAGGAGGCACGCTGGCAACCGGGATCCGGCAGCCTGCTGGAGCTGGCGGAGGCGCGCGGCCTCGAGCCCGAGTTCAGTTGCCGCGAGGGCAGTTGCGGAACTTGCAAGGTCAAGCTGCTCGCCGGCAAGATCACCTACGCGAAGAGGCCCAGCGCAGCGGTAGCCGATGACGAGGTGCTGATCTGCTCGGCGGTTCCGGCACGCCAGGACGGCGCCGAGGTGATCAAGCTCGCGCTCTGAACCGGAATTGCTGCGTAGGGCGCAATAATCCCTTGTCCAGTTTAGCCGTTCTACCGGCGCCCAAGGACGCCGAAATGACTGAAAGACGGTGGTTCCATTCCCCCGTCAAAGGAGAGCAATCCATGTCACGGCCACCAATCCCTCCCTTCACCGAGCAGAGCGCCATCGAAAAGGTCCGCCTTGCCGAGGATGGCTGGAATAGCCGCGATCCCGCGAAAGTGGCGCTTGCCTACACCCCCGACACACGGTGGCGGAATCGCGTCGAGTTCGTGACCAGCCGCGAGGAGGCTCAGGCCTTTCTCACCCGCAAATGGAACAAGGAACTCGATTATCGGCTGATCAAGGAGCTCTGGGCATTCACCGGGAACCGCATCGCGGTGCGCTATGCCTATGAATATCGCGACGACAGCGGCCAGTGGCACCGGGCCTATGGCAACGAGAATTGGGAATTCGCCGAGGATGGCCTGATGGCGCACCGCCACGCGAGCATCAACGAGCACCCGATCCCTGAGGCGGAACGCCAGTTTCGCTGGCCGCTCGGCCGTCGCCCGGACAATCATCCGACACTCAGCGACTTCGGCTGCTAGCCGCCAGGAGATGCGCGATGACCAACGTCACTCTCGACGGACGTCTGCGGCTCGCGGTCGAGCTGGCGCTCACCAAATGCGCCGACCCCGCGCGTGCCCTTCGACAGGAGAATGAAGGGCGCCGGCTCGGAATGTCGGGGGCGGAGATCGACGCCGCGCGCCGCGGCCACGGCTTCGACGTCCAGATCAGCCGCGCCTTGTCTCTTGCCGCGGCATCGCAAAGCAGCGCCGGCCCATCGGTCGAACGGAAGCGGGCGCTCAGAGCCGGCCTCCCCGAGCCGGTCTGCCGTGAAATCGAACAACTCGCGGAGCGGTTCGCTTCGCTCTCATCGAAGGAGTGATAGGATGGATACCCCTGCTCCCGGCGCTTCTGCCGGTCGCGTTTCGGCTTGGAAGGCGCTGGCTTCGCACTTCTGGCCCGACCCGATGCTGTCCCCCGACCATTTTCGCGACCTGCTCTCGGCGAAAGCCGCTATTCACCCCGAGGATCTGGCGCGGCTGATCTAGTCGCGCGGCGGTTGAGGAGACGGCATGGACAGGTGGCAGGCGATGCGGATTTTCGTTCGCGTGGCAGAGACCGGAAGCTTCGCGGAAACGGCGCGGCAGATGAACATGAGCGCACCCGCAGTAACCCGCTCCATCGCCGGCCTGGAGGACCTGATCGGCACGCGGCTGTTCGTCCGCACGACGCGAACGGTGAAGCTCACCGAGTCGGGGCGGCGGTATGTGGACGACTGCCGGCGGATCCTCGCGGATATCCTTGAGGCGGAGGCCAGCGCCGCCGGGTCCTACGCCGTACCGACCGGAACCCTGGCGATAACCGCGTCGCTGTTGTTCGGGCAAATGTACGTGATGCCGATCATCACCGAATATCTCGACACCTATCCCGGGATGACCGGCCGCACGCTCTTCCTCGACCGACCGGTCAATATCGTGGAGGAAGGCGTCGATGTCGCCGTCCGCATCGGCCATCTGCCCGATTCCGGCTTCACCGCGGTCAAGGTCGGCACCGTCCGGCGCGTCATCTGCGGCGCCCCGGACTATTTCGAGAAACATGGAGTTCCGATCATCCCGGCCGACCTCAAACGGCACCGTATCGCAGCATCCACGAGCGCATGGGCGTCGCCGGAATGGAAATTCGCGAACGACCTTCGCGTGACCGTCGATCCCGCGCTCGACTGCAATACGAATGACGCCGCGATCGCCGCCGCAGTATCGGGTTGGGGCCTGACGCGGGTCCTCAGCTACCAGATCGGCCCGGCACTGATTGCGGGAGATCTTCAGATCGTGCTCGCCGATCATGAAGAGGCGCCGCTTCCCATCCATGTCATCTATCCGGAGGGGCGCCACGCGCCGGCAAAGGTCAGATCCTTCGTCGAAATGGCGGTCGCGAGATTACGCGCGAATCGACTACTCAACTGACCTCGAAGTCATAGTTCGAAATAGTTCCGACGAAGGGAGATGCGCACACGTCCACGATTTTATCGGTCAGTAGGACCAAATCTATCGTACTCGCCCTCATCTCTGTAAATCGCTCGCCAATAGATCGCTGAGAGCAAGGTCTTCCAGATTGATACTCTCTGCGCGTTCGGTTTCCGTCCCACCATAGCGATGCACAGCCGAAATCCGACATTACCTCAGTCTGCACGGAAGTTGCATCGCGTACGAAGAGTGAAACCACAATGGTGACTTCTACCCATGGCAGAGACCGGACCGTTGCCTAGCGTACGGCCGGTTTCAGGATCGCCCGCGGGCAGACTAAGCGACCGCTATGAGGGCGCGTTGCAGCCGGCGCTCGGCGTGGAAGAGCGCGGCGTTTCGTCGCTAACGACTGGCTAAGCGGTAAGCGCGGGGCGTTACACCGAAACGACCACCGAACAACGCCGTAAAATGCGAGGGCGTCGAAAAGCCAAGTTCGTAGGCGAGCTCCGCGATGGTGATATCGCTCGTCAGCAACCGCCGCGCCGCAAGGTGGAGGCGATGTGTGCGAACATAGTCGCCATAAGCCATCCCGAGGGTGCGCTTGAACTGCCGGCTGAAATAGGCCGGCGACAAATGGCATAGCTGGGCCGCTTCTTCGAGCGTTGCCGGGTGGGCGGGATCGCAACGAAGGCGGTCGAGCGCCGGGCGGAGCCAATCCACGCCTGCCCTACGGTGGGCAATCGGCTCGCCGTTGATCATCGGTGAGTGCATGATCGCCGTCACCAGAACGTTGACCAGCGGCGATGCCAGTGGATCGGCGGGGCCGAGACTAGCGAGCCAGTCGGCAATACCAGCTATCCGTTCGCCCAGAACGCCGCCCGGCCGCGTGCAGAAGGGATGCGCAAGCCGTTCGAGCCCGGGCTGGCGTGCCAGCGCTTCAGCGCTGATCGCGTCGATCTGGACGAGCACCCAGTCCTTCGGACCGGCATCGAGCGTGAAATCATGAACTTCCATCGACGGCACATAGACGATCGAACCCGACGACAACGGGTAGCGGCGGCCGTTCGATATGAAGCTTCCAGCCACCTGGTGAAAGACGACGAACTCGCAGACGTCGTGAACGTGCGGGAAGGGTTCGGTTGCAGGTGCGTGAGCGGGATGCCGAATGCGCTCGGCGCGGAGCGTTGCGCCGAGCGGCAGGACGACGGGTTCGCAAATCGGGCGGATGGACATCGGCGCGAGCCTAAACCTCGTCTGTCTTCACCGGCCGGCATGCAAGGTCACGGGGTGCCAAGAACCCGAACTTCGTAGGGCGCGAGCGTTAGGTCGGCCGGATCGGCCGGCTTGTTGCCATCCATCAGATCGCGCCAGGCACTCCCCAGCGCGGGGAGCGTGACCCGGGTAGTCTCGGCGCTCGTGTTGGCCAGGATCAGGGCGCGCGCATTTCCTTGCTCACGCAGAAAACACAATGCGGGCGAAGCGTCCTCGCACAGGATTTGCTGTGTGCCTTGGCGCAGCTCGGCCCGCGCTGCGCGAAGTGCGAGCAACTTGCGATAGAAGTCATAGAGCGCATCCGGGCGCCTTTGCTGCTCCTGAAGCGAGATCCCGTCACCGCTGCGGTTGTACCGGTTGATCCAGGAGGGCCGCTCCCCCTGATACCAGATGGCGGAGCCCGGCGCGGAGAGGTCGTTGTCCCATCGGAACGCTTCGCGGAGCGGGATATGGGCTGCATCGGAGCGCGCGGTTTCGTCCACCCGTCCGCGCATCCCCAGTTCCTGGCCGTAATAGACGAGGGGGGTTCCGCGAAGAAGCAGCGTGAGCGCCGCGCCGACCCGCGCCTTGCGCTGATCGTCGCGGACTTCGGACATGAAGCGATCTGTGTCGTGGTTCTCGAGGAACAATATCTGTCCCTTGGTGACGGGAGTCACCGCATCCATCGTTCGGATCGCCTTCAGGATTTCGGGCTTGTTGAGCTTGGTCAGGCCGCCGCGCAGGGGGAACGCGAAAACGAGATCGGCGTTGCCGCGCTTAAGCCAGTCGTCGCCATAGCCCCAGTCGGCCTGTTCGGCGAGAATGCGAGCGGACGGGTTACGGGCTTTCACCGCGCGAAAGATCGGTGTCCAGAAATCGGCGAACAAATTGGTGAGGCGCCCCTTGTGATCGAGGTCGTCCATCATGTGATCGATGCGGAAGCCGTCCACGCCATCGCGCAGGGAGCCGTCGCCATGCGGATCGATCCAATGCAGGAACAGCTTCTCGAAATAGCGCTTCACCGCGGGGGTCCGCATGTCGACCATCGAGATGCCGATCCACTTGCCATCATAGCCGGGCCAGGCGGGCTGCTTCAGAAACGGTTGCGGTTCCTCATTCGTCTTGGGCCGGTCGTACAGGATGTGGCGGCTGAACGGGGAACCGGGCTTGCCGCGGGATTCGCTCAGCCACGGGTGCCCCTCAGCCACATATTGGATTTCCTGATCGAGATAGACTTTCAGTCCGTGCGCGCGGGCAGCCCGGACAAAGGTGAAATAGTCCTCCATCGTCCCATAAGCCGGATCGATGCCCTCGAAGTCGGTCGCGAAATAATTGTGATAATAGGGCGATGGCTGAAGCGGCGTCAGCATCAGCGAGGTGACGCCCAGCGATTTGAGATAGCCGAGCTTCTCCGTCATGCCCTTGAGATCGCCGATGCCGTCGCCGCTGCCGTCGCGGAAGCTGCGCACGAAGATGTGATAGATCACTTCGTCACGCATGGATTCTGCCGTCAGCGCCGGCCGGTCCGAAGGTTTGACCTCGGCCGGCGATGCGACGATCGGCGTCAAGGCGGCAAGGGCAAGCGAAGCCAGGATCGTCATGTAGCAGGTCTCCTGTCGGGATGGGCAAGTACGGCGCCGAAGAAGCGCAGGCTCTCGGCGAGCTCGCGCCGCCAATAGCTCCATTCGTGTCCGCCGGGGCGCTCGGCGTAATCATGTGCGATCCCGGCTGCGCTCAGCGCATCGTGCAACTCGCGATTGGCGTCGAGATACGCGTCCTCGACACCGCAATCGAAGCGGAACGGCGGCAGCGGGGCAGGGGCATCGCGCAATGCGGAAAGAGCGCACCGGTCCGCTGGCGCATCGCTCCAGCCCGTGCGGGGCTCGGCGATGAGCTCGTCGAGCCGCTCGATCCGGGTGAGCGCGGAATGCGCCGACGCGGCGGTTATTCGCGCCGGATGCTTCCCGGCAAAGCGGAGCGCCGCGAACCCGCCCATGCTCAACCCGCAGACAAGCAGCGGCGAGGGGCCGGTGCCATAGGCCAGCCGCGCGGCGGCGGGCGCTTCTTCCAGCGCCCAGGTCTCGAAATCCTGTGCGCGATGCGCGACATAGCCCGATCCATCGCCCCACAGCCCGTCCGAGGGCATACAGAGAATCACCGGCGGCAATACGCGTTCGGCCACCAGGGCTTCGGCGGTCAGATGCGCGGCACCCGTGGCCGCCCACGCCCAATGCGATCCATAGACCCCATGCAGCAGCAGGATCACCGGCGATTCCGCCGTGATCCCGGCGGTCGCATAGAGGGTGAGATCGGCGCGCTGGCCCAGCGCCGCGCTCTTCACCGTCATGAAGCGGAGACCCTCAAGCGGAATGGCGGGATCGGAAAGCTCGGTGGTGCGAAACATGCTCAATCGATCCGTACCACGCCCTTGGCGCTGTTTCCGGCGAGCATGTCGTCGAACGCCCGGCCAAGGTCAGCCAGAGGATAATGGTGCGTGATGAGCGAGGCCACTTCCAGCGCACCCTGTGCGATCCAATCGAACAGCCTGGGGAAATCGCGTGACGGCACGCAGCCGCCGTAAAGCGGCGTCAGATAGCGCTTGTTCCAGAAGAAATGCGGCATGGCGGCGGCCACTTCGCCGTGCGCGCCACTCACCTGAAGCGCGTTGCCGCCGTTGCGCACGAGCAGCAGGGGCAGAAATGCGAGCGCAGCGACTCCGGTGGCTTCGAAGGCGTGATCGACCCCCCGCCCATCGCTGAGTGCCTTGATCTCGGCGATCAACGCGGCGTGGCCCATATCGTCCGGCGAGGTCAGGACCGTATGTGTGGCGCCGAGCGCGCGTGCCCGCTCGAGACTCGCCGGCCGGCGATCGATCGCGATGATAGTCGTTGCGCCAGCCAGCCTGGCACCCTGGATGACGTTCAGGCCGACGCCTCCCAGACCGACCACCGCGACGCTGTCGCCGTTCTGCACGGCCGCGACATTTATCGCCGATCCGACCCCGGTCATCACCGCACATCCGAGGATGCACGCCTGATTGACCGGCAGCGCGGGGGGCAGCGGCGTGACCGCCTCGGCCCGGACCAAACTGTACCGCGCGAAGGTGCCGAGATGAAACGCGCGTTCCACGCTTCGGCCGTTCCAGCGGGTATGGCCAGCGTGGGCGCGGCTGGTTCCAAGCCGCGCAGGCTCGATTTCATGGGTGCGCTCGCACAGCGCCTCGTGACTGCGCGAGCACTGGAAACACGTGCCGCACGGGATCGCCCAATTGAGCAGGACCGGTTGCCCGATCGAAAGATGCGCAATGCCTTCGCCGATCGCTTCGACTTCGCCGGCTCCTTCATGGCCGATCACGAGCGGCCCCGGCCAGTGGAGCGAGGCATGATCGGTGTGACACACCCCCGCCGCGCGGAGCCGCACGCGAACCTCACCGGGACCCGGCGGCGCTACGCTGATCTCGTCGATCACGAAGCCGCCCTGGCCATCGGCGATAGCCGCCGGCCCGCTCACCGGCCTTGCAGTCACGCCGCCTGCTTCTCGAAGAGCAACGGGTTCTTCGGCGTGTCGATGACCTCGCCGATCTTCGCGCCGGGACACCAGCGCGCCCAGTCGGCCTCCTGCATCGTATTTTCGGGCGCCTTCAGGCGCATGGCACTATCCATGTAGATCATCGTCATCACCGAACGCGGCTGATCGGAACGGTTCGGCCCGGCACGGTGGAAGGTCCAGCCGAGGTGAAAACTCACCTCACCCAGATCGAACGGTCCGTCGATCACTGGAAAGCCATGTTGTTGCATGTCGGCGGTGATCATCCGCTCGCTTTCATCCGAGATGCCCAGGTCGCGCCCGAACTCCACCGACTGGCTGCCTTCGAAGAAGGCGAGCGGCCCCATAACCTGCGGCACTGCCTGAAGCGGAATCCACGCCGTCACCGTACGGTCGCTGTCGAGGGGCCAGTAATATTGGTCGGCATGCGCGGGCGTGATGCCCCCGCCGGGTTCCTTGTAGAGCGACTGGTCATGATAGAGGCGGACCCCGTCGACCCCGAGAAGCGCGGCCGCGATCCCGGCGACGCGACGACCGAACACGAACTCGCGCACCGTCTCATTCTCTTCCCACAGGTTCATGACCTGCAGAAACGCCTTGTCGTAGGTTGTCCGCTCGTCGAGCGGCAGCGTCTGGGTGTTGAGCGCGATGGTCAGCCGCGTGATCTCCTCGCCATAATGGCGTAGCGTCTCCGCGGAGAGCACATCCTTCAGGCGGATGAAGCCGTCGCGGTTGAACTGCGCGACTTGCGCCGCCGCGATGGGGTAGGGGGTGTCGAGGTCTTTGGTCATTGGGCGCACCTGTTGGTCGCTGCGAATGATGGAGAATAACACGCTGCGCGCGTCGCGCTGCGCGCATCGCTGTCACGGACCTGGTCAAAAACTGTCGGATTCATGCGGATCGACGCCGGGTAGCGAGACCTGGTCCTCATAACGCGCCGCTACGAAGAAACTCCACCGCGTGATGGGCCGCCCGAGCCGTGATCGCCATGTAGGTGAGCGATGGGTTCTGGCAGCCGGACGAGGTCATGCAGGCGCCGTCGGTGACGAAGAGATTGGGCACGTCATGTGCCTGGTTGAAACCGTTGAGGACCGAGGTCGCCGGATCGCGGCCCATGCGCGCGGTGCCCATTTCATGGACTCCCAGCCCGACGTTACGATCCCCCGGGAATGTCACGATCTCCGAACAGCCGGCCATTTCCAGCATGGCTTTTGCGTCGGTGTTGATCTGAGTGATCATTTTGCGGTCGTTGTCGCCCAGCGTGCAGTCGATATGGACGATCGGAATGCCGAATTTGTCGGTGGCCTTGCCCAAAGTCACGCGGTTGTCGGCACGCGGCAGCATCTCGCCGAATCCGGCGAGCCACATCGACCAGGGCCCCGGTTCGCGGAGCTGCGCCTTGAACGCCGCGCCGACCCCCGCCTGCGCGCTGCCCCGGCTCCAGGTCGAGCGAAATGTGCCCCCCTGATACGCATAGCCGCGAAGATAGCCGTCGGCGGGCTCGCTGATGTTGCGATACCGTGCGATGTAGAAGCCGTTCGGGCGGCGCCCGTGGTAATAGCTGTCCTCGAAGCCGGGATAGATACCCGTCGCGCCCAGTCCGGTGAGATGGTCAACAAGGTATCGTCCCACCGCATCGGAGCGGTTGGCAAGCCCGCGCGGCATCGCCTCACTGGTGGAATTGAGCAGGATCTGCGCAGTGCCGATCGTCGACGCGCACAGGAATATCACCCCCGCCTCATGGACGGTGCCGGTCCTGGATCCGGAATCGATCACCCGCACGCCGCGCGCGCGCCCGGTCTTCGGATCGTGAATCACACTGTGAACGATCGCGTCCGTAAGGATCGTCACGTTGCCGGTTGCCAGCGCCGCAGGCAGCGTCGCGCTGAGGCTGGAGAAATAGGCGCCGAACGAGCAACCGCGCTCGCACGCCGACCGGTACTGGCACGCCGCTCTGCCGAGCGCTTCCTGCTCCGGCGTCGGCCTGGTCAGATGCGCGCAGCGGCCATTGGTCAGCCGGCGGCTCGGATAGGTCGCTTCAAGCCTGGCCTTGAAATGCTTCTCGACGGCCGTGAGCTCCATCGGGGGCAGAAACTTACCGTCGGGAAGCTGTGCCAGCCCTTCTGCCTTGCCTGAGATACCCGCGAATTCTTCGACATGGTCGTACCAGGGTGCGATATCGGCGTACCGGATCGGCCAATCGACTCCATGACCGTCCTGCGCGTTTGCCGCGAAATCCATTTCGCTCAGCCGGTAGGTCTGGCGCCCCCACATCAGCGATCGTCCACCAAGGTGATAGCCGCGGATCCACGAGAAGGGGCGATCTTCGGGTGTGGTATAGGGATGCTCGCGATCGTTGACCCACCAATGCCTGGTCGCCGTGTTGAACGCGTAGCAACGGCTCTGCACCGGATAGTCATCGGCCTTCTCGTCTTCGGCGACCCGGCCGAAATTGGGCAATTCCCAGGGCGAGCGAGTGTCGGTGTAGTCGGCGCCGTGTTCGACGCGCCGGCCACGTTCGATCACGAGAACCTTGAGCCCGCGCTCGGCAAGCTCCTTCGCCGCCCAGCCGCCGCTGATTCCGGAACCGACGACGATCGCGTCGAAGGTCATACCGCCCACGCCCGGCGATCCGATCCCAGCGGAACGGAGGCTTCCCAGACGCCGGGGACCAGCTCGTAGCGCAGTTCCTGCGTCGCGCCGGGTTCGGAAAGATAATAGGTGATCAACACCAGATCCTTCAGTCTGAGATACCCCGGATCCCGCCTACCCACGCGTTCGGCATCGAGAGCGCGGATCACCTCGATGCGTTTCGCAGCCGGCAACGAGAGAAGATCTGCACCGGCGATCCCGCGCGCCGCCGCATCCAGCGCGTCGAGCGTCGCACCGAGCAGCGTGGCGGTTGCTTCCGATGCCCAGTTGCGCATCAACGCATCGACCGAGGCCGGCACACCCGCGCCAATCGCGCCCGGCGTGTCGGTTTCCGGGATCAGAATGTCGGCATAGGCATCGAAGAGCCTGCGCCGCGTGCTGGAAAAGCTGTGACCTGGTTTCCCGGTCGCGGCCTGCGGCGCGCCCGTGATCGCGCCTCCGACGAGCAGGATCGCGCGCTGGATCAGGGTTCTGCGATCGACGCCCGTCAGGTCGGCGGAACGGCTCACAACCGTTTCCCCGCGGCCCGTGGCGGGGAAGGGCGGTGGCCAGTGTTCGCCGAGCGCCGGATCATGTCAGAATTTCAGCGTCGCGCCGGCGTAGACGACCCGGCCGAAGCGCTGGAGCGTTCCGGTCTGTGCTTCCCGTCCAAAGAAGGAACGGGTCGGCGCGTCGGTCAGATTGTTACCCTGCACATACAGGGTCAGCCCATTGAGGGGACTTCCCGGCTGAAACGCATAGGACATCTGCGCATCGACGACGGTTTCGGGCGCGTTGCCGGTGATCTGCTCGTTCAACCCGAACTGAGGTGCGACGAAGCCCGAGCGATAACGGACACCAACGCGCGTCGCGAACCCGCCCTTGTCGTAGAAAATCGTCGGATTGACGACATGCCGCGACAGGCCCGGCAAGGGGATCGTAACTGCCTGGCCCGAAAGGGCGCTTCTGACGTTCAGGCTGCTTTCGGTGTAGGCGTAGTTCACGATGACGCCCAATCCGTCGAACGGTGCCGGAAGCGAACGGAAGCTCCGGCTGAACTGAACCTCGGCACCCCGGATATTGCCGCCCTTGCCGTTGATCGGCGCGAAGAGCGGGCCGGTGTCGAGCACCGTCGATCCTGGCGGTGCGTTCGACGGCAGGGGCGGGAAGATCAGGCCCGCGGCACGGTAGTTGAATTCGTCGACGGTGCCGCCGAGGATGAAGCTTTCGAGGTCCTTGTAGAACACCCCAACGGTGAAGATGCCGCTTGTCCCGAAATAATGCTCGTAGCCGAAGTCGAACTGCTTCGCGAGGAACGGCCTGAGCCTTGGGTTTCCGCCGCTGCCGCTCGGCTTGTAGACGCCATTGCCGATCGGGTTGACGCCGACGGAGATGGAATTGCGCAGCTCAAAGAAGCGGGGACGCGACATCTGCCTCGAAAAGCTGAGGCGCAACCTGTCGTGGTCGCTAAGGTCGAGAATGAAGTTCGCCGAAGGCAGCAGCTCCGTGTATTTGCCGCCGATCGTGGATTCGTAGCGCGCGCCGGTCGCGCTCGTCGGGTCAGTCAGCGACGATGTCGATTTCTGATCGGTATGAACGACCCGCAGGCCGATATTGCCCTTGAAATTGAGCCCGCCGGCAACCGTGTTGAAGTTGATCTGCCCGAAACCCGCCCAGACCTCCTCACGGATCCGGAAGCTCTGGTCGTAGGTGAAGCTGAGGAACGGATAATCCTGACGTGCCTCGCGGTTTGGCCCGACATATTTGTCGAGGATCGCGTCGATATCCACCGCCAGAAAATTGGGGAATCCGGCGGCGGCATAGTCACCCTTGAAGCCGGCAACCTTGTACATGTCCGACGACAGCGGAACCGGGCTGGCGATACCGAAGGAGTTGAACGTCGTGACCGTGCGCCGCGCGGTGCGCGTCGAGTAGCGCGCGCCGATCTGAATCGATTCGAGGAACGAGCCGTTGACCTTGTAGGTCAGGTCACCGGCATAGGCGGTGAGCTCGTCATCGTCCTCCTGCGGAACGATGTAGAAGCCCTGGAAGCGGTTGGTCTCCGGGTTGGTGAAGTCGTGGTTGAACTTGACCGTGGGCAGGTTGAGGCCGTTGAGCCGGTAGTCGAGCTGGAGCGCGCCCGGAACGCCGTTCGCCCGGGTGAAGGTCGCACCCGTCTGGACATAGCTGTTCACGTTGATGCCCGAATTCACGAAATAGCTGTTCGCGCTGGAATAGCTGGCATCGAGGTTGAGCGTCAGGTGGTCGCCGAAGTCCTGCTGGAAGTTCCCGGCGATCGTATAGAGCTTGTCGCGATCGCTCTCGTCCTGGTTGATCGATTCGAAATCGATGCCGTTGCCGCTGATGAAGCGCCCGCCGATGATCGCGTCGCCGTCGCTGACCGGATTGAGCAGCGTGCCCCTGACGGTGTTGCCGTTCTGCTCGCCGCCGAACCGCACGCCGCGGCGGCGGACATCCGACTTGAAGCGCGAATAATAGCCGTCGATCTGGAAGCGCGTGCTGGGTGACGGCTCGAACTGGATGACCGCCAGCGCGCCGTCCCGCGTCTCGGTGCCGCCGAACTGGGTCGCTTCGAAGCCGTATCCGATCGAATCGCGCACGCCGTTGTTGTTGAGATCGAGTGCGTTGCCCCCGCCATTGGTGCCCGTGCGGGTATAGTCGTAGCCGACGAAGCGCGTCGCGACATTGGGCTGGACGAGGCGGGCATAGCCAAGCGCGATGCCGAGCGTGTGGTTCAGCAGCTTGGCCTGGATCCCGGCCGATACGCGATAGCCGAACTCGTCGGCATCAGGGCTCTGGCTCGCACGGTCGTTGTAGCTGGCGCGCAGGTTCAGCGATGCCGAGAAATTTCTCTTGTTGTCGAGCGGGCGCGCGGTCCGCAACTCGACCTTGCCCGCGATGCCGCCTTCGATCTGGGACGCCATCGGCGATTTGAAGACCGCCGCCTGGGAAAGCAGCTCGGAAGGATATTGGTCGAATTCGATCGTGCGCAGGCCACTGGTCGAAACCTGCTCGCGGCCGTTCAGCGTCGCGGAGACGAGATCCTGGCTGAGGCCGCGGATATTGATCGCGCTCGCCTGGCCGCCGGTGCGTTGTGCGGCGACGCCGGGCAGGCGGGCAATCGCCTCGGCGATCGAGACGTCGGGCAGGCCGGCGATGTCCTCGGCAGAAACGACGTCGACGATGATCGGGGCCTCACGCTTGGCGCTGATCGAGTTCTCGACGCTGGCCCGGAACCCGGTGACGAGAACCTCCGGTGCCTCACTCGACTCGGTCTGCGCCGGGCTGGCCGGTGCGCTGGCGGTCTGCGCCGAAGCCGTCGAGAGGGAGAGGATCAACGCGGTACTCGCCGAACCCAGCATGAGTCCGCTGCGACGCTGGCGTACAAATTCTTTCATCTCGATCCTCCCCCGAGGCGCCGGGACATTTCCCGATGCGCTGCATGGCAATCGTGTCGCTGCCGTAGGTCGTGAAAATGCAAGAAAATGACGTGAATGCAAGCCGAATCGCATTCCGCGGCCAAGGTCGCTGCCCATCGAACAAGCGATAATACGATAAATATCTAGTATAAACAATTATATATGGCGATATTC
>Ga0247823_10002049_pt1 | contig 16673 bp, 15 predicted proteins | sample 13C_PalmiticAcid_2_FD_192426 | JGI IMG/M metagenome (GOLD analysis project Ga0247823, IMG submission 192426) | Soil microbial communities from agricultural site in Penn Yan, New York, United States - 13C_PalmiticAcid_Day30 | ecosystem: Environmental > Terrestrial > Soil > Agricultural land...
ATGGGCAAGTGCGCTCCGGCGGTAACCACCAGCATGTAGAGCCGAGCTTGCTCGGCTGGGCGGGATGCCCGGGTGAGGGGAGAGCAGCGGAGCAAGCTCCGCTCTACAGGGTGATGCGGAACCTTTCCGGGCCGGGACGGTCTTCACACCGTCCCGGCGAAGCCCGCCGGGTCCGGCGCGGCGCCGGGACGGGGATGCCTGCCGCGTGGCATAATTCCCGGCTGCTTTCGCATAAGAACGGATAACTCCATGAATCTGCTCGATTTTCTGATCGCCCCGGCGCATGCACAGGCCGCCGGCGCTCCCCAAGGTGGCCTGGGTGGTTTCGGCCTGCTGATGCCGATCATCCTGATTGCCATCATGTACTTCCTGATGATCCGCCCGCAGATGAAGCGTGCGAAGGAACATCGGGCCATGCTGGAAAAGCTCTCGCGCGGCGACGAGGTCATCACCACCGGTGGCATCGCCGGCACCATCACCGACATCGGCGACAACTTCATCACCATCGAAGTGGCCGACAACGTGCGGGTGCGCGTGCAGAAGGCCGCCGTGGGCAATGTCCTGCCCAAGGGCACCCTGAAGTCCGCCTGATTTTCCCTTCCGACCATCGTTGAGCGCGCACCCGGGACGGGTGTGCGCGGGTTGCCGCAATGCTTGAATTCCCTCGCTGGAAATACGTCGTCATCCTGCTGGTCGTTGCGCTGAGCGTGTTCTACGCCCTGCCCAACATCTACCCGCAGGATCCCTCGGTACAGATCACCCCGAACCGCGGATACGCGGTGGACGCGGCGTTGCGGCAGAAGGTCGAGGCCAGCCTCAAGGAGGCCGGCGTGGCCACCAAGGCGCTGGACGACCAAGATGGCAAGAGCCTGCTGGTCCGCCTGCCGGGCCTGGATGCGCAGACCAAGGCCAACGACGTCCTGCGCGGCGCGTTGGGCGAGAACTACGTGGTGGCGCTGAACCTGGCCTCGACGGTCCCGGACTGGCTCAGCCGGTTCGGCGCCCGCCCGATGGTGCAGGGCCTGGATTTGCAGGGCGGCGTGCACTTCGAGTTGCAGGTCGACCAGAAGGCCGCGCTGGACAAGCGCGTCGACGCCTACGTCGAGGACGCCCGCCTGACCCTGCGCGACAACCGCATCAAGTACCAGTCGGTCGAACGCCGTCCGGACAACAGCATCGCCATCGCCCTGGCCCCGGGCGAGGACGCCAACAAGGCGCGCGACCTGCTGGCCAAGACCCTGGTCGCCTCGTCCAATGCCGGCGGCACCGGGCTGGCGGGTGGCGGCGCCCTGACCTATGACGTGGAAGGCGAGCGCATCACCATCGTCCTGCCGGAGAGCGAACTGAACCAGATCGCCGGCAGCGCCATCGAGCAGAACATCACCACACTGCGCAACCGCGTGAACGAGCTGGGCGTGGCCGAGCCGATCATCCAGCGCCAGGGCAACGATCGCGTGGTCGTGCAGCTGCCGGGCGTGCAGGACACCGCCGAGGCCAAGCGCATGATCGGTGCGACCGCCACCCTGGAGTACCGCGCAGCGGTCGACGGCAACGCCTACGACGCGGTCGCCAGCGGCAACGTGCCGCCGGAGGCGCGGGTGTACTACCGCCGCGAGCTGGGCCCCGATGGCAAGCCGATCCCGATCCTGCTGAACAAGCGCGTGATCGTGTCCGGCGACCAGATGGTCGGCGCGCAGACCTCGACCGACCAGAACGGCCTGCCGGCGGTCAACGTCACGCTGAACAACATCGGCGGCCAGCGCATGTTCGACTTCACCAGCGCCAACGTGAACAAGCCGATGGCGGTGGTCTACATCGAGCGCATCCCGCAGGTGGATATCGTCAACGGCGAGGAAGTGCGCAGCACCCGGATCAAGGAAGAAGTGATCTCGGTGGCCAACATCAATGGCGTGTTCGGCAAGAACTTCATCACCACCGGCCTGGAAAAGACCGAGGCCGACGGCCTGGCCAAGCTGCTGCGCGCCGGCTCGCTGGCCGCGCCGATGGACTTCATCAACGAGCGTGTGGTCGGTCCCAGCCTCGGCAAGGAGAACGTCGAGCGCGGCACCAAGGCGGTGATGTTCTCGTTCCTGTTCGCACTGGCTTTCTTCCTTGTCTATTACCGGGTGTTCGGTCTGCTGACCTGCATCGCGCTGCTGCTCAACCTGGTGATGGTGGTGGCGGTGATGTCGCTGTTCGGCGCCACCATGACGCTGCCGGGCTTCGCCGGCCTGGCGCTGTCGATCGGCATGTCGGTGGACGCGAACGTGCTGATCAACGAACGCATACGCGAGGAATTGAGGGCGGGGGTGCCACCGCTGGCGTCCATCGCCACCGGCTACGACAAGGCCTCCGGCACCATCTTCGACTCGAACATGACCGCGCTGCTGGCCGGCGTGGCGCTGTTCGCCTTTGGCACCGGCCCGCTGAAGGGCTTCGCCGTCACCATGATCGTCGGCATCCTGACCTCCGTGTTCACCGCCGTGACCGTGTCGCGCGCGCTGGCCACGCTGATCTACGGCCGCCGCCGCAAGCTGAAGTCGCTGGCCATCTGACGAGAGCAACCGAACCATGAAACTCTTTCCGCTGCATCTCGTTCCCAACGACACCAACATCGACTTCATGCGCCTGCGCTGGGTGTCGCTGGCGGTCGCCCTGATTCTCGCGGTGGTCGCCGTCGGCGCCATGGCGTTCAAGGGCTTCAACTACGCGCTCGATTTCACCGGCGGCATCATGGTGGAACTGCGCTTCGACAACCCGCCGGACGTGGATGGCGTGCGCGAGCGCCTGGAAACCTCCGGTTACCAGGGCGCGCAGGTCCAGACCTTCGGCAGCGGCCGGGATCTGCTGGTCCGCCTGCAGCCGCGCGAAGGCCAGACCGATTCGGAAGCCGCCAACCGCACCGCCACCGAGGTGGTGAAGCTGGCGTCCTCGGCGGAGAACCCGGCGACCAAGCTGCGCAGCGAAATCGTCAGCCCGCAGGTCGGCAAGGAACTGGCCATGAACGGCCTGTACGCGCTGATCTTCGTGGTGGTCGGCTTCCTGATCTACATCGCGTTCCGGTTCGAATGGAAATTCGCGCTGGCGGCGATCTTCACCACCCTGCACGACGTGCTGATCTGCGCCGGCTTCTTCGCCCTGACCGGGCGCGAGTTCGACCTGACCGTGCTGGCGGGCCTGCTGTCGGTGATGGGTTTCTCGATCAACGACACCATCGTGGTGTTCGACCGCGTGCGCGAGAATTTCCGCTCGCTGCGCGTGGATCCGGTCGAGGTGCTGAACCGTTCGGTCAACCAGACCCTGTCGCGCACCATCATCACCTCGTTCGTGGCGTTCCTGACCGTGCTGGCGCTGTACATCTACGGCGGCGGTTCGCTGGAAGGCATGGCGATCTCGCAGATGATCGGCATCGTGATCGGCACCATCTCCTCGATCTTCATCGCTTGCCCGCTGCTGACGATGGGCTTCATGAAGGTCACCAAGCAGGATCTGATGCCCAAGGCCAAGGACGAGGCGGCGCTGGCGCGCAGGCCCTGAGGGCCGGGATTCGGGAGTGGGGATTCGAGAAGTCTCCCCTTTCCGGAACAAAAAACGCCGCGCATCGCGCGGCCTATTTTGTAGGCGGAGCTTGCTCCGCTGATGTTCATCCGGGCAAGGCGAAGCCGAGCAAGCCCGGCTCTACCGCATCAGCCCTTGGGCGGGTCGAAGCTGGCGGCGTAGCCGGAGCTGACGATGGTCTTCTGCAGGGCTTCGGCCACCTTGATGTTGCCGGCGACGATCTGGCGGGAGGCCGGGCCACGCCCGTCCATGCGCGGGGTGGCCGCGCCGCGGAAGTCGCAGATGCGACCGCCGGCCTCGCGCACCAGCAGCACGCCGGCGGCGATGTCCCAGTCCTTCACGCCGGCTTCGAAGTAGGCGTCCAGGCGGCCACAGGCCACGTAGGCCAGATCCAGCGCGGCCGAACCGGTGCGGCGGACGTCCTCGGCCTGGACCAGCAGTTCGCGCACGCATTCGAGCTGGGCGCCGGCACGGGCGCGCTCGCGCGGCGGGAAGCCGGTGCTGATGACGGTGCCGGCCAGATCCTTGCGATCGGCCACCCGGATCTTGCGCTCGTTGAGCTGGGCGCCGGCGCCGCGGCTGGCGGTGAACAGGTCGTTGCGCAGGGGATCGAAGATCACCGCGTCGGTGGGCTCGCCGTTTTCGACCAGCGCGATCGACACGCAGTAGTGCGGGAAGCCGCGCAGGTAGTTGCTGGTGCCGTCGAGCGGGTCGATGACCCAGGTGTAACGGCTCTGGCCCTGGATGCCGCCTTCCTCGCCGACCACGGCGTAATCGGGATAGGCGCGGCGGAGTTCCTTGACGATGACCTTCTCGGCATCGGCGTCCACTTCGCTGGCGTAGTCCATCCGGTCCTTCTGCACCACGTTCAGCGCGTCCAGCTTGTTGATGCTGCGCAACAGGACGTTGCCTGCCAGTCGGGCGGCTTTGACCATGACGGTGACGGCGGGTTTCTGCATGGCTTCGGACCTCGGAACAGGCAGGGGGCGGTATGGACGGTGGAAAAGAACGGCGCGGCGCAGGGGCCGGCGCGCACAGTTTAACATCTGCGCCCATGAACACTCCCGAATTCCCGCTTCCCGCGGCCGACCGGCTGCGCATCGTGCTGGTCGGCACCCAGCATCCCGGCAACATCGGCGCCGCCGCGCGGGCCCTCAAGACCATGGGGCTGGCCCGGCTGGTATTGGTGGCCCCCGAACAGTTCCCGGCCGAGGAGGCCAGCCGCCGCGCCGCCGGGGCCGACGATCTGCTGGCCGACGCCCGGGTGGTCGCCACCTTGGCCGAAGGGGTGGCCGACTGCCGCTACGTGCTGGGCTGCACCGCCCGCAGCCGCCGGGTGCAACTGGAGGAATTCGAGCCGCGCCAGGCCGCCGCCCGGGCGGTGACGATGGCCGCGCAAGGCGAGGTGGCGATGGTGTTCGGCCGCGAACGCACCGGCCTGACCAACGAGGAACTGCAGCTGTGCCACGCCGCCGTCCACATTCCGGCCAATCCCGAGTACAGCTCCCTGAACCTGGCCGCCGCCGTGCAGGTACTGGCATATGAGCTGCGCCTGGCATTGCGCGGGCAGGCCTCGTCGCCGGCGCCGGAAAGCCGCCACCCCGACGACGCGCCGGCCAGCCACGCGCAACTGGAAGGCTTCTTCGCCCAGTTGGGGCAGACCCTGGATGAGATCGATTTCCACAAGGGCCGCACGCCGGATTCGGCGATGCGCAAACTGCGTCGCCTGTTCCTGCGCGCGGACCTGAGCGAACAGGAGGTGAGGCTGTTGCGGGGCGTGCTGGCGGACGCCCAGCGGATGGCCCGTTTGGCCGACGGGCGCACGTAATCTACTGTCCCAAAGTCACAATTTCGGCTAGGCTCCCACCACCTTTTCGAAGGATTCTCCTCGTTGCCTACGTCCCGGTTCGCATTCGTCCTGACGCTGATCGGGGCGTTCCTCCTGCCGGGTGCCGTGGCGCCGGCCGATGCCGCCGGTGGCGATGATCACGTGCTTGTCCTGGGCCGCATCAGCGACGATCCCAAGGCCCACTACGAACAGCTCAAGCCGCTGCTGGACTACGTGATCCCGCGCATGCGCGATGTCGGCATCACCGAGGGCCGCATCCTGATGGCGCGCGACACCCAGCAGATGATCAGCTACCTGCGCCGGGGCCGGGTGGACTGGGTGACCGAAACCGCCGGCACCGCGATGCGGTTGCAGGACCGGGCCGGCGCAAAGCCGCTGGTGCTGACCGAGCGTGGCGGGGTGGGGCGCTACCACGGCGTGTTCTTCGTGCGCCGCGACAGCGGGCTGGAGAACCTGCAGGACCTGAAGGGCAAGGCGATCGCGTTCCAGAACACCGCTTCCACCAGCGCCTATTTCGCGCCGGCGGTGGAATTGCTGGATGCCGGCCAGCGGCTGGAGATCCTGCTGTCGCCGATGGATCGGCCGGCCCCGGATTCGGTCGGCTATGTGTTCGCCCGCACCGAACTGAACATCGCGGCCTGGGTCCACAAGCGCCTGGTCGATGCCGGCGTGGTGAGCAGCCTGGACTGGAACGACGCCCGCCGCATCCCGCCCTCGTTCCGCAACGACTTCCGCATCATCCACGAAACCCCCGAGTATCCGCGCGCGCTGGAGATGGTGCGTGGCGATCTGGAGCCGGCGGTCGAGGCGCGCCTGCGCGAGGTGCTGCTGCAGGCCGCCGAAGATCCGCAGGCGCGCGAGGCGATGCGGCTGTTCTTCCGCACCACCGCCTTCCTGCCGGTGGATCCCGACTCGCGGCGTGCGCTGGAGCACCTGCGGCAGGGCGTGGGCCGCGTGCGCGAGCAGGTCGAATGAAGAACAACCTACGTTTTGGCCTGGAAGCGCGCTTCCTCACCGCCATGGCCATCATGCTGGCGGTGGTCATCGGGTTGCTGGCGACCCTGCTGCACCGGCAGAAGGCGATGCAGCAGGAAGTGGCGGGCGTGGCCCGCGAGGCCATGCACGGCATGGCCGAGGACAGCCTGCGCCGGCACGGCGGCGCCACCGTCGAGCAACTGGCCGACGCCCTGGCCAATCCGCTGTACTACTTCGATCTGGACACCATCGGCACGCTGGTCCGTTCCGCGCAGAAAGAGCCGGACGTCAGCTATGTGCTGGTCTACGACCCGCATGGGCGGATCATCCACGACGGTTCCGAGGAAATCGCGGTCTACGGGCAGCAGATGAGCGACCCACTGGCCTACGAGGCGATCAGCACGCCGGAACTGCATACCCAGTGGTCGCCGCAGATCGTCGATATCTCGGAGCCGATCATGATCGGCAACCAGCGCATCGGCGGGGTGCGGGTGGGCTACTCGCTGGATTCGGTGCGCGGACACGAGGATCGCGCCGTCGCCGCGGCGCGTACACGGCTGGAGGAACTGGGACACCGCCACCTGATCTGGGTGTGGGCGCTGTTGGCCGCGCTGGTGGTGGCCTGCGTGGCCATCATGGTCTACGCCCAGCGCACCCTGGTGCGTCCGATCCGGCAACTGGCCGAAGCCGCGCACGCCATCGAAGTGGGCAACTACAACGGCGAACGCCCGGTCAGCCACCGCAACGACGAGGTCGGCGAACTGGTGCGCGCCTTCAGCAGCATGAGCGACAGCATCGCCCGCCACGATCGCGACGTGCGGCGCATGGCCTACACCGATTCGCTGACCGGCCTGACCAATCGGCTGGCGTTCCGCGAGAGCCTGGATCACCGGCTGATGATGCTGCGCGGCGCCGGCCGCCAGCTGGCGCTGCTGTTCGCCGCCATCGACGACTTCAAGAGGGTCAACGATACCCTCGGCCACGAGGCCGGTGACGAGGTGCTGCAGCAGTTCGCCAACCGCATCCGCGAGGCGGTCGAGCAACTGGGCGGCGACGACGCGATGCTGGCACGCTTCGGCGGCGACGAGTTCGTCATCTTGATCCAGGACGGCGACGTGCGTTCGGTGGCGACCCGGCTGGCCGAACAGTTGGTGACCGAGCTGGGCCGGCCGCTGGTGATCCAGGATCGACAGGTATTCCTGGGCACGTCGATCGGCATCACCCTGTTCCCCGAGGACGCCTCCGGCGCCACCGCGCTGATGAAGAACGGCGACATCGCCATGTACCAGGCCAAGGTGGCCGGCAAGAACTGCTACCGCTTCTACAGCCGGGCGATGGATCAGGCGGTGGAGCGGCGGGTGCGGATGGAGCAGGAACTGCGCGGCGCCTGGGAGCGCGGCGAACTCAGCCTGCTGTACCAGCCGGTGTTCCGGCTGTCCGACAGCCGCATCGTCGGCGCCGAGGCGCTGCTGCGCTGGCAGCACCCGGAGCTGGGGATGGTGGCGCCCTCGGTGTTCATCGACGTGGCCGAGCAGAGCGGCCTGATCGAGAGCATCGGCCCGCGCGTGCTGCGCGCGGCGTGCACGGCGGCCGCGCGCTGGAGCGCGGATCGGGATCCGATGGATCAGCTGTTCGTGTCGGTCAACGTCTCGCCGCGCCAGTTGCGCAGTGGCGATCTGCCGGAGGTCGTGGCCGAATGCCTGCGCGAAACCGGGCTGGCTTCCTCGCGGCTGCACCTGGAGCTGACCGAGACCGCGGTGATCGCCGACGAGGCGCACGCCAGCGCGCTGCTGGCGACCCTGCACCGCACCGGGGTGAAGGTCTGGCTGGACGATTTCGGCACCGGCTTCTCCGGATTGAGCCATCTGCGCCGGGTACCGGTCGACGGCGTGAAGATCGATCGCAGCTTCATCGCCGACATGCTGCGCGATCCGGACGATCTGGCCCTGACCAGCGCGATCATCGCCATGGCCCATTCGCTGGGCATCACGGTGGTGGCCGAAGGCGTGGAGAAGGAAGGCCAGTTCAACATCCTGCGCGAACGCGGCTGCGATCTGGCCCAGGGCTATTGGCTGGGTTACCCGGTCACGGCTGCCGAGTTCGCCCAGCTCATTGCTTGAGCAACCCGGATCGATTCTCCTGTAGGAGCGACATGAGTCGCGACCGTGCGCTTGCACCTATCCGTATGGAACGGTATCCGGCTTTCATGGCCGAATCGGGTTGACGGTCGCGACTTACGTCGCTCCTACAACGGGTTCCTGCGGATCAGGAAAACCAGCGGCCGAGGAATTCGGTGGTGGCGGCGACCAGGTGTCCGGACAGGAAGCCGAACACGATCACCGCGGTCCCGCCCGCCACCCAGGCCACCAGCATCAACGCGCCATCGCGTTCCAGCAGGGCCAGGGCGAACAGCAGCAACAGCACGCCGAACACGTAGTTGGTGAACGGAATCGGCAGGGCCAGCAGCAATCCCAGCAGGATCAGCAGCAGGCCGGTGAAGGAGAGCGCCAGCTTGTGATCGAGCACCGCGTGCAGGCGCGGGCGGATCAGTTTTTCCAGCCGTGCCAGCCAGGGCGAGAGCAGGCTGCGGAAGGTGATCAACGCGCTGCGGTGCGGACCGCGCCGGGCGATGAAGCCGGGCAGCCACAGCCGGGAGAGGCCGACCAGCAACTGCACGCCGACCAGGATCACCAGCGGACCGCCGATGGCACCGCCGACGCCCGGGATGGGAATGAACGCGGGCAGCACGCCGATGAACAGCAGCAGGCCGAACGCGCTCTGGCCGAAACCGGACAGCAGATCGCCCAGTTGCAGGACCTGGTTGGGATCGCCGAGCGCGAAATCGTCCAGCAGGGCGCGGGTCCCCGCGTGGGGCGGGTGGGATGAGGTGGAATCCATGGGTCAGGCCGCCGCGTCTTCGCCGGTTTCCTCCGGCAAGCGCTGCAGCAGCAGCTTGTCGACGCGCGCGCCGTCCAGGTCCACGACCTCGAAACGCCAGCCGTCCAGCTGGAAGGATTCGCCCACGTGCGGGATGCGGCCGAAGCGTTCGATCACCAGGCCGGCGATGGTGTTGTACTCGTCATCGTCGGGCAGGGTCACGCCCAGCAGTTCGCGCAGGTCATCGTTGGGCAGCGAGCCGTCCACCAGCAGCGAACCGTCGTCGCGCACGACCACCAGCGCGGCGTCCTCGTTGTTCTCCGCGGACTGCAGGCGTCCCACCACCGCGCCCATCAGGTCGCTGATGGTCACCAGGCCCTGGATTTCGCCGTACTCGTCCACCACCAGCGCCAGCGACTGCTGTTCCTCGCGGAAAATCTCCAGCAGCTTCATCGCATGGGTCGATTCGGACACGAACAGCGGCTCGCGCAGGTTGCGGAAAATCTCGGGCGACTTGTCGGCGAAGCGGTCCAGCAGCGACTTGACCTCCAGCACGCCGACCACGTCCTGGTCGCCGGCGCGATAGACCGGGAAGCGCGAGAACTGGGATTCGCGCATGACCTCGAGGTTTTCCTGGTAGTCGGCGGCGGTATCCAGCCAGACGATCTTCTTGCGCGGGGTCATCAGGCTGTCGGCGGTGCGATCGCCCAGGCGCATGACCCGGTTCATCATGTTGCGCTCGTCGACGTCGATCACGCCCTGCTCGTGGCTTTCGGTCACCAGCAGGCGGATTTCCTCCTCGGTCACCGCACCGCGGTTGTCGTCGCGGATGCCGAGCATGCGCAGCACGGCGCGGTTGATCGCGCCCAGCACGAACACCACCGGACGGGCGATGCGCGACAGCCAGTCCAGCGGGATGGCCACCATCGACGCGATGGCCTCGGCATTGGTCAGCGCCAGCCGCTTGGGAATCAGTTCGCCGAAGATGACCGAGCCGGCGGTGATCAGGGTGACCGCGGTACCGATGCCGATCGGGCGGGCGTACTGCTGGACGCCCGGCACCAGCTCGGCCAGCCAGCCGGCGATGATCGCGCCGATGGCGTCGCCGCCGAACACGCCGGCCAGGATGCCGATCAGGGTGATGCCGATCTGGACCGTGGACAGCAGGTTGTCCGGGTGCTCGGCCAGGTGCAGGGCCACGCGTGCCCCGCGGCTTTCCTGGGCCATCTGCTTGAGCTTGAGCTTGCGCGAGGTCATCAGCGCCATCTCCGACAGGGCGAAGAAGGCGTTCAGGATGATCAGGGCGATGACGATCAGCAGTTCAAGCACGGCGGCCCTCCGTCATGGCCGGAGAGGGCGCCGCCGGGGATGCGTATCGCGGGCGACAGTGCGAGGGGGAGGTAGGGTCGTCTTCCATAGAGTGCACCCTCGGGTGCCGGAGGAGTGTACCAAACCCGGACCGGAGGGCCGCAGAGGAGGCTTTCCGGGGTCGGGATGGGGCCTGGCCGTCGCCAGGACGGTCACTAAACGGTCATAATTCCGCCCCTAAAGCCGTCCGCCCCGTGACGGCGGGATTTCCCCGATGTTCTCGCTGCAGACCATTTTCGGCTCCGGCCAGCAGTTCTACACCCTGCTCGAAGAGGCTTCCCAGGCCGCCCTGGACAGCGCCAAGGCCCTCCACGCCATGATGAAGGAAAGCGACCGCCAGCCGGCGCTGGACGCCTTCAAGCTGGCCCGCCTGCGCGAGCGCGCCACCTCGGACAAGATCAGCCAGGCGCTGGTGGACAGTTTCATCACCCCGATCGAGCGCGAGGACATCGAGGCGCTGGGTTCGGCCCTGTACAAGATTCCCAAGCAGATCGAGAAGTTCGCCGATCGCTACTCGCTGGCCCTGCAGCACCTGGAAGGCATCGACTTCGCGCCGCGCGCGGCGATGCTGGAGCAGGCCGCCGCGGTGGTGGTGGAGATGGTCCACGAACTGAAGAAGATGAACATCGATCGCATGACCGCGCTCAACGAGAAGCTGCGCGCGATCGAGAACGAGGCCGACCGGCTGATGCTGGAGCTGTACCGCGACATCTATTCCGGTCGCCTGGACCACCTGCAGATGTTCCTGCTCAAGGAGTTCTTCGAGATCCTGGAAAAGGCCATCGACCGCTGCCGCGAAGCCGGCGTGGTGGCCTACCAGATCGTGCTGAAGAACAGCTGAGGACCGGCCCATGCTGACCCTGGTCCTGGTGGTGATCCTGGCCGCGCTCGTGTTCGAGTTCATCAACGGCTTCCACGACACCGCCAATTCCATCGCCACCGTGGTCGCCACCAAGGTGCTCTCGCCCGGACAGGCGGTGATGCTGGCGGCGATCATGAACCTGGTGGGCGCGTTGACCGGCACCGCGGTCGCCAAGACGATTGCCTCCGGCCTGATCGACACCGGCGTGGTCGAGGTCACCTCGCAGGTGATCCTGTGCGCGCTGCTGGGCGGCATCGTCTGGAACCTCATCACCTGGTGGAAGGGCCTGCCGTCCTCCTCCTCGCATGCGCTGATCGGGGGCCTGTGCGGCGCCGCGCTGGCCGCGGCCCACAACGACTGGGGCGCGCTGATCTGGTCCGAAGCGGTTGGCGACTGGACCAAGAACAAGGGCATCCTGTGGAAGGTGGTGGTGCCGATGATCAGCTCGCCGATCGCCGGCTTCCTGCTCGGCATCGGCGTGATGCTGCTGCTGTGGGGCCTGATCGCGCTGCTCTCGCGGGCGACGGGCTGGCTGCGGCGGCTGGCCCGTCCGAACTTCGTCAACAAGTTCTTCGGCAAGGCGCAGATCATCTCCGCGGCCTACATGGGCTACGCGCACGGCCACAACGACGCGCAGAAGACCATGGGCATCATCGCGCTGACCCTGTTCGGCGCCGAGGCCTCGGGCGCGCTGAACGACCTGCCGGACTGGCTGGCGTTCCTGCATCCGGGCAGCGCCGGCGAGCAGGACATCGCGACCTGGATCGTGCTGACCTGCGCGGTGGTGATGGCACTGGGCACCGCCTCGGGCGGCTGGAAGATCATCAAGACCCTCGGCCACAAGATGGTCAAGCTGCATCCGATCAACGGCTTCGCCGCGGAAACCAGCTCGGCCACCATCCTGACCGTGGCCGCGCATTTCGGCATGCCGGTCTCCACCACCCACAGCATCTCCACCGCCATCATGGGCGTTGGCTTCGCCAAGAACCCGCGCGCGCTGAAGTTCAGCGTGGTCGAGCGGATCATCTGGGCCTGGATCCTGACCATCCCCGCCGCCGGCGGCATCGCCTATGGCCTGTTGAAGTTGCTGCAGGCGATTGGGTGGGCCTGATGAGGGGCCGGGATTAGGGATTGGGGATTCGGGATTGGCAGGAGCGAAGGCGTGTTGCCTGTGATCTGATCGCGTCCTGCCGCTTCGGGTGAATCTCGGGCCCGATGTTCCAAGACGGGATCCGCTTCAACGAATCCCCAATCCCGAATCCCCAATCCCCGCCCTCAGAGCAAATCCCCTTCGGCGGAAAGCGCGCGTTCCATGCGATCGCCCAGGCCGCCGATTTCCAGCACCAGGCGGTCGACTTCGGCCGGGGTCAGGCCGTCGTAGGGGCGGTTTTCGCATAGTTGCAGGTACGGCACGCCGTCGAGTTCGCCGATGGCGAGGTAGCCGACGCTGCTGTGCCAGTTGAAGCCGAGCGCGCGGCGGGCGTCGACGCCGGTGATCGGCGCGATGACCGTGCTGACCCGCAGGTAGCTGCGCTCGTCGTCGTTGCTCAGTTCGGACAGGAAGATGGCCTGGTGCCGGCTACCGCTGTCCAGCGACAGTTCCACGCAGGCCACATAGGGTTCCTGCACCGACACCCGGTAGCCGGAGGTGGTCAGGTGGCTGCGGATCTGTTCGAAATTCTTCATGGCGTGGCGGACTCGGGAAATTCCAGAACCGTATGGTAGGCCGGTTTGCGGTGGCCGGGGTAGCCAGCGGGCGGGGCACGCGCCACACTTCCGGCATTCACCGACCGGAACGCCCCGCATGGCGGAAGCCACGCCTGAAGCGAAGATCCTCGCGGCCATCCGCGCGATTCCACGCGGCCAGGTGGCCGGTTATGGCGAGGTCGCGCGTCGCGCGGGGCTGCCGGGCCGGGCGCGGCTGGTGGCGCGCATCCTCAGCAACAACGATGACGCGCGGCTGCCCTGGCACCGGGTCCTGCGTTCGGACGGCCGCATCGCGTTTCCCGAGGGTTCGAAGGGCTACCGCGAACAGAGCCAGCGGCTGCGTGCCGAAGGCGTGAGGGTCGAGCAGGGGCGGGTGCGCGGAGTGAAAGCTGCACGCACGCTGGACGAGGCGTTGTGGGGGCCGCCGGGCGGCTGAAACCCAGCGGTTATCATGGGCCCGTTCCCGAAGGATGCGAGCCATGTTCCCTCCCGTGCTGCCGGTTACCCGCGCGCTGCTGATCGCCAATGTGGTGGTATTCCTGCTCCAGAGTTTCCTGGGCGATGCCGTCACGATCCCCTTCCTGCAGTGGCCGATCGATTTCACCGGAAATGCGGACGACTTCGCCCGCTATGCGTTCATGCCCTGGCAACCGCTGACCACCGGGTTCATGCATGCCGGCCTGACCCATCTGTTGTTCAACATGCTCGCGCTGTGGATGTTCGGCTCCCCGCTTGAAGCGACCTGGGGCGAGAAGCGCTTCACCACCTACTACTTCGTCTGCCTCATCGGCGCAAACCTGTGCCAGCTGCTGGTGAGTTCGTGGGTGTTGTCCGGCGGTGGCCCCGCGGTTCCCTCACTGGGCGCCTCGGGTGCGGTGTTCGGCCTGTTGCTGGGTTACGGCATGCTGTTCCCGAACCAGCGCATGATCGTGTTTCCGATTCCGATGGAGATCCGCGCCCGCACGCTGGTGATCATCTACGGCGCGCTGACGCTGCTGTTCGGCATCACCGGCATGCAGTCAGGCGTGGCCCACTTCGCCCATCTCGGCGGCATGATTTTCGGCTGGCTGATGATCCGCTACTGGCGCGGGCAGCCGCCGTTCGGCAAGCGCCGGCCGCCGGGGCCGAGGATGCGGATCGTCAAGTAATCGATCCGAACGGACGGCACTCCTCCCGGGGAGGAAGCCGCACAAAGAAAAACGGCGCGTTTTCCGCGCCGTTTTTTTGTTGGCTTTTCCGGCCCGCCGTTTCAGCGCCACTTGCCGATCAGATCCGCGTCCTTGCGCTGCATCGGCTGGCCCGGCTTGCAGCTGAAGGCCTGGCCGAATGTCGCCTGGTTGGACAGCGGCGCGTTGGTGCGCCAGACGCCCGGCGCACGCACGTCGGTGGCGGCGCGCTGGGCGGCCTCGGCGGCGTCCATGCGTTGCGCCCACAACTGCGCCCAGGCGGTGTAGAACGACTGCTTGGCGGGGACGGCGGCCTGCGGCTCGGCGGTGATGAAGGCATCCCACGCCAGTTCGACACCGGCCAGGTCGGCCAATGCCTCGTCCTGGACCAGCCTGCCGTTGACCTTGACGTTCTTCAGTTCGGGATAGGCGAACGCGTCGTACTGCGCCGCGATCTTCGCGCCGATGGCGTTCCAGGCGGTCAGCTCGGAGGCGGTCCACCAGTCGCGCAGTTCGCCCTTGGCGTCGACCATGCGGCCCTTGTTGTCGAAGCCGCGGCTGAGCTCGTGGCCCACCAGCGCGCCGTAGGCGCCGTACTGGCCGGCGGCATCGCGCTGCGGATCGAACACCGGTGCCTGCAGCACCGCGGCGGTGACGATCAGGCGGTTCTGGGCCAGGTCGTAGGCCAGCGCGGGCTGCTGCGGCAGCACGTCCCAGCGGCGATCCGCATTGCCCTTGCCGATCCGCTTCATCTCCTCGCGATGGCGCCAGGTCGAGGCGATCAGCATGTTGCCGCCGAAGCTGCCGCGGCCCATCGGCTGCACGCTGTAATCGACGTCGCGGTGCGGCGTGCCGACTTCGATCTTGAGCTTGCCCAGCTTGGCCTTGGCTTCGGCCTTGGCGCCATCGCTGAGCCAGGTGGCGCGTTCGACCGCGCGGCCCAGCGCGTCGCGGACCTGGGCGGCGATCGCCTCGGCCTGCTGGTCGCTGGACCTGGGCAGGTAACGCTCGGCGTACTCCTTGCCCAGCATCGGGCCGGCGGCCAGGTTGATTGCGCCCAGCACCTGCTGCCAGCGGGCCGGCGGCGTGGTCTCTCCGCGCAGGACCTTGCCGCGGAACTCGAATTCGGCGTCGCGGAACGACTTGGCCAGGTACGGGGCCATGGCATCGCCGACGCGCCAGCGCAGGTAGGCCTTCCACTGGTCCGGCTTGAGGCTGGCGACCAGCGTGTCGATCTGCTTGAACAGCGCCGGATCGGCGATCGACACGGTGTCGTCGCTGACGCCCTGGGCCTTGAGGAAGGCATCGATCTGCAGGTTGCGGTATTGCTTGCCCAGTTCCTTGGTGGTGACCGGTGCGAAGTTGGACAGCGGATTGCGCAGGTCCAGCAGCGGCTTGGAAACCTGCGCCAGGCGGGTTTCCAGATCCAGCACCGCCTGCGTGTCGGCGTCCAGGCGATTCTGCGCGGTGCCGGTGAGGGCGAGGATCTGCTTCACGTAGGCGCGATAGCGATCCATCACCTGTTTGGTGTCGGCGTCATTGCGGGTGTAGTAGGCGGGATCCGGCAGGCCCAGGCCACCCTGCATGAAGTAGCCGATGTGGCGATCCAGTGCACGCAGGTCCACGTCGGGGCTGAAATTGAAGGCGACCGGAATGCCGACCTGGTGCAGCGCCGCGATCGCCGGCGCGACGTCCTTGGCCTTCTTGATGGCGTTGATGCGATCCAGCAGCGGCGCGATCGGCTTGGCGCCGTCGGCTTCCACCGCGGCTTCGTCCAGGCCGCTGGCCCAGAAGTCGCCGAGCAGCTTCTGCACGTGTCCCTGCGGCGACTGCATCGCCGCCTGTAGCAGGTCGCGCTGCTGCTGTTCGGCGCGCTCGCGCAGCTGGCCCAACGCGCTGGTGCCCGGCGTGGCGTTGGCCTTCAGCCAGTCGGCATTGGCATGGGCATAGAAATCGCTGCAGGCGGGGCTGACGGCGGGAGCGCGCGGCGCCTTCTTCTTGGCGGCTTCGGCCTGCGGGATGCCCAGCGCGGCGACCAGGGCGAAGGCGAGCAGGGAGGGATGGCCAAGGGCGGCGCGGGTCTTCGACATCAGGGAATCCGGGGTGTTGGAGTTGGCGGATTCTAGCAAGCAGGGCTGGCACTCCCTGAACGCGGCGCACACTTCCAGGGCAGGTCCGGAAACGAGGAAGGCCCGGGAATTCCCGGGCCTTCGAGGGTACCGCCGGACGTAGTCCGGATTACCAGATCACCACCTGCTTGTCGCCGTCGCGGACCATGGCGTCGCCGGCCTTGCACTGGAACGCCGCGGCG
>Ga0247823_10002050_pt1 | contig 16670 bp, 12 predicted proteins | sample 13C_PalmiticAcid_2_FD_192426 | JGI IMG/M metagenome (GOLD analysis project Ga0247823, IMG submission 192426) | Soil microbial communities from agricultural site in Penn Yan, New York, United States - 13C_PalmiticAcid_Day30 | ecosystem: Environmental > Terrestrial > Soil > Agricultural land...
ATCTCGACGTTCGGTTTCTGCAACATCGCCATCCTCGGCGGCTCGCGCATGTTCCAGGTCATGGGCGCCGACGGCGTGTTCTTCCGCGCCGCGGCGCATCTGCACCCGACCTACCGTTCGCCCGACGTGGCGCTGGCCGCGCTGGCACTGTGGTCGGCGCTGCTGGTGCTCAGCGGCAACTACGGCCAGCTGCTCGACTATTCGACGATCGGCGACTGGATCGGCAGCGCCATGGTCGCGGCGACCCTGTTCCACTACCGCCGCCGCGAGAACGCCGCGGCGGTGTTCCGCGCGCCGCTGCATCCGCTGCTGCCGCTGGGCTTCATCGCCGCGGTGGCCTTCGTCGTGATTTCCAGCGCGCTGGCGCAGCCGCAGCAGACCCTGATCGGCCTGGCCATCATCGTCAGCGGCGTACCGGCCTACTACCTCTGGCGCCGCGCCTACGGGCCGCGCTGAGGCGGACCGTTGGCGACCGGGTTTCCGGCGTGACCGGCGGTCCGCCGCCGCGCCCGCCGGCCCGCCCCTGTTCGCTCCTGTCCGCTGCTGCGACAATCCGGCCCTGCACTGCGGAGATTTTCATGCCCCAAGCCAATGCCAAGGTCGACAAGGAAGCCGCCCCGGCCGCGGCGGAACCGGCGCCGATCGAACTGACCATCAACGGCGAGACCTTCCGCCACACCGGCGCACCGGACATGCCGCTGCTGTGGTACCTGCGCGACGTGCTGCGCCTGACCGGCAGCAAGTTCGGCTGCGGCGTCGGCCAATGCGGCGCCTGCACCGTGCACGTCGGCGGCAAGGCGCAGCGGTCCTGTCTCGTGCCGATGAGTGCGCTGTCGGGCCAGGCGGTCACGACGATCGAGGGTCTGGCCAACGGCGACGACCTGCATGCGGTGCAGCAGGCCTGGATCGAGGAAGACGTGCCGCAGTGCGGCTACTGCCAGGCCGGCCAGATCATGGCGGCGGTCGACCTGCTCAAGCGCAAGGCCCAGCCCAGTGACGCCGACATCGGCCAGCTGACCAATCTCTGCCGCTGCGGCACCTATCCGCGCATCCGCAAGGCGGTCAAGCGGGCCGCCCAGCTCATGGCCGAAGCCAAGGCAAACGAAGCCAAGTCCGCCGACGCCAGAACCAGAATGCACGACGGCAAGCCCGGCGAGGCCAAGTCGTGAGCGGCCTGACCCGGCGCCAGTTCATCAGCGTCATGCTCAGCGCCAGCGGCGCGCTCGTCGTCGGCGTCCGCAGCGCCGCGGCGTCCGTCACGCCGCAGGTGCCCATGGATCTGCTCGGCGAGCCGCTGACCTCGCTCGGCGCATTCGTGCGCGTGGAGCGCAACAACCGCATCGTCATCGGGGCGCGCGGCTGCGAGATCGGCCAGGGCGTCATCACCTCGCTGCCGATGCTGATCGCCGAGGAGCTCGACGCCGACTGGAACCGCGTGCGCGTCGAGCAGCTGCCCTACGGCTACGAAGTCGGTCCCGACGGCCCGACCAACCGTTACGGCCCGCAGGGCGCCGGCGGCAGCACCAGCATCACCGACGGCTGGAAGGATCTGCGTCAGGCCGGCGCCGTCGCGCGCTGGCTGCTCGTCGAGGCGGCTGCGCAGCATTGGCAGCTGCCGCACGAGCGTCTGGACACCGAAGCCGGCCACGTCGTCCATCCGGACGGCACGCGCCTGCCGTATGCGGAACTCGTCGAGCGCGCGGCCGGCATCCTGCCGCCGGCCGAACCGGTGCCGCTGAAGAAGCCGGCCCAGTTCCGCGTGATCGGCAAGCCGGCCAGGACCATCGACGCGCGCGCCATCGTCACGGGCCGCGCGACGTTCGGCATCGACAGCTATCTCGGCGGCGCGCTCGTCGCGGTCATGAAGCGCTGTCCGCATCTGGACGGCAGCGTCGAATCGGTCGACGACGCGGAGACGCGCAAGGTCGCCGGCGTACGGGAGGTGTTCGTCATCGACGGCCCCGTGCCGGGTTCCTCCTTCGACACGAACCTGGCCGCCGGCGTGGCCGTCGTGGCCGACAACACCTGGGCCGCGCTCAAAGGGCGCAACGCGCTGAAGGTGAACTGGAAGCCCGGTCCCTGGGCCGAGGAATCCGCCGCGAAGCTCGAAGCGCAGGCCGCCGAGGCGCTCAAGGGCGACGGCACGGTCGTGCGCAGCGACGGCGACATGGCCGCTGCGCGCAAGGCCGCCAAGCGCACCCTCGAAGCGCGCTATCAGGTGCCGTTCCTCGCTCACGCGACGATGGAACCGCCGCACGCGCTGATCAAGCTCGAGCCGGACCGCGCGCTGTTCATCGGCGCGCTGCAGAACCCCGACGGCGCATCCAGCGTGATCGCCGATCTGACCGGACTGCCGCGCGAGAAGATCGAGATCCGCATGACCCGCGCCGGCGGCGGTTTCGGTCGCCGGCTCGAAAACGACTACGTGGCCGAAGCGGTCATGATCGCGAAGAAGGCCGGCAAGCCGATCAAGCTGTTCTGGACCCGCGACGACGATCTGGCCCACGACTTCTATCGCCCCTACGGCCTGCATCAGCTCAGCGCGACCCTGGACCGCAAGAATCAGGTCACCGGCTTCGCGCATCTGTGCGCGGCGACGTCGATGAACTACCGCATCGCGCGCAAGAAGGAGCGCCCGCCCGGCGCCGGCTGCCTCGAAGCCGACGACTTTCCGGCCGGCCTCGTGCCGAATCTCGACAAACGCTTCTTCTCGCTGGAATCCGGCCTGCCGCGCGGTCCCTGGCGTGCGCCGCTGCATACGTTCCACGCATTCGCGGTGCAGAGCTTCATCGACGAGATCGCGGTCGAGACCAAACAGGACGCCGTCGACCTGCGCCTGAAGCTGCTCGGCGAAGCGCGCGAACTCGACTACTCCGGCCACGGCGGCCCGAAGTTCGACACCGGCCGCCTGGCCGCCGTGCTGACGCGCTGCGCCGACGCGATCGACTGGAAACGCAAACGCACGGACGGCCGCGGCGTCGGCATCGCCTGCCATTTCACGTTCGGCGGCTACGCCGCGCATGCGTTCGAGGTCTCGGTCGACGGCCGCGACCTGCGCATCCATCGCGCGATCTGCGTCGTCGACGTCGGCCGCGTCGTCAATCCGCTCGGCGTGGACGCAATGATGGTCGGCGGCACGATCGACGGCATTTCCACGGCGCTGAATCTCGCGATCACGCTCAAGGACGGCCAGGTACAGCAGTCGAGCTTCGGCGACTATCCGATAGGCCGCATGGCGCAGATGCCGAACGAGGTCGAAGTCATCGTGCTGCCGAGCGAGAACGAACCGTCCGGCGCCGGCGAGATGGGCATACCGAGCGTCGCGCCGGCACTGGCCAACGCGATCTACGCCGCAACGACCGTACGCGTGCGCAAGCTGCCGATACTGCCGGAGCTCGGCCGGCGGCTCTGAGCCGCCCTGAGCGCCGTGCCGACGAATACGGACTCGTTCGCAGTCCGTACTCAGGCATCATGAATACGAGCCGCGCTCAGGCGCGGCGCCCGCAAGCCGCCAACGTCGGAAAGGCCCATGGACGTATTCATCAGTTATGCGCGGGAAGACGCGGCGTTGGCGCAGGCTCTCGCCGACGAGCTGCGCCAGGAAGGGTTTCAGGTCTGGATAGACGATCGGCTGCGTCTCGGGCAGAACTACCCGGACGTCATCACGAAGGCCGTACGCGGTGCGCGCCGCGTCATCGTGCTCTGGTCCCGTCATGCGGCCGCGTCCAGCTGGGTGCCTGCAGAAGCGCATGAGGGTTACAAGCGACAGGTACTGGTGCCGGTACAGCTCGACGAGACGGAGCTTCCGCTGCCTTTCTCCGTGCTGCACGCGGTGCGCTGGCCGGCACAGGGGCCGGAAGCGTTCCAAACCATCGCCGCGGAGCTGCGCCGGCTCGATGCGGAAGCTGCCGGTTTCGCAGCGGCAGCGACGGCGCCGTCGTCGGCACCGCGAAACGCCGTACCGGAGCAAGGACCCGCCTATGCGGTGCGACGAGAACTGCAGACTCATGTCGACGCACAGGCGCGGCGCTGGCGCGACAACTTCTATTTGACCCAGCTCAACTGCACGATCCGCCATCATGCCCACGAAAAGCGCGGCTTCTACCGGCGCGAAGTCACCAAGAGCTTCGCCGTCGAGGCCGCTCATCTGCACGGCACCGGGCGCGATTACGATTTCCTCGAGTGCCAGACCCTGGTCTTCCCGCCGGACGCGCCGTTCAGCGACGACGAAATACTCGAAAGCGCACGCATTACGCTGGGGCCGCGGCACGCGCTGACGAAAACCGACTTCGCCGTCACCCGCGAGGAAAAGAACGACGTGCTCCAGGTACGCCTGGAGGTTTCCGCACAGATTCCGGTCGAAGCCGGCTTGCGCGTCCAGGTCCATCTGGTGACGCTCTCGGCCGGCACCTGCGACTACGAGTACTACAAGGTATCCCGCCCCACGCGCGGCTACCGGCTGCGTTTCGAGTCCTACCGGCGCGGACGCTTCGATCACGTTTCGTTCATTGCACACCGCGAAGGCGACGAACTCTCGCCAAACGTGGACAAAGCGGTCCGCGACTCTCACGGCATCGAATTTTCCGACGACGGATGGCTGCTGCCGGGCAACGGCGTAATTCTGTTGCGCCAGCCCTACGATGCGGAAGCCGCATCGGTGGATGCCGGATAGCCGACGGCGCGGGCTTCAGCCCCCGCGAAACGCCTGTTCGCCGCAGCATCGACGCCCGCCGGCCAGCCGCCAACGTCGCACGGACGGCGCAGCAAGACGAAAGACGCCGGGCGCCCCGCAGGGCTCAGTCGGCGATCTCCAAGGCATCGGCGAGCAGCCCCTGCGCCGTGACGTCGGCGCCGGCGCCGGGACCGACGACGACGAGCGGACGCTCGCGATAGCGCTCGGTCGTGAACGCGAACAGATTGTCCGCACCACCGAGTGCGGCGCAGGGGTGGCTGCGCTCGATCGCGCGCAGGCCGACGCGGGCGCGGCCGCGGGTATCGAGCGACGCGAGATAACGCAGCACCTTGCCCTGTGCGGCGGCTTCCTCGTGACGGCGCGCGATGACGTCGTCGAGTTCGCCGAGGCGATCGAGGAACGCAGCGCTGTCGAGCTGCGCCAGCGGTGCGGACACCAGCCCTTCGACCTCGACCTCGGACTCTTCGAGTTCCAGACCGGCCGTGCGCGCGAGGATCAGCAGCTTGCGCGCGACGTCCGCGCCGGACAGGTCGGCGCGCGGATCCGGTTCGGTATAGCCGCGCTCGCGCGCGTCGTGCAGCAGCGCCGAGAACGGCCGCGTACCGTCGTAGCGGTTGAACAGGAACGACAGCGACCCGGACAACACGCCGTCGAGCGCGACGAGGCGGTCGCCGCTGCCGCGCAGACGACGCAGGCTGGACAGCGCCGGCAGACCGGCACCGACCGTCGCGCTGTCGCCGTAGCGCGCGCCGCTGAGGCGCCGCGCGCGCTGCAGCTCGTGCCAGTCGAGCAGACGTCCGCCCTGGGCCAGCTTGTTCGCGGTCACGACATGCAGGCCCAGGCTCAGCCAGCGCGCATGACGCTGGGCCACGGCCGCCGCCGGCGTCGCATCGATGACGATGCGCTCGCGCGCCTCGCTGGCAAGCAGGGTCGCGGCCACCGCATCGAGATCGGCGCGCGGCGCGGCGTCCAGACGATCGAGCAGCGGCGGCGCGAGACCGGCGGCATCGAACAGGCCATGCCGCGTATTGGCCACGCCGACCAGACGCAGCGGCCGGCGCCGCGCGGCGGTTTCCTCGAGCAGGCGCAGCAGCGCGCCGCCGACGAGACCGGTGCCGAGCACCACGACTGCGGTGCCGGCAGCCGCGCTGCGCGGGGCCGGCGCAACGGCGAGGGCGACGGCGCTCATGCGCGTATCCGCTGTTTCGCCGCAGCCGCGGCTTCGGCGCGCGCGAGGCCGGCGCTGATGTCGGCGAGCAGATCGGAGGCGTCCTCGATGCCGACCGACAGACGCAGCAGGTTGTCGGCGATGCCGGCGGCGCGGCGCGCCTCCGGCGCCATCGCGGCATGGGTCATCGAGGCCGGATGCGCGACCAGGCTTTCGACGCCGCCCAGCGATTCGGCCAGCGAGAAACAGCGCAGCCCGTCGAGAAACGCGGCGATGCCGTTCTCGTCGGCGGCGAGTTCGAAGCTCAGCATCGCGCCGAAGCCGCTTTGCTGGCGCGCGGCCAGCGCATGTCCCGGATGGTCGGCCAGGCCCGGGTAGTAGACGTTCGCGACGGCCGGATGCGCGACCAGCAGCTCGGCGATGGCGTGGGCATTCTCCTGGTGTGCGCGCAGGCGCGGGCCGAGGGTGCGCAGGCCGCGCAGGGTCAGGAAGCTGTCGAACGGCGCGCCGGTCAGGCCGATGCAGTTGGCCCACCAGGTCAGCTGCTGCGCGACGGCCGCATCCCTGGCGATGACCGCGCCGCCGACCACGTCGCTGTGGCCGTTGATGTACTTGGTCGTCGAATGCACGACCACGTCGGCGCCGAGCGCGATCGGCTGCTGCAGGGCCGGCGACAGGAAGGTGTTGTCGACGACGACGAGTGCGCCGGCCGCATGCGCGGCCTGGGCGACGTGGCGCACGTCGGTAATGCGCAGCAGCGGATTCGACGGCGTTTCGACCCAGACCAGCGCCGGTGCGTCGGCCAGCGCTTCGGCCAGCGCGAGCGGATCGGTCAGATTCACGAAGCGCACGCGGAAGCGGCCTTTCTTCTGCCAGGCGTCGAGCAGGCGCCAGGTGCCGCCGTAGCAGTCGTGCGCGGCGATCACGGTGCCGCCGGCCGGCACGAGTTCCAGCACCAGCGCGACCGCCGCCATACCGCTGGCCGTAACCACGGCGCCGGCGCCGAGCTCGAGCTCGGCCAGCGCGTTGCCGAGCAGGTCGCGCGTCGGATTGCCGCTGCGCGAATAGTCGTAGGTGCGCTTCTTGCCGAAGCCGGCGAACGTGTAGTTCGTCGACAGATGCAGTGCCGGCACCACGGCTCCGTGCTGGGTGTCGGATTCGATGCCGGCGCGGACGGCGCGGGTCGTGGCGGTCAGTTCGCTCATGGGTCGGTCCTTGCGTTCAACAACAGGAAAGCGCGTCGGCAACCAGCGCGGAGACGCGGCCGGTTTCCTTGAGAAAGGCGTCGTGGCCGTAGCGCGAGTCGATCTCGTGATAGCGCGCCGCGGGACCGAGTTCGTCGGCCAGCGCGCGCAGATCGGCGCTGGGTACGAGGCGGTCGCTGCTGACCGCGACGAGGTCGCAGGGCACGGCGACGTCGGCCGCGTCGACACGGTGCAGGTCGATGGATTCGGACAGGCTCAGGTAGCGCTGCGCATCGAAGCGCGCGACGAACTTGCGGCCGGCGGCGCCGAGGTAGTCCTCGACCGGGAAATGGAAGCGGCCGTCGCGGAATTCCGGCGCCGCGTCGAAGCGTTCGGCGAATTCGTCGGCGCCGCGGTAGGTCGTCATTGCGAGCTGGCGTGCCAGCGCCAGCGCCGCGTCCACATCGCCGCGACGGATGCCGTCGCGAACGATCTCGCGCTGGATCGCGCGCAGCGCGGTCGCCAGCGGGTGCGCGCGATGCGCGCCGCTGATCGCGACCAGACGGCCGAGCCGCAGCGCATGGCGCGCAGCGAACGCGAGCCCGACCATCGCGCCGTAGGACGAACCGACGAAGCCCTGCACCCGGGCGATGCCGAGCACGTCGAGCAGCGCGGCCAGCGCATCGGCCTGGTCTTCGCTGGAAACCGCGCAGACGCCGCCGAGATCGGCCGCGGCGAGCCAGTCGATGCTGAGCACGCGGCAGCGCTGCAGATCGACTGCGGCGCCGGAACCGACCAGATCGTCCCACCAGCCCGCCGCATCGCCGACCGTGCAGACCTTGCGCGTGGCCGAGATACCGCCCTGGACGATGACCGTCGGCACGCCGACCGCGCCGTGCCAGAAATAGCGCACGGTGACGTCGACCGCGGCATGGCCGTATTTGGGCTTCAGACGCACGACGGCTTCGCCGTGCACGGTCGACAGAGGCGTCGCGGACGTCACCGTCGCGGCGGCGGACGCGAACGGCGCTACGGGCTCGTAGGCATACGAGGTATCGACGGCGAGGGAACTGGCGCTGCTGAAGCTCATGCGTTTCTCCGGGCTCGTGATCGAGTTTCCCCGGAGCACCGGCGACAGGTCGCGACAGACGCCTCCGCGAAGCGGAAGTCTGCGGCTACCCATCTCTCGGCATGGCGCGAAGCGCCTCCGTAGGAGTTGGCACCGTGCGGTTTCCCGTCGGTTGCCCCGGCTTCCAAGGGCCTTTCCCTCAGCCGGTCTCGATGGATCGTGGGCCGCACTGTAGTGATCCCGCCGCGCCCCGTCAATGGACGTTTAGACGTCTAAACATCCATATGCAAAATCAGACTAACCACGGAACGGCCGCGGCGGCGGCCGGCGCAGAGCCGATGCCATGCCGCCATCAGGCGCGGCGCGGGTCCCTGTCTCCTTGCGGGCGAAGACCCGGGAGAGAAGGGCCGTGGATCAGCGCGAATTCGCCGAAGTCCTGTGCCGCGGCATGACCGAAGCCGGGAGCCGCCTCGCGGCCACGGCCGCCGTCGCGCTGGCGCCGGCGGGCCTGCCTGCCCCGTCGGCGTTGATCCACGCGGCGCGCGGGCGCTGTCGCCTTTCCGGCCAACGGACCGGTGCGCCGCCGTATCCGCCACCCGGCCGGCCGCGACCGGCGTCCCAGCGCCGGTGCCGGCCCGCGTCTACAATCCGCCGATGAAAACCGCCGCCCGCCTGGCCCTCGCGCTGCTTGCCCTGCATGCCGCCACCGCGCAGTCAAAAAAGATATACAAATTCACCGACGAAGCCGGCGTCGTGCATTTCACCGACCAGCCGCCCGCCACCGACCGCCCGGTGCAGGAGAGCGTGGTCAAGGTCGAACCCGGCGCCATGGTCCAGCTGCGCATCGAAGGCCAGGACAGTCAACGCCAGGCACGCGTCTTCAACCGCTTCGCCGGGCCGGCCCAGGTCGAACTCAGCGTCGGCGACGTACGCAACATCGCGACCGACCCGCCGCTGCCGCTGACCGTCGTCATGCGCGCGAACGAGGAGCGCGTGCTGGCCAGCCTGCAGCAGGCCGACCGCGAGCAGCCGGCCGGCTTCGAGCTGGCGCTGCGCGCGATTCCGGGCAGCCCCGACGCGCATCACGACGACGTCGAATACGGCTGGCCGCTGGCCGGCCACCCGGTACGCATCCACCAGGGCTTCGACGGCGCGTTCAGCCACAGCGGCGAGGAATCGCGCTATGCCATCGACGCGGCCGCCGACGAAGGCACTCCCGTCGTGGCAGCCCGCGACGGCGTCGTCATGGAAGTGCAGGACGACTACTACGGCGCCGGTCTCGACAAGGAGAAGTTCGCCACGCGCGCCAACGTCGTGCGCGTGCTGCACAAGGACGGCAGCATGGCCCTCTACGCCCACCTCAAGCCCGAAAGCGTCGGCGTGCAGGCCGGCAAGTACGTCTATGCCGGGCAGAAGCTCGGCGAATCCGGCAATACCGGCTATTCGACCGGGCCCCATCTGCATTTCTGCGTGCAGGTCAACCGCGGCATGCGCCTGGTCTCGGTGCCGTTCCGCATGCGCGGGCCGGACGGGCCGCTGGAGCTCGGGACGGCGCCGCCGCGCTGAGTCCGCCGCCGGCCGCAATCCGGCCCCCGGGCCAGCGCGGGCGCCCCTGGCTATAATTCGCGCCCCTCCCGATACCGAACGCAGGCGGCGATCCGGCCCACCGGCAGCGCCGCGCCTTGCCCATGACCGACCACCTGACCGAAACGCAGCGCCGGCGCACGTTCGCCATCATTTCCCACCCCGACGCGGGCAAGACCACCTTGACCGAAAAGCTGCTGCTGTTCGGCGGGGCGATCCAGATGGCCGGCAGCGTCAAGGGCCGCAAGGCCGCGCGGCATGCGACCTCGGACTGGATGGCGCTGGAAAAGGAGCGCGGCATCTCGGTGACGTCCTCGGTCATGCAGTTCCCGTACGAGGGCCGCATCGTCAATCTGCTCGACACGCCGGGCCATGCGGACTTCGGCGAGGACACCTACCGCGTGCTGACCGCGGTGGACTCGGCGCTGATGGTCATCGACTGCGCCAAGGGCGTGGAAGAACGCACGATCAAGCTCATGGAGGTCTGCCGCCTGCGCGACACGCCGATCATGAGCTTCATCAACAAGCTCGACCGCGAAGGCCGTTCGCCGATCGAGCTGCTCGACGAGGTCGAGTCGGTGCTGAAGATCCAGTGCGCGCCGATCACCTGGCCGATCGGTATGGGCTCGCGCCTCAAGGGCGTCTACCACCTGATCAGCGGCGAAGTGCATCTGTATGAGCCCGGACGCAACTTCACGCGCCAGGACTCGACGATCTTCGCCTCGCTCGACGATCCCGAGCTCGAAGCGCGTATCGGCAAGGCCATGCTGCAGGAACTGCGCGACGAGCTCGAACTCGTCGAAGGCGCCTCGCATCCGTTCGATCTCGACGAGTATCTGGCCGGCCGCCTGGCGCCGGTGTTCTTCGGCTCGGCCGTCAACAATTTCGGCGTGCAGCCGCTGCTGGACTTCTTCGTCGAGCACGCGCCGCCGCCGCGCCCGCGCGCGACGACCTCGCGCGAGGTGCAGCCCGCGGAAGAGAAGCTGTCGGGTTTCGTGTTCAAGATCCAGGCGAACATGGACCCGATGCACCGCGACCGCGTCGCGTTCATGCGCATCTGCTCGGGGCGCTTCGAGGCCGGCATGAAGTCGTTCCACGTGCGCAGCGGCAAGGAAATGAAGCTCGCCAACGCGCTGACCTTCATGGCCTCCGACCGCGAGATCGTCGCCGAGGCCTATCCCGGTGACGTCATCGGCATCCACAACCACGGCACGATTTCCATCGGCGACACCTTCAGCGAAGGCGAACTGCTGAGCTTTACCGGCATCCCGAACTTCGCGCCCGAGCTGTTCCGGCGCGCGCGCCTGAAGGATCCGCTGAAGATGAAGCAGCTGCAGAAGGGCCTGGCCCAGCTGTCCGAGGAAGGCGCGACGCAGTTCTTCAAGCCGCTGATGTCCAACGATCTGATCCTCGGCGCCGTCGGCGTGCTGCAGTTCGACGTGGTCGCTTACCGGCTCAAGGACGAATACGGGGTGGAATGCATGTTCGAAGCGATCACGGTCAGCACCGCGCGCTGGATACGCTGCAAGGACGCACGCAAGCTCGAGGAATTCCGCGACAAGGCGGCCAACAATCTCGCGATCGATGCAGCGGGCGAACTCGTTTATCTGGCGCCGAGCCGGGTCAATCTGCAGCTGACCCAGGAACGCTGGCCCGACGTCGAATTCGCCGCGACGCGCGAGCACGCCAGCGCCGTGGCGGTCTGAACCGTTCCACCTCTGCGCCCAAATGAAAAGGCCCCGCCATGGCGGGGCCTTTCGCAACAGCTGCAGAAGCGGTCTCAGCCGCCGCGAGGCGTGTGGAAGCGATCGTTACCATCTTCGCTGCCGGCGCGGAAGATGTGGTCGCCACCGGCCTGGTGAGCGACGCTGTGATCCAGCGAACCGCTGAAGATCTCATCGCCGCGGTCGGCGGGCGCGACCTGCGCCTGGAACGGCTGATGCGTCATCGGGCCGGTGCGTGCGATGAACAGCGCCAGCGCGGCGACGACACCGGCAGCCACGGCACCGAACTGCCAGCGGCGCGGGCGGGCGCCCTGCGCAGCGCGGTGGCCCCGTTCGCGACGCTCATGCGCGGCACCGCTGTGAGCGAGATCGCGCGCGAGCTCGGCCGAAGCGGGCTCCAGCGCATGAAGGAACTGAACCAGATCCGCATGGGCGGCCGATCCGGCCAGCGCTGCGGCGACTTCCTCGCGCTCGTGCGGAACCACGCGGCCGCGTGCGGCACGCAGCGCCGTGTCGACGTCGATCAGGGCTCGCGCGCTCAGCGTCTGCTCCGACGTAAGCGACTGATAAAGTTGGGAAAGGCTAGGCTTAGTCATCAAAGTCTCCCGCTCCTATGCCGCGCAGACGGTCCTTCAGCTCGTCCAGCCCGCGCGAAACCAGTTTCCGTGCCGCTTCGGCCGAAGTACCGACCAGATCCGCGATTTCCTGCAGGGCGAACCCTTGCAGATGCAGGCTGATCGGCAGACGCCGGCGTTCCGGCAGCGCATCGAGACAGGCTTTGAGCTTCTCGACGTGCTGGTGACCGCTGGCGCGTTCTTCCGGCCCCCGGTTCTGATCCGGAAACGGCTGGAAACCGTCTTCGGACTCTTCGGGGAGCGGCTCGGCTGCCCTCACCTGAGCCCGACGCAGGGCGTCGATCACGGTGCTGGCAACCACTCGCTGGATATAAGACGCATGAAAGGCCGCCGACCGGTCACGTTCGATGGCACGCCAGAGCCGGATGCGGACTTCCTGCTCCACGTCGTCGGCGTCGATGCCGTGGCGGGCGAGGCCGTGAGCGGCGACCAGGGCGCGCAGCTTGGCGCCGTAATCGCTCAGCAATTGCTCCAGGCGCTGGTGGTTGGGGTCGTTACTGCGGCCCACGAGGATCCACGGAACAGGGAAAGGCGCGCATCGTCCGCGAAAGCGCCGATGCTGGCAATCGAGCCGCGCTCAACCCGCAATATAGCGCTGCAGCTGGGCCAGCTCCTCGGCCTGTTCGTCGATGACGGCCTTGACCAGGTCGCCGATCGAAATCACGCCGACGACTTCGCCTTGCGCGACGACCGGCAGATGACGTATGCGCCGCTGCGTGCACAGGCGCATGCACTCGTCGACGCTGTGATCCGGCGCCACGGTTTCCACCGGTGCCGACATGATCTGCCAGACCGGCGTTTCCGCCGACGAGCGTCCGAGCAGGATGACTTTGCGCGCGTAGTCGCGCTCGGAAACGATGCCGACGAGTTCGCGTCCCTGCATGACGAGCAACGCGCCGACGTGATGATCGGCCATGGCCTGAATGGCCTGCAGTACGGGCTGGTCCGGCTCGACCGAATAGACCTGGACGCCCTTGCCTTCGAGCAGATGTTTGACCTGACGCATGTCGACCTCCACGCAGTCCGTCGGCGGCCGCAGCCGCCTCAGCTCCCTGGGGCAAGTCTAGTGGCCTGCCCTGCGGATAGCCATCGACGAAGCACGCGCTCGCTGCGACGGGCCGCGCCGCTGCTCACGACATCAGCGGCCGCGACGGAATCGTCACGGCACGACGGCGTGGCCGCGTCGGCGGCTGCACGGCGGCCGGGCTCACGCCCGGCCGCCGTCGATGCTTACGGCTCGAAGCCGTTGGCGAAGATGCGGTCACCGATGCCACCGGTCGGCAGCGGCCACGCCCAGGCACCGCGCGAGCGCGTGAACGCGACGAGCGTGGTCAGGCCGCGGTCCACGACGAGATCCCAGACCATCGAGCGCGGCAGGCCGTCGAAGTAGTTCCACACCGGATTGGCGACGTTGATGTTGTCGGTGTAGTACAGGCCCCAGTCGGTACCGACGAAGACCTGACCGGGCACGTGCGGACTGACCATGATCGCGTTGGCCGGAATGTTCGGCAGATTGCCGGTCTTGTTTTCCCAGGTGTAGCTCGCGCAATTCGCGGCGCAGGTCACGCGGAACACGTGGCCCGGCGTGGCCGGCGTGTTCTGGTCGAAGCCGGCGATGGCCGCATAGCCGATCAGCGGATTCTGCGCATCGGTGACCACGTCCTGGATCGGACGATTCGGCAGCACCGCGTTGGCGCCGGTCACGTTCACGGCCGTCGCGTTGTTGGTGCCCGACACGCCGAGATTGAACACGTACTGCACGTTGCCGTCGTTGGTGCCGACGATCGCGACGGTCGGGTCGGTGAACGAATAGGCGATCTGGTTGATGTAGGAACGGTTGTCCGACCCCAGGATCAGGTTGTTCTTGGTCAGGTCGCCGGTCTTGGCCTGCCAGCTCGACGTCGGCACCGCGCCGGCCAGAGTTTCCCAGAGGCGATACGTACCCGCGAGCATGCGGCCGCAGCCGTTGGTGCCGGTGACGCAGCCGGAATTCGCCACCGCGGTGTCGCCGTGCTTGTAGACCTCCAGCGGCATCAGGAAGCTCTTGCGGTCGCCGGACCAGGCGCCGTTCGCACTGACGGTGTTGCCGTACGGTCCGGTCGTCGACACGCGCACGTTGCCGTTCTGCGACTGGTAGTACCAGCGCTGCGCATTCACCGGTTCCAGGCGCGCGTAAGTGCCGTCGCCACTGTTGGTCGACTCCCACAGGGTCGCGCTGGGATTCGCGCCGAACAGCGCCGCCGAACTGCCGTTGTCCTGGGCGCCGGCGGCGATGCCGGGATTGGCCGAGTTGGCGAAGTTCGCGGTGATGTCGCCGGAATAGAACTCGATCGTGCTGAGGCTGTCGTTGAGCGGAATCTTGGTCGGCGAGGCGGCCGTCGCATTTGCCGTGTAGTAGACGCCGCCGTCGGAGCCGAACAGCAGCTTGTCCGGATCGTTGCCGACGAATGCGCGCGCATGGTGGTCGACGTGGATGCCGCCGCCGGAATAGCCGCAGGTCAGATTGGTAAAGGACGTTCCGCCGTTGGTCGAGCGGAACAGATCGACGGCGCTCGCGAACACGACGTTGGGATCGGTCGGCGATACGGTCAGGCCGGCGTCGTACCACATCTGTGTGCCCGCATCGCCGCAGCCGGTGAAACCGGTCGAGGTGGCGGTCTGCGTCCAGGTCAGGCCGGCGTCGGTCGACTTGAGCACCGAGTTCACGTTGCGGGTGGTCACGTCGGCGACCATCGCGTACATGATCTGGTTGTTGCTCGGCGCGACGGCGAGCTCGATGCGGCCGCGCGTCGTCGACGGCGTGCCGTTGCCGGTGCCTGCGGGCCAGCCGGTGTTGAGCAGCGTCCAGCTCGCATCGGCCGGGCAGCCGGAAGCCGGCATGTCCGTCCGGTAGACGCCGTTGGCGCCGTTCTTGTCGAGGTCGGGCTGCACCGGCGTCGGCGTACCGCGCGTGCCGACCGCGGCGTACAGCGACGTCGCCGGGCCAACCCTGACCGCGATCAGGCCAGTGATGTCCTGACGCTGCGCGCCGGCGCCGCTGGAGAACGCGTTCGTATAGCAGGGACCGGACCAGCTCGTGCCGGCGTCGTAGGAGAAGAACAGGCCGGTCTTGGTGCCGACGACGACCTTTTGCGAATTGTTCGGATCGACGACCACCTTGCCGATGGCCTGGTACTGCGGGAAGCCGTTGGCCGACGGACCGTACAGCGGGCCGAACTGCGCCTCGCCGAGCAGGCTCCAGGTCGCGCCGGCGTCGGTGCTCTTGAGAAGCCCGGTGGAACCGAACGAGAACGAGCCGTAGCGCAGGTCGCCGGTGCCGGCGTAGATCGTGTTGTGGTTGTTCGGATCGATGTGGATGTCGCCGATCGCGCTGTTGGTCACGGCCGGCACGTCGGTGGTGATCTGCCAGGTCGTCGCTGCCGAGCAGCAATTGGTCGTCTTCCAGACGCCGCCGCCGTCGGAACCGAGATAGGCGATGGTGTTGTCCACCGGATCGACCGCGATCACGTTGGCGCGGCCCGACACATGACCGAAGCCGAACTCGGTGTCGTTCAGCGGCTTGGGCCCGAGCAGGGTGAAGCGCTGCGGATCCAGCGCGAGCGGCGATACCGACGAACGCCGATAGAGCTTGTCGCCCTGTGGAACGGCGGCGCGGATCTGCTTCTCGCTGCGCGCGGCTTCGGCCAGCCACAACGGCTGGAAGTTGCCGGTCGGATAGGCGGCGCGCTGCGCCCAGTAGTCGCCCTTCGGCGGCGCGGCCTGTTCCTCTTCCTCGTGCTCGCGTTCGGCGGCGCCGAACTGGCGCGACGGCGTGGACTGGCAGGCGGTGGTGGCGGCGGCCGCGACGGCCAGGGCGAGACAAAGCCGCGACGGCGGCAGGAACGGTACAGGCATGCGAGGCAACTCCGCGCTGACCGGCAGCGCCCATGCTGCTGCACGTCCTCCCTGCAGCACCGCCGGCGGGGTTATGGGCGGCGCGTCTCCCGTCGCGCCGTCGTCAGACACCGGGCTGAGCTCGACGCCGGCCGGGACCGCGGAAGGATGCCCTGCGCGGCGGCGCTACGTCTACAGGATTAGGGAAGATCTCGACGAGCGTCCGCAATACCGCGCTACTGCCCGCAAACCGCCTCGGGAACCGCGCCGATACTGGCTTCGCCGGCGTCCGGCCGCGCCGTTCCGGGCGAAGCACTCCGGGAAAATTTTTCCGGCTGGCTCCGAATCACCGGACGCAGCGCGTCGTACTGTCAGTCGTCCCGGCGGCCGGCGGCGTGATGACGGTCGACGAAGTACAGCGGCCGCTGCTTGGATTCGACGTAGGTGCGTCCGAGGTACTCGCCGATCATGCCCAGCGCCATGAGCTGGGCGCCGCCGAGGAACAGCACGACGACCATCAGCGACGGGTAGCCGCGCACCGGGTCGCCGAAGGCCAGCGCCTTGACGAACACGACCAGGCCGAACACGAAGGCGACCAACGCGGCGAGAAAGCCGACGTAGGTCGCCAGGCGCAGCGGGAACGACGAGAACGAGGTGATGCCCTCGAGCGCAAAGTTCCACAATTTCCAATAATTCCATTTGCTGTCGCCGGCGAAGCGCGGACCGCGATCGTCTACGAC
>Ga0247823_10002052_pt1 | contig 16665 bp, 23 predicted proteins | sample 13C_PalmiticAcid_2_FD_192426 | JGI IMG/M metagenome (GOLD analysis project Ga0247823, IMG submission 192426) | Soil microbial communities from agricultural site in Penn Yan, New York, United States - 13C_PalmiticAcid_Day30 | ecosystem: Environmental > Terrestrial > Soil > Agricultural land...
GTGAGACTTGACGGGCTGTTGAAGCAAGCAATCCGCGCCTCTTTCTCTTGGAGGCTTTCGAGGAGCGGCAAGAATTCCTCTTTGCTCCCGCCGACGGCCATCATGCGGCCCCGAAGTTCGGGGTGCTTTTGCTTGAGAATTGGAATAAGCCTGCCGCGATGGTATGCAATGGCCATGGCGGATTCAAAGTCAATGATCTCGGCGGCGTAAGCAGCAGCAATCTCTCCACTGGAATGGCCGGCAACAGCGGTGGGACGGACACCCCAAGATCGCAGGAGGTCGATAAGTGCCAGCTGAATGGCAGTACATGACGGCTGGCTGATGTGGGCTTCGCTGATCAAGCTGGTTTTTGCGTCTCTTCCCAACTCATCTGTGGCGATGTCAGTTACTGTTTCTCAGAACACGCCGGAGTTCTTACCAATGAGAGACCACTCGGCGCCGTTCTCGGCTAGGCATTGGTCGGAACGATGGATGCTGTTGGCAAAGATTGGGTATTGCTCGTAGAGTTCTCGCCCCATGGCATACCACTGTGCTCCTTGTCCTGTGAGAATGAAGCCGATTCTCAGAGGCTCAGTCTCTTTCCCGGAAGTGTACTTCTCGCCGTTGATTGCCTCAATGAGTTCGAAGGAGTTGAGGGCGGGAATGGCAGCTCTCCACTGAAGTCGCGATCGACGTTGGCCAAGCGTGTACGCCAAGTTTCCTGTGAGGTCCTTTTGGAAGATCTCGGGCCGCTGCTCGAGGTAAATGACGATATTCTTCATGACTTGGGACAGTGACGCCTTGTCGTTGGCTGTGACCACGTAGAGCTTTCGCCCTTGGGCTGCCTGCTCGGGACTGTCGTCACCTGCAATGACAGGCGCCTTCTGTCCGCGGAACGGCGCAGCTTCGAGGACTACGTGCCCATTCGTCCCACCAAATCCAAAGTTGTTGACGCTGATGTACTTCTTGCCTCTTGGCCAAGGCCGCTGGGTGACGGGGACCTTGAGGTTCCACTCTTTCCAAGGGATCTTGGGATTTGGCTGCTTGAAGTCGTGATTGGGGAGGATGAAACCGCGTTCAAGCATCAATGCTGCCTTGATGATCCCAGCAATTCCTGCAAAAGTCAGCGGCAGTGCGGAAGCAACAGTGCGTTTAAACATACCTGAAGCGCCCTCCAGATGTCCAATGTTGGATTTGACTGAGCCTATCCACAAGGGATCCCGCGCTGTTCTCTTCAGGCCCAACACGTTACGCAGGGCGGTGGCTTCGATCGGATCTCCGACTCTCGTGCCCGTCCCATGTGCCTCAACGAAGCCGCACGCATTTGGATCAAGTCCCGCGTTTGCATAGACCTGCCTCATAAGGGCCTCTGCACAGCAAGTCAGCTCCTGCCCACCCCATTTTTGACAATGGCACAACGTACCCTGTGCTGCACCGTTTGGCATGGTGATGCCGGGAGTCTTTCCGTCTTGGTTGAGACCAGTCCCCGCGATGACTGCCCGGATGGTATCATTGTCCTTAATTGCTTGGTCCAGCGGCTTCAGAACAAGCATGCCACAACCTTCGCCGCGACCGAAACCGGTCCCCCTGTCGTCAAAGGCAAATGAACGGCCCGTGTCCGAGAGCAGTCTAAGTTGTTTATTAATGTCAATCACTTCAACTGTGTGCTCTTGGGCACGACATACCGGCAAGTGGAAAACGAAATCCAGAATTCGGGCAGCATGTTGAGGTGGCAGGCACCAACCAGGGCGCAGTTGGTCTCACCAGCTCTCAGGCTCTGGCATGCCAAATGCACAGCAACCATGCTGGATGAGCATGCTGTGTCTGAAGTAAAACTCGGTCCTCTTAAATCAAAGAAATGCGAGATGCGGTTGGATTGCATGGCAAACGCGCAGCCTGGAGAGGATTGATCAGCAGATTTTCAGCGCCAAACGAGTGGAAAGAGTTCTTGGGAAGCACTCACCTGTAGCTTGATGCATGGGAATCGTGTCTGAGTCGCGGAACAAGTGGGATTCGTACTCGGGAAAAGAGCCGCCGATGAAAACGCCGACATCCTTTCCAACGATGGTGTGCTTTGGGATGCCGGCATTCTCAAGGGCTTCAAAGGTGCACTCGAGAAGAAGGCGCTGCTGGGGGTCCATTGATATTGCTTCCTTTTCCGTGAGGCCAAAGAAAGGGGCGTCGAAAGCCGCAAAATCGACGTTGAGAAAGTTTCCACCGACCGGATTCAGGGTGCCGCCCTTTCCTGGATTGGGGTGGTGAAACCGAGCATTGTCAAATCTCTCCTTGGGGATCTCGGTCCATCCTGACCGGGCCCGTGTACAGAGTTCCCAGAACTCGGCAGGTGTTGCGACATTTCCCGGCATGCGGCAGGCCATTCCGACGATGGCAATGGGCATCGGTTTCTGGGAAGCGCCATTGCTGGGCCCATCCGCAGCTCCAGCCGAGTGTCCGTTGCTATAAGCATTGGGATGTCCGTTCGTATGCCCGTTGTTGTGTCCATTGCTATGTCCGTTGACATGCCCGTTGGTATGGCCGTTGGTATGGCCGTTGGAGTGACCGTTAGAGTGGCCGTTGGTGTGACCGTTGGTGTAATGGCCGCCGTTGGTAACGTACAAGTAACCGCTGACGCTCTCCCCAGAGGGGCTGGCGGTGGAACTGTTGTCTGGTGTCACAGCAATGGGCGCCATGGCTGAGGCTCTTCACTGTCGCAGCCGCGACGTGCTTCAACGCTTGGCAGGTGTGTGGAACACAAGACTACCCCAACATTGGCAGACGCACGGCTTGCTCGTGGGAGCAATCCAGGAGGCCTAAGAAGCGCGGGTTCGCTGACTGGCTTATATGGCGAGCAAGAACTCATCGGGCCCTACAATTGGCTGATTTAAGGGATCAAACTGGAAGCCGGGGCGAGTCGATTGCGTCGACCGTCTTGTCGCCCCCAGGAGACGTAATGGGAGCCAGGCCCAAGCACCCATCCTCTGGAGTGTATCGGTTTGATAGTGGCCGACCCACCAGCGACAGACGACAGTGAATCGTTGCTATATTGGGGTAGTAGGTCGATCCGGAAGCAAGCGTCAATATGCGCAGCATTATCGTCCGTGGTCGTTATTACGGTCTCGGCTCGTGCCTCCTCATGGCCAGAGTCTCGAACTTTTCCATATCAACTTCACCCCACGGGTGTCATGAATCCCGGTTCGGCAGGATGGAAAGAAGACGCTCGGAGAGCCGGAGCCCGAACCCCAGTCACCCGCGTGACGCACACCTTGTTGGGATTTACCGTCTCCACGGGCGTATGGAGACGGTGAGCTCCGTTAATTCTAGGGAGCAGGCGTGACGAGGTTCACCTCGTGCCCCCGTGCTCTGTGTCTGGAACTTCGAGCATGCCATGGATCGATTTCCACAGGAGACTGCAACTACCAACGCAGGAATGCTGCCAGGGCATCGGGAAGGTGGGGACCGTGATAGGTATCCAATCCGGCGGTGATCGGCCAAGAAGAAGGAACGGTCGAGACTCCGGTCGGGAAGTGGAGGCAGCCGCAATTTGCAGGAGGCTCTGGACCTTGAGGGTTGAAGCTCGCTCCTGGACCTGGCGAACAAGGCTGGCCCATGATGTGGCGCATGTGGGGGAGATTCGCGGCGGCTAATGTCGCCGATAGTGTGCCTCTTTGGAGTTGGAGCAGAAGGGGAGTCAATGGTCGTCGTCGCCGTCAATGCAGCATGTCGCAGTCGATCGGCGCCTGCCGAGAACGAACCCGTCGCCAAGTACCGATAGCAGGAAGGAGCAATCGACGTCCACCGGGACCCCTGACGTTATCGGTTAAACAACATGTCACCCATCCCCTGCAGGCGCTTGCAGGGGTGCCTATCGGTACTTGTGCTCGGATGCTGCCGATCCCCAGCACTAGCGTTCGGTACCTGCCATGGATGGCTTGCAGTGTGGGGAGGATTCCGTCCAGATGCAACCTGCATGACCACGGCAAAAGTGCCGACCAATCTTTGGCCATTCTCATCCATGATTCATGGACGTCCAAACATCTGAGGTGGTCATGCCTGGAATTAAGTTGAGTGAGTTAATAGTCAACACCTCCGGATCGCCTCAACCTGGAAGATATTGACGTTATCAACCTCAAGCAGCCTAATTCTTCAAGAAGCGAGGACTCGGAGCGCGCACTGTGGTAGCTAGGATCGAGATGGGGAAGGTGCACGCCGCAAAGTCGAATCACCCCTCAAATCAAGCTTTTCTCGAATTGCCGTTCGCAAGGATCAGAGCATTAGACTTAGGTGGTGACACCTACACTGACACAGGGCTCCGTCGATGTCTTGAGCCGATTTGGAGACCGATCTCCTTCAACATCTTCCCAGGCCCAGGTTATGTGCTAACTTATGCCACAGCACTGTTGCATCCCTTTTTGATACCCTCAGACCGACTCCTGGGCTGTTCTTTGAGGTCTGAATGCACCCAGTTTAGAGAATCAACGTTACGTCGCTTGTTCGGAAGCCCATGGCCCTGACAACCTATGTGCTGCACTTGCCGGCGTCTGTTGCCGTTCGTCAGATGATAGCATCACCGGCCCGCCGCGGCTGATCAACTCTGAGTGACAGACTTGTGGGTTCAAGCTCTCGTCTATCTCTGACGGGGAATTCGTCAATTAGCTCTGGGGCAATACCCAGTTTCCCTTTTCAGCACACACCTTCCGGCCCAGCGCCGAGGCATCTGGGCGGGCATATCACCGCAATGTGTTTCGGAGCCTCATCCCGCATCCGATCCTGGATTTCCTGTCCCAGACTTGCGCGTCCAGAATCCTGGCATAGTGCCTTCTTCTTTTCCAGAACGACTCGAAATGAACATGGGGCATTCTATGCCTGAGGAAGCATCCCCACTGCATGCCCCCAACCCGTGCCTTGGTATCTTCGTCTTAACCAGGTCTTCCAGGTGCGCGGTTCAGCCACCAGGAGGTTTCTATTCTTTGGTCCCAGCCTTGCCCAGGTGTCCGCGCCAGCTTGCCCTCCCCGCATAACGATCATCACTATGCGCGGGATGAAGGAGCCGTGTGCTTACGTACATGCACAAGGTGTTCAACCCAGTGTTGTATCACGGTGGAAGACAACTGCCGAGTTTATCGAGCATGTGCTAGCCGAGAGATGCGGTCCCCAAGTCCCCTTCCATTACTTAGCCTCCCGTCTGCAGCAGCCGTTCTGCACTGTTGGAACTTGCCGCACCTGGACACGTTAGCCACTTCTGTCAGATGCTCAAGCTCAAGAGCAGCGTAAATTGCGGACACACTCCGACATTCCACAACCCGAGACACACGTATCACACTAGAGAGTCATCATGAGATTCCTGTGTCTCCCTGGTGCCTATGGCAGTTCCGATGTAAGTTGAATGGCAAGATTGTTGGCCTCTCCGATACTACTCCACAATACTCGCTAACACTCCCGGAAGAAATTCCAGGTACAGCTGGGTGAGACTCTCTACCCTGACGCGACTGGCAGTCAGTGGTGTTCTCGTTCCACTAACAATACGAAGCTCCAATTGTCAAGGAGCTCACCGAGGACGCAACCGCCACTTTCCACTTCATCCATGGGCCCTGCAAGGCGGTACCTCCAGAGGGATTTGAGGAGTACTTTGGCAAACCGCCATACTTCCGTTTCATTGAGCCCGACAAGGATGTGGAGAAATCCCAGGAAGACGACATTCTGGCGAGAATCCGAGAGTTTCCGGACTGCGAGACGCCCGAAGACACCATGCGCGAGCTGATGCGAGAAGGCATCGCAACAACCCATCGGAGCACCGACAATGCACTCAAGTACTTGGTCAAGATGATGGAAGAGCGAGGGCCGTTTGACGCCATCATCGGATACTCGGAAGGCGCAACGGTGGCTGCCACGCTTCTGCTCCACGAACAGCGAAGGCTCAAGAAGAAGGGGATCAAGCCCATGTTCAAGTACGCCATCTTTTTTGCCGGCTGGCCTCCAGTGGACCCGGACACCCACGCCATGATCCTCAGCGACGAGTCGGATGCCATGATTGAGATTCCAACTTGCCATATCAGTACGTTTTGCGCCGTTGCGGCATACCCCGTTCTTGTTTACTAATAGAATCACAGTCGGCTCTCTCGACCCCTATGTTCATGGGTCCTTGGCTCTCTACAACGTCTGCGACCCAGACACCGCTTACATGTTCGACCACGCAAAGGGCCACACTCTCCCTCGGGACAAGGACACCGTCAAGGAGCTCGGGGATGTCGTTCGAGAGGCGATTAAGACGTATGGAATAGATTGACATGTATTGGCATTGATTGGTGGCAACGTTGTGCTGCATTGTTTATTGCTTCTAGAAGACGGCTTTGTCAGATATCCGAGTTTGAATAGATTCGTTTCTCTGCCAATGGAGTTGTAGATGTGCATACTGCTCAGAAAGGTCTCTCCGAGTTTCGCTTTCCTCGTGGCATTTCGCTGCCCGTCCAAACCGTCCAGGTGCATAGCGACCCTCTGCGCAGTGCGTGGCCCCTCTCCCCTCGGACCAAAGGCGCAATCAATTCCACATGGCACACCTTCATGTTGTCTGATAAATGATAAATTGTCTCGAGCGTTGGCTTGACTCCAGCGGCCCGGACGCCGGCGATGATTCGAGAACCCTGGGCTTGGCTACCACGATTCGCCGCTTGATAGAGGGCTTCTGTCCTGGTCTGGAAGAACGGACTCACTCTATCTTGCAGCACTGACGACAGGTTCCGGGAAACTGGCGAACAAGACAAGGCACGTATCTCTCATATTGTAGTGGCCCATGAGATAAGGCTGCGTCGATTCGATGCGCCCTGGCAATCTGCTGCAAGGCCGCCGGGCTAGGGACTGGAGTCGCGGAACACTACGATACCAGAACTAACGCCCAGGGGGTTTAGATAGAATTACATGAACGGATGAGACCAACGTACCTGCAGGTCTCGGGTAAGGGTGCGGCAGAGACGCCATGCGGGACGGAGCTTTTACCGAGGCATGAGAGGAAACGGAATGGGTTGCGTCACCCAACCCATCTTCCAGACTAGTCCATGCTGGTCAATATTCCCCGGATACAGTCAATTGGGTTTCGGTTTGCCGGCTAAATCAACCCCAGGGTACTGTCATTTCAGGCCTGGGGTTACCACAAGCTCAGGGGGGGGGGGGGCATGGAAACATCGAGTGCATTGCCCATCTCCCGTTCGTGACCGTACATGTACAGACAGTCGCTCCGCTCCCTTACCTATCCGACAACTAAAACGCATGGTCGTTGTAATAAGCCCAGCAGGGAGCTTCGCGCTTTCTGCCGCTGGCCTGACATGGCTCGGGAATGAGACGCATGTGTCTCAATGCCCGTTTCGGCTGGGCTTGATGAGGAAGAAGGTCTTCCACAACCCCACGTGGGACGGACAAGCGGCGAATTATCTGTCTCCGTGGTAACCAAGCTCAAACCTTCCACTGAAGGTATCATATAGCCGGGATGTGGGGGTAGTTTCTTCTTCTCGTTAAGAGCATGGCTCATCGGCACTGCGTCCGGGTTCAAGCTGAGTGCAGAGTGTGTTTACAGCTCGAAAATGACCCCCACAAAAAACGGCAGCGCAGCTACTCGTAGGATGGTTGGGTTGCGGTTCGGATAATGCTCCGGATGACACCACAGCATTCCGCAATCGCGATCTAGCAACACGTTTCCATGTTCCCACAAGGCTTCAACCCCCAATTCCCGTCTCCTCTCCCGGAGAGTTTGAGCTTGAAAGAGCGTTATCAGCTCAATATCAACGGGTGATATGCTTGGCAAATCGGCGCACTCCCATGGAGTCTTTGTTGACCAAACCCCAAGCCAGATTGCACATTGATTGCTCGCATATTGCCTCGTCATGGAAGCGAAGCCAGCATTCGGACCACCCTCTTGTCTTATCGTTTTCCAACACCCAACACACCCGGCAGCCATGTCACGTCGCTTTTTCCTTTTTGTTGCTGCAGTTGTGAAAGCCCGGCCGCCGTCAACCGGCCGTTCTAGAAGCCGATCTGTAGGTTTCCCCCATGCCGCTGCAGTATCCGAGGATTGCCATTGTGCGCTTGACGCTTTTGGTGGAACTTTTGCGCACGTCGTTGCTTTTTCTCCGAGTGTTCCTTGCGGCAGGCCAATGCCTCAGTTGCGTGGTGCAGGCCTTGCTCGCTTGCGTTGCTCGCTAACATTTGACCACCCAGGCACACATGAAGAAACATTCAGGATCTTGAAGCCATCATTGGCTCTGAACCATGCATCCCTAGAGCGTCTGATATCGCCTGGGTCTGTTTGCGGGTTGGCAGATCCCCATGGCCGTGGGCCCCTTGACAGTGGCAGCAGAGCCCCAACCGAGCTCGGAGAAGGGGTTTTTGGTGGCCGTCTCTGCTTCTGAATCAGACACCGCCAGAGAAGACACCCCCATTCACCAACAGTACGATGCGAAGATAGTAGGGAGTAGAGTTGGCTCGACACTAGAACCCCCCGCCATGGCTGCCGACGTCTTGCCGTCAACACCCTCCCCGCCACCACCGGTCAAAAAGGAGAACCGTCCAACCCTCCTCAAGCCCCAGCACAAGACCGCATTGAAAGATTTCATTGTGAGTGTTCAACCCACATCTTGCGCTCTGATCGCACGGCAGGACTTACACCATCTCAGCGCATCTTCTCCTTCTCAACATGGCTGGACAAAGTGCTGCTCCTCGCGGCAGTCCTGACGTCGATCGGGGCCGGCGTTACCATGCCCGTCATGAACATCATTTTTGGTATACAGTTGCCTAGAGAATGATATTCCAAGGCTGAGTCTGACTAACCACATGTTAGGCCGCATGGTGGGATCATTCACGGGATTCTTCAGTGCGGATGCGTCAACAACCTACGAAATGTTTAAAAACGCCATCAACACATGCGCGTAAGTAGCATAAGCGTTTCTCATGGCAAAGATATTTGAGATTAACACGAACAGAATATACCTCGTTGGCCTGTTCTTCATCAGGCTTTCCTTGGACTATGTGGCCTACGTGAGCAGCCCAGCGCATGGAAATCGAGCTTAAACCAACTAAAAACTGCACCAGATTGGCTTCCGAATGTGCAGCATGAGAATATCTGCAACAATACGACTCGAATACTTGAAGGCGCTCTTTGCCCAGCCCGTCTCCACGCTCGACGTGCTCCCTCCCGGGCAGACGGCCGCCATCATCACGATTACAGCCAGCACTCTGCAGGCTGGCATCTCGGAAAAGCTGTCGGCCTTTCTCCAATCCACGTCAACTGTGGTCTCTGCGTTTATCATCGCCATGTGCTACAGCTGGTCTCTGACGTTGATCACCAGCAGCGGCTTGCTCCTCATCATCATCACTTACGCGGCAACCACCCCCTTTCTAGTCAAGCGGCTCAACGAAGTGCAGCATGCCGACATACAGGCTTCCACCACGGCGAACGAGATCTTCAGCTCCATCAGAATGGTTGCTGCTTGTGGGGCAGATGAGAAGATGGCCCGCAGGTATGCCACGTGGGTGGACGAGTCTCGCCGCCGCGGTTTGAAGATGTCTCCCATAATAGCAATGCAGCAAGCGCCAGGTGAGTTCCATCATAGTCATTACATATCTACAACTGCATGAAATACTGACGCCGCCCAATCTCAGTCCAGTTCGCTGTCTACAGGTTCGTCTGCTGGGTTCCGCCTAACCCACGTTACGCAGGGCATTGTCACGTTAACGGGAAGTAGCACGTTTGCTCTCTGTTTCTGGTATTCTCTCAAAATGCACATGGAACTGCAGATCAACAGCGCCGAGACCCTAATAGTGTGAGTTACCACAACCAAAACATGCCTTTTCAACGTCCTCTTACGCCGGCTAACACATCCTGTTTTTGCGTACCAGAGTTCTCATGTCCGTCATGCTCATGACGACGTCAATCAGCGGAATCACAGCTCCTCTCGCTGCCGCCGCGCGGGCTGCTGGTGCAGCCACCATCTTCTACACCATCATTGACGCCCCAAAGCCGAACAAGTCAGGGGTTAAACACCCAGAAGTATCCGCGTCAGAGGACATCGTCCTTGATCATGTCAACTTTGCTTATCCAACTCGGCCAGACCTCAAGATCCTGGATAACCTGTGTCTCCGTTTTTCTGCTGGCAAGGTGACGGCAATCGTTGGACCATCTGGATCGGGGAAGAGCACGATTGTCGGCCTCTTGGAGCGGTGGTATGAGATTGAGTCGCTCGAGAGCCTCCATCCTGTATGGCATTCTTACATTCTTTCGTGAAGCTCGTCATTGCAGCTGAGCTGACTTGCTGCGTTTCTAGAGCCTTCATTGGCGCAACGGTTCCATCACGGTTGACGGCCGGCCCTTGAGGGAGATTGACCTCAAGTGGTGGAGGACTCAGATCGGCCTCGTGCAGCAGGAGCCCTGCCTCTTCAACAACACTATATACGCAAATGTCGAGTTTGGCCTCATTGGCACTGAATGGGAAAATGCGGACCTTGAGACGAAGAAACAACTTGTTAAACAAGCATGTATTGAAGCGTTTGCTGACGAGTTCATCAGCCGCTTGCCTGAGGTGAGTGAGGCCGTGCTGATATTGACATCGGCAAGCGCTGACGTGAAGCTAGGGATACTCAACTGTGGTAGGCGATGCCGGGATCAAACTCAGCGGCGGTCAGCGGCAACGTTTGGCCATCGCAAGAAGCATTGTCAAGAGGCCGAAGATCTTGATTCTTGATGAAGCGACTAGCAGCATCGACGTTCGGGGTGAGCAAATGGTCCAAGCCGCCCTGGACAAGGTATCGAAGAACAGGACGACCATAGTCATTGCACACCGCCTGGCCACGGTCAGGAAAGCGGACAACATTATTGTCCTTCGCAAAGGCAAAGCTGTGCAGCAAGGCACCCACGACAACCTCATGACTCAGGAAGGGGGCGCATATTGGGCCCTTGCCACGGCTCAACAACTCACCATGGAGTCTGGAGAGGATCAAGTGGATATTGCTCAAGCCACTAACGCAGAGATCACCGAGAAGAAGAGCATGGCAACCATCGCCACCGACACGACGCTCGTCGAGGAGATGGCTGCTCCGGATGGTACTTCGGCAGACAAGCCGGGCACCCGAGGATTTTGGGGGAGCTTTGGTTTGCTCCTCCGCGAGCAGAGACACCGCAGGATGTGGTACACCATACTGCTTATCAGCGCCCTAGGTGGCGGAGGTGTGTCTACTCCGCACCACTCGAGGCCGTGTTTTCAGTGTTCATTCGAGCTGACTGACTCTCACCTCCAGCCAGCCAGCCGATCCAAGCATACTTGTTTGCAACCGAGCTCACGCTTTTCCAGTTCTGGGGAGATTGGCTCCCCGCGGTAGCCAACTTTTGGAGTTTAATGTTTGTCATGCTAGCGGTCTTTGTGGCGATCAGCTATTTTGCATTGGGTTGGGCGTCCTCCACCATTGCCTTTGTGAGTTACACGTGTCCTGCCTCGCGCCATTGGCTAACCATGGCAGCACATCACCCACTACTACCGTGGAGAGTACTTCCGCAACATTCTCTCCAAGTCGGTAGCCTTCTTCGATGCCGACGACCACTCCGTCGGGGCCCTCACAGCGCAGTTGGCCACCGATCCGAGCCAGCTCCAAGAGCTCCTGGGGACGAACATGGCCTTTGTCATCATTTCGGTCTTGAACGTCGTCGGCTGCCTGGCAATTGCCTTCTACTTTGGCTGGAAGCTCACCATCATGACGCTCTGCTCCTCGATGCCCCTGATTATCGCGGCAGCGTTCTTCCGGATCCGGTATGAGACGCAGTTCGCAAAGATGAACAACGAGGTCTTTGCGGAAAGCGCCAAGTTTGCGACCGAGTCGATTGGCGCGTTCCGAACCGTCTCGGCACTCACGCTCGAGCACACCATTATCCGCCGGTATGAGACGCTCCTTCGGGAGCATATCAAGAAGGCGTTTTGGAAGTCGAGTTGGACGACTTTGATCTTTGCTACGGCGGACAGTGTGGCTTTGCTTTGTATGGCTTTTGTTCTCTGGTGAGTCGAGAAGTGCTGTCTCTTGTTCCGTACGAGCACAGGCTGACTTTTGCTACCAGGTATGGAGGGAACCTCATGCTCAAGCTAGAATACACTTCGTTTCAGTACATGGTGGTCTATATTGCTGTTCTACAGGTGGGTGTAGTTGTCCCTAGTCCGCTGGAGACTCGGTCGCTTACGTGACACCTTTCAGGGCGGTCTTCGGGCAGGACAATGGTTAAGCCATGGGCCAAGTATGTTCCATCCCTTCTCTATTTATGGAAGACCCTCGCCAATAACGAGTGGGCAGACATTGCGAAGGCATCGGTTGCCGCAGGCCGAATCATTGACATGAGAGGAAAAGACCAAGTTGATGGAAAACTAATCTCATTGGACATCGGAAACATTGGTGATGATGATATGGGAGTCAAGATCCAGTTTCAAAATGTGTGGTTCAGATATCCAACACGGGACGTGCCCATCCTAAACGGCCTCAACCTGACGGTGAGCAAGGACCGTCAAGTGCGACCTGACACAATCCGTTTGTTACTGACTTTCTATCCGCCAGATCGAGAAAGGACAGTTTGCCGCGATTGTTGGTCCATCAGGCAAGCGCCCCGTCCAGGTTTATAACAATTTCGGTGGCTAATACAACACCAGGGTCTGGAAAAACCACAGTCATCTCCTTACTCGAGAGGTAAATGACAAGATGGAGATCACATATATGAAAAAGACTAACATCTTTGGCACAGGTTCTACACGCCCAACTCGGGTCGAATCGCGTACAACGGGTCAGATATCTCTGACCTTTGTCTAAGAGCGTACCGCAAAGACATCTCCCTTGTGTCTCAGGAGCCAAATCTGTTTGACGGAACGCTCCGAGACAACGTCCTTCTCGGCGTCGACGAGGAGACCACCACCGAAGAGCAACTGCACCAAGCATGTCGCGACGCGGAGATCCATGACTTCATTGTCTCCCTGCCGGACGGTTACAATACCGAGGTTGGCACAAGGGGCGTAACCTTGTCTGGCGGGCAGAAGCAACGGCTTGCCATCGCCAGAGCGTTGATCCGGAAACCTCGCCTGCTACTCTTGGATGAAGCTACCTCAAACTTGGATGCTGAAACGGAAAAGTCTGTGCAAGCGGTTTTTGAGAAGAACAGGAAGAACAGAACGATGGTGGTTGTGGCTCACAGACTGGCGACGATACAGAATGCGGATGTGATTTTCGTCCTTGCCGATGGCAGGGTGGTGGAAAAGGGGGATCACGCCTCGCTTCTCAGTAGGAGAGGGATATACTACCAGATGGTATGCTCCCCTAGCCCCCATGCATGTCTACCTCCGACAGTGTTGGCTAACAACTCCTCAGTGCCAGTCACAAGCCTTGGACAGGTAGTTACCATGAGGACTCGAACTACCTAGGTCTGTGCAGTAATTAGACAAACTCAAGTTCACCGCTTGTGGTTTTCTCGCTATGTGGAGATTGCCGATCTCTGTTCCATGGCAGTTCCGTGATTGTCACCCCATGGGCCTAGTGACGCACATGGTTCGGAAGCGAGTGTCCGCTGCAGCATGAACCAAGCTCCACCTTCACATCGCGACATCTGCAGTGCTCCAACCAAAGACTCCGGACCTGAGCGTTAACCCCCCTTATCCCCGCTGCGGGGTAGCTCCGGTTGCAACTCCCTGGCAGTTCAGTGACTGCCGTCTTGAATTTATTGTATATTAGATAATTCTCCTCTGTCTCGTTTGTCAAGGTGTTGTCTTGTTCCTCGTCCTTCAACGCACCTTGGCAGGTTGAGACATTAAAGCCCACATCACCAATCACCAATCATCAAAACCGAACTATAACGCATCTGGACAGCAAAACCTGGAACCATGGCTCCTGAGATTACCCCTGGCCTCAAGGCGTCAGTTGAGAGCTCCAAATGCGAGTACCGGAGACTGGGAAACAGTGGCCTCCGCGTCTCGGTACCCATCTTTGGCTGCATGAGCTTCGGTGACCCCAGGACCCTCGACTGGGCGATTGGCGAGGAGGAGGCACTCCCATTGCTCAAGGCGGCCTATGACCGTGGCCTCAACACCTGGGACACGGCGAACGCCTACTCCAACGGCGCGTCCGAGGTCATCGTCGGCAAGGCCCTCAAGCAGTACAACATCCCCCGCGAAAAGGTCGTCATCATGACCAAGTGCTACTTTGCCGTCGGCGAGGAGCCCGAGCTGCGCGCCTTCTTCTTCAAGCCGCAGCTCCAGGCTTCCAAGGACTACATCAACAACTTTGGCTTGTCGCGCACTGCCATCTTCAACCAGGTCGAGGCGTCGCTCAAGCGTCTCGACACGCCCTACATCGACCTGCTGCAGATCCACCGCTTCGACCCGGACACGCCCATTGAGGAGACCATGAAGGCACTGCACGATCTCGTCCAGTCGGGCAAGGTGCGCTACATCGGCGCGAGCAGCATGTGGGGGACACAGTTCGCACGGATGCAGTTCTGCGCCGAGCGCAACGGCTGGACCAAGTTCGTCAGCATGCAAAACCAGTACAACCTGCTCTACCGTGAGGAGGAGCGCGAGATGATCCGCTTCTGCAACGACACCGGGGTGGGACTGGTCCCATGGGCCCCGCTCTGCAGAGGGCATCTTGCCCGCCGGCCGGAACAGTACGGCACGACGGCCCGCAGTCAGGGGGAGAAGGCTAGCCAGCCGGGTGCGCATGGAACAGTCGAGCCTGACTTGACCATCATCAAGCGGGCAGTGGAGCTTGCAGACAAGAAGGAGTGGCCGGTAAGTGGTTCATTCTGCATCATGTCTTGTACCAGCGAGATTCAGGAGACGGCTAACCTCCAAACAGATCGCGCACGTTGCTCTGGCGTGGATCAACAAGCGAGTCACGAGCCCCATCATTGGCTTCAGCAAGGTTGAGAGACTGGACGAGGCCATCTCTGCCAGAGGAAAAGTTTTAACAGAGGAAGAGGAGAAATATCTCGAGGAACTCTATCAACCCAAGGCGATTAATGGTCATAGTTAGAGATGGTTATGATGAATATCCATACATTCCAAACGAAACCCAGTCTTCCATGCCCCTAAAACTTGAAACTCATTGAGTCATATCAACCAAATACCTATCCATCAACGACCAACAAAAGTCCATGTAAGCTCATCATCGCTCCCCCCAACTTGCACCAACCTCGGCTCGTCCCCGGGAATCAGGTCAAACCCGTTGTCACTGAGCGTAACGCCTTGCCTCTCGTCGAAAACGAAACCCTTTACAGGCTTTTCTGCTGAGACTTGAACGAGCCCCTGAGTCAGATACTTCACCTCGACATTTCTGTCGGGAAAGTCAAGGTACTTGATGGGATCCGGCCACGATACGTCACTGCTGATCTGAGCACCATCCACCCACAAGGCTGCGTGGATAACGAAGTGCTCAGGCTCCGCAACCGCAGCCTTCTCCCAGTCGAACTTGTGCTCTGCCACAACCTCGGTGCAACCGTTTGGGTGCACTTCAACCTCCTTCTCGATCCTCTCTCGCACGTCCCGCCCTGTCTTGACCGAGACGAACCTCACCACCACCTTCCCCTTCACCGTCTCCAGCTTCGAGCTGACAACCCAGACATCAAACCGGATATCCGTCAACGCTTTCCGATGATCCACATGCCCCGTGTTTCTCTTCCAAAGCTCATCCGCGGGTCTCGCCGTCCAGTCATGAAACTTGCGCGCGACACCCGCCGCAAGCGGCGCCATGGCCCTCTTGATCGCGTAGTACGCCGGCTTTTTGACCAGATAGTAGTCCACCACGGCCCACGACACGACCGGCCAGCAGTCATTCAGCTGCCAGACCAGCACCCCGCCGCACCTCCTCTCCCCCTCCCGGCCCCAGTGCCTCCTCCAGGACTTATACCCACCTGCCAGGGAATCCGCCTGCAGTACCTGCGTCAGGTGCCCAAACCGCCGCAGGTCCCCCGCCCACTCCGTCCTGAAGTTCTCCCCGACGTAGCCCATCAGCCGGCGCTCGTGCGCGACCGCCTTGTTGTGGAAGTCCATGGTCCGGCTGCCGGCGTACCGCTCTGCCGGGTCCGTGACGAACCTGTGTATGGTGTCGGCGTGCGGGTACGCCACCATGCCGAACTCGCTGACGAACCGCCCGCCCATCTGCGGCAGCAGCTGCCACGGCCGGGCCTCGCCGTTCCACAGGTCCCACTGGTGCACGTCGCCGACCGTCGGGTCGACCTTGAGCGTCGTGCTGGTGCCGTTGCCCCAGGGGCTGCCCGGGTGGTAGATGGTCGCGGGGGACTCGGACGCGGTGAGGCTGGGCAGGAGGTGTTCGTAGATGTAGCGGGCGGGGAAGGTGGAGGCGAGCCAGGACTGGGGGTCTTTGTCGGATTCAAAGTCGTAGGAGAGGTTGTAGCGCTCGATGAGCTGGTAGTCTTCGTTGTTGCCGCACCAGAGGATGATGGAGGGGTGGTGGCGGAGGCGGCGGAGGTTCTGCCGGGCTTCGGTCTCGACTGAGGCGAGGAATTCGGGGTAGGTCGGGTAGGATGCGCAGGCAAACATGAAGTCCTGCCAGACGAGGATTCCGAGTTCATCGCAGGCGGCGTAGAATGCGTCGGGCTCGTAGACGCCGCCGCCCCAGACCCGAACCATGTTTTGGTTGCCGTCGGCGAGAAGCTGCATCCAGTTC
>Ga0247823_10002054_pt1 | contig 16665 bp, 14 predicted proteins | sample 13C_PalmiticAcid_2_FD_192426 | JGI IMG/M metagenome (GOLD analysis project Ga0247823, IMG submission 192426) | Soil microbial communities from agricultural site in Penn Yan, New York, United States - 13C_PalmiticAcid_Day30 | ecosystem: Environmental > Terrestrial > Soil > Agricultural land...
GGGCCGCGCACCGGGCCGCCGTCCACGACTGTGATCTCGAAGGACTGGCGCCGACCGGAACGCTCCGGCTGCCTTCCGGCATGAACTCCGCGGCCCTTGCGATCGAGGCGACCGACATCGCCCGGCAGGCCGCCCTGGTCTCGGCCCATGCGCGCATCGAACCGTTCCACGTCCTCGCCGCGTCTGCGGGTGCGCGTGCGTGCTCGAATCGGGTGGTCGAAGGCGACACGGCCTCGGTGCTGGTGCACCGCGCAGCGTGCCACGACCTCATTGTCATCAGCCAGCCCGCGCCCGGCGCCACCTCGCGACGCGATTCCCTGCCCTTCTTGGAACGTGTGCTGCTGAACGTGCCGCGGCCCACCCTGGTCGTTCCCGGTCGAGGCACCTTCCCGACGGTGGGTCGCCAAGTCGTCGTTGCCTGGGATGACGGGCCAGCGTGCATCCGCGCGGCAACCGATGCCATTCCCCTGCTGCGACGGGCCGATCGCGTGCACCTGTGCACCTGGCACCGATCTCATGACGGCGCGGGCATCACCTCGCGATTGGACGATGTCGCCCGCTGGTTCCGCCTTCACGGGATCGATGCCAGCCCACGGGTCGAGCGCGCTGGTGCGTCGATGGGTGCGGCGATGCTCGAGCGCGCGACGGCACTTGGGGCCGACCTGATCGTCATGGGGACGTACGGGCACGCGCGGTGGCTGGAACGCATCACCGGTGGTGTGACCCGAACTGCACTCGCTCGGGCCGGCATTCCACTCTTCATGTCGCACTGAAACTCACCAGCTCGCACCTCCGACACGGGCTGTTCGCCGCACGGGCTCCAGTGCGGTCACCATCCGCTGCGGGACACCACGACAACTCCACCATCATGAGCCTTCACGCTTTTATCCCCCCCTCCCTGCATGCCGGGAACTCGCGCCGGCGCACCGGCCCGAGGCCCGCGCTGGCGAGCGCGGTCCTCGCCTTCGCGTTGGCGGGCTGCGCCGGCGTCTTCCCCACCGTCCCTCTCCCTGGAACCTTTGCGCCAGCGCTTGCGCGAGCGATGCCCGGCGTCGTGGGCGTCTATGGCATGGACATCGCCGCCGAGCGCTTCGACGACATGGCGATTTCGGACGGCACCGTGGGCGCCGGATTCTTCGTCGACGACGACGGAACGATCGTCACGGCAGCGCATGTCACGGCAGGGGCAGGCCGAATCGTCGTGCGCCTCTCCGACCAGCGGATACTCCTGGCGAGACGCGTCGGCGAGGACAGCGAGCTCGACATCGCCGTGCTGAAGGTCGAGGGGGCCGGACAGCGACCTCCACCATTCGGGCGCGCCACCACGTTGCGGCCGGGGGACTGGGTGCTCGCCGTCGGTGAACCCTTTGGCCTGCGCCGATCGGTACTTGCAGGCGTGGTGGGAGGCGACCCTCGGCACTTCAGCGAGGACATGGAGGGGACGTTCATCCAGAGCAACATCACCCTCAACCCCGGCAACTCCGGCGGACCGTTGTTGACACACGCCGGCCGAGTCGTGGGCATGAACGTGCGCACGGTGGTCGGCATGCAGGGCGCCGGAGGCGTGAGCCTGTCCATACCCATCGAAGTGGTGCTGCAGGCCGTCCGGGAGTTGCAGCAACAAGGCACGAGCGCTCGCCCACGCCTCGGCGCCCGGTTCGAGGACGTCTCCCCTCCGATTGCGCTGCTCGCAGGGCGATCGTCCACGGTGGGTGCCACCGTTCGGGAGGTCGCGACGGGCGGCAATGCGGACAAGGCCGGCTTTGCAGTGGGCGACATCATCGTCGGCATGAACGACCGTCCTGTCGCCGACAGCGCGGACCTCTCGCGCCAACTGTTCGCCTGGCGGAAGGCCGGAGGAACGCGGTTCGTGGTGTTTCGAGGCCGACAGTTCGAGTCGCTCATCGTTCCTCAATCCCCGTGACTTCCGCAGGCACCGGAGGCGTTCGGGCTCCATGCCATCCTTTGACGAAGCGCCAGGCAGCGAGCACCGCCTGCACCGCGGCGAATCCTGACACCCACCCCGGTCCGCCGCCCTCAGGAAAACCGAGTGCCGAGCGAAGCGGGCCGACCGCCACCAACGGCACCATCAGCGCACTCACCGCGAGCAGCAACGCGTCGTACGTCCGGTTGGGGGACATGGGCTTTCCAGGCGGGCCCCGGAACCAGCGGAGCATCGCGATGTTGCCGACCACGATGGTGACGAACGCCATCTGGCGCAGCGCGCCATCGTCCATGCCCGAAGCGAACCCCACCGCCTGTGCCGCGGCGGTCACACCGAGTGCCGCGCCACCGACCGCCAGCGCGCGCCCGACGTCCTTGACGCCGAACAACGAGGCATCCCTGGGGCGGGGCCCCTGCTTCATGGTGTCGTCCGTGACCGGCTCCGCCTCGAAAACGAGCGAACACGCCGGATCGATGATGAGTTCCAGCAGGACCACGTGCACGGGCCACAGCAGCACCGGGCCGCCCAGGACGGGAAGCAGCGAGACCCCAACGATCGGGACATGGACGGCGAACAGGTAGCCCATCGCCTTCTGGAGATTCGAAAAGATCCGGCGCCCGCCTCTCACGGCATCGACCAGCGATCCGAACCGATCGTCCAGCAGCACGAGCGCAGCGGCCTCCCGCGCCACGTCCGTGCCACGCTGCCCCATCGCCACGCCGATGTCCGCGGCACGCAACGCGGGCCCGTCGTTCACACCGTCGCCGGTCATCGCCACCACCTCGTCATGAGCCTGCAGCGCCTGCACGATGCGGAGCTTCTGCGCCGACGATACGCGGGCGAACACGCGAACTCGTTGCACGGCCTGACGGAACACCGCCTCGTTCATCGCATCGAGTGCGTGGCCGGTCATGCATCGTCCGTCCATCGCGCCATCGACGATGTTCGCTTGTGCGGCGATGGCCCAGGCCGTGGCCGGTGAATCCCCCGTGATCATGACCACACGCAGTCCGGCCTCTCCGCAGGCCCGGATCGCCGGCGGAACATCCTTGCGAAGCGGGTCCTCGAACGCGACGAGGCCCAGCGCCCTGTACCCTGTTTCGGGCACATCACCGCCGGACACTGCACTGGCCTCGGCGACGGCGATGACCCGAAGCCCCCCGCGGGCCCAGGCATCGGCTTGCGCTTGAAGTGCATTCAGTTCCTCGGCGTTGCCACCGCAGCGCGCCAGCACCGCTTCCGTCGCCCCCTTCATCGCGACGACAACGACCTGATCTCGATGCCATGCCTGCCGAACGAACGGCCGACCGACCTGCACACCCTCCCGCTGGAGGAGCGTGCCCTTGGCAGCGTAGCCGGGTTGCAACTCGAAAATGGCGCGGTCCATGGGTTCGATGCCTTCCCGCACACTCGCATCGGCAGCGCCCTGCAGCAACGATTCAAAGTGGCCCGGAGAGGTGCCGATGAGCCGGCTCCAAGTGCCTGACGCGTCGTGGAGGCCCGCCACCACCATGTGGTTTTCCGTGAGCGTTCCCGTCTTGTCGACGCACAGGACGGACGCAGAACCCAGCGCCTCGATCGCCTGCGGGCGCCGGGTCAGGACATGGAGTCGGGACAGGCGCCAAGCGCCAATGGCCAGGAGGACGGCCCATACCACCGCGAATTCCTCAGGCACGATCGACATGGCGAGCGTCAACCCGACGAGCAAGCCCGAAACCCACGAGGACTCTCGCCACGCGAACAGTGTCGCCACGACCACGCATGTCACCAGCGCGAACAAGGCGACGCCTCGCACCAGGCGGTCGAGCTGCTCGTGGAGGCGACTTCTCCGATCGGCGAGCGACGCCATCGAGCCTCCCACCTGTCCGAGGGCCGTGCGCACGCCAGTGGCCGTGACGACGGCCTCGGCATCGCCCTGCACGGTCAAGGTTCCGGCATGGAGGACCTCACCGGGCTGAAGCTTGTCGACCGGCACGGATTCACCGGTGAGCATCGACTCGTCGACACGCAAACCATGGCTCACGAGAACCCTCGCATCGCAGGCGAGGCGGTCGCCTTCCTGCACCTGAAGCCGGTCGCCTTCCACCAGGTCGTGACTCGAGATGCGGCGGAACACCCCGTCCCGGACCACCGTGCTGCGCGGGCTGGCCAGCTGGTAGAGGGCTTCGAGCACTCGCTGTGTGCGCAACTCCTGGTAGACCGAGATCGCGGCGACCACGAGCACCGAGGCCAGCAGCATCAGCGCATCCCCGAGGCTGCCCAGCACCGCGTAGAGTGCCATGCATGCGAGGAGCAGCAGCACCATGGGCTGTGACGCGACGACGCGCAGCGCCGCCAGCGGCGTGCGGTGAGTCGGCGGGGGCAGGCAGTTCGGGCCGAGCCGCTTCAGTCGAAGGGCGGCTTCCTCTTCGGTCAAGCCGCCCTGGGGAGTTTCGACCCCGTTCACTCGAGCTCCACCGTGTCACGGAACTCGGGCACGACACACGGCCAGCCGTAGCGTTCTTCGATCGCCTGGCGCAGCGCATCTGCGGAGACCGGCTCGCCATGGGTGATGAACACGCGGCGGGGGGGCGACGGGGCAGCCCCGACCCATGCCAGGAGTTCGTCCCTGTCCGCGTGCGCCGACAGACTGTCGACCATCACGACCTCGGCGCGGACGGGAATGTGTTCCCCGTGGATCTTGACGGTGGACGCTCCGGCAGCAAGCGCAGCGCCCCGCGTTCCGGCCGCCTGGAAACCGGTGAGGATGATCCCGTTGCGCGCCGACGGTGCATAGGCCTTGAGATGGTGAAGTACACGGCCTCCGGAGGCCATTCCGCTGGCGGAGATGATGATGGCGGGCCGTTGCAGATCGTTCAGCCGACGGGATTCCGCGATGGAGTCGACGATGGTCGCGGAAAAGCAGAGCGCCGCGGACTGCGCCGTCGTCAGCCGATGTTCGGCGCGGTGGGCCTGGTAAATCTGTGTCGCCCCCGCCGCCATGGGACTGTTGAGGTACACCGGCAGGTCCGCGATGCGGTGCCGCAGCTTGAGCTCGTGGACCGCGTGCAGCAAGGCTTGCGCGCGCCCGACAGCGAACGCTGGCACGACGATGACGCCACCCCGGGCGGCGATGCGGTTGATGGCGTCGCTCAGTGAGGCCAGCGGGTCGGCGACCTGGCGAACCCGGTCGCCGTAAGTCGATTCCACCACCAGCCAGTCGCAGCGGGATGGCGGGGTCGGCGGTCGCATCAGAAGGTCATCCTGGCGACCAAGGTCGCCTGAAAAGAGGATCGCCCGGTCTTGCCATGCGACCCGGATGCTGGCCGCCCCGAGAAGATGCCCTGCAGGACGCAGCAGCGCCTCCATCCCTGGCACTGGCTCGAAGGGCACGTCGAACGGCACGGAGCGGAACATCTTGAGCGTCGCACGGGCGGCTTCCTCGTCGTACAGAGGCAACGCCGGCCTGTGTTTCGAGAATCCGTGCCGGTTGGCAAAGTCGGCTTCCTCCTCGAGGAGGCGCCCCGAATCGGGCAGCAACAGTTCGCAGAGATCGCGGGTCGCGGACGTGCACCAGACGACCCCATGGAACCCGTCCCGGCGCAGGCGAGGCAGCCACCCGCTGTGGTCGAGGTGTGCGTGCGACAGGACGACCGCGTCGATCGAGGCTGCGGGAACAGAGAGCGTGTCCCAGTTGCGCAGCCGCAGTTGCTTGAGACCCTGGAACAGCCCGCAGTCGATCAGCAACCGCCGGCCTGCGTGCTCGAGCAGGTACTTCGATCCTGTGACCGTTCCGGTTCCGCCTAGGAATGAGAGTCTCATGCTTGGCCTTTGACGCTCGTGACAGGGCCCCGGCGACGTGGGGTACACCGTCTCAGTCGGACAGGGCGAGGATCCATGTCACGATGTAGACGACGAGAAAGCCGAAGCCCGCAACGACGAGGACGCCCGCAACCGAGAGAATCACCGCGGTTCGGCTCATGGTGAATGGCCGCGAAACCGGTGCACGCAGAGGACGCCAGGATCGGAAGGCGGGTGGCTCATCGGCATACCAGCACCGGTACGGCCGAATGCACCAGCACGTGATGGGTTTCACTTCCCAGCAGGAGACGGGCAACGCCCTTTCGACCATGCGAGGCCATCACGACGAGGTCACAGGACTGGGATTGCACCAGATCGAGGATCGCCTGGGCGACGTCGTCGCTCTGCACACGGACCGTTCGGCATGGAACCTGGCTCTTCGCGGCAGTCGCAGAGACGAACCCCAGGTGCCGCTCCGCATGGGCCTTGCTGTCCTCCTCGAACTCCGTGCGGGTGTCCTCCAGCATGTCGGTTCGGTATGTCAGGACATGGAACCTCGGACTGACGTGCAACGCGGTAACCCGTGCGCCGAACTGCCGCGCCAGTTCGATGCCTTGGATGACGGCACGCTCCGACAGCGTGGAACCGTCCGTGGGCAGAAGGACGTGCTTGTACATGATGGCGCCTGTCGTTGCTGGAGCCCTCAATCTATGCCTTCCCGATTCCTTGCCATTGACCTTGATCAAGCTGACGGCCCCTGCCACAAAATGAATCGATCGTGGAGCAGCCGGCCGTCCACGTCGATGGCCTGGCTCGGAGCCGACCGGATTCCGGTTCCCTCGGCGGTCTCGCGCAAGGCCGTCGCCAGCCGCGTCTCGCGTGCCGCTGAACGAACGTCGCTTGCGTTGAATCAATGACTCACGCACGGCGAACACGTAGCGTCGTGTCATGGAACGATGGATCGACGCTTTCCCCTGGCTGGTCTGGTTGCTCGCGGCCGTGGTCGCGGGCGTGGTGACCATGCTGGGATTGATCTACTGGTGGCTTCAACACCCGGTGGAAGACGACGAATCGCGCACGTTCTGAACACCCGGGAGGCACATGATGACAACGCTCAAGACGCTGCTGGTCCAGGTCGACGGCACCCACGCGGCATCGAAACGGCTGGCGTTCGCACTCGAGGTGGCGACTCGCCACGGCGCCACGCTCGACGTTGCCTTCGCGGTGCTTCCGAGGTTCATCCCGCTTCCGATCCCGGCCGGCGAGGGCATCCCGACCGCGCCGCTGCTGCAGGAGATCGACGGGCGCCACCGGTTGCACGCCCACGCGTTGTTTGTACGCTGTTGCGGCGACACGCCCAACGTCAGATGGCTGGACCTGGCCGGCGCGGATGGGGTCGAGCGCCTCGTGCGCCGCTCGCGGCTTGCCGACTGTGTCGTTCTCGGACAGTTCGATTCGGACGATCCGGCGAGCAGCGACGTCCCGTCAAACTTGATCGAGACGGTGCTGGTCCGTTCCGGTGCGCCTGCGCTGCTCGTGCCCCGCCTGGGTGACCCGCGGCCCGAGCCGGATTCGGTGCTGATCGCGTGGAAGTCCGCACCCGAGGCCGCTCGTGCGCTGGCCAGCGCCCTGCCGATGATCGCTCGATCACGCCACGTTCATGTGGCCGTGGCTGCGGACTCCGATGCACAGGACCAGGACACTGGTCCAATCCTGGGATTCCTGGCGGCGCATGGCATCGATGAGGTTCACGTGCATGCTGGCGTCCAGGACGACGCTGCTGGCGATTCGCTCCTTTCGCTGGCCGCTGACACCGGGGCGGGCCTCCTCGTCATGGGATGCTACGGCCACAGCCGCGCTCGCGAATGGCTCACTGGAGGCGCCACCCGGACCGTGCTCGCGTCAATGACGCTGCCGGTCTGGATGGCCCATTGACCTCTCAGCGAACCAGCAGCACGGGCACCTTCGATCGCGCGAGCACACCCGTCGTCACCGATCCGAGCACGACGTTGGCGAACGCCGAGTGACCGTGGGTTCCCATCACGATCAGGTCGAACTTGCCGGTGTCGGCGAATGCCGCAATCGCCTGCGGCGCATGTTCGGCCCGGTAGGCCGTCCGCACGGTCCACCCTTGCTGCTTCGCGAAGGTTTCGGCCGTGTGCAGGACCTGCCGGGCCTGCTCGTCGTAGTAGGACTTCAACGTGGACGCGTCGATGTAGCTCGCTGCGTGTGCGGGAACCGGGAGTACCGCGGTGAAGAGGGTGTACTCGTGCGCGGGCCCCAGCAGTTCGTCGTGGGCCGCGATGTAGGCAAGCATCCGTTTCGTGTAGTCGCTGCCATCGACAGGGAGCAGGATCTTCATGGCATCTCCAGAGAGTGGGGTCATCATCGTCAGGCGCGCCGTCGGTTCGCATCTTGAGCCCGATCAACCCGGGACGACGTCGAACTTGCCGGCCCCCTTCTTGAGCAGAATCAAGTCGCCCGCCGTGCCGATGAACAGAATCACCGGACACGCCACGAGGAGATCGCATGAACCACCCGACCCTGATGCTTCACTTGGACGAATCGTCGGCTTGCCCGGATCGCACGTCCTTGGCGATGGAGTTGGCACGCCGGTTCAGTTGCCACCTGACCGGACTGACTGCCGCCGGCACACTTCCCTTTTCCGCCGCGGCCGGCCCGGCGTTGGGAGGAGCCGACCGCATCGCCTCCACGGTCTCGCACATGATCGAGCGTGCGGCACGGCGAGGCGAGGCATTCGAGGCGCGCTGCCGCGCCTGCGGCCTGGTGTCGTTCGACACCACTCAGGCGGAGGATGATGACGCCAGCGCGCTGGTCCGAGCCAGCCACGCCAGCGACCTGATGGTCCTCAGCCAGGGGCAGGACGACGAAAGCCATCGCCTCGTCGAGGACGTCGTGCTGAAAAGCGCGCGGCCGGTGCTCGTGGTTCCCCCCGTCCCTCGTCCCGAGGCGTGGGGGCGCCACATCCTCGTGGCATGGGACAGCAGTCGTGCGTGCGCGCGAGCCGTGGCGGATGCCCTGCCCTTCCTGCGGCAGGCCGAGCAAGTCCGTTTGCTGGGGTGCGAAACAGCGCTGGACGAAGGGCACGCGATCCACGCCGCCGACCTCGCGGAGGTCGCTGCCTGGTTGAAGCGGCATGGCATCCAGGCCGCACATGGCATCGAACTCACCGAGATCGACGTCGGCAACGCCCTGCTCTCACGGACCGCGGACTGGGACATCGATCTGCTGGTCATGGGAGCGTACGGACACACCCGTTGGTCCGAACGCATCCTGGGGGGGGTTACCCGGACGGTCCTCAAGACGATGACCGTGCCTGTTCTGATGTCGCACTGAGGCGCTGAAGGTCTGAATCGACATGTCGAAACGATTGTTCAGCGGAAGCATCCATCCATGTGCCTTGGCACTGCTGCTGGCGATGTGCTCGCAAGTTGCGTGGGCGCAGAATGCCGCCCCGCCAATGGCTGCCCGCCTGCCCTCCAGCACACTCATCGTCAACGCGCAGGTGTTCGACGGCCGGGGCAGCAAGCCGGCATCGGGCATGAACGTGCTGGTGGAGGGAAACATCATCAGTCGCATCTCGCACCAGCCACTGGCAGTTCCAGCGGGTGCCACGGTGATCGACGCGGCCGGCCGGACGCTGATGCCCGGCCTGATCGACGCCCACACCCACTTGATGTTCGCCAGCATCCCGCAGATCGCCGTGCTGACCAGCGATGTCGGTTTCATCAATGTGGCGGCGGTGAAGGAGGCGGGCGACATGCTGATGCGTGGGTTCACCAGTGTGCGCGACCTCGGAGGCCCGGTGATGGGGCTCAAGCGAGGCATCGACCTCGGCCTGGTGCCCGGGCCGCGCATCTGGCCGGCCGGTGCCTTCATCTCTCAATCCGGGGGGCATGGCGACTTCCGCCTGCCCAACGACCTGCCGGCCCGCCCGGGCGATTTCAGCTTCAGCGAACGCTCAGGCGCCGCGGCGATCGCCGACAGCCCCGACACGGTTCGTCAACGGGTGCGGGAGCAACTGGCTCTCGGGGCGTCACAGATCAAGTTGATGGCAGGCGGCGGCGTGGCCTCGCCTTACGACCCACTGGATGTCACCCAGTACTCGCTTGCAGAAATGCGTGCTGCCGTCGAGGCGGCAGAAAACTGGGGGACCTATGTCACCGTGCACGCGTACACGCCGCGCGCAGTGCGACAGGCCATCGAAGCCGGCGTCAAATGCATTGGGCATGGCCAGCTTCTGGATGAGCAGACAGCCCGCCTCATGGCAGACAAGGGCATCTGGTGGAGCCTGCAGCCCTTTCTGGACGATGAGGATGCCAATCCCTTCCCGGCGGGCTCGGCGTCCCGCGCCAAGCAGCTGCAAATGATGGCGGGAACGGACGCCGCATACCATCTGGCGCGCAAACACAGGATCAGGACCGCGTGGGGCACCGACACATTGTCCGACTCCAAGCTGGCCGCGAAGCAGGGCAAACAGCTCGCCAAGATGGCGCGCTGGTTCTCCCCTGCGGAGGTGCTGCGCATGGCGACCTCCGTCAACGCCCAACTGCTGGCGTTGAGCGGTCAGCGCAGCCCCTATCCCGGCAAGCTGGGGGTGGTGGAGGAAGGTGCCCTGGCCGACCTCCTGCTGGTGGATGGCAACCCGTTGGACAACCTGCGGCTCATCGAAGACCCCTCCAGGAACTTCGTGCTGATCATGAAGGATGGCACCATCTACAAGAACACACTGTCACCCTGACTTGCGCAGTGGCCAACTCCGCGAGCCGCGCCGAACAAGCTGCGTCACAAGCCTGCGGGGAGCCGCGGGGGCTTCAGGTCTTCCACGCGATCGGCATTGCGCGGACTCAATCCCGACACGGACAGCAGCAGAAAGAATCCGTCCGAACCTGCCGAGTCCCATGAGCATTCGCCATCTCGACCATCTGTTCTGCCCGCGCTCGATCGCCGTCATCGGGGCCTCCGACCGTCCATCTCACGTGGGCACCACCGTCTGGAGAAACCTGATGGCGGGAGGTTTCAATGGTCCGGTGGTGCCGATCAATCCGAAGCACCGCACCCTGGATGGGCAAGCCGTTTTCCCGACTGTCGGTGTCCTGCCATTCGTGCCGGACCTGGCCGTCGTGTGCACACCCGCTTCGACCGTGAGGGAGATCGTTCGCGCACTCGGCGCACTCGGAACCCGTGCCGTCATCATCATGACGTCCGGGCTTGGCGCCCAGGAGAAGCAGGCGATCCTCGACGAGGCCAGGCCTCACCTGCTTCGGGTCCTCGGACCGAATTGCCTGGGCGTCCTCACGCCCCGACTGGGCCTCAACGCCAGCTTCGCGCACAAGGGCGCCCTCGAAGGGAGCATCGCTTTCGTCTCCCAGTCCGGCGCGCTGGTCACTGCCGTTCTGGACTGGGCAACGACACGTCGCATCGGCTTCTCGCACCTGGTCTCGATCGGAGAACACCTCGACGTGGACTTCGGCGATGTGCTGGACTACCTCGCGGACGACCCGGGTACGCGATCGATCCTCTTGTATATCGAGTCGATCGAATCTCCCCGCAAGTTCATGTCGGCCGCGCGCGCTGCCGCGCGCAACAAGCCGGTCATCGTCGTGAAGGCCGGGCGCGCGGGCCGGGGCGTGGCCGCGGCTACATCTCACACCGGCGCTCTTGCGGGCTCGGACGCCGTCTACGATGCGGCGATTCGTCGAGCGGGCATGTTGCGCGTCGACACGCTGCAGGACCTCTTCATGGCCGCGCAGACCGTTGCCCGGTTCCAGGGCCACCACGATGCAGAACTCACCATCATGACGAACGGCGGCGGAGCTGGCGTGATGGCGGCTGACGCCGCGGGACTCCACAACGTGCGCCTCGCTGAACTGGGCGCCCCCTTGCGCCGGCAACTTGACACGGTCCTGCCGAGCACATGGTCAGGCGCGAACCCCGTCGACATCATCGGGGACGCCCCGGTCGAACGCTACGCGGAGACAATGCGGGCGCTGCTCGCCACGCCGGCCACCGGCACCGTCCTCTTCATCCACGCGCCCACCGCCATCGTGCGCAGCGATGACATCGCACGCGCCTGCATTCCGGTCGCCCAGGCAGCCGCGGGGCGCCTGATGTCATGCTGGCTGGGCGATGACGCGGTGTTCGCGGCCAGGCGGCTCTTTCAGGATGCAGGAATCCCTGACTACGCGACACCCGAAGAAGCCGTGAAGGCGCTGGCCATGCTTTCGACCTACGGGCGCAACCAGGCATTGCTGCTGGAGGCACCAGCGATCAGCGACTGCCCGCCATCGCGGCTTGAGGATGCTCGCCGTCTCGTGGCGGAGGTCCTCTCAACAGGGCGCACCCTGCTTGACGAGGCGGAAGGCAAGGCACTGCTGAAGGCCTATGGAATCCCCATCGTCGCAACGCTCGCGGCTGCCGCGACGGAAGCCGCGGTGCTCTCCGCGGCCGGTCGAATCGGCTACCCCGTGGCGCTCAAGATTCGATCACCGGACATTTCCCACAAGTCGGACGCGGGTGGTGTTGCACTCGGGTTGGAAAATCAGGCGCAGGTCGCGATTGCTGTCCGGGACATGCTGGCTCACCTGCGTGACGTGCTGCCCGGCGCACGCCTCGATGGATTCACTGTGCAGGCGATGGTCAAGCGCCCCTTCGCGGAGGAGCTCATCCTCGGCGCCAGTGTCGACCCGGTCTTTGGCCCGGTGGTGCTCTTCGGCCACGGAGGAACAGCGGTTGAAGTCTTGGCCGACCGAGCCCTGGCGCTCCCCCCGCTCAATCGAACCCTGGCCCGCGACATGATCGCCCGAACGCGGGTGGCTCGTCAGCTCGCTGGCTACCGCAACCGTCCGCCCGCCAGACTCGACGCGATCTGCGATGCGCTGGTTGCGCTGTCGCGCCTGATCGCCGAGATTCCGGAGGTGGCCGAACTGGACATCAATCCGCTGTGGGCCGATGCCGAGGGCGTGATCGCGCTGGATGCGCGCGTCCGGCTCGACGCACGGGGCGGCGGTGGTGCGGCACGCTTTGCCATTGCGCCCTACCCTGACGAACTGGTCGAGATCCTCGAATGGCAAGAGAGCACGCTGTGCCTCCGGCCGATTCGGCCCGAAGACGAAACCCAGCTTCGCAGATTCGCGGCTCGGCTGGCGGCAGCGGATCGGCCATGCCGTGGCTTCGGCCGTGGACCGGTGGTTCCGACGTCCGACATGGCACGCATGACCCAGATTGACTACGATCGAGAGATGGCGCTTGTCGCGGAGTGGTCTCCATCGGGGCGAGACCGCAGCGAAGTGCTCGGGTTCGCACGGGTCAGGATCGATCCGGACAACTTCGAAGGCGAACTGGGGCTCGTGGCCCTCCCGGATTGGGCGGCGCGAGGATTGGGCACGCTGATGCTGGACAAGCTCGTCCGGATTCTTCAAGGGCGGGGAACACGGCGCTTGATTGCGAAAGCACACGTCGACGACGTCGCCATGAGGGAACTCGCGAGCATCCGCGGGTTCGTCGAGGACCCGACAGGACGTCAGGGGGACAGCATGCTGCTGGTCAAGGCGCTGTGACCCGGGCGAGAACCAGGCTCAATGTCCACCATGGAGGCCGACGCGGGCTTCCGCGGAGGCCTGGCAGACGGCGCAGCGCGCGGCCGCCGGTTGCACCAGCAGGCGTTGCAGCGGGACAGTCTCACCGCAGTCGGCGCAGTCTCCATAGACCCCGTCGTCCAGGCGTTTCAAGGCCGCGTTCACCTCCGCCAACTCAGCGAGGTCACGCTCGGCCTGCGCGGCGTCGATCTCTTGCGCCTGCTGCACCGCCGATTGGTCGGCATGTGTGATGGGGGGCGTGGCAACGCCTGCCGATGGATCGATGGCCAGGCATGCTGCGTGGATGTCGGCCTGCAATTCGCCCCTGCGGAACAAGAGCAGGTTGCGCAGCAGGGTGAGGTGCGATTGGGTTGCGGTTTCCATGTTGTCATCCGGTGGAGGAAATGAACCACCCCTCAGACCATTCTTGCGCGTGCTGGTGCCGACGGCATTGAGCCGCGTCAACCCGATTCGGCGAACGACCCGACTGCGTTCCGAGGGTTTCGAACGGCTGCGGCCAGCGTGGTCGCATGAGGGAACAGGCGCAGTTTCCTGGCCTTCACCCACGGAATCGGCTTTTGCACGACGGACCAGCAGTACGATAAGGGATGCAGTTCGCGTTCGACCGAAAGTACATCCTGGCTGCAGCCATCGCTCTGGCGGGACTGTCGATGCTCGTGGCGGTCTTTCTGCAGACATCCGAACGGCTTCGCGCCATCTCGGAGCGCCTCGATCAGGCGAACGAGGGCCAACGATTGGCGCAGGCGATCCTGATCACCCTGGTCGACCTCGAAACCAGCCAGCGAGGCTACCTCCTCACCCACGAGAAGCCTTACCTGGAGCCCTATCGTTCGGCACAGGAGCGCCTGGACCGCGAACTCGCGGAACTCGCAGCGTTGACCACCTCGGATCCCGCAGAGGCCATCGATCTCGAACGCCTGAGGTCGGCCGTCGCGTCCAAGCGCGATGAAATGAACGAGACCCTCGTGATTGCAGACCGTGACGGTCTGGACGCCGCCCTGGTGCTGGTCTCGAGCGGGCGGGGCAAAGCCTCGATGGACGAGGCCCGGGCCGCCCTCTCGCGCATCGGTCACAGACAAGTCCACGACGCAGCGGTTCACCGTGCCGAGCAGGCAGCCCACCTTGATCGCAACATCGCCATCTCGTCGATCCTCCTTGCCGCGATCGCCGCGCTGATGATCACGATCTATGCTTTCGTTCGAAGGGAGAAGAACCTCCGGAATCGGGCGTCGCGCCTTGAAGGCGATGCCAAGACGGAACTCGAGCGCCTCGTGCAGGTTCGCACGGGCGAACTTGACTCCGCGATACACGCACTGGCGCTGAGCGAGTCACGGATGCGGGGCATTCTCGAATCTGCCACCGATGCGATCCTGACAGCCGATGAGAGCCAGACGATCGTGATGGCGAACGCGGCCGCGGCCGCCACCTTCCGGATCGAAGCCAAAGCCTTGATGGGCCTGAGACTCGAACAGCTCATTCCGCACCCGTTCCGGGCAAAACACCACGCGGATGTCCAGGCCTTCGCCGACGGTCACTCGCCCGCGCGCCACATGGGCCGAAGTCGCGAGGTGATGGCGTTGCGCGCCGACGGGGACGTGTTTCCCATCGACGCGTCCATCTCCCACGCTTCCGTGGGGGGGCAGCGGCTCTACACCGTCATTCTCCGCGACATCACCGAACGGCGCCAGTCGGAACGTGAACTCCTGTCCAGCAAGGTCAAGCTGGAGACCGCCCTGGCCAGCATGACGGACGCCACGTTCATCGCGAACGTCGATGGCCAGCTGATGGACTTCAACGAAGCCTTCGTGAAGTTCCATCGGTGCAGCAGCAGGGACGAGTGCCAGAAGAGCCTGGCCGACTACGCGAGCCTCATCGAAGTATCTCTTCCTGGCGGCGAACCGGCGCCGATCGGCGATTGGGCGGTGTCCCGGGCGTTGCGAGGGGAGACTGCGAGCAACGTCGAGTTCGGGTTGCGACGCAAGGACACGGGGAAGTGCTGGGTGGGCAGCTACAGCTTCGCGCCGATGCGTTCCAAGGACGGCGAGCTGTGGGGCGCCGTGGTGACGGCACGGGATATCACCTCGATCAGACAGGCGCAGACAGACCTCGAATCGGCTCACGTCGAGCTGCAGCGCCTCGTGGCCATGCGGGACACCGTGCAGGATGAAGAGCGGCGACGCATTGCCCGTGAGTTGCACGACGACCTCCAGCAGTCACTGGCTGCGATCCGCATGGACTCGGTCGCCGTCGAAGGCCTCTTGCCGGACCCGTCAGGCGAGATCGCCCGGCTCGTTCGGCGGATCGACCAGCTCGCCGCCGCCGCCCTCGCCTCCACGCGGCGGATTGTCAGCGACCTCCGGCCGGAATTGCTGGAGGAGTTGGGCCTGGGCTGTGCGCTCCAGAGCCTGGCCCAAGTCTTCACCGAACGGACCGGCATCCCCTGCACGCTCACAGCCGGGGACGACGTTGATGAACTCCTGGGCTCGGCGCCCCAAGCCGCGACCTGCCTTTTTCGCGTGGCCCAGGAAGCGCTCAACAACGTGGCAAAGCACGCGCAGGCCCAACGAGTGGAGATGACCTTGGCGCAAGACGGCAGAACTGGCATCACCTTGAAGGTGCAGGACGATGGCCGCGGCATGACGGAACAGGATCGCCGGAAGCCTCTTTCGTTCGGGTTGCTGGGCTCGCGCGAACGCCTGCGTGCGCTGGGTGGTTCGTTCCGGATCGAGAGCTCCCCTGGAAAAGGCACGACCGTCATCGCGGAGCTGATCACGAAAACGCGGGACGATGGCCTTCAGCATTGAGCGAGCGCACCGCGCGATGCTGCACCAGACGCCACGATGCCCGCTCTGAAGGGAGTTGCGCGTGAAAGTACTGGTGGTCGACGATTCGCTTGCGATCCAGGAAAGTCTGGGACATCTCCTGGCGTCGATTCCAGGCGTCACGGTCGCCGGATACGCCGAGGATGTCGCCGGCGCGATCCGCTGCATTCACAACCTCAAACCCGACCTCGTGGTGCTCGACGTGGAACTGCGCGGTGCGGACAGGGGAATGGATGTCTTGCAGCATGTCGTGAAGGAGCACCCTGCCATCAAGGTCATCGTGATGTCGAACTTCACGTGGACAGCGATGCGCAGCGGGTTGCTGGCCGCGGGAGCGCTGGCCTACTTCGACAAGGGCAGCGAGTTTCTGCTGGCGAGAGATTGGGTTGCCAACTTCGCCCGTGCCCATGCGCATGGGCCGGCGCCATGAGTCGCCATGTCCGCAGCGCCAGGTTCTTTGTCCGGCACCCGCGGCAAGGGTTCGGAGAATTCCTACGCC
>Ga0247823_10002055_pt1 | contig 16664 bp, 14 predicted proteins | sample 13C_PalmiticAcid_2_FD_192426 | JGI IMG/M metagenome (GOLD analysis project Ga0247823, IMG submission 192426) | Soil microbial communities from agricultural site in Penn Yan, New York, United States - 13C_PalmiticAcid_Day30 | ecosystem: Environmental > Terrestrial > Soil > Agricultural land...
TCGTGCCCAGCGTGAACACCAGCAACAAATGCCAGCCCGGAAAACCACCCGCGGCCACCCACAGCGCCGACAGCGTCGGCCACAGCAACAACAGCCAGCCAGCGGGCCGGTTCCAGCGGATCAGATCAAGCCAGAGCGAGAGGCGCGAGGGCGCGTGCGGCGCCGGTGCAATCGTGGTCACGACAACCTCTTCACACCCGGCAGTTCACAGGCGTAGATGGCGTTGCGCAGTTCGGCGATGGCCTCGTAGCGCGTGAAGCTGCGCCGCCAGGCCAGCACCACGCGGCGCGTGGGCGCCTCTCCTTCGAAGGGCAGGTAGCGCACGTAGGGTGAATCGCCCAGGTCGTCGCGGGCCGACACCGAGCCGCTGAGCGCCGAGCGCGGCACCGACAGGCGCGGCACCAGCGTCACGCCCATGCCGGCGGCCACCATGTGCTTGATGGTCTCCAGCGACGAACCCTCGAAGCTCTTGCGGATGCCCTCGGTGTCGTTGGAGAAGCGCGCGAACTCGGGGCAGACCTCCAGCACGTGGTCGCGAAAGCAATGGCCCGTGCCCAGCAGCAGCATGGTCTCGCGCTTGAGCTCGTCGGCCGTGATGTGGCCCTGGTTGGCCAGCGGGTGCGTGTGCGGCACGGCGGCCATGAAGGGCTCGTCGTACAGCGGCGCGATGGCCAGGTTGGTGTCGGGAAACGGCTCGGCCAGGATGGCGCAGTCGATCTCGCCCAGGCGCAACTGCTCCAGCAGTTTGGTGGTGAAGTTCTCCTGCAGCACCAGCGGCATCTGGGGCGTGCGCTCGATCACCTGGCGCACCAGTTCGGGCAGCAGGTAGGGGCCGATGGTGTAGATCACACCCAGCTTGAGCGGGCCGGCGAGCGGGTCCTTGCCGCGCTTGGCGATTTCCTTGATGGCGGCGGCCTGCTCCAGCACGGTCTGAGCCTGGCGCACGATCTCTTCGCCCAGCGGCGTGACGGCGATCTCGCTGGCGTTGCGCTCGAAGATCTTGAGCTCGAGTTCCTCCTCGAGCTTCTTGATCGCCACCGACAGCGTTGGCTGCGAGACGAAGCAAGCCTCGGCCGCCTTGCCGAAGTGCTTCTCGCGCGCCACGGCCACGATGTACTTGAGTTCGGTGAGCGTCATGCGGGCTATTGTGCGACAGGGCCCACGCCATCGGTCAATTGACCAAGGCAAATTCATGCATTGGCGGCATGGCATGGCGCTGCACGGTGCGACAGCATCGCGCAACGCCCCCGTTCACCGAACACTCCCATGCCCAACGCCGTCTCTGTCCTGCGCGTTCCATCGCGCCATGTCCTGGCTTTTCTCCTACCACTCGTCCTCGGGCTGACGGCCTGCGGCGGCGGTGGAGACTGCGTCGAAGACCCAACGACGGCTGCCCCGCTCGGCACTCCGTCCACACCTTTCACCCCCTCCACGCCACCCGCCCCGGACGACCCTCAGTCGCGCTACTTTGGTCAATGGGTGGGGCCGTGCATCGACATCCCCACCCAGATTTCTGTCTGGGTTCCGTGGGCGACCACCTGGACCGGCGAGGTGACAGCGCAGCCCGGCAGATTCGAACTCCAGTGGGTGTCCAGCGGGCGCTCGGAGCGGATCGGCATGGAAATCGTGCCGGCCCGTCCTGGTGTGCTCACGCTGTACAGCACGAAACGCGTGTTCGGCAACTCCACATGCAGCAGCGCTCCTGAAGAGATACAGCAGTCCATCGCTTCGGAGGCGACATTCATGGGCGTCAAATACGTCCACCCTCAAGATGCCGACATGTTCGAGATCAGGAACGCAGAGGGAACAAAAAAGCTGTTGATGCTGGCCAAGGACGATCAGCTCTTCGAAGGCGACAACAGTTTCGGCAGCGACTCAGAGGGTTATCAGTACACGATGAAGGGCGCCCCGTCCTTCACGCGTGAACCCGCTACGCCTTGAGGTACTCGGCCTTGCTGCCGAGCCAGCGCGCCAGGTGCTGCTCGGCCTCGCGCGGGTGGTGTTCCAGCATGGCCTGCGCGGCCTCGCGGGCCCAGTCGAGCAGGTGGGTGTCGGTGGCCAGGTCGGCAAAGCGCAGCAGCGGCGCGCCCGACTGACGCGCGCCCAGGAATTCGCCCGGGCCGCGGATCTCCAGGTCACGCCGCGCGATCTCGAAGCCGTCGTTGGTGTCGACCATGGCGCGCAGGCGCTCGCGCGCCGTCTCGCCCAGACGCCCGCCCTCGGGCGGCGAGTACATCAGCACGCAGGCCGAGGCCGCCGCGCCGCGCCCCACGCGCCCGCGCAACTGGTGCAGCTGCGACAGGCCGAAACGCTCGGCGTGCTCGATCACCATGAGCGAGGCATTGGGCACGTCCACGCCCACCTCGATCACCGTGGTGGACACCAGCACGCCCATCTGCCCCTGCTCGAACAGCGACATCACCGCCTTCTTCTCGGCCACCGCCATGCGTGAGTGCAGCAGGCCCACCAGCACACCCGGCAGGGCCTGGGACAGCTCGGCGTGCGTGGCGGTGGCGTTGCTCAGGTCCAGTGCCTCGCTTTCTTCGATCAGCGGGCACACCCAGTAAACCTGCCGCCCCTCGTCGATCTGGCCGCGGATGCGCGCCACCACCTCGGCGCGGCGCGCGTCGCTCACCACCTTGGTGACGATGGGCGTGCGCCCGGGTGGCAGCTCGTCGATGGTGGAGACGTCCAGGTCGGCGTAGTAGCTCATGGCCAGGGTGCGCGGGATGGGCGTGGCCGTCATCATCAGCAGGTGAGGCTCCAGCCCCGCCGTGGTCTTGCCGCGCAGCGCCAGCCGCTGCGCCACGCCGAAGCGGTGTTGCTCGTCGATGAGCGCCAGCGCCAGACGCTGGAATTGCACCTGCTCCTGGATCACCGCGTGCGTGCCCACCACCAGCGCGGCCTCGCCGCTGGCGATGAGTTCGAGCATCTCCGTGCGTTGTTTCTTTTTCTGGCTGCCGGTGAGCCAGGCCACGCGCTTGCCCAGCGGCGCCAGCAGCGGCTCCAGCCAGCCGATGAGCTTGCGAAAGTGCTGCTCGGCCAGAATCTCCGTCGGCGCCATCAGCGCGCACTGCCAGCCCGCGTCGATGGCAATGGCCGCCGCCAGCGCCGCCACCACCGTCTTGCCCGACCCGACGTCACCCTGCAGCAACCGGTGCATGGGCACCTGGCGCCCCAGGTCGTGCGCGATCTCCTCGCCCACGCGGCGCTGCGCGGCCGTCAGCGCGAAGGGCAGCACCGCCAGCAGTTGCTCGTGCAGGCCCTCGCGGCGCAGCGGCAGCGCGGGGGCGCGCAGGGCGTCGCGCTCGCGCTTGGAGACGGCCTGGGAAAGCTGCTGCGCCAGCAGCTCCTCGGCCTTGAGGCGCTGCCACGCGGGGTGGCTGCCGTCCTCCAGCGCGGCCAGGGACGCGTTGGGCGCGGGGTGGTGCAACTGCTGCAGGCATTCGCGCAGCGTGGGGCTCACGCGCGCCGTGCGCTGCAGCGATCTCAGCAGCTCGGGCGGCAGGGTTTCGCGCAGGTCGGCCCGCGCCAGCGCGCTCACCACCACCTTGCGCAGGTAGGCCTGCGGCAGTTGCGCACTGGTGGGGTAGATGGGCGTGAGCGCGTTCGGCAGATCGCCCCCCGCCGCCTTGAACGAGGGGTGCAGCATGGTGTACCCCGCGAAGCCACCCTTCAGCTCACCGCGCGCGCGGATGCGCGCGCCCACCGCCAGCGTCTTCTGGTGCGAGGGGTAGAAACTGAAGAAGCGCAGCGTGCAGGTGTCGCTGCCGTCGTCCAGCGTCACCAGCAACTGGCGCCGGCCGCGAAATTGCACCTCGCTGTGCGTCACCGTGCCCTCGATCTGCACCACCGTGCCGTCGCGCGCATCGCGCAGGGCCACGATGCGGGTCTCGTCCTCGTAGCGCAGCGGCAGGTGCAACGCGAGGTCGATGTCGCGCCGCAGGCCCAGCTTGTGCATGGCCTTCTGGGGCGCGGACAGGGCTTTGACGGGAGCAGCGGCGGCGGCAGGTTCGGCCATGGGACAATTCTGCCTTCCCCTTTCGCCCTTTCTCCCCTCCCTTGGAACGGGTCCGTCCGGCCCTCAAGCGACATGCACGACAACCCCCACGCTCCGCCGCTGCGCGGGTCGCTGCCCCCCGAGGGGGCTGATCCGGCTTGGGGCGGCCCGGCGCCGGATCGCTCTTCCTCAGCCCCCCGCGCCTTCGCCCTGAGCGACTTCGACTTCGCTCTGCCCCCCGAACTCATCGCCCAACACCCCGCACCCCAGCGCAGCGCCTCGCGCCTGCTCGACGGCCGCGCCGCCGCGCCGGTGGACCGCGTGTTCCGCGAACTGCCCGGCCTGCTCGAGCCCGGTGACCTGCTGGTCTTCAACGACACCCAGGTCATCAAGGCCCGCCTGTTCGGCCGCAAGGCCACCGGTGGTGCGCTGGAGCTGCTGGTGGAGCGTGTGCTGCAGAACCACGAGGTCGTGGCGCACATGAAGGTGAGCAAGAAACCCCCGATGGGCGCAGTGCTCGAGATGAACGGTGGCTTCACGGCAGAGCTGCTCGGCCGCTGGCCCGACGAAAAAGGCGCCCTGTTCCGCTTCCGCTTCAGCGACGAGCCGCACACGCTGATGGCCGCGCACGGCCACGTACCGCTGCCGCCTTACATCGAGCACAGCGACACCGCCGAGGACGAGCGCCGCTACCAGACCGTGTTCGCCAAACACCCCGGCGCCGTGGCCGCGCCCACCGCCGCCCTGCACTTCGACGAGACCCTGCTGGACGCTCTGCGCGCGCGCGGCGTACACACGGCCGAGGTCACGCTGCACGTGGGCGCAGGCACCTTCCAGCCGGTGAAGACCGAGAACATCGCCGAGCACACCATGCACGCCGAGTGGTACCGCGTGCCCGACACCACCCTCGCCGCGATCGAGGCCTGCCGCGCGCGCGGCGGGCGCATCGTTGCGGTGGGCACCACCACCGTGCGCACCCTGGAGAGCTGGGCCGCCTTCGGCCGCACCGAGGGCGACACGCAGATCTTCATCACGCCGGGTTTCCGCTTCCAGGTGGTGGACCGGCTGATCACCAACTTCCACCTGCCCAAGAGCACGCTGATGATGCTGGTGAGCGCCTTCGCCGGCTACGAGCGCGTGATGGCGCTCTACCGGCACGCCATTGCCCAGCGCTACCGCTTCTTCAGCTACGGCGACTCGATGCTGCTTTCACGGAAAGAAAACGATGCTGCAGTTTGACGTCCTCAAGACCGACCCCACCAGCCACGCGCGCCGCGCCACGCTCACGCTGAACCACGGCGTGGTGCAGACGCCCATCTTCATGCCGGTGGGCACCTATGGCACGGTCAAGGGCGTCACGCCCGCCAGCCTGGAGGCCATGGGCGCGCAGATCATCCTGGGCAACACCTTCCACCTGTGGATGCGCCCGGGCCAGGACGTGATGAAGAGCTTCGGCGGCCTGCACGCCTTCGAGCGCTGGAACAAGCCCATCCTCACCGACTCGGGCGGCTTCCAGGTCTGGTCGCTCGGCGAGATGCGCAAGATCACCGAGCAGGGCGTGCACTTCGCCAGCCCCGTCAATGGCGACAAGCTCTTCATGTCGCCCGAGGTGAGCATGCAGATCCAGACCGGGCTCAACAGCGACATCGTGATGCAGCTCGACGAGTGCACGCCTTACGAGACCAAGGGCCACATCACCACCGAGGCCGAGGCGCGCCAGAGCATGGAGATGAGCCGGCGCTGGGCGCTGCGGTCCAAGGCCGAGTTCGAACGCCTGGAGAACCCCAACGCGCTGTTCGGCATCGTGCAGGGCGGCATGTTCGAGCACCTGCGCCAGGAGTCGCTGGACGCGCTGGTGGAGATGGACTTCCCCGGCTACGCCGTGGGCGGCGTGAGCGTGGGCGAGCCCAAGGAAGACATGCGCCGCATCATGGCGCACACCCCCCACCGCCTGCCCGCGCACAAGCCGCGCTACCTGATGGGCGTGGGCACGCCGGAAGACCTGGTGGAAGGCGTGGCCAGCGGCGTGGACATGTTCGACTGCGTGATGCCGACGCGCAACGCGCGCAACGGCACGCTGTTCACGCGCTTCGGCGACCTGAAGATCCGCAACGCCAAGCACAAGACCGACCACCGGCCGCTGGACGAAACCTGCACCTGCTACGCCTGCGCCGGCAACAGCGGCGTGAGCTGGGCCGACGGCGGGCGGGAAGGCTTCAGCCGCGCCTACCTGCACCACCTGGACCGCTGCGGCGAGATGCTGGGCCCCATGCTCGCCAGCATCCACAACCTGCACTACTACCTGAACCTCATGCGGGAAGTGCGGGACGCGCTGGACGCGGGGACGTTCGGCGAATTCCGGCAGCGCTTCCCCGCGGAGCGTGCGCGCGGGGTTTGATCCGCACCGAAGCGAAATCCCATCGCGCGCGATTAAGCTGCGCGCGATGAACACGCCCGCGATCCCCCGCCACGTCCTCCCCGTCCTGGTCCTCGCCCAGTTCGCCGGCACCTCGCTCTGGTTCGCGGTCAACGCGGTCATGCCTGATCTGCAGCGCGAGCTGGGCTGGGCCACCAGCGCCGTGGGCACGCTCACCTCGGCGCTGCAGTTCGGCTTCATCGCGGGCACGCTGGTGTTCGCGCTGCTGGCCATCGCCGACCGCTTCCCACCGCGCCTGGTGTTCCTGGTCTGCGCGCTGGCGGGCGCGGCCTGCACCGTGGGCGCCTGGTGGATGGTGCGCGAGTACACCGCCCTGCTGCTGTGGCGCTTCGCCACCGGCTTCTTCCTCGCAGGCATCTACCCCGTGGGCATGAAGATCGCCGCGCAGTGGTACAGCAAGGGCCTGGGGGGTGCGCTGGGTCTGCTGATCGCGGCGCTGGTGGTGGGCTCGGCCAGCGCGCACGCGCTGCGCGCCATGGGCGACGCCCTGCCCTGGCCCACGCTGATGCTGGGCGTGGCCGCACTGGCGGCGCTGGGTGGCGTGCTGCTGTACCTGGGGCTGGGCGATCCGCCCGGCGCGACGGCGCGCGTGAGCCAGTTGCAGTGGCGCGCCCTGGGCACCGTGTGGACGGACCCGCGCGTGCGCTCCTCGGTACTGGGCTACTTCGGCCACATGTGGGAGCTCTACACCATGTGGGTGATGGTGCCCTTGATCCTGGCGACGCGGTTGTCGGGCACCGACCTGTCCTGGGCCGCGTTCCTCGTGCTCGGCGCGGGCGCCATCGGCTGCGCGGTGGGTGGCTGGGTGGCGCAACGGCGAGGCAGCGCGCGCGTGGCGGGCACCCAACTCGCCATCAGCGGCGCCTGCTGCCTGGCCGCGCCGCTGCTGCTGGGCGCGCCCGACGCGGCCTTCTACGCCTGGCTGGTGCTCTGGGGCATCACGGTGTCGGGCGATTCACCGCAGTTCAGCACGCTGACCGCGCGCAACGCGCCGCCGCAGGCCGTGGGCAGCGTGCTCACGCTCACCAACAGCATCGGCTTCGGCATCAGCATCGCCAGCATCCTGCTGTTCGTGTGGCTCGCGGAGTCGGTGTCGCTGGGCGCGCTGCTGCCCTGGCTGGCCATCGGCCCCGCGCTGGGGCTGTGGGCGCTGCGCCCGCTGCTGGCCGAAGAACGCGCGCCGCGCTGATCAGTCCTTGGCCTCCAGGAATTCCTGCGGGTCTGGCAAGGGCGTGGTGTTGACCTGCATCTCCTCTGGCTTGAGCTGTTCGGTGAAGCCTTCGATGGAGCCCATGCTCTGGCGGTCGCGCCGCGCCACGGGGTCGGACAGCAGGTAGGCCACCGACAACTGCCCTAGCGCGCGCAACGAGTCGACGTGCGTGCGCTCCTGCGCGTGCGAGGCGTCGGCACCGAAGCCGATGAGCGCGGTGCGGATGTCGTTGCCCGCCTCCACGGCGGCGGCCGAGTCGCTGCGGTAGAACTTGAAGACGTCGCGCCGGTGCGCGATGCCGTGCGATTGCGCGAGCTTGATGAGCTTGTGCGAGAGGTGGTAGTCGAAGGGGCCGGAGAGGTCCTGCAGGCAGATGGTGACGGCGCGCTCGTCGGTGGTCTGGCCCGGCGCGGCGATGGCGATGTCCAGGCTCACCATCTCGGCGATGTCGCCGTGCAGCGCGGCCGAGGCGCCCGAGCCCACCTCTTCGGTGATGGTGAACAGCGGGTGCACGTCCACCGGCGGGGTGCTGCCGCTGTCCTTGAGCGCCTTGCACGCCGTGAGCAGCACCGCCACGGCCGCCTTGTCGTCAAGGTAGCGCGCGTTGATGTAGCCGCCGGGCTGCACCTCGGGCTGCGGGTCGAAGGCGATCCAGTCGCCCACGTTCACGCCGGCGTCGGCGAGGTCCACCGCGTTGTGCAGCGGCAGGTCCAGCCGCACCTCGACGTTGTCCCAGGTGTTGGGCTGGGTGTTGATGGCGTCGCCGAAGGCGTGGCCCGAGGTCATCAGCGGCAGGCAGGTGCCGCGGATCTGCTGCGTGTCGGTGAAGAGCGTGAGCCGCCCGCCCTCCGCGAAGCGCGAGGACCAGGTGCCGATGGGCACGATGCCCACGCGGCCGTTGGGCTTGAGCTCGCGCACCATGGCGCCCAGCGTGTCCAGGTGGGCCACGATGGCGCGCGCCGGGTGGCGCTCGCGACCCCTGAGCGTGGCGCGGATGGCGCCGCGGCGCGTGATCTCGTAGGGGATGCCCAGGCCGTCGAGGCGGCCGGCGACGTAGCGCACCACGGCGTCGGTCAGGCCTACGGGGCTGGGGATGGCCAGCAGTTGCAGCAAGGTCTCTTCGAGCCAAGCCTCGTCCAGCGGCGGCAGGGGTTGCAGTGCATCGTCCTTCATAGCGCAGCGACCTCCGTTGGCGCGGTACCGGGAAACAGCAGATCGACGAAGCGCTGCGCCGTGGGCTGGGGCTCGTGGTTGGCCAGGCCCGGCCGTTCATTGGCTTCGATGATCACGTAGTCGGGCTCCTCCACCGAGGGCACGAGGAAGTCCAGCCCCGTGACCGGAATGTCCAGCACGCGGCTGGCCTGCTCCGCCGCGGTCTTGAGCGCGGGGTGCAGGCGATCGGTCACGTCGTGGATGGTGCCCCCGGTGTGCAGGTTGGCCGTGCGCCGCACCGGCACGGATTCGCCGAAAGGCAGCACGTCGTCGAGCTTGCGACCCTGGCCCGCCAGGCAACGCTTCGTCTCGCCATCCACGGGGATGCGCGACTCCCCGCCGGTGGCGGCGGCGCGGCGGCGGCTCTGCTTGTCGATGAGCTCGGCGATGGTGGACTGGCCGTCGCCCACCACGGTGGCGGGCTGGCGCACGGCGGCGGCCACCACCTGGTGGTTGATGACGACGATGCGCAGGTCCTGCCCTTCGCAGAATTGCTCGAGCAGCACGCCGCCGCCGAACTGCGCCGCGTGTTCGATCGCGGTCTCCACTTCCTCGATGGACGTGAGGTTCACCGCGATGCCCTTGCCCTGCTCGCTGTCCACCGGCTTGACGACGATGGCGCCGTGCTGGCGCAGAAAGGCTTCATTGGCTTCGCGGTCGCCGGCCGTGGCCTGCGCGGGCACGGCCAGCCCGGCGTGTTGCAGCAGGCGCGCGGTCACGCGCTTGTCGGCGCAGCGGCTCATGGCCACGGCGCTGGTGAGTTCGCTGAGCGATTCGCGGCAGGTGACACCGCGCCCGCCGTGCGTGAGGCGGAAGTAGCCGTGCTCGGCGTCGATCACCTCGACGCGGATGCCGCGCCGCTGCGCCTCGTCCACGATGATGCGGGCGTAGGGGTTGAGGCCATCGCGGTCAGCGCCTTCGGTGAACAGGGACTCGTTGATGGCGTTGCGCCGCTTCACCGCGAACACGGGGATGTTCTGAAAGCCCAGCTTCTTGTACAGCGCGATGGCCTGCGCGTTGTCGTGCAGCACCGACAGGTCCATGAACGCGCGGCCGCGCGCGATGAACAGTTCGGCCAGGTAGCGCGTGAGCGCTTCGCCGATGCCGGGGTGGCTGGCCTGCGGCGCCACGGCCAGGGCCCACAGGCTGCTGCCGCCGTTGGTGTCGCCGAAGGCATCGGCGTGGTCCAGGCCCATGGCCACGCCCAGCACCTCGCCGGTGTGGCGGTCCTCGGCGAGCACGTAGACGGTGGTGCGGTCACCGCGCTCGCCCCACACGCGCGCCGGGTCCACCGGCACCATGCGGCGCGCGCGGTAGATGGCGTTGATGGCGGCCACGTCGGCGCGCGAGCGCAGGCGCCGGATGGTGAAGCCCTGGCGGCGCGCGCGCTGCGGCGCGTAGGTGTTGAGCGCCAGGCGGAACGTCTCAGACGGGTCCACGAACAACTGCTGCGGGGCGTGCGAGACCACCACGTGCGGCTTGTCCAGATAGAAGGCGATGTCGCGCTCACCCGGCGTTTCCTGCAGCAGTGCCTGGGCGATGGCGGCCGGGTCCTGGAAGGTGTGGCCGCCGATAAGGCGGCCCCAGCCGCAGTGCACGATGGCGTCGCGCTGGTCGGTGGCCTGGTGCGGGATGGTGGAGCGCTCCAGGCGCAGGGCGCGCGGCGCGTGCTGGCGAACGGTGCTCATCTCGGGGTGTCTCCTGTCTCTTGTCAATGTTCAACGCAGGTGGGTCTGCAGCCACAGCTCCAGCAGGCCGAGCTGCCAGAGCTTGGAGCCGCGCAGCGGCGTGATGTGCTCGCCCGGCGCGGCCAGCAGGGCCTTCACGTAGCCCTCGCGGAACAGGCCGCGCTCGCGCGCGGCGCGGCTGTGCAGGGCGTCCTGCACCATCTCCAGCACGCGCCCCTGCAGGTGCTTGAGCGCAGGGACGGGGAAGTAGCCCTTGGGCCGGTCGATGACCTCGCGCGGCACGATGCGCCGCGCCACGGCCTTGAGAACGCCCTTGCCACCATCGGCCAGCTTGTGGCGCGCGGGGATGCGCGCGGCGAGCTCGACGAGCTCGTGGTCCAGGAAGGGCACGCGCGCTTCCAGGCCGAAGGCCATGGTCATGTTGTCCACGCGCTTCACCGGGTCGTCCACCAGCATCACGGTGGTGTCCAGGCGCAGGGCCTGGTCCACCGGGTCGCGGGCGCCGGCTGCGTGCAGGCGTTCGCTGATGAAGGCGCGCGTGTGGTCCTCGCCCAGCCAGGTGTCCTGCAGCACGGCGCGCATCTCGGTCTGGTCGCGGTCGAGGAAGGCGGCGGCGTAGTCGTCCACCACGCGCTGGCTGCCCGCCAGCTTGGGGTACCAGTGGTAGCCGCCGAACACCTCGTCGGCGCCCTGCCCGCTCTGCACCACCTTGCTGTGGCGTGCCACGGCCTCGCTCAGCAGGTAGAAGCCGATGCAGTCGTGGCTGACCATGGGCTCGCTCATGGCCTCGATGGCGGCGGGCAGGCGCTCCAGCAGTTCGGCCTCGGGCACGAACAGGCGTTCGTGCGCGGTGCCGAAGTGGCGCGCCACGAGGTCGGCGTACTGGAACTCGTTGCCGACCTCGCCGCCCACGTCCTCGAAGCCCACGTTGTAGGTGCGCAGATCGCGCACGCCCTGTTCCGCCATCAGGCCCACGATGAGACTGGAGTCCACACCGCCCGAGAGCAGCGCGCCCACCGGCACGTCGGCCACCAGGCGGCGCTTCACCGCCGTGCGCAGGCCATCGAGCAGCAGCTCCTGCCAGTCCTCGAAGGAGCGCTGCTCGTCGGTGTCGTCGCGATCGAACGACAGCGACCAGTAGCGTTCCTCGCGCTGCTGCCCATCGGGCTCCACGTGCAGCAAGGTGCCGGGTGAGAGCTTGCGCACGCCGCGCAGCAGCGTGTGCGGTGGCGGCACGATGGCGTGCAGCGACAGGTAGTGGTGCAAGCCGATGGCGTCGATGCCGTCATCCAGGTCGCCCGAGGCCAGCAGCGCGGGCAGCGTGGAGGCGAAGCGCAGCCCGCCCGGCACCGGCGCCAGGTACAGCGGCTTGATGCCCAGGCGGTCGCGGCCCAGCAGAACCTTGCCGCTGTCGCGCTCCCAGATGGCGAAAGCGAACATGCCCTGCAGACGCCGCACGAAGCCCGGCCCCCAGGCGTGGTACGCCTTGATGAGCACCTCGGTGTCGCCACTGGAGTGAAACTTGTAGCCACGCGCGACGAGGTCTTCGCGCAGCTCGTGGTGGTTGTAGATGGCGCCGTTGAACACGACGCCCAGGCCCAGCATCGGGTCCACCATGGGCTGCTGCGCGGCGTCCGACAAATCCATGATCTTCAGGCGCCGGTGGCCCACGCCCAGCCGGTCGAACACCAGCAGGCCCTGACCATCGGGGCCGCGGGCGCTCTGCCGGTCGTTCATTCGCGCGATCACGCCAGGGTCGACGGCGCGGCCGTCGAATCGAATCTCTCCTGCCAATCCACACATATCGCTGATGTCCTCCTGTTCAGATGCCGTGAAAAAGTCTTTGACCTTGATGGAGTGCCCTCACTCAGAAAGTTCACAGCGCAAGGCGCTGAGGCGGGCCCGAAAGACCGGTGGCGGGCATCCAGGCCCACACCGAATCGACCGTGACGGTCTCAATGCGGTCGGCGAAGCGTTTGTCGTTCGGGTGATCGTCGAAGGCGATGTGCGCCGTGCCCACTCGCGCCCCCAGGCGCGTGAACGCGCCCAGCCGCAGCGTGGTGGGCTGGTAGCCCTTGAAGCGCAGCCACGCCTGGGCCTGCTCGCGCGCGCGCACGCCGGGCTCGGCCGCGGTGGCCAGCAATTCGATGCCCCACTGGTTGCTCTGCTGGTAGCGCGTGCTCCAGGGGTAGCTCAGCATGTTGTAGTCGCGCGTGTGCAGCGCGCGCGCTCGCTCGGTATCGTTCAGCGCGGCCAGCAATGGCGCCTGCAGCGCGGGCGCGGGCACCAGCCAAGCGGCCTCGTGGCGCCACAGGTCGTCCAGGAAGAATTCGCCCAGGCCCTGGCGGTAGAGCGCGCCCACGGCCGTGCCGCACTGGTTGAGCTTGTGCACCACGCGCCAGGGGCCTTCGGTGGTCTTGTAGGCCCAGCCCAGGTGGGAGTAGCGCAGGTGGTACCGGCTCAGGTCCTGCCCGGCGCGCGCCAGCACCACCACGCGCGCGCCACTGCGCGCGTGCTCGGCGTCCAGGGCATCGCTGGTGCGCTGGGCCAGGGTCAGGCCGCGCTCCAGCGTGGCAGCGGTCAGGGGGCGGGCCTCGCAGGAGCGCCCGGCGTGGGCGGTGGGCAGCAGCGCGGCCAGCAGGGCCAGGGCGATGAATGTCTGCTTCATGTTCATGCCCCTCAGTACGTCAGGCGCTCGTTGTGCAACAGCGCACGGCCGAGTTCATTGGGGATGAAGGCCAGCACCTCGCCGACGGTGGACAGCACCACGCCGGCACCGATGACGCTGACCGTGACCAGCGTGCCCACGCCGATGGCGGTGGCAGAGGCCGCGCGGCCCGAGACTTCCACGCTCACGCGGGCGCCGTCCGCGGCGCGTTCGAGCAGGTAGAGCGTGCCGGTGGCGCTGGCCTCCACGGCCTTGACGGTGAGCACGGCACCACCCACCGACAGCGCGACGGGCAACGCACTCACCGCGGCGACCGCGCCCGAGGCGGCCACGCCCGAGGCGACCACCGAAGCGACGGGCAAGAGCGACAGTGCGGCCGAGGCCTCGCTCTGGGCGCGCGCTGGCGCGGCCAGCAGCGCGAGGGACAGGCCCGACACCAGGGCGCAGCGGTGCAGGAAGGCAAGAAGGGGTTTCATGAGGCCGCCCGCCGGGCCGTTCCCAAGGGAGGCCTGCGCCCCCTCGGGGGGCAGCGACGACACGAAGTGCGGAGCGTGGGGGTTCATTTCGGTTCTCCTGGGCGTGATGTGGCGTGGGCTCAATGGCTCTGGCCACGTTCGGCGAGGTCGGCCTCGAAGCGATCGCGCAGGGTCTTGGCCAGCGTGAACGCGGTGGTGACGAGGTAGAGCCAGCTCACGCCCAGGTAGGCGCGGTAGGTGGGGTTGATGTCCATGCGCAGCAGGCCCCAGGCGGTGAGGCCCATGGCCACGCCGAAGCCACCCCAGACCACCAGGCGCCAGAACGGCGTCTCGGGCCGGCGCTCGCGCTGGGCCTGCTCGCCGTCGCGGATGGCCTTGGCGAGCACGAACACGCTGCTGAGGCAGAACACGTAGCCCATCACCATGAAGGCGCGGTCCAGCGCCAGGCCCGGCAGCCAGGCCAGGCCCACGGCGCACAAACCCACCGCGAGCGCGAAGGACACCCAGACCTGCAACTGCCAGGCGCGGGTGTCGCGCACCACGCGCAGGGGGCGCGGGACATGCGGCGCGCGCTCGCTGCGGTTGTCGTTGGGGGAAGCGTTGGGGGAAGTGGAGACATCGGACGCGACCATGAATCACCTGTGGGGTGGTTGAACAGGCCGCCATGGTTGGTCAGTAGCGCAAAAAAAGAACCGGCTTCTTGAACCGGTTCAAATGCTGGAGACAATCGGTATCGAAATTCGCTACTCTTCTATCGTCCTCGGAACAGGCCCAGCAGCATCGAGCCGAGCGCCAGCACCAGGAAGATGACGAAGAGGATCTTGGCGATGCCGGCCGCGCTGGCGGCGATGCCGCCAAAGCCCAGCACGGCAGCGATCAGGGCGATGACGAAGAAAACCACGGCGTAATGCAGCATGTCTGGCTCCTCTGCGAGGCCGTTGAGGGCCTGCGCGTTGCGTTCACAACGACCACCGTTGTGATGGCTTCACTGTAGGAAGTGCGGGTGTGCCGCGCTGCAAGCGCGCACCGCGTCCCCCTGTAGGACCGCACCGACTAACGGCCGTCCGTGTCAGCCCCGTCCGACGCGGGCCTGGCTCGCGCGCCGACAGGCGCCATGAGGGTCGCCACCGCACACTGCTGGCGACCCCACTTCCCCCACACCACCATGCGCACCGATGCCACCGATCGCCCGCAGCAAATGCCTCCCGCCCGCTGGTGGTTCGCCCTGGCCTGGCTGTGCGCGCTGACGCTGTTCGCGCTGGTGGGCTGCAGCAGCCTGCCGCCGCGCGAACCGCAGCTGGCGCACGCCGGCGGAGGGCCGGGCCTGGTGACGGTGCGCGGAGCCGATGGCGTGGTAGCCGGCGCGCAGAAGCGCCAGACCCTGCAGCAGCTCGGTAACGAGGGCCGGCACGAGTTGCTGCGCCACCACCTGCGCACCCTCACGCAGACGGGTGACGCCGACCTCTACCGCGGCAATCGCACCAAACTGCTGGTGGACGGCCCGGCCACCTTCGCCGCCATGAAGGCGGCCATCGCCAAGGCACGCGGGCGCATCCTGCTGGAGAGCTACATCTTCGAGGACCAGGGGGTGGCCGCGGAGATCGCCGACCTGCTGCTGAGCCGCGCTGCCGACGGCGTGACGGTGGCGGTGATCTACGACGCGGTGGGCTCCATCACCACGCCGACGGAGTTTTTCCAGCGCCTCGCCGATGGCGGGGTAGCGGTGTGCGAGTTCAACCCCATCAACCCCGTGCGGCGGCCCGGCTATTGGGGCATCACCCACCGCGACCACCGCAAGCTGCTGGTGGTGGACCAGCAGGTGGCGTTCACGGGCGGCATCAACATCAGCCGCGTCTACGGTTCGGGCTCGGCGTCGTGGCGGCGCTCGGCGCGCACGTCGGGCGGCGCGCCGATCGACGATGGCTGGCGCGACACGCAGGTCGAGATGCGCGGGCCGGTGGTGCCCGCGCTGGCCACGGTGTTCGAGGCCACCTGGCGCGAACAGGGCTGCAAGGGCGAACTGGGCGCAACGCCCGACAAGCCGCTGGCGGCCGAGCCGGGCGATCGCGTGGTGAAGATCCTGGCAAGCGACCCGCGCGATGACACCAACCGCATCTACACGGCGCTGATCGCGGCGATCGACGCGGCGCAGGTGGAGGTGCACATCTCGATGGCCTACTTCGCGCCAGGCGAGGTGTTCGTGCAGGCGCTGTGCGACGCGGCCCGGCGCGGGGTGTCGGTGGAACTCGTGCTGCCAGGACGCAGCGACTCGTCACTGGTGCTGCACGCGGGGCGTTCGTACTACACGCAACTGCTGCAGGCGGGCGTGCGCATATTCGAGATGGACCTGGCCGTGATGCACGCCAAGACGGCCGTGATCGACGGCGTGTTCTCCACCGTGGGCTCAAGCAACCTGGACTGGATCAGCTTCGTCGCCAACAACGAACTCAACGTCATCGTGCTGGGCGAGGAGTTCGGCGGGGAGATGAACGCGCTGTTCGAACGCGACCGCAAGGACTCGCGCGCCGTGACGCTGGAGGAATGGGAGCGCCGCGGCCTGGGCGGGCGCCTCATGGAGGGTGTGGGGCGCATGCTGGAGCGCTGGTTGTAAGGGGAACCACCCCCGCCGCGCTTCGCGCTACCCCCTCGAGGGGGCAATGCCGACGGACCGGCGGAGCCGGATCCGTGGCATTTCTGAATTACTGAATCAAGCCGTTCTTGAGCGCGTAGTAAGTCAGTTCGCTGTTGCTGGTGAGCTTGAGTTTTTCCAGCACCCGCGTGCGGTAGGTGCTCACCGTCTTCACGCTCAGGAACATGGCCTCGGCCATGGCGCCCACGGTTTCGCCCTTGGCCAGGCGCAGAAAGACCTGCAGCTCGCGTTCGGACAGTTGCTCGTGCAGCGGCCGCTCCGCGTCGCCCACGGCGTTGTCGGCCAGCAACTCGGCCACCGAAGGGCTGATGTAGCGCCGCCCG
>Ga0247823_10002058_pt1 | contig 16655 bp, 14 predicted proteins | sample 13C_PalmiticAcid_2_FD_192426 | JGI IMG/M metagenome (GOLD analysis project Ga0247823, IMG submission 192426) | Soil microbial communities from agricultural site in Penn Yan, New York, United States - 13C_PalmiticAcid_Day30 | ecosystem: Environmental > Terrestrial > Soil > Agricultural land...
CGAGGTGGTGCCGGTGGAAAACGCCGCGATGGATGACCGCACCATCATCCAGTGGGACAAGGATGACCTGGAGACGATGAAGCTGCTGAAGGTCGACTGCCTGGCACTGGGCATGCTGACCTGCATCCAGAAGGCCGTGGACCTGGTGACGAAGCACCGCGGTTACACGATCGACCTGGCCGGACTGCCGCCGGGAGACAAGCGGACCTACGCGATGATCCAGGCCGCCGACACCGTCGGTGTGTTCCAGATCGAATCGCGCGCACAGATGAGCATGCTGCCGCGGCTGAAACCGAAGAATTTCTACGACCTGGTGATCGAAGTGGCCATCGTCCGTCCCGGCCCCATCCAGGGCGGCATGGTGCATCCCTACCTGCGGCGACGGCAGGGCAAGGAACCGGTGACGTATCCGTCCGAGGGCATCGAGGCCATCCTCGGCAATACGCTGGGTATCCCGCTGTTCCAGGAACAAGTGATGGAACTGGTGATCCATGCCGGCTATACGCCTTCGGAAGCCGATGGCCTACGCCGTTCGATGGCGGCGTGGGGCAGAGGCGGCGACATGACGCCACATCGCGACAAGATCCGTCGGCTGATGGAGGAGAAAAATTATTCATCGGAGTTCATCGACCAGATCTTCGAGCAGATCAAGGGTTTCGGTTCCTACGGTTTCCCGCAGAGCCACGCCGCCTCATTCGCCAAGCTGGTGTACATCAGCTGCTGGCTGAAGCGGCATGAGCCGGCGGCATTCGTGTGCGCGCTGCTCAATGCGCAGCCGATGGGTTTCTATTCGCCCAGCCAGATCGTGCAGGACGCGCGGCGGGGCCATTCGGCGGGACGGCCGCGTATTGAAGTCCGTGCCGTGGATGTGGCCTGCAGTGACTGGGACAACACGTTGGAAGGCGGCCGGATGCGAAGCGATGCCGTGCGGGGAGGGCAAGCCGCGGTGCGTCTCGGTTTTCGCCAGGTCAGCGGGTTATCGGAAACGGTGGGCAAGGCGATCATGTCCGCTCGCGCACAGCGACCCTTTACCGACGTACGCGACCTGTGCCTGCGCGCCAGTCTCGACGAGAAGGCACGCAGTGCGCTGGCAGAAGCGGGCGCACTGCAGTCGCTTGCCGGCCATCGCCATGCTGCACGTTGGGCGGCGGCCGGCATCGAGCGCCAGCGCCCGCTGTTGCCGGGAAGTCCCGACGAGGATGACATCGTGCTCCGCGCGCCGAGCCAGGTCGAAGACGTGCTGTCGGATTACCGCGTCACCGGACTGACGCTGGGCGTGCATCCGCTGGCGTTGCTGCGGGAGCGCCTGCGCCAGCAGCGCGTGGTCGATTCGCGCCAGCTGCAGGACCTGCCGCACGGGCGTGGTGTGCATGTGGCCGGCATCGTCACCCAGCGCCAGCGGCCCGGTACGGCCAGCGGCGTCATCTTCGTCACCCTGGAAGACGAGCATGGCGTGGTCAATGTCGTGGTCTGGGCACGCATCGCCGAACGCCGGCGAAAGGCCCTGCTGGGTGCGCGCCTGCTGGGTGTGCGTGGTCGCTGGGAACATGTCGATGGCGTGCGCCATCTGATCGCTCACGACCTTCACGACTTCAGCCATCTGCTGGGCGAACTGCAGACCTCTTCGCGCGATTTCCACTGAGGCCGCCATGCACGCTCTGTCCACGTTGACCGACGATCTGTTCGCACCCGGCGTAGTGCCGCTGGTGGACGACGCGGAGGGCGGCATCCGCTACTGGCCCGGGGTGATCGATCCCGTCACAGCAGGACACTGGTTCGACATCCTCCTCGCCCAGGCCGCGTGGACGCACCTCCAGCGCCCGATGTACGACCGCATCGTCGACGTGCCGCGGCTGCTGGCGAACTATCCCGTGGACGCGCTGCCGGACGACCTGCCGCTGGCGGCGCTGCTGGCCTGCGTACAGGCGAAGGCGCCGGCACCGTACTCGCGCATCGGCATGAACCTCTACCGCAACGGCGACGACAGCGTCGCCATGCATGGCGACAAGCTGCACACCGTGGCGGCCGGTCATCCGATCACCCTGGTCTCGCTGGGCGCGCCGCGGCGCATGCTGATCCGTGCTCGTGCGGGCAGGCGCGAGACGCTGGCGGTCGACCTCGCGCCTGGCAGCGTGCTGTCGATGAGCCATGCCTCGCAGAGCACGCACGAACACGGCATTCCAAAGACGCGACGTGCGCAGGGGCCGCGGATCAGCGTGGTGTTCCGGGTGCGACCGACGAGTTCCCCTCTCCCTGCGCAGCGGGGAGTGGGTGCCGAAGGGGGGTGAGGGGCGAACGGAAAAGTGAAGGTGGAGCGCCCGATGGCTTACAGCGCTCGACCCCTCATCCGCCCTCCGGGCACCTTCTCCCCGCAGGCGGGGAGAAGGGGATATACAAAAAAATCGCCGCGAGGGCGTCGCGGCGGGAGGCCGACGAGTTCCCCTCTCCCTGCGCAGCGGGGAGAGGGTGCCGAAGGCGGGTGAGGGGCGAACGGAGAGGGGAGCTTTACGCGGCCGTCAACGATCAACGTTCTTGCGCAATCCCGATGCGATACGTCCAGCGCGAACAGCGGCCCCTCATCCGCCCTCCGGGCACCTTCTCCCCGCAGGCGGGGAGAAGGGGGCATAAAAAAATCGCCGCGAGGGAATCGCGGCGGGAGGGTCAAGGACTGCTTGAAAAGGGTTCGTGCGCCGCCGTCAGCCCATCAGCTTGAACAACGACAGCGACTGCATCTGCATGAAGACCGTCTGCGCGGCCTGCAGGGCGGTGTTTTCCATCTGGTAGCGGCCGATGGCTTCGGCCCAGTCCAGGTCGCGCAGGGTGGACAGCGTGCCCTGCAAGGTGACGTTGTTCGCCTCGCGCAGCGCAGCGGCGTCGTCGATGGCCGACAGCTGCGCACCGCCGCTGGCGCGCGCGTCGATCATCTTGCCCTGCGCAGTGGCGATATCGCGCATGGCTGCCTGCAGGCTGTTCTGCATGACGGCACGCTGGGTGTCGGTGGTGGGGCTGGTCTCCAGCGTGTCGATCAGGCCCTGCACGGTGGCGAAGATGTCGCGCGAGCCGGCCGGCCCCAGCGTGAAACTGTCGCCATTGGCGGGCTGGCCGTCGATCTTCATCTGCACACCGGCAAAGGCGATGCTCTCACCCTTGGCGTACGCACCCGTGGCGACCACGGCGCCGCCGCCATCTACCACCTGGTAGGTATTGCCCGCGCCGAAGCTGAGCGTGTAGGTGTCACCGTCCCAGGCCGTGGAATCGGTCACGCTGAAGCCCATCAGCAAGCCGGTGCCGGTGTTGCCGGCGGCCGGCTGACCGTCGATGCGGCCGTCGCCGGTGCGCAGGCGCAGGAACACCTCGCTGCCGGGCAGGGTGTCGGCGACGAACATGTCCGGCGCCACTTCCACCTGCCGCTGGGTCTGGTCGCCGCTGTAGATCACGTTGCCGCCGGCGATGGCGAACGGCGCGCTGCCGTCGCTGGTGCCGCCGAACAGGTAGCGGCCGGCGCCGTCGGTGCTGTTGGCCAGATCCAGCAGGCCGGCGTAGATCGATTTCAGCTCAGTGCTGATCGCCTGGCGACTGTCGTCGCCCATGGCCGCATTGTTGGCCTGGATGACGAGCTCGTTGACGCGCGCCATCGCATCGCCAACCTGGGTCAGCGCGTTCTCCTGCAGGCCCAGGCGGTTCTGCACGGCGCTGGCGTTCATGCCGAAGCGTTCGAGTTCGGCCACCGCACGGTCCAGTCCCACGGCGGTGCCGGCGGCGACCGGATCGTCCTTGGCGGTGACCAGGCGCTGTCCGCTGGAGAGCTGTTGCTGGGTATGCGCCAGCTTCGCCTGCTTGGCCAGCATCGTGTTGATCGACTGCTGGTACATCATCCCGGTGGAGATACGGTAGTTCATCGGCGTGTGGCTCCCAGCAGCGCCTGGAACAGGGTGTCGGCGGTGGCGATGATCTGCGACGCGGCCTGGTACGCCTGCTGCAGGCGCATCAGGTCGGCGGCTTCTTCGTCCAGGTTGACGCCGGAAACCGCATCGCGTGCGGCCTGCGCCTGGTCATGGATGACCTGCTGCGCCTGCGCGGAATAGTCCGCCTGGCGCGCCGCCGAGCCGACCTGCGTGGTCAGCCCGCCAATGGCGCCATTGAGCGTCAGCGTGCCGCCGTTGAGCGCGCGTGCATCGTCCAGGTTCGACAGCAGCTTGGCGTTGCCGTTGTCGCTGGAGTTGGCGCCGGTGGGGCCGACACTGAAGGTGTCACCTGCCGCAGGCGCGCCATCCAGCACCAGGCTCCAGCCGTTCGATGCGATCGTCTGCCCCGGCGTGTAGGGGAACGGGCCAGTGCCATTGATGGTGTATTGCGTGGCGTCGATGAACTCGATGTCCACCGGCGCCAGCAGGCCTGCGTTGGCCGCGTCGGTCACCTTCAGTCCGCTCAGCTTGCCGCTGCCGGTGTTGGCCATGTCGGTCGTGGCCTTGACCGGCGTGGCGGCGGCGATGCGGCCGGGATCGGTGATCGCGACCCCCAGGTTGCCGGCGGCGCCGGCCGTGGGCTGCAGCAGGAAACGGTCGTTGGTCGCCGGCGCGCCGGACGCCAGCACCACTTCGATGCCGTTCACCACCAGCGGATCGGCGGCGGTGCCGGTGCCGGTGGTGGCGACGGCCGCGCCGGTTTCCGGATGCGTCGCCACCCACGCGCCGCCATCGAAGCGCAACAACACGTTCTGCGCATTCAGCGCCGATACGCTGCCGACCGATGTCTGCAGCACCGCGTTGCCGGCATTGCCCGCATGCGACGAAATGCGGGGTGCGGGCAGGCTGAAGAAATCGCCTCCGATCTGCCCGTACTGGTCCATGCCCGCGCGATGTCCTTCATTGAAGGTCTGAGCCAACGAGGTGGCCACGCGCCCCAGTTCGGCCACGGCCGGGTCAAGCACGGTGGTACGGAATTCGATCAGGCCGCCGATCTGGCCACCGAGGGCGCGCTTGTCCAGGGTGATGCGCTGGCCGTTGGTTTCCAGCGCCACCTGCAGGCGCTCGGGACGGTACGCATCGGGCACGGTGACCAGCGTGCTGGCGCTCGCACCGACCACCAGCGGTTGACCACCGGCGCTGAATACGTTGACCAGTCCACCGTCCTGCGTCACCGCGTTGCCGCCGGTGAAGGCGACCAGTTCGCTGATGAGCTGGTCGCGGCGGTCCAGCAGGTCGCCGGAGGGATTCGTATTGCCGCCGATCTGGCCGTTGAGCTGGGCGATCTCCTTCGCCAGGCGGTTCACTTCGCCCGTGGCGGCGGTCAGGCCCGCATTGACTTCGGTATCCAGGCCGTCGAGATGCTGGTCGATCTGGCGGAAGCGGGTGACCAGCGCATTCGCCTGCGCCAGCACGCTTTCGCGGTCGGCGGAGCCGGCGGCGTTGGAGGACAGCGCGCTGACCGAATCGAAGAAGCTGGACCACGGCGCACTGATGCCGGTCGCTTTCTCGGAGAACAGCTGGTCGAGCCGGGTGGAGAGGACCGACAACTGCTGCAGGCGCGAGAGTTCGCCGCCACTGTCGAGCAGGCGCGAGGTGGCCAGCGAGTCGGCCATGCGGCGCACGTCGACGATCTGCACGCCGTTGCCCTGGTAGCCCTGGCCGAAGAAGGTGCCGTCGCGCGCTTCGAATTCGGCACGCTGGCGCGAGTAGCCCGGCGTGTTGATGTTGGCGACGTTGTGGCTGACCGTGGACAGGGCGCGCTGGAAAGCGAGGAGGGCGCTGCTGCCGGTGGCGAGAAGGTTGGACATGCGTGCTCCCTGGATCAGCGCTGCAATGCGTTGCCGATGGCGTTGCCGACGAGGCCGCCGACCCTGCCGCCGACGGTGTCGCCGATCGCCGACAACACCTTGCCCAGCGTGGGCCCGTTGGCGATCGACGCGATCTTGTTGGCGTAGGTGGGGTCGGTGGCGTAGCCGGCGCGCTGCAGGCCGCGGGCGAAACCGGCGATGTCCTTGCCGGCGGCGAGGGCCTGCTGGTAGCGCGGATTGTTCTTCAACAGCCGCACGTAGTCGGCGAAGCTCTCGGCGGGCGAAGCGTACGCGCGGAAATCCGCCGTCTCGCTGCGCTTCACGCCGTTGCTGTACTCGTGCGTGGCGGTACGGGCGCGCTCGCCCTTCCAGCCGGTGGCCTTGATGCCGAACAGGTTGTGCGCGCTGTCGCCGTCGCCGGTCCTGATCTGGCGCTTGCCCCAGCCGGTTTCCAGCGCGGCCTGCGCGACCAGGGCGCGCGGATCCACGCCCAGCTCCTTCGCGGCCTGCTTGGCGTGGTCCCATATCTCGGCGACGAAGCGTTCCGGTGTATTGCGCGCGTATTTCGACGGGTCGGCCGACGCCACGCTCTCGACTTCGTCGCAGGCCGCATCGGGACGCACGGTGATGGTGTCCAGCGTGATCGTGGCCGGCATGCCGGCATCGTTGCGCACGGTGCTGCTGCCGATGCCGCGACCGGCGATGGCGTCGAGCATGGAGTCCGCTTCGGCCGTGGGCATCATGCGGCGATACGCCGACAGCGCGGTGTTGGTCGCGACGGGTGCCGGGGTGTCGGTGGCACCCAGCTGGCGCGCGATCATCGGCGCCAGTCCCAGCCCGCGCCCCTGCGACATCGCGGTGGCGATCTGCTGGTCGTACATGTCGCGGAACACCTGGTTTTCACCCGGGAACAGCGAATCCCCGAAGCCTGCCTCGCGCATGCACTTGATCATCATCTGCGCGAACTGGCCTTCCAGCTTCCGCGCGACATCGTGGATGCGGGCGTTGTCGGGCTTGCCATTGGCGTCGGCCAGCGGCAAGGGAGAATTCAGTGCGCCGATGGGCGTGCTGGCCATGTCAGATCACCTCGAGCTCTGCCCGCAGGGCGCCGGCCTGCTTCAGGGCTTCCAGGATCGCGATGAGGTCGCCGGGCGCGGCGCCGACTTCGTTCACGGCGCGGACGATTTCGTCCAGCGAGGTGCCGCCCTCGAACTTGAACATCCGGTTGCCTTCCTGGCTGACGGAGACGGTCGACTGCGGTGTCACCACCGTGTTGCCGCCGCGCGAGAATTCATTCGGCTGGCTGACGTTGGCCGATTCGGTGATGGTTACCGTCAGCGAGCCATGCGTCACCGCCGCCGGCATCACCTGCACCTGCGCGCCGATCACCACGGTGCCGGTGCGTGCGTTGACGATCACCTTGGCCGGCGCACTGCCGGGCGTGAGTTCCAGGTTCTCGACCTGGGCGAGGAAGTTGATGCGGCGGGACACGTCAGCGGGCGCGCGCACGGCCACCGTGACGGCATCCAGCGCATAGGCGTTGCCCGCGCCGAAGTTCTGTTCCAGCGCGGCGACCATGCGCGAGACCGTGGTGAAGTCGGCGCGATGCAGGTTCAGCGTGATCGTGCCGTCGCCGGTGTCCAGGGCGTTGGGCACCGCGCGCTCCACCGTGGCGCCGTTGGGAATGCGGCCCACGCTGGGGACATTGACCGACACGCGCGAGCCATCGCGTCCCTGCGCGCCGAAGCCGCCCACCACCAGGTTGCCCTGGGCGATGGCGTAGACCTCGCCATCGGCTCCGCGCAAGGGCGCCATCAACAGGCTGCCGCCGCGCAGCGAGGTGGCGTTGCCGATGGAGGACACGGTGATGTCGATCGGCTGGCCCGGCTTGGCGAAGGCAGGCAGGTCGGCGTGGATGGCGACCGCCGCGACGTTCTTCAGCTGCGGATTGACGTTGGCCGGCACGTTGACGCCCAGTTCGCCCAGCATGTTCTTCAGGCTCTGCACGGTGAAGGGTGCCTGGCTCGTGCGGTCGCCGCTGCCGTCCAGGCCGACCACCAGGCCGTAACCCACCAGCGGATTGCTGCGCACGCCACCGACCTGGGCGAGATCCTTGATGCGTTCGGCACGCGCGGCGGGTGCCAGGCAGAGCAGCACCAGCCCGATCCACGCCAGCAGCCCGAGCAGCGTATAGGTGTCGATGCGGCGCGGCTTCTTCGCGGGCGCGGGGTTCGAGCGTTCGGCGTTGGGCGTGTCCATGGCGCGATGCTCAGTTGGGGAAGACGGGCGAGTTGAAGAACCGGCCCAGCCAGCCCATCGAGTTGGACTGCGCGATGGCGCCGCGGCCGCCGAAGGCGATGCGGGCGTCGGCGACCTTGCTGGAGGCGATGGTGTTGTCGGTGCCGATGTCGGCCGGGCGCACGATGCCCTGGATCTGCACCAGTTCGTCGCCCTGGTTCAGGCGCATGTTCTTCTGGCCCTGCACGACCAGGTTGCCGTTGGGCAGGCGCTGGATCACGGTGACGGTCACGCTGCCCTGCAGGCGGTTGCTCTGCGCGCTGTTGCCGGCGCCGCTGAAACCGCGCTCGCCGTTGACCGAGGCGCTGAGGATGTCGCGTCCGTTCCAGGTGACCGGGGCACCGGCGATGTTGGGCGCGGCCATGCTGATCTCGCTGCTCTTGTCGACCGAGGTGGTGGCCGAGGTCTGCGCGGCGGTGTTCTCCACCAGGTTGATCGTCAGCAGGTCGCCCACGTCGCGCGCGCGGCGGTCGGCGTAGAGGTTCAGGCCGGGGCCGGCGCGGTAGATGGAGCCCGCGGTGGCCGGTGCCTGCGCGGCGACGATGGGCTGGATGGGCTGCATCGGCGCGTACGGGCGCACGTCGCCGTAGTAGCGTGCGCAGCCCGGCAGCAGCATCAGCGCGCAGGCGAGGGTGGTGGCGGACGTGGAGCGCTTCATGGCGATTCCCGGTATGCGTGGGTCAGACGTTGTTGTTGAGGTAGCCCAACATCGAGTCGGTGGTGGAGATGGCCTTGGCGTTCATTTCGTAGGCGCGCTGGGTTTCGATCATGCTGACCAGCTCTTCCACCACGTTGACGTTGGAGCCTTCCAGTGAGCCCTGCACCAGGCTGCCCAGGCCGTTGAGGCCGGGGGTGCCGTTCTGCGCAGGACCGGACGCGGTGGTCTCGACGTAGAGGTTCTCGCCCTTGGCCTGCAGGCCGGACGGATTGACGAAATCGGTGAGCGTCAGCGAGCCGATTTCCAGTGCCTGCGCCTGGCCGGCCATGGTCACGCTGACGGTGCCGTCATTGCCGATGGTCATCGACTGCGCACCCTCGGGCACCTGGATGCCGGGTTGCACGGGATAGCCGCTGTTGGTGACCAGCTCGCCCTGTGCGTTGATCTGGAACGAGCCGTCGCGCGTGTAGGCCGGCGAGCCGTCGGGCAGCAGGACTTCGAAGAAGCCGCGGCCGTTGACCATCACGTCCAGCGAGCGGCCGGTCTGCTGCGGGTTGCCCTGCTGGAAGTCCTTGGAGGTCGACACGACGCGCACGCCGGTGCCCAGTTGCAGGCCGGACGGCAGCTGAGTCTGCGAAGAGGTGGAGCCGCCAGGCTGGCGCACCTGCTGGTACAGCAGGTCTTCGAAGCTGGCGCGGTCGCGCTTGAAGCCGGTGGTGTTGGTGTTGGCCAGGTTGTTGGAGACCACGGACATGCGCGTCTGTTGCGCATCCAGTCCGGTCTTGGCGACCCAGAGGGCCTGGTTCATGGCGTGGTTCCTCGCTGGTGGAAGGGGTGGAGCCGCGTGGTGCGGTTCCTCGCCTCCTCTCAGGCAAGTCCTGTGCCGGAATGAGTGTCGTGGTTCTGGCGCTTGGATTCGGGTCGAACTGGGACCGGGGTCATGGCCTTGGACCAGGCACCGGCATTTTTCTGGCGGCAGGGCCTGTTCAAGCCCCTCTCCCTGCGGCGACCGAAGGAAGTCCCTGTGGGAGAGAGGGGTTGGGGAGAGGGCCAACGAAGTCCATCGCCTGTGTGGGCCTTGGGCGTGTCCAAAGGGCGCGCCTTTGTTTCAGGTTTCTGGGCCTGGCGGGATGGTTCTTTTGGCGTGCAGGCATGGTGCTGCTGGCCGCAGAGGCCTTCTTTCTTTGCTTGTGCAAAGAAAGAAGCAAAGAAACACACCCCAGGCGGCACGCCCTCCGCGCTGCGCGCTCCGGGTTCGCGAGTGGGCCGGGAATTTTCGTAAGGCACATCCCTGTGCCATACGAAAACGCCGCCCTCCATGGCGGCGCCCTGCGGGTTTTACCCGACCCACTCGCCGTGCCTCATGGGGGCCCGAAGGCAACAGCCACAGCAAAGCACTTTCTACGGATATGTCCGGCCCAGCTTCGGGGCCCCTTAGGTCCGGCAGTCACGGCGGGTCAAACCCCGTAGGGGCGGCGCACAGGGATGTGCGTCGTTTCCGGATGACACAGGATGTGTCTTCCGGAAATTCCCGCCGGGACTGCGCACCCGCCGCGCAGCGGCGGGCGGACCGCCGGGGTGTGCTTTCTTTGCCTACTTTCTTTGCACAAGCAAAGAAAGTAGGGCCCCCGCGGCGAGCGGCACCATGCGTGACCTCAAGCAGACTCGCACCGAAAGATGCATGCAAAAGATTCGTCGCGCGTGAGTGCTTTCGGTGAATCGTAGATGTTGTCGGGCCGCCGGTTTATCGGGGCTGGGTGACTTCGTTGGCCCTCACCCCAGCCCCTCTCTCCCACAGGGACTTCCTTCGGTCGCCGTGGGGAGAGGGGGCTTCCAGCGCAGAGAGAGGGACGGAACGAAGCGTCAACCACCCAACCGCAGCAGCTGGTTCGACGACTGCGCCATCTCGTCGCCGCTGCGGATCACCTTCACCTGCATCTCGAACTGCCGCTGCAACTGGATCATCTGCACCAGCGCACCGGCTGCATCCACGTTGCTGCCTTCCAGCACGCCCGTGGTGAGACTGTTGCCATTGGCGACCGGCAATGCCGGTGCCTGCGGATCGGCGGGCCGCATCAGGCCATCGCCACCCCGCGCCAACTGCTGCGGCGTCGCCTGGACCACGCGCATGCGCCCGACAACAGCCATCGTCTGCGGGCCTTCGCCCTGCGGAACGATGGATACCGTGCCATCGGCGCCGATGTCGATGGATTGCGCGGGTGGTACCGCAATCGGATTGCCGTTGTCGTCCAGCACCGCCCGACCGCCGGCCGTGACCAGCTGGCCGTTCGGGGTGACGCTGAGCTCGCCATTGCGCGTATAGGCCGTGCCGCCGTCCGCCGCTTGCACGGCGAGCCAGCGATTCGGCTGCAGCGAAACATCGAGGGAGCGGCCGGTGACCATCTGCGAACCGGTCCGCGAATCGAAGCCGGGATCGATCAGCATCGCGTCCACGCGTGAAGGAAAGCCCTGTCCCTGGATCTTGAACGCCTCGGTGCCGGCCAGCGCCGCCTTGAAGCCCTTGGTGTCCACGTTGGCCAGGTTGTGCGACACCGTGCCCTGCGCCTGCAGCGAAGCGCGGGCACCGGTCATTGCGACATAGAGTGCCTTGTCCATGCGTCAGCCTCCGTCGGCCGTGCCGTCATCAACGGATGTTGATGACCGTCTGGGTGATCTGGTCCTGCGTGGACAGCATCTGCGAGTTCGCCTGGAAGTTGCGCTGCGCCACGATCATGTTCACCAGCTGCTCGGTCAGGTCCACGGTCGAGGCTTCCAGCGCGCCGGAGGCCACCTGGCCGAAGTCCGACGTGCCCGGCGCACCGATGCGCGGCTCACCGGAGGCGAAGCTGTGCGTCCAGGTGTTGTTGCCCTGCGATACCAGCCCCTGCGGGTTGGTGAAGTTGGCCAGCCCCACCTGCCCGATGGCGCGGTCCACGCCGTTGGAGTAGCGCGCATACACCACGCCCTCCGGCGAGACGCTGAACTCGTTGAGCTTGCCGGTGGCATAGCCGTCCTGGTTCTGGATGCGCTTGGCGAACTGTTCGCCGTACTGGGTGGTGCCGTTGATGTTCAGCGTCATGTTCAGCACGCCCGCGCCGGTGCTGGGCGTGAACGGCGACAGCGTCACCAGGCCATTGGCCGGCGCGGTCAGCGTGCCGTTGTTGTCGAACTGCACGTTGGTCGGCGCACCCATCGAGGTGCCGTCCACGTACACGTGCATCTGCCACTGGTTCGGGGTCGGCGTCTTCACGTAGTAGACGGCCTGCTGGTGCGCCACGCCGAGCGAGTCGTAGACGGTGACCGAGGTGGTCTCGTTGTAGCTGGCGCTGTCGGTGGGCGAGAACGGGGCGATCGTCGGCTGCGCGGCATTGCCGGGCAGGGTGACGCCGAGGTCGACGTTGGTGGTGGGCGCGGGTGCGCTGTCGGTGGTCAGCAACTGCAGGTCGACCAGGTTGCCGGTGTCGAAGCCGACGCCATCGGCGCGCGGCGGGAACACCTGCAGGCGGTAGCCGTCCGGCGTGGTGACGTAGCCGTTCGGATCGCGCTGGAAGTTGCCGGCGCGGGTATACACGTTCGTCCCGTTGTTGCTGACGGTGAAGAAGCCTTCGCGGTCCACGGCCAGGTCCAGGTAGCGTCCGGTCTGGTTGATGTCGCCCTGCGAGAACTGCTGGGCCACGTTGGTCACGCGCACGCCCGCGCCGATGCCGTTCTGCAGCAGGCCGTAGCCGGTGGTGGAGAACACCTCGGCGAACTCCGCGCGGGACTCCTTGAAGCCGGTGGTGTTGACGTTGGCGATGTTGTGCGAGGTGACGTTGAGGTCGGCGTTGGCCGCCCTCATGCCGGACAGCGAGCTGTTGAAAGCCATGGATGACTCCTTGCAGGATGCGGTGGGAGTGAGGGGGTCAGGACGCCGACTTGCCGATGCGCAGCACGTAGTCGAGCGGGGCGGTGCCCAGGCCGGGCAGGTTGAGGTACAGGCCGTCGGAGCCGATGGTCACGCTGTCCACGGTGGCGTCGACGTAGGTGTTGAGTGCAGTGCCGGTGCCATCGGTGGCGGTGTGCGTGGCCTTGATGGAGTACGCACCGGCGGCGGCGCGTTCGCCGTTGGCCTTGATGCCGTCCCAGGTGAAGGCGGTTTCGCCCTTGCCGGTGGACTCGACGTCGAGGGTGTCGACCACGACGCCACTGGCGTCGGTGATTTCGAACGTCACCTTGCCTGCGCCGGGCGACATCACCAGGCCGCTGGCATTGCCGGTGGCCGGCAACGCGACCGAGTCGGAGGGCACCACGACGGCGTGCCCCACCAATGCGGCGCCCTTCAGCACCTGGTCGCCGGTCAGCGCCGAGGTGAAGCCGCCGACGGTGGTGTTCAGTTCGCTGATGCCCTGCACGGTGGAGAACTGCGCCAACTGGGCGACGAACTCGCTGTTGGACAGCGGCTTGAGCGGATCCTGGTGGCTCAACTGCTCGGTCATCAGGCGCATGAAGTCGGCCTGGCCCAGCGTGTCGGCCTTCTTGGTCGTGGCAGCGCCCGACGTGGCGTTGTTGATGGCGGCGAACGGATCGCCATTGATGGTGGTCATGTGCGTGGTCGCTCGGTGGCAGGGCGTCAGCGGCCCATGGTCAGGGTGGCCAGGGCGAGTTCCTTGGCGGTGTTCAGTACTTCCACGCCGGCCTGGTAGCCGCGTGATGCCGAGATCAGGTTGACCATCTGCGCGACCGGATCGACATCGGGCGCGTAGACGTAACCATCGCCATCGGCCATCGGGTGGCCGGGCTCGTAGCGCTTGATCGGCGGTGCTTCGCTCTGGGTGATCTCCTTCACCTGCACCGATGTCAGCGAGCCGTCCGCATTCAGCGGTCGCGCCTGGAAGATCGGCTCGATGGGCTTGTAGACCGCCTCGGGCGAGGATGCGATGGAATCCGCGTTGGAGAGATTGCTGGCGATGGTGTTCAGGCGCACCGATTGCGCCTGCAGCGCGGAACCGGCGACGTCGAAGATGGGCAGGTTGCTCATGGCGCGTCCCCTTACTGGCCGGTGATCGCGGTGAGCATGGTGCGCACCTTGGATTCGATGAAGCTGAGCGAGGCGCGGTATTCCAGCGCCGCGCGGCCGTAGGCGGCGCGTTCGGTATCGGCGTCGACGGTGTTGCCGTCCAGGCTGGGCTGCACGCCGGCACGTTCGAAGATGCGCGGGGTGGCATCGAGCAGGGTCAGGTGCTGCTCGCTGGTGGTCAGCAAAGGGGAGGCCTTGGCCGCCGCGCTCTCCAGCGCGGCCTGGAAGTTCAGGTCCTTCGCCTTGTAGTTCGGCGTGTCCGCGTTGGACAGGTTGCTGGCGATCAACTGCATGCGCTGCTCGCGCAGGGGCAGGGCCGCTCCGTGGACACCCAGGTAGTTGGAGATGGGATTGGACATGGCACCGCTCCGGCAGACCGTTGCCGGGGATGCTGCAAGGCGTGTGCCAGAACGGGGCAGGTCGGCATCCGGGCAGGCAGTGATTCCCTGTGCCGTCATCCCAGCGAACGCCGGGATCCATCTTGATCCTGCCCTTTGCCTCTTACCTCTTCCGTGGGAAAAGCAAATGGGTCCCAGCGTTCGCTGGGACGACGATCAGGCCGCCATCTGCGCAGCGACCACCTGGTTCAGGCGGAACAGCACGTGCTCGGCCAGTTCGTGCGGGCTGTACTTCGCCACGAAGGCATTCGCGCCCACGCGTTCCACCATGGCGTTGTTGAACACGCCCGACAGCGAGGTGTGCAGCAGCACGTACAGGCCGGCCAGGCCCGGGTGGCGACGGATTTCCGTCGTCAGGGTGTAGCCGTCCATGGCCGGCATCTCGATGTCCGAGATGACCATGGCGTAGCGCTCGGCCGGATTCTCGCCGGCGGCGTGCACCTGCAAGAGGTGGTCCAGCGCCTGGCGGCCGTCGGACAGCAGGGTGGTGGTCACGCCCAGTTGCTCCAGCACGCTGCGGATCTGCGAGCGCGCCACGCGCGAGTCGTCCACCACCAGCACCTGCAGCGGCGGTGCGTCCGCGGGCAGGGCCATCTCGGGCGCCAGCGTGGCGTCCATGCGCGACTGGCAGATGTCGGCCAGCACGCTTTCCACGTCGATCACCTGGATGAGTTCGCCCTGGAAGCGCGTCACGGCGGTCAGGTAGCTGTTCTCGGCGCCGAGTTCCGGAGGCGGGTGGATGTCTTCCACCGCGATGTTGACGATGCGTTCGACCCCGCTGACCAGGAAGCCCTGCACGGAGCGGTTGAATTCGGTGACCACCAGGTAGTTGGGGGTGTTCTCCGGATTCGGGTCGCGTTCGGGGTGGCGGATGCTCAGGCCCAGGTCCAGCACCGGCACCGAGCGGCCGCGCACGTCGGCCACGCCGACGAATTCGGTGGGCAATCCGGGCAACTGGAACAGATCGGGCCGGCGCAGGACTTCCTGCACCTTGAAGACGTTGACGCCAAAAAGCTGACGCCCGCCCAGGCGGAACAGCAGCAGGGCGAGGCGGTTGTGGCCGGCCAGGCGGGTGCGCTGGTCGATGCGGTTGAGCAGATCCTGGGTCATGCACAGCATATCGGCCTCTTCGAGGGGGGCTTGAGCGTCGTTGCTTGTTCCTTCTTCCCGCTTGCGGGGAGAAGGTGCCCGAAGAGCCTGCCCCCGCACGTGATGCGGGGGCGGATCAGGGGCAGAGCGCGGTGCTGGGGCGGCGCCAACGCAGCGCTGGCTTCGTTCGCCCCTCACCCGCCTTCGGCACCCTTTCCCCGCATGCGGGGAAAGGGAGATGGGCACTCCTTTTCCCATTGAAGTCCCCTTCTCCCCGTTTACGGGGAGAAGGGGCCCGGCGGGCGGATGAGGGGCGAACGGAGTCAGGGCATCGTCCAATCAAGAAACATCGTCCACATGCGTGCGCGTTCTTTCCCAAACCCGATGCGCCTTGCGACGCCAGTGAACGCGGCTCTGGCACGCCCCTTGCAGCTTCCCGGCCGATGAACCTCCGGATCCCGCCCATGCTGCGCCTGACCCTCGCCCTGATCGGCGGCCTGACCGCATGCACCGTGCTGGCGGCCGACTTCCACAGCGTGGACAGCATCAAGGCCGCCGCCCTGGGCGCCCTGCCTGCCGGCAGCGAGGCCGAGGCCACACTGGACTCCGCCTTGCGCCTGCCACGCTGCGACGCATCGCTGGTGGCACGCGTCCAGGGTAGCCACAGCGTGGAAGTCAGCTGCCCGGATGGCTGGCGCCTGTTCGTGCCGGTGCGGGTACGACGCAGCCAGACCGTGCTGGTGCTGAGCCGCGGCATCGCACCGGGCGAAACGATCACCGCCGACGCGTTCATTCCCGAAACCCGCGACGCGTCGCGCATCGTCGGCGCCGCCGTCGCTGATCCATCCCAGGCCTTGGGCCGCGTGGCACGGCGCATGCTGTCGGCAGGCACGGTACTGTCGGCCACCGATCTGGTCGCCCAGCGCCTGGTCCGCCGCGGCGACAACGTGGCGCTGGTGTCCCGTCGCGGCGGGGTGGAAGTGCGCGTGGCCGGCAAGGCGCTGGCGGATGCCGGCGAGAATGAGCGGGTCACCGTGGAGAACCTGTCCTCGCGCCGGGTGGTGCAGGGCGTGGTGGGCCCGGGCGGCGACGTCTGGGTCAACCGATGAAGAAATGTGGAACATGGCCCTCAAGTTGTTCCGGGGGCGGCCGATACCGAACGCGGGTGGAAGGAAACCGGGCAGCATCGGGTCCTTCCTCGGAAATGCGGCATCCGTCACTAAAGTCGGATCAGTCGCGGCCGATAACTCCCTTGAACCCTGTTACAGGTGAACCGACATGAGCCAGAAAATCGAAGGCACTCCCCCCGCCGCCGTACGCACCACCGGTCCCGTCAGCGGGCGTGTTGCCAACGCGGGTGCCGACCGTTCCAGGCCGGTG
>Ga0247823_10002059_pt1 | contig 16653 bp, 13 predicted proteins | sample 13C_PalmiticAcid_2_FD_192426 | JGI IMG/M metagenome (GOLD analysis project Ga0247823, IMG submission 192426) | Soil microbial communities from agricultural site in Penn Yan, New York, United States - 13C_PalmiticAcid_Day30 | ecosystem: Environmental > Terrestrial > Soil > Agricultural land...
CAAGTGGATGCTGACGCCGCTTTGGTAGTCGCTGCAGTCGCGCGGGCCGAAGCCAACGCCCCATCTTGTCTGTATCACATGTGGTTAGTTTATGGGGTGTGAGGAAGGGTGGTGGAGAAAAAGGGGGCGTACCCTGAGCTGGAAATCCTGACTGCGAGCCTCCTCCATCCCGACCTTTGCCCTCTCAGCGTCCTTGCGGAAGTACATCTTGACAAAGGCATGCCTCTTGTCCTTGTTGACGATGCAAGTTTGGACTTGACCGAAACGGCTAAAGACCTCCCGAAGTTCCATTTCGGAGCAACTGCAGATAATTAGTTAGCCATCTCTCTCATCACGGGAAAGACTGCCACGGAAGGGGTCGGGTACTCACGTTACACCGCCCACAAAAAGCGTCCGGCTGTACACCTTGATAGAACCGCTAGGCAGGTTGTTGTCATACTCGACCCATTTCTCCTGTTGAGACGGCTCCCGCACCGGGCTGTCAGCCCGCCGTCCACGGGGAGACCGCTGGCGGTAATCGGGCATGTGTCCACGGCGATCCCTGTCGTCCGAGCGCCCGTAGTCAAAGCCACGGTCGTTCGCATTCGATCTGGGAGAGCCCCGCCCGCCCCAACGAGGAGGGGACCGGGACCTTGACCGGCCGCGGAGCCGGTTCGGCGACCGCATGCCGTCATGGTAGCCAGCACGATCACGTGCATCATCGGTCCGAGGAGGTTCCCATGGAGCAGAGCCAGGGGCGCCGCCGCCAACTGGAGGTGGTGCTGCGTACCCGGTCTGGGTGGGTTGTGGCATCTGCGGCGGAGCCGCTGGGGGAACGGTGCCGGCTTGCCCCATCATCTGGATTACGCTGGCGATCTTGTCAATGGGGATGCCCTGAGCCGCCAGCGCGGCAACGAGCTGGACCGTCGCAGCGGCCGGATTATTACTTGCGCCATTCTGTGGCGGTGGAACGGCGGCCGGGGCAGCCGGAGCAGCTGGCTGAGGGAACGCAAACGGCAGTCCTGGCGCATTTACAGGCTGGGCAGGCGGCTGAGACGGCGGTAGGAAAGGCATTCCCGGCTGTGCTTGCGCGGGTACCGGAGCCGGATGCATCGCACCATTACTGGGCAGGCCGCCAAATGGACTGAACACGGGGGCAGGAGCCGGCGCCGGAGCGGGGGCCGTCAGGCTGGGATTACTCTGGGCTGACGACGCATTCTGCCGCGCAATGCTCGCAAGCTTGTCCAGAATGATGTTTGGCACGGCGGGGTTGGTCGACGGTGCTGCAGGTTTGGTACCGGAACCGAGCGAGGCTAAGAGGTTGGGAGGTGGGCTGCCCGGAGGCGTTGTCGATGCATCTGTCAACAGGGGGGTATGGTTAGAGCCAACACATCCAGACATGGCTCAGACAGAGCGGTGGAAAGCAATGCCAGGGTGAACCTACTCGTTGGCCTTGGAGCATTCAGTTTCTCCTTGAACGAGTTGACCATGGAAGCAGGGAATGTTTGACCCTTCTCCCAGATGTCGACCAGCTTTTTTATCTTCTCCTACGAGCAACCATCATTGTGAGTGTCCATTCATCATGAGAAAAAGTACGAGTACGCAAAAACACAAGCGAGACGGGCGCAAGAGAGCCTCGAAGCTGAACGGCCCGCCCTCCGGTGTGACGCCGCAGTCGTGGTCCCCAAGTAGGAAAGCATCCATGCTCGCCTCACATGTTGCCGGTGTATCCATGGGAATAGATGCAATGTTCTCTCGTACCTTTTGGTCCTCGGGTGCCGTGGCAAGAATGTCGTTCATCAGAATGGGTATCAGTTCTGTTACTCTATGCACGCCTGCAGCGAATGTCCCATCTGGCGCCGAGAGACTTGGGGTCTGTCCTTGGGCTTTGGCCTGGTCCAACCATTTCCTCGTTACAGAGTCTACGACGTAGAGTACTCCCAGTTTGTGTGTGCCAGGTGTTTTCTTGAAATGGGTGAAGAGCTTCTGGATGAGGACCGATTCGTACTGCGAGGGGAGACGAGATTAGCAAAACAAAATCGGGCGAGTTGGCTTTCGGCAAGGGCGCGCTCTGGCAGTGCTCACCTGGACGTTGGCGACGCAAAGTGCCGTGATGTTTGTGATTCGAGAGCCCGAGACTCCGGGCGGCTTCAGCGAGAGCATGGCCTGCAGGCCCGTCTCCAGCTCTGCTACGACAGATGATGCCATGGTGCGATGTTGGCGGGCGATGACCGGCTTGAGTGTTTTGACGATGCCCGTTTTCCGCGATACGATAAGTCCCAGGTTGCCAGGCAGATAGGTCTATGCCATGCTCCAGGTCACAGAAGTACGGATCGGGTTGTCAAGTCCAGCCTCCGACAATGCTCTCTTCGCAAGACCGCAATCAACGAATTACGAGACCTCGAAGTGCGCGAGTGCGGCGGTGCGAAATGCCCAAGTGGAACAAGGCCTTCCTCGATAGCACGATTGAAGTGGGTAGGTAGAGGCGCGAGACAGATTTGCGCCGAAACACGGTGTTCTTGCCAAACTTGAACCGCGATCGAACCAACTGATTTCCGCCAAACTCCCCCTCTTGATCTTTAACCAGCTGCAGTGGGCGCACGGAAAACCCTTTCCAGGGAGCAGCAGAATAGGCACTGGGGCTACTGAGTTTCTAGAATTGATGAGAATACGTTCGGATAGGTCGCGGCGATGAAATCGATGGGAGAGTTGCAGCAAGCGGCAACGCCGGTGGGTGTTCTTTGTGGGAGAGAGAGAAGAACGGGAGGGCGGGGCGCAAAGCTTCTGCGGCGGGCATTTTATGGCGGGCATGACCCATCCTCCATGCACCATGCTGAAACTGCTGACCGCTGAGCCACATATGAGCAGAGGAGAGTTTGTGGCTGACTAAGCCACTGCCGCTGGAGACTGCCGGGCGTCGGTTTCTGGTTGGCCTTGGCAGCGCCTGGTCGCAGGAAATTATTTCAAGAAGCCGAAGCAGCAAACAGCGACAGCTCAACAGACACTCCAGAGAAGTGCCACTTTTCCTCTTCCGAGGCGAGCTCTCGAGTGCAGGGCCAGATGGCAATTAAATCTTCAAATCCACTGCCAATCAATTGGCCTGGGCCATCCCTCCGATGTTGATTCTGCACCAGCTCCAGTTGACCCCAAGCTCCGTGACGTCAATGTCCGTGTGCCACCGCAGCACCTGCAAGCATGGGCCTCTTGTCTGTTGGGGAAAAGAACTGCGCATGGACGGGAGCTCGAGAAAACTTTCAGTGCATCACAAGAATGCAGAATGAGGCTCTCAGTAGCTCCCGCATGCGAATGGCACGGCTTTTATGCCGCCCTTCTAAAAGGAGCTATCACAAGCGCCGATGACAACAAGTCACGGATAAGTTCGGGAATTCTGACGGCCTGGCAGGTCGGCACGGGAAACAGCAAGCTCGGCCTTGCAGGTTGATGTTTTTTGGGGGCGCGACCCTTGGTCCGAAGCCCCGGTTGGTCCTGTCCCAGCTGCCGCCCCCCATGTGTCCGGCGCGCCCGCCAATCCCCCGGCTGCGGTTTTTTTTGAGCTTGGCTGTCCTTGATCGCCCGAAACTTTTTCTCCCTTTCTGTTCTTCCTCTCACCACCTCATCACCTCCCAACCCACACACCAGATACCAAACATGGCTCCCGCTATGCGTCTAGCGACCTCCACCCTGAGGGCCTCGCTGAAGGCTCCCTCCTTCTACAACTACACTGCCTTCACGGCCGCCAGATGCTACTCCTCCAAGAGCCAGGTACAGCGCGACCTGCACCACAGTCTGCACCCTGACATCATCCATTGACCGTGTTGCTTGCATCCAGACATTGAAGGAGCGCTTCGCCGAGCTTCTGCCCGAGAAGATTGAGCAGATCAAGGCTCTGCGCAAGTACGATTGGCCCCCCCTCTTCGTAGGCTTGCTTACACGCTTGTGAATGTCGCTGACACGCCGTCGCTCAATCCAGGGAGCACGGTTCCAAGGTCGTCGACAAGGTCACCCTCGACCAAGTATATGGCGGTGCCCGTGGCATCAAGTGCCTGGTTTGGGAGGGCTCCGTCCTCGACTCCGAGGAGGGTATCCGCTTCCGCGGCAAGACCATCCCCGAGTGCCAGGAGCTTCTGCCCAAGGCCCCCGGTGGCAAGGAGCCTCTGCCCGAAGGCCTCTTCTGGCTTCTCCTGACCGGCGAGGTCCCCACCGAGCAGCAGGTCCGCGACCTCTCGGCCGACTGGGCTGCCCGCTCCGAGATCCCCAAGTTCGTTGAGGAGCTCATCGACCGCTGCCCTACCGACCTCCACCCCATGGCCCAGTTCTCCATGGCCGTCACCGCCCTCGAGCAGACCTCGTCGTTCGCTCGTGCCTACGCCAAGGGTGTTCACAAGAAGGAGTACTGGGGCTACACCTTTGAGGACTCGATGGACCTCATTGCCAAGCTCCCCACCATTGCTGCCCGCATCTACCAGAACGTCTTCAAGGGCGGCAAGGTCGTGCCCGCCGAGAAGGACAAGGACTATGCCTACAACTTCTCCAACCAGCTCGGCTTCGGCAGCAACGCCGACTTCATTGAGCTCATGCGTCTCTACCTGACCATCCACACCGACCACGAGGGCGGCAACGTCAGCGCCCACACCACTCACCTGGTCGGCAGCGCCCTCAGCTCGCCCTTCCTGTCCCTGGCCGCTGGCCTGAACGGTCTGGCCGGTCCCCTGCACGGCCTGGCCAACCAGGAGGTGCTCAACTGGCTCACCGAGATGAAGAAGGTCGTCGGCGACGACCTCAGCGACGAGGCCATCACCAAGTACCTCTGGGATACCCTCAACGCCGGCCGTGTCGTCCCCGGCTACGGCCACGCCGTCCTCCGCAAGACCGACCCCCGCTACACTGCGCAGCGCACGTTCGCTCAGGGTAAGCCCAGACCGACCTGCAATTCCCCGGTGGACGAAATGTGGTATACTGACCCCCTCTGCAGCCAAGATGCCCGAGGACCCCATGTTCAAGCTGGTCAGCCAGGTCTACAAGATCGCCCCCAAGGTCCTCACCGAGCACGGCAAGACCAAGAACCCCTACCCCAACGTCGATGCCCACTCCGGTGTTCTCCTGCAGTACTATGGCCTGACTGAGGCCAACTACTACACTGTCCTCTTCGGTGTCTCGCGCGCCATTGGTGTGCTGCCCCAGCTGATCATTGACCGCGCTGTTGGCGCCCCGATTGAGCGGTAAGTGACCCCCCTGCCGATACGATACGACTGCGACGCTGGGATGGCATCCGCTGACAAAGATGTGCAGCCCCAAGTCCTTCTCGACCGACAAGTGGGTCGAGATCTGCAAGAAGCTGTAAAAAGCTGTAATATACGCGCATTGCGCAAACACATTGGGTTGAATTGCTAGGCACGGCGCGAAGGGTTCGTTTGCGGTTATATCATGTATAGAATGGATGGGATATCTAGCGGTTTCTGCAGCCCCGGGCGCCGAGGTTGACTGGGCGGATGGCTATCCATTGCGATTGTACGATACAGTTTCCGTACTCCGGGCCCTCGGGGAATGAAAAGTTTCATGGCACACACAGGTTCTGACTTGGATGCATCCATCACGACCATGGTCAGCGAATGCAAGGCTGAGTGGGGGGCACATGGGGGGCGTTGCCGCTGCGACCTCGGACATTGGGCGCAGCGCCCAGGCGAGAGATTATCGTGGATGCGACGTGCCCGATCCAGGTTTGGATTGAGGTTAGTCGAAGCGGGCGACCTGAGGGGCGCGCAGTGCTCACAAAGTCAATTGAGTACCAGATGGATGATGGAACCATTATTCCATGTTATCTTGTGGAAAAAGGGTGCAGCCACGCAGCAATCTGACCTGATCTCGCCGCGCGCATCATGAATCTCGTCGGAACTCGGAAAGCTCCAATCTTACCCCAAAACCCGGTCCGCAAAGATCGGCCAAACCCCAAGCGGATTGCGTTGAGCTGCCGAGGAAGGCGTTGAGAGTCGCAGGGGTCCGCTGGCCAATGGGAGTGTCTGTTGAGGTTGACTCCTGCCCCTGCACCAAGACCTCGAACGGGCAAGTACTGTGTACCACCGTCGTGCGGCTGCCCCAAAAGCCATCAGCAATTTTTCAGAGCGTCGCCAGGCCCTCAAAAGTGCATCTCACTCGGTCCCCGACTGTGCCCAGCCCATTCGCAACCATCGCCAGCTTTCTGTCGTCCAGAGCCTGCGCCATTTCCCCGCAATCCGCATTCGGAGAGCATCTTAATCGTAAGTGGACCCTGCATTGTCGCGTACCCAGGCATTGCCGCGGGTAGACAGACGGGCGACACCCCTTTGGGCAGCCCAAGGCACCGCGAAACCCACAGTGACGAGCTTCCATCGGTAACACGTGCAATTTAGGGTCCTTCCTCGAGCCGACTCATCACTCGTCGCCTGCTTCCACGCATCCTTCTATTTTTTGCTCTCTGCGTCTCGCCAGATTCGGGGTAGTCTTTGACACGCGCGTCCCGTTCCGTCGCCGTCGAACTGTCTGATCACTCCGGCAGCCACCACCCTCTCGGTCGTCCAACCCCGCGTTTCTCGCACCACCCCGCGCCCTCCTTTCGCCCGCGAAGAAGCACCCGACTCCCTTGGTCAGGGCCCCTTTTGTTCGCAACATCCGCAGAGTCATGTCCGCCGCTGTCGCCCCCGCCCCGGCTTCCCAGCCGCCCAAGCTGGAGAAGAAGCCCATCAAGTTCTCCAACTTGCTGCTGGGCGCCGGGCTCAACATGTTCGAGGTCACCACCCTCGGCCAGCCCCTGGAGGTCACCAAGACCACCATGGCTGCCCACCGAGGCGATGGCTTCGGGACGGCTCTCGGCCGCATCTGGAACCGCGGCGGTATCTTCGGCTGTAGGTTACATCGCGCCGCTTCACATGCTCAGGAACCGTTGTACTAACAGGCTCTCTTCCGGTCTGTAGTCTACCAGGGTCTGATTCCCTGGGCCTGGATCGAAGCGTCGACCAAGGGCGCCGTGCTGCTCTTTGTCGCCTCCGAGGCCGAGTACTATGCTCGCAGCGCGGGCGCCAACGAGTTTGGCGGCGGCATCATTGGCGGCGTGACGGGCGGTGTTGCCCAGGCGTACGCGACCATGGGCTTCTGCACCTGCATGAAGACGGTCGAGATCACCAAGCACAAGGTGGCCGCCTCGGGGGCCAAGGCGCCCGGCACCTGGGCCACCTTCATGGACATCTACCGCCGCGAGGGTATCCGCGGCATCAACAAGGGCGTCAACGCCGTTGCCATCCGCCAGATGACCAACTGGGGCTCGCGCTTCGGTCTGAGCCGCCTCGCCGAGCAGGGGATCCGCGACATGACGGGCAAGAAGCAGAGCGACAAGCTGAGCGCCTTTGAGAAGATCATGGCCTCGGCCATTGGTGGTGGTCTCTCGGCCTGGAACCAGCCGATCGAGGTCATCCGCGTCGAGATGCAGAGCAAGAAGGACGACCCCAACCGCCCCAAGAAGATGACGGTCGGCAACACGTTCAAGTACATCTACCAGAGCAACGGCATCAAGGGCCTGTACCGCGGTGTCACGCCCCGCATCGGTCTGGGTGTCTGGCAGACGGTGTGCATGGTCGCCATGGGTGACATGTGCGTAGCCCCTCCACTACCTCCCCTTAATTCTGAATCATCAATGCTGACTTGCACACAGGGCCAAGACATATGTTGAGAAGCTGACCGGCGAGGCGGTCACGGCGAAGCATTAAGCGACGGCGTTTCGGGAATCAAGGTTTAGAAAGGAAGGGTTATGAGATCGGTCTTGTGATCGGGATTTGCTCTGTGCAGCCGTTTATTCTCTGGCGGGCTTCTCTCTACAGCGGGCGGGTTGGCACGGGTCCTTTGCAAGGCTTTTATAATACAGCTACTTCGAGTCTTCGTTTTCGTTGGGCAAATATAGAGTGGTTTCCTCTTGGGCGTTGCCGTTGTCTTGTCTGGTCGAGTTCTCTGGTGTTTGGCTTTTGGTTGTCCCGCTCTTTGCTGGAGGGAAGCACTCCATCCTCCCGAGAGATGGATCTGCCCCATGACGTTTTACACCGACTGCACGTCGACTTTGTTTTGGTTTGTCAGGACTGAGCCGGTCTCGAGGCGATCCCCTGTAGACCTGTTGTTTGATCATAGTTCCTCAAATGGCTACTGGACGACCCTGGCCTCCTTCTTGACTGTGGGCGAGACGTTGTCGAGATGTTGTCTATTTGCTTGCTCAGCCTCTTTGGTGTCGGCCAAGGCACTCGGTTCAAACACAACAGCCCTGAACGCAGAGGCCGTCGAGTGTTGACAATCCAGGAGGATAATGGGTCTGTCTGTTTATACCCCGGACAGGGGTAGTGGAGGAGGGGAGGGTCTGTTTGGTTGTTGTCAACCTTCGTGCTATGGGTGGGTTGGTTTCATGCTGCTGCTGCTCACTCATCGCTTCTTATGTCGGCTCGGTTGGGCTAGGTTTGACTCAAGGGGATGGGTTGGTTAGGTTTGAGGATGTGAATTGCTCAGCGTTGCTGAGGCCGCATTTGTCGGGTCTGGCTGTTAGAAGAGGCTAGACTACGAGGGAGAGTTTGGGATTTTGTCGTTTCTTGTAGGTGGACGAGGGTAGCTAGCTTGTTTAGACTCTTGTCTATCCGCTAGCTAGCTGGAGCGGACTCGGTCTGGTTGGGGGATTTAAGTGAAAATAGACGGACCGGTGGTGCCTCGTTTATGCTACGTGGTTGTTGACGGGTTACCTGGTAGTTAAAGGGGTGATGCATGTTTGCTTTCTTCCCGCTGTGAAAGGGAGTGTTATGGTACCTAGCCTGTCCATTTGACTTGTTGGTATTTAACTTATTCTAAGCAGAGCTTGGGGATGGGGTTACTGGTGGTTTTAGGGGACTTGGGGTAGTAGGGCAACATGCCCCGTTCTGTTGATTGATGTGGTGAGAACGGCAAGATTGGTTATGGCTTTGTGGTGGATGAAAGAACATACCATCACGGTTGCCCTCTGCAACTGGCCCTCTATTTCGGTTAGCTCACGCAGGTTGCCTGGTAGACTCAGAGATAGACGGTTCGTGACGTTTGAGTTAGATGTGAGGACAGAGGTGCGTATGTTAGCTACTGCCGCGGATATTGCTTCCTCTCGCCTTCATTTGCGACAGGCAGATCTGGTAGGATATTGTTGATGTAAGACGTGCCACAGGAAGGCGATGGCTCGTACTAACCATAAGGGCTAAAAGAAGCAGTGGAATTTGGGACAGGCGAGCAGCTAGAGCGGACTATGACACCAATCTGTGGCCACTGGAACTGACTCTCGATTCTCAAGACAAGACTTCAGTGAACGCCGAGGGCGGACGGTTCGAATGCCAAGACTCAGGATATGTACATCAGGAGACAGTAAATAAAGCTGGGGGTCTGAAGAAGGGCAGGCATCCCTAATACTTTCCCGGACTTTAGTCTTGAAGACCATTCAGTTGGTCATCGCTCCAACCGGAACCGCATACACACTGTCAGGGGAAGTTGTTTCACCCTCGGGTTTCCTGCTCACATCTATGTGCCATCATGACGTCGAGAACAATTCAAGGTGGCTGGAGACTTGCCAAAGTCTAGTTTCTGCGCACCAGTCACTAGTTGGCAAACTGGAGGAAGATGGGCAGCCGGCGATGGGAAGATGTGAGACCGGAGCCAGCTCCGTTCCCGCTGTGTATCTATCATTGACCCACGACTAAGGAGGCATGCATTGCAAGGAACCGGGACAGCGTTACGTAGCATTAGCCATGGATCAAAGCTCGGGCAGACGTCGTCCAGAGTCTTGTCATCTTCATGCCAGCCATGTCTCCATCCTTCCTGCCTGTCCGTCCACCTGGCTCCCAGTCAACGGCAACTCTCAACGTTGAGCTACCGGGTCAACCCCCATGTCAACACTAACCCCTAGATAGACGTCATGTTTCGGGATCGACTCTGCGGACTGTATGCAAGGGCGGGTGCTTCCGAAGAACGGCCTAGTGTCAATGAACATCCTGGCTGCTCTGTCACTGGAGCTGGCTCTCAAAACAACACGGACCGAACTCCGTGTTTCGAATAGAACCCAACAACACTCAAGACGACGACAGAGCTCCTGTTGGGGTATCCACCGCATGTCATTGAGTCGCCACTCGGGAGCTCGAGTCAAGACCCGGGACAGCGAACCTCAAGCTCGGAGGTTCTGACACACTGAGGAGTAGATGGTGAGACGAACATGGGTTTGGTGACGCAGAGAGACACCGAGTAGACTTCGGCATCTCCGCTTGCCTTTGTCATAATCCGGGGTTGTTTTTCTTCTCCGCGTAACCCCCACTGCGGACTCACGGGGTAGCCGAAAGACGTGAAGATACCCCCAGGATGGATGCGGCTACAGTTTGAGTTTCACAACACCGAGATTTTCGAAGACCGCCACCGAGCTTCACCGGGCTGCAATCACCCAAGGGACTAGCGTAGAAGAAGACATGTTGAGTCGTCCGAGTCCGGCCCTTGAACACGACACTGACTCGAGGCGTCGTTGGCCTAAGGCGAGCGCTGGTTGGTTGATGAGTAGTCCTCGTCCGATGTCTTCTGACACTCGTGAGGAGCACAGTACCTCGGGGCACCATCAGTGTTGCCGAGTTCATGCATGGAATGATGCATGATACGTACAGAACACGGAACAGAAGCCAGAACCAACAGGCATCATTGGACTTTTTGGAGGCCCCGACTTTTTCTGTGTAGGCATCACCGTCCATTTCGATGTTGGCAGCTTTGGTCGGTTGAACCAGGCAGCTCAGAACAGCAAACACGATCCGCACTGTTCAATTGTGAATGGCGTCGAGTCCGCCGGCAGCTTTCGACCCTCTTCAGCAAAACCCCTGGACGACAACATGAACAAGACGACGACCACAAGCACCCAGCAACCTCACGCCACCCCCCAAACCTCGGAGATGGCATAAACCTCACTCACCAACTCCAACAAAGAGTGGAGGCAAATTCCCAATGTTTCATTCTCCACCAGCACAAAAACCCACCGCCAGCGGAGCCGGAGCAGCGAGACCGAGACCCGAGCCGTATTCCATCCATTTTCCACAACAGAAACCAGGAACCTACCTCGAGCCTACCACGCGAGCCAGGGAACCCACAAAAGGGGGTTCAGCGCCCCGACTCCACGCACACTGGAGCCCCTCCGTGTGGACTCCGTACCGAGCAAGCGAAACCATGGAAGCTCCCGTCCCCCCAAAGAAAAAAAAAAGAGCTGAAAAAAGCCATGACAGGCAATGAATGACACACGCAATTTACACCTCCCTTCGCCCCCAGAGCCAGCCAGGAAACAGCCTGCAACCCCGTAGATAACAATCAATCAGGGTACTCCACGCATTTGCGGAAGGGGCCGCTATCGAAATTCACCACAACCTCGTCTCGTCCTCCTTCCGGATATTACAGTCTGGAAATAACGTTAAGGCAAAAAGAAAAGAAAAAAAATCCAAGGTCGATTCGAGGCCCAGAACCGGGCAGGCGTCCGGTCTGGGCTTGGCTTGCTGACCGCGCTGACGGGGAAGGCCAGGCCGGAAGCAACGACCGCGGAAATTGAGGTTCGTTCCGAGTCACGATTTGCCTGTTTGCACTTCCATTTGTTGTTGCACAATGCGGCAAAGAAGGGACGGATATTCCGCAGGGCGATCCCAATCCCGAATTCCGGCCGATTGGGATTACGCTTTTTTCTTTTTTTTGACCTTGATTATTCCCTGCATATCACCGAACCCGGGCGCTGAGCGAGCGAGCGCCGAGGGGGCGGAACCCGGCACACGACACCGCCGATTGTCAGGAATTGCTTCCATACCTTCCGCAAACAGGGCAACCGGGCCAGGCTTGGGAGACGGAGATGGAGACCCAAGAGGTCTTTCCAATCGGGCCGCCGTGTCCAATGTCTTGTCTGCTGCATAATACGCGCAAAATGAGGTCTTTTGCGAGCTGGCCTGGGCTGGGCCTGGAACGAGCAGCAGCCAGTGAGGAACTGCCAGGTCAGGGTTTGCCATGCGGATAGGGTAAAAGGGTAAGTAAAGGCAGTCAAGGAAACTTGTCGTCGGCCGATAAGCGAGCTTTTTGTGCTCTGCGAGACGGACCCTGGACTCGATCCCGGGGTTCTCAACAGCAAGCCTGTCGTCTGCAGGTGACCCCCCATCGATGCGGGGGAGGGGCAGCACTGCGCGACATAACTGTCCCGCCTCAAGACTTCAGGGTCTCTCTGGGGGGGGTGTTCATTGGTCATGGCGATGACGGGACGTTGCTCGAGGCCGGTTATTCCCGTTGGGAAAGGTGAGGCGAGGAGTGTTACCTGCCTGTTCGTGGTTTTGAGGTATTAACGACCTACCTGTCAACCCCGAAGAGAAACAGGCGGGATGGGATGCTACCCAGATTCGGCGCCGACTTATACACGCCCAACCTCCTCCTATTGTTGTTACCTTAAAATAGACGCGGCTCCTGCGCACGACAGCAGCACGGTTCGCGATCGTGCGGTCTGCGGCCACAGACCATGGGGACCATAGCTCGTGCGCACGCATTGCCGGGGCACAGACGCGTGTGCGCTGGTCTCGTGCTCGCCTTGGCCGGGCACAGCATCCGGTCTGAAATCGCATGGCCGAGGCGAGACTGACTGTGCTGCTGCTTTGGCCTGGATTCGGGGGCTGGTGATGACTTGGAAGATGGCCAAGGATGAGGTGCGAATGCCCAGCGCTGTCGAGGGCAGCCAAGAACCGACTTTCGATGCCGTTGTGCCGAGGAGAATCCCGTTTGCGCTAGAATCAGAAAGTTCTAGGCTGCGAGCAGCGTTAGCACACCGTATTCTCTATGTAGTGTAAACCAAGACCCGAGATCGAGGTCAGACCATCCAAGAGAAAGAGCCGGATCCTTTCCACCAGTTGGGCTTTGTTGACAAGCCTGATACTAGCAATTGACTGTGAGCCTGATGATGGTGTTCAGCGCGCCCACTCTCTTGAATGAATGGGCTCCACTCAGTCTTGAAGGAAGAAGCAAGAGAGAAAACAAGCCAAGAATACAAGCAAAGACTACTGTGTAAAGGAAAACCAAAACCGAATATCAACAAGTCAGTCCGGCATTGTTCTCGGTGCGGCTCACATTGCCAGAACGTAGCCGACGGTCAAACCTTGTGTGCGCCACGCCGCCGCCCACACGGCGTCCGTCCTGTGTTCCGCGGTCCGCCTGTCAACCTCGCTGGCGGGTGGTAAGCGTGGGCAGCGGAGCCAGCTAGCACTCCATAGCGCCGTGTTCGACCACGACGGACCTGCGGGCGGATGGAGCCCGGGAGGAGACGGACGGAACGCGTACCTGCATGGCGACCGGAACGGTGGAGGGAGATGCGCAAGCGCATGGCTGGCCGATCGGCGAATGAGCGACGGCCTCGTCACTCGACAGCTTCCTCCTTTGGGCAGGAGTCCTAGACGACGAGCGAAGCGGGCAGAACCAAACAAAAACAAGACCCAAGTCCTGGTCCACTCGCCATGGATCCCCTCGGCAAGCGTGCGGCGGAAGGGCTCCATCGACAGCTCCGTTGGATCCCGTTTCTGCAGGTTTGTGTTCGCCAACGACTGGCTCGTTTCAGCTGTCCCGGTTCCATCCTCGCTGGCTGCTGGCAGTCGCTCGTGAGGCTAAAACCAGTTGGGCTGTCGGTGATGCACCCCACGCCCGGCGCAACGCGGGCGAGCGCAGTCCCCTTCCTTTCTCCCGCCCGTTTTTGCCTCGTTTGGCCCATTGCCCTGTCGCTTGGCTCTGCACGCTGGCCTGGGTCGATGGCATGAGGGGAATGGAGAATGCGGGGAAGGCGAGGGCTTGGGGTTCTGGACCCATCTTGGCGATGGATGGATGGATGAGGGAATTGGCAAGTTGTTTGTCTGTGCAATGGGCTAAGAGAACACCCGTCTTGGGATGTCCTCATCTGGTCCCTTATCATGCACAGTACCTAGTACGCGCGTATAGCCATAGTCATACAGAGAGGTACCCGTCAACGTTAAACCCGCCGGGCGCCGAGGTCGCGTGTTGATTGATGAACACGATCGTAATGTCCGAGGATGCCCGCAAAGCGGGCCTGGACAGGCTCCTGGTGAGATCCCAAGTGGGAAATGGTGAAATTGACACTCCTTCTGCGGCAGTCGTGCCGAAGGCAGCGGGCAAATGGCCGTGGGCAGCATCGTGAACTTGCAGGCAAGCAGGGTTCGGCAGGGACCCACAAGGGATCCACCACACGTGGAGAGTGATTTTTTTGTGCATGCATGAGCGGATCCGCGCAGCTTCCGATGCGGGCCCTTGCCTTCCAGGCTCAATTGAATAAGAAAATCTTGGCGCTGGCTCGTGCTGACCGCACTGGGCCAACCACGCCGTCGCCATTATCAAAACTTGATTCCATCGTCCAGTCTTCGTATGCGGTTGTTGGTCCGTGGCCGAACCATGACGTGTCTTGAATGTCCATCTCTCTTCTGATCTGTGCGCCCAGCGGTCGGGAGCCCCGACTATCGCCACATTTGAAGGAATTTGAGGCACCGGCAACGTGCAAAGGGAAGAGCGTTCCGTTAACGCTGAGGCAAGTGGTTGAGCCAGAGGCGGCAAAATTGCCCCCCACGCTGCACACGGGATCGGCAAGGGGCCTTCGGCGTCGCCCAAGATCAGAAATGTCTGGGGTGTGGTGACTGGGGGGTCCGTATCCCAGGCTCAGCCAGGTTCGCCAGGGCTCCAGGCTCAACGGCGACAGCGCCCCAATGTTGCCATCGGCGCCGGGAGTGGCACGGAAGAGTGAATAACATCACTTCCATTGGCCTTGGGCTTGTGGTCTTGCCCCATGCCCAGACGATGCCCAGAGCCCTAAGGCATGCGTTGTGCTGTGTACCAGATACACAGGATGTACCGCGGGAAACATGCGAGGTCTCAAGGCGAGGGCATCCCCGCCAGTCGGATCAACAGAAACCCACTTGCAGCTGGAAAAAATCACTTCCTCGCCGAGGAGCTCGAGGAGCAACGGCGCTGTCTCCCGCTGCCCAATGCCATGCATTTCAACTGGACCCAGGAGTTCCCAGTCGAGATTCAGTTGGCTAAAAGCCATGGAAGGAGATTCTAGAATTCTTCCCAGACCGCCATTTGCGGGATAATGGGCGGTCCCTCGAGGGGGATGGGGATCGCCTGCAACCTGCAACCCACTCGTCTCACGCAGCGGCTCTTGGCTCGATGGGCGTGGTTCACTCAGATCTGGGGCATCCCGATCGCCGCAGATGTCGAAGCATTCTTCCGAATCTCGGCACCGGAGAAGCACCGAAGTTAAACAGCCACCCGTCGGGGCACAGCAGGTCGCGTGCTTGGCCGCCGTGATGAAGATCGCAACGGCATGATCCAGCCACGACCAGTCAGGAAGCATGGAGTTGTCTTAGACGCCCGATAAGCAGTCAGGCTGGCTGCATCGTTGCTCGCGTCACAATCTTATCCAAGGTGCCAAGCGGCCTGGTTGCGCGCCCAGCGAATCTATAAGTCTGGGCGTTGTCGCACCCAAGACGGAGAAAAGGTCTTGGTGAACTTGAATTCCCCAGATCGGCATGCCACGGCGGACCAACTCGACAATCCTTCCCCCACGACCGCCCTGTCCCCAAGTGCCACGTCCCTGAGGCTCTACAACCCTGATTGCGTGTCGAATTCCGGACCGGCTTGTCGCAATATCGTGACGGGCTTAATCACGGCTTGTCGTTGCTTAGTTTCGGCGCCGCGACTCGGGAATGCAGCCACAGCCGGCCGGCACTTGGAGCGGGCCAGCGTCTCTGTGATTACCGCCGACATCAGTGTCTGGGGTTTTGGAGGGGCAAGGCTGGGCAGCCTCGGAGGAGGCGACAACTGATTCGCATTTGGCCGAGAAGACAGCGAATCGCCCTCGCCGGCTGTCAGGATTCTACCGTGGAAAGAAGCGACACACTGGGACACGGATGCACGTGGGAGAGATATCGCAAATCTTTTAAGAAAACTCTGATGTGAGGCTCCGGAAGGGTCGGCCTGGCAGGTGAACGTCTCCATCGGGGTGGATGGTCCAGTCTCGCCAGTTGTGTTGTGTTCGTGGTCCATGTGTGTGGTTGCAGCTCGACTCGCTCGCTGGGGAAAAATCCAGAGAATGACGTAGTGGACGCTGGCTCACACCCTCCCTCGGCACTTCCGCTTCGGCCGATCCTGATTCTGTCTCTGCATCACACCCTTTCAGAACGCCCCCGGAGACGGACGACAGGCGGCGGCACGACGGCTCCGGGAAGGGATCCAATAGCGCGAATTTACGATGACGCTTTCCGCCGCTCCGTTGTTTTTGGTTGGCGACGGCAAGCATGCAGCAGAGGCAGGGTGTCGCTGAGCGGGCGCCATCAAAGAGGTCAAGGTCAGCTTGGATCCCACCTGGCAGCGCTCGGGTCTGCCCGCATGCACTGGCCGTCCCAAATTGAGCGACAAACAAATGGCTCGTTGACCCATCCTGCGTGGGCGAGTGAGCCGCCGGCTCCACCCTCATCAGTCAGACTCGCGGGGACCCTTACTTGCGCCAAACGCCGTCCCAGCCGTGTGCCACCGCGAAAGACGAGGGCGAGAGCGAGGCGTGCACCAGCTGTTGCCGAGACCGCAGTCTGGTCCCCTTCATCCTTCCCATCC
>Ga0247823_10002060_pt1 | contig 16642 bp, 24 predicted proteins | sample 13C_PalmiticAcid_2_FD_192426 | JGI IMG/M metagenome (GOLD analysis project Ga0247823, IMG submission 192426) | Soil microbial communities from agricultural site in Penn Yan, New York, United States - 13C_PalmiticAcid_Day30 | ecosystem: Environmental > Terrestrial > Soil > Agricultural land...
GGGCGCCGCGGTCGGTCGGCTGCGCGCCGACGCTCAGCCAATGCTTCGCGCGGTCGGTGTCGAGCTTGATGCGGTCCGCATTGTCCTTGGCGAGAAGCGGGTTGTAGGTGCCGATCTTCTCGATGAACTTGCCGTCACGCGGCGAACGCGCGTCCGCCACGACGATGCGGTAATAAGGGCGCTTCTTCGAACCGCCACGCGACAGACGCATGCTGAGTGCCATTGGTAGTCTTCCTTCTTAAAAGTCTGAAATAGTTACTTCTTGTTATTCAAAAGCTTTGCGAGATCGGGCGGGATCTCGGTTCCGGCGGGCAATCCGGGGATGCCGCCGCCGGGACCACCGAGCTTGCCCATCATCTCACCCATCTGCGGGCCGCCCAGCGCATTGCCGAGGCCGCCCATGCCACCCTTGCCGAGCATCCCGAGCATGCCCTTGAGGCCGCCCATCTTCTTGATGCGCTTCATCGCGGTGGACATTTCGAGGTGCATCTTGAGCAGCTTGTTCACATCCTGAACGGTCGTGCCCGAACCCTTGGCGATGCGGATCTTGCGCTTGGCGTTGATCAGCTCGGGCTTGGTGCGTTCCTTGGGCGTCATCGACGTGATCATCGCGTCCATACGGAGCAGGATGCGTTCGTCGACCGCGCCATTGGCCATCGCCTGCTGCGCCTTCTTCATGCCCGGGATCATCCCGGCCAGCGCGCCAAGACCGCCCATGCGGCGCATCTGCGCGAGCTGGCCGCGCAGATCGTTCATGTCGAACTGGCCCTTGGCCAGCCGCGCCGCCATCTTCTCGGCGTCTTCCTGCTCGATCGCCTGAGCGGCCTTCTCGACCAGCGACACCACGTCGCCCATGCCGAGGATACGGCCGGCGACGCGCTGCGGATGGAACGGCTCGATCGCGTCGAGCTTTTCGCCGACGCCGGCGAACTTGATCGGCTTGCCGGTGACGGCACGCATCGACAGCGCAGCGCCGCCACGGGCGTCGCCGTCCATGCGGGTGAGCACGACGCCGGTGAGCGGCACCTGATCGCCGAAGCTCTGCGCGACGTTGACCGCGTCCTGACCGGTCAGCGAGTCGACGACGAGCAGGATTTCCTGCGGCTTCGAGATGTCGGCGACCGCCTTCATCTCGTCCATCAGCTGCTGGTCGACGTGCAGACGGCCCGCGGTGTCGAGCATCAGCACGTCGAAGCCCTGGAGCTTCGCGGCCTGAAGCGCGCGGCGAGCGATGTCGACCGGCTGCTGCCCGGCGACGATCGGAAGCGTCGCGCCCTCGATCTGGGTGCCGAGGACGGCGAGCTGTTCCTGAGCGGCCGGGCGATTGACGTCGAGCGACGCCATCATCACCTTCTTGCCCTGCTTCTTCAGCAGCTTGGCGATCTTGGCGGTGGTGGTGGTCTTACCCGAACCCTGCAGACCGACCATCATCACGACGGCGGGCGGAGTAACGTCGAGCGCGAGTTCGGCCGTGTCCGGCCCGAGCATCTCGATCAGCGCGTCGTTGACGATCTTGACGACCTGCTGGCCCGGCGTGACCGAGCGCAGGACCTTTTCGCCGACCGCCTGTTCGGTGACGGTTTCGACGAACTGGCGCGCGACGGGGAGTGCGACGTCGGCCTCGAGCAGCGCGATACGCACTTCGCGCATCGCGGTCCGCACATCGGCTTCGGTCAGCGCGCCACGGCCCTTGAGACGGTCGAATACGCCGCCAAGCCGCTCGCTCAGACTATCGAACACTCGCTTCTCCAATTCTTCCCAAGGCCGAAACGCATAAAACGCCGGCGGACGAAACCTCGTCGGCCAGCGTGCCCTTGGGCAACATGCGTCGCGTTCCTGGGAACGGTCGGAGGCGCGCTTAGCCGGAAACGAAGATAGGTGCAACCTCCCTCGGCTTTAACTCCATCTACACTCTCGGCGTGGAAAATCCCGCGATTGACAGGGGTGGGAGATTTGCCGGCATGGCGCTGGATCTCGACAAGCAAGACGAAAGCAGGAACGCAGCGCCGGGCACGGACCTGATCACGGGGGCCATCAGCGTCGCCGCGATCCTGATGTTCGTGGGTACGGGCAGCTCGGTCCTGTCCAAGACACTCAAACATTATTTCGAGGGCGGCGCGCCCGCGGATCGCACGCTGGTGATCGCACTGCTGCTCAATGTCGCGCTGATCCTGTTCGGCTGGCGCCGCCACACCGCGCTGCGCCACGAGGTGCGCATCCGCGCCGCCGCCGAAGAGCGCGCGCACATGCTGGCGAGTCGCGATCCGCTGACCGGGTTCCTCAACCGCCGCAGCCTGAACGAGGAAGGCGCGGCGATGTTCATGCGCGCGCACAATCGCCGCAAGGCGATGGCGCTGATGATCGTCGACCTCGATCACTTCAAGACGATCAACGACATGCATGGCCACGCCGTCGGCGACGCCCTGTTGCGCGCCGTCGCGGGCGAAATCGCGAACGCCATGCCCCCGGTAGCCCTGACCGCGCGGCTGGGCGGTGACGAGTTCGCATGCGGTTTCCTGTTCGACCCGGCACATCCCGACACGGTCGAGCGGATCGCCGAGAAACTGGTCGCGCGCCTCTCGCAGCCGATCGAAGCGGACGGCTTCCGGCTCCATATCAGCTGTTCGGTCGGCGTGGCCCGATCCGACTTCGACTGCCAGAGCATCGACGCACTGCTGCGTTCGGCCGATATCGCGATGTATGTCGCGAAGAAGTCGGGACGGAACCGCTATGCGTGGTTCGACCAGTCGATGGAACGCGAGCTGCAGACGCGCAACGAGCTCGAATCCGGGCTGCGCGCGGCGATTCCACGCGGCGAGATCGTCCCCTATTTCGAGCAACAGATCGATCTTGCTTCGGGCAGGCTCTATGGCTTCGAGGTGCTGGCGCGCTGGGAACATCCGACGCGCGGGCTGATCAGCCCCGAGCTGTTCATCCCGATCGCCGAGGAAACCGGCCTGATCGCCGAGATGTCGCTGTCGATCATGCACCAGGCCTTCACCGCCGCGCGCGACTGGGACCCCGCGCTCAACCTGTCGGTCAATATCTCCCCCTGGCAGCTGCGCGACGCATGGCTGTCGCAGAAGATCATCAAGGTGCTGACCGAAACCGGCTTCCCGGCGCACCGGCTGGAGCTGGAGATCACCGAAAGCGCGCTGTTCGAGAATCTCGCGCTCGCCCAGTCGATCGTCGGGAGCCTCAAGAACCAGGGCGCCAAGCTTGCGCTCGACGATTTCGGAACGGGCTATTCCAGCCTCGCGCATCTGCGCGCCCTGCCCTTCGACCGGATCAAGATCGACAAGAGCTTCGTCATCTCGCTGAACGAGAGTGCGGACTCCGCAGCGATCGTCAACGCGATCGTCAGCCTGGGCGAGAGCCTCAACCTGCCGATCACCGCCGAAGGCGTCGAAGATGCGGCGATCGAGGCCCGGTTGAAGGCGCTCGGCTGCTCGAAGGCGCAAGGCTGGTATTACGGCAAGCCGCTCTCGGTCGCGGGCGCCCGGCGAATGCTGGCGGAGAAAAGGATGCTGATACAGTCGTCCCTGACGCCGGCAGCGGCGACGCCCGTGGTCCAGATTGCCCCCGAAGGTGAACGACGGGCGAGCTGATCTTCCCCTTCTCCCGGCGCCCGGCCTGATCTAGACTTCAGCGACGCACCGGGAGAGGCGAAGACGATGGCCGTCGATCGACGCATAGTGCTGGCAGCCCTGGCAGGTGGCGCCGGAGGCATTCTGGCGATCCGCAACCTGATGGCCCAGCCATCGCGACCAGGGCCGCCCACCCTGCCCGCACAACCGGCAGCGCGGCCCAACCTCTATCATTGCGAAGGGTGCGAGGCGGTCGGCGAGCGGAAGGCCGGAACGCTCCCGGCAACGGTCGAGTTGGCCGGACCCGGCGAACCGGGCGAGCGGATGATCCTGACCGGACGGGTATTGACTGCGGATGGCGCGGCCCCCGCGGCCGGGGTGGTCATCTACGCGCACCACACCAACAATGACGGGCTCTACGCGAACGGATCGCACGAAAGCACGTGGAGCCGCCGCCATGGCCGGCTGCGCGGCTGGGCGCACACCGACGCGGATGGGCGCTACACCTTCAACACGATCAAGCCCGCCCCCTACCCCGACCGGACGATGCCCGCGCACGTCCATCTGTTCGTGGGCGAACCCGGACGGCGGCCCTATTATATCGACGACGTGGTCTTCGACGGCGAGTTTGGAGTCACTCCCGCCTATCGCAAGGCCTGCGAGCTGCGTGGCGGCAATGGGATCGTACGGCTCGAGCGATCCGCAAATGGGGTGCTGCTCGCGCATCGCGACATCCGGCTGGAACCGCACCCGGCCTGATTACCAGCCAGCGTCGGGACGCTTCAGATAGTCCAGCTCGGCGGCGGTCGAGGTGCGGCCGAGCGCAGCATTGCGGCTGGGGAACCGGCCGAACTGTTCGATCACCACCGCATGTTCCATCGCGAACCGCAGATTTTCAGGCTGGCCCAGCGCGGTGAACTTGCGCAGGCACAACCGCTGCGCTTCCGGATCCTCGGCATGCATGAGCGGCATATAGAGGAATGCAGCGCGCTCCGGCGGCAGCCCTTCGTCCCAGTGTTTGCCGATCGCCTCGAGCGTCAGCGACAGCGCGAGCTTGTCCGCTGCATAGGCCTGGGCCGCGCCGCGATGGATGTTGCGGCTGAACTGATCGAGCACGATCACCGCGGCGAGGAGATTGTCGGGCTGATCGCGCCAGCCCGCAGCACCACTGGCCATCAGAAAGTCGTGCAACCGGGAGAAGCGCGTGCGAATGGCCGCGTCGACCGCATCGTCCTTCGCGAAATGCTGTTCAGGCGTGAGTTCGCCAAACCAGAAGTCGAGTACCGTATTGGCCTCGTCATGGACTTCGCCGTCCGCCAGCCCTAGATCGCCGCTCATGTCGTCCTCCATTGTCGGACCAGAGGTAATCAGCCTGGGTTGCAGGCTCAACCTAGCTGAAAGCGAAACGATCCGGGCGCTGCTTGGGTCCGAGGACGTTGTCGTCGTCAACAGCTGCGCCGTGACCAACGAGGCCGTGCGCCAGACCCGCAAGGCGATCCGCCAGGCGCGGCGGGCGCGTCCCGGGGCTCAGCTGGTGGTGACCGGCTGTGCCGCGCAGATCGATCCGAAGAGTTTTGGCGACATGCCCGAGGTGGACCGGGTGATCGGCAATGCCGAGAAGCTGATCCCGGCGGCATGGGCATCCGCGGAAACGGCGCTGGTGCAGGACATCATGGCGGTGCGCCAGACCGCGCCCCACCTCGCCGCGAGCTTCACCGCCCACGCCCGTGCATTCGTCGAGGTACAGAACGGCTGCGATCATCGCTGCACCTTCTGCGCCATCCCCTATGGCCGCGGGAACAGCCGGTCGGTGCCCGCAGGCGCGGTCGTCGAGCGAGTCCAGGCGCTGGTCGATGCCGGGCATCGGGAGATCGTGCTGACCGGCGTGGACCTGACCAGCTACGGCCCGGACCTGCCCGGTGCGCCTACGCTCGGGATGCTGGCCGAGCGGGTGCTGGCGCATACAAGCGTTGCGCGGCTGCGCCTCTCCTCGCTCGACGGGATCGAGATCGACGACCGGCTGTTCGCGCTGCTGACGCAAGAGGCGCGGGTGATGCCGCATGTCCATCTGTCGCTGCAGGCGGGCGACGACATGGTCCTCAAGCGGATGAAGCGGCGGCATTCGCGAACCCAGTCGGTGGAGCTTGTCGCGCGGCTCAAGGCTGCGCGACCGGAGATCGCTATCGGCGCGGACCTGATCGCGGGCTTCCCGACCGAGGACGAAGCGATGTTCGCCAATACGCTCGCACTGATCGACGATTGCGATATCGTCCATGCGCATATCTTTCCCTATTCCCCGCGCGACGGCACGCCCGCGGCGCGGATGCCGCAGGTGGCGCCGGGCGTCGCCAAGGCGCGCGCGGCAATCCTGCGCGAGCGGGCAGCCGCACGCCGGGCGATGTGGCTGAAGTCGCTGATCGGCACCCGCCAGTCGATTCTGGTGGAAAGACCGGGCGACCGCGGGCATGCGGGCAATTTCGCGGAAGTACTGCTTCCGCCACAGGAAGTCGGGACAATCGCGAACGTGAAGATCGAGACGGTACAGGACGGCAAGCTGATCGGGGTCACGGCATGAGCGGGTCTTCGTGGCGCGACCGGCTGCTTGGCGGGTTCAAGAAGACGTCGGACCGGCTGGTCGGCAACCTTGCCGGGCTGGGTGCGGCGCGTCTGGACGAGGCGACGCTGGGCGAGATCGAGGAAGCGCTGATCGCCAGCGACCTTGGCCCCGGCACCGCGGCGCGCATCCGTGACCGGCTGGCCGACGGCCAGTTCGAGCGCGGCATGGAAGACCTGGGCATTCGCCTGGTCGTTGCCGAGGAAATCGAGAAGGCGCTCGCCCCTGTCGCGAAGCCGCTGACCACCGACAAGGCGCGGCCGCAGGTGATCCTGGTGATCGGCGTCAACGGATCGGGCAAGACCACGACCATCGCCAAGCTCGCCGCGATCCTCAAGGATCAGGGGCTGAAGGTCATGCTCGCGGCGGGCGACACCTTCCGCGCGGCGGCGATCGGCCAGCTCAGGACCTGGGCCGAGCGGGTCGGCGTACCGATCATCGCAGGCGCCGAAGGCGGCGACGCGGCGGGGATCGCATTCGAGGCACTGAAGCAGGCGACCGACCAGCGCGCCGACGTGCTGATCGTCGACACCGCGGGGCGGCTGCAGAACAAGCGCGAGCTGATGGACGAGCTGGCCAAGATTCGCCGCGTGCTCGGCCGCATCGATCCGGGCGCGCCCCACGACGTGGTGCTGGTGCTCGACGCGACCACCGGGCAGAACGCGCTGAGCCAGATCGAGGTGTTCAAGGAAGTCGCCGGCGTCACCGGCATGGTCATGACCAAGCTCGACGGCACCGCGCGCGGCGGCGTGCTGGTCGCGGCGGCGGAGAAATACGGCCTTCCCATTCACGCGATCGGCGTGGGCGAGAAGGTGGACGACCTGCGCGGCTTCGATCCCAATGAGGTCGCCCGGATCATCGCCGGGGTCGAGGCGTTCAACAAGGGCTGAACCGGCCCTATCCTTTGAAATTGTAGCTCGACTTCGTGCGACACGAACGGAATTCTAGGAACCGATGACCGAATCCACCTCCACCAAGCCTGCCCCCACCCCGGGCCTTCGCATGCTGATCGATTTCGGTCCGCTCGCGGTATTCTTTGCCGTCAACAGCCTGATGGGCGGACCGCAGCTCGCACGGATGATGGCGGCGACCGCTGCGTTCATGGTCGCGATCTTCATCGCCATCGGCATCTCGCTGTGGAAGACCAAGCACGTCTCGCCGATGCTGTGGATCTCAGGCGCGCTGGTGCTGGTGTTCGGCGGGCTGACCCTGTGGTTCCACGACGAAACCTTCATCAAGGTCAAGCCGACCATCGTCTACTCGATGTTCGCGGCGGTGCTGGCGTATGGCCTGATCACGAAGAAGCCGTTGCTGCAGATGCTGCTCGAAAGCGCCTATCCGGGGCTCACCGCCAAGGGCTGGCGACTGCTGACGATCAACTGGACGATCTTCTTCGTCGCGATGGCGGTGCTCAACGAAGCCGTCTGGCGCACGCAGAGCTGGGACTTCTGGGTCGGCTTCAAGCTGTGGGGCGTGGTGCCGCTGACGCTGATCTTTGCCATGGGCAACATCCCGATGCTGCTGCGCCACGGCCTGACCACCGATCGCGAGATCGTCGACAAGGCGCTGCCCCCGGAGCAGTGAACTCACGGAACGGACAAGAAAAAGGGCCGCGGTTCGGGTGAACCGCGGCCCTTTTCGTTCGTACCGTCCGGCGATCAGCCGTTCTGGTCGGCCCGGCTCACGCCCTCACCGTCGAGGTTCGCCGCGACGAAATCCCAGTCGATGATCTTGGTGATCGCGTCGAGATAACCGGGGCGCGCGTTGCGATAGTCGATGTAATAGGCGTGCTCCCACACGTCGATCGTCAGCAGCGGCTTATAGTCATAGACCACCGGCGTGTCGGCGTCGTGGAGCGAGGTCACCTTGATCTCGTCGCCGTCGAGCACCAGCCAGCCCCAGCCGTTGGAGAAGTGGTTGGTCGCCTCGGCGACCAGCCTCTTCACCAGCTCTTCCTTCGAGCCGAAGGTCTTCTCGATCAGCTCGGCGAGCTTGCCGGTCGGTTCCTTGGGCTCGGGGGTCAGGCCGAACCAGTAGAAGCTGTGGTTCCAGATCTGCGCCGAGTTGTTGAACAGCGCCTTGTCGCCGGTTTCCTTGGCGTGCTTGATGACTTCCGAGAGCTTCTTGCCCTCCAGCCCCTTGTCCGCGACGAAGCCGTTGGTCTTGTCGACATAGGCCTTGTGGTGCTTGCCATAGTGGAAGTCGAGCGTCTCGGCCGAGATGGTCGGCGCGAGCGCGTCCTTCGCATAGGGAAGCGTGGGAAGTTCGAAAGCCATGGGGTTACCCTCCTTATGTGTCTGGCGCCCGCCTAACGCATCAGCCCGCGCTTCGCCGCACAAATTTTTCTCGTATCGCCATCGAAATGGGCGATCAGTGGGGAAGCCATGCCCAGATCGGGTTGGCAGGGTCCGACAGCAGCTTGACGGTGAGCGCGATCGACATGAGGACGAGCAGCGGACGCACGCCCTTGCCGCCAAACCGCATGGCCAGCCGCGCGCCGATCTGGTTGCCGACGACGTTGGCGGCGGCCATGCCGAGGCCAAGCATCCACAAGACCTTGCCGCCTGCGATCATCGCCAGCAGCCCGGCAACATTGGTGGCGAAGTTGAGGAACTTGGCATTGGCGATCGCGCGGACAAGGCCGAGTCCCGCCAGCGCAACCATCATCGTCGTCAGGAACGATCCGGCGCCTGGGCCGAAAAAGCCGTCATAGAAGCCGAGTACCACCGATACCGCGGTGATCCCCGCTGTGCCGAGACGGGCATGGCGATCCGCCTCCCCCATCGGCGGGGCGAGCAGGAAATAGATCGCCATCAGGATCAGCAAGATCGGCACGAAGGCTGTCAGGAACCCGGGATCGATATGCTGGACAGTGAATGCGCCTGCCGCCGAACCGATGAACGCACCCGCTGCGGGGATCGCGAAACGGCGCAGGTCGAGATGGCCGCCGCGCCAATAGGCGATGCACGCCGAGGCGGTTCCGAACGCGCTCTGGAGTTTGTTGGTGGCGATCGCGGCGACCGGCGGGACACCCGCCGCCATCAGCGCGGGAATGGTCAGCAGCCCGCCCCCGCCGGCCATTGCGTCGACCGTTCCCGCAACGAACGCGATGGCGAGGAGGAAGGCGACAATCTCTGCGGTGAATTCCATGCCGGGCGCGATAGGCCGCGCGACGGCCGGATGGCAACCTATCCCCCGGCGTTCAGCAGCTCATGCCGCTTGAGCGCATGGCGGAGTTGGTCGTAGCTCAAGCCGAGCGCCTCCGCCGTCGAACGCTGGTTGAAGCGGTTCTCCGAGAGCGCGCGGCTGAGCAGCTCGCGCTCGAAACGGTTGACGCGGCTCTTGAAATCACCGGCGAAATCATCCTCGCGGCGCGGCAGCGGCCCAGGCTCTTCCGTGACGAGCTGCACCGGCGCGGCGTTGCCGGGAATACCATGCGGCATCGACGCGGGGCGATAGGGCGAGGCGAAAGGATCAATCTGGATCGCGTCGACCGGCCCATAGCCGTCCCAACGATAGATCGCGCGCTCAACCACGTTGCGCAGCTCGCGGACGTTGCCGGGCCAGCTATGGTTGGTCAGCGCGTCCAGCGCGGTCGGGCCGAACCCCTCCCAATCCTTGCCGATTTCCGACGACATGCGCCTGCCGAAGAATTCGGCGAGGACCAGGATGTCGCCGGCGCGCGCACGCAACGGCGGCAGCGTCACCACCTCAAAACACAGGCGGTCGAGCAGGTCAGCGCGGAAGGTGCCCCGCTCCACCCGCTCGGGCAGATGCTCGTTGGTCGCGGCGACGATGCGGACATCGACCTGGATCGGTCGCGATGCGCCGATGCGGGTGATCTCGCCATATTCGACCGCGCGGAGCAGCCGGTCCTGCGCCGCCATCGAAAGCGTACCCAGCTCATCAAGGAACAATGTACCGCCATCGGCCTCTTCGAACCGGCCGGCGCGGCCCTTGGTTGCGCCGGTAAAAGAGCCGGCTTCATGCCCGAACAACTCGGCCTCGATCAGTGTCTCCGGCAGCGCGGCGCAGTTCATCACCACCAGCGGCTGGTCCCAACGCGGCGACAGGCGGTGGAGACGCTCGGCGACCAGCTCCTTGCCGGTCCCGCGCTCCCCGATCACCAGCACGGGGCGGTCGAGCGCCGCTGCGCGCGACGCGAGCTCAAGCGCGTCGAGAAACGCGCCGGATTGGCCGATTACCTGGGTCGTGCGCTCCATATCCGAACCTTTGGGGTATTTTCCCAACACTTGGCAAGGGCACAATTGCAACGACCGGCCGGAACCGATTGAAACTGGCGGATTTCAGCCAGTTTTCAAACTTGGCACGCCCCCTGCAATATTGCTGTTATGCCGCATCGGGCGGCAAACGAGATACCAAGGGACGGAACGACAATGTACAAGGGCAACAACAGCTTTCGCACCACAATGGCGGCGCTGATCTGCACCCTGGTCGTGAGCACCACCTGCCTCGCCAGTGTCGTCGGCCCCGCCGCCACCGCGACGGCAACGGTTTCCACTCAGGCCAAGGCCTGAGCGGTCCCGCCGGGCGGGCAACCCCTAGCCCGCCCGGCGGCACGAAGTTTCAAGGAGCAAGTTGAAGATGGGCATTTTCTCTCGCACCCGCGATATCATCGCAGCCAACATGACCGACCTTCTCGACAAGGCGGAAGATCCGGCGAAGATGATCCGCATGATCATCCTCGAGATGGAGGAGACTCTGGTCGAGGTCCGTGCCAGCGCGGCACGCACCATCGCCGACCAGAAGGAGATGCGGCGTCATATCGCGAAGCTGGAGAACCTGCAGGCGAGCTGGACCGAAAAGGCCGAGCTGGCGCTGAGCAAGAACCGCGAGGATCTGGCCAAGGCAGCGCTGGTAGAGCGTCAGAAGGCGTTCGACATGTGCGATCAGCTGGGCGCCGAGATTGCGGTGCTGGACGATGCGCTGCGCGCCTCGGAAGAGGATATCGCCAAGCTGCAGACCAAGCTGCGCGATGCCCGTGCCCGCCAGAACGCGATCATGACCCGCCTCGAAAGCGCCAATAATCGCGTCAAGCTGCGCGAGATGACCAACGGCTCCAAGGTGAGCGAGGCGTTCAGCCGCTTCGACCTGCTCGAGCGCCGGGTCGACTTTGCCGAGGGCCGCGCCGACGCGCTGGCGCTGGGCGCGCCGAAGAAGACGCTCGAGGAGGAAATCGCCGAGCTCCAGTCGGCCGAGAAGGTCGATGCCGAGCTGGCCGCGCTCAAGGCGCGCCTGAACAAGGAGGGCTGAGACGATGGAAGAAGTCCTGGTCCCGATCGTCATTGTCGGCATGCTCTTCATCGGCATGCCCTGGGTGATCCTTCATTATGTCACCAAGTGGAAGCAGGCGAAGACGCTGACTGGTGAAGACGAGAACCTGCTGGACGAGCTGCACTATACGGCTCGCCGCCTTGAGGACCGTCTGATGACGATCGAGCGGATCATCGCCGCCGACAATCCCGAGTTCCGCGTCCGCGGGCCTGAGTTGCCCCCGGCGCGTGAGCTCCCCGACTATGAACGCGCACGGAGGAACTGAAATGTCTGTCAGCCGCACGCAACTCTATCGCGACAAGGTCAACGGCAAATGGCTCGGCGTCTGCGAGGGTCTCGGTGAGTATACCGGTGTTGACCCCCTCTGGATCCGGCTGGGTTTCCTTGCCCTGCTGGTCGCGACCTTCCCGCTGATGTTCTTCGTCTATATCGGCCTGGCGATGGTCACCTCGCCGAAGCCGATCGGCCTCTACCACAACGACGAGGATGCGAAATTCTGGCAGGGCGTGCGGGCCAATCCGCGCCGCTCGACCCAGGAAGTCCGCTCGAAGCTGCGCGATATCGACCGCCGCATGGCCGACATCGAAACCTTTTATACGAGCCGCAACACGCAGCTCGCCGACGAGATCGAGCGTCTGCGCTGAGCCGCGGCGTTCAACAGGAGGGAACAACCAATGAGCTGGAGTGGACCGGGTTTCGTCATCGCCATCATCGCGATCTCGACCTTGGGCTGGCTCGTATCGACCTGGATCCGTGCAAAGCACGGCTATCCGATCGAGAATGAGTGGAGCGGGATGACCAACAAGGCCGACCCCGCCGCGGACCGCAAGATCGAGCTGCTGACCAACGAGAATGAGCGGCTGACGGGCCAGATCGGCCGGCTGGAAGAGCGGATCGCGGTGCTGGAACGCATCGCCACCGACCCCGCCGAGCGCACCGCCCGCGAAATCGACTCGCTGCGCTGAAACCATAAGAACGCAAGGAACGCACGATGGACCCGCAATTCCTCCAGCCCTTCTTCCCGCTCGTCGCCATCATGGGTGGCCTGGGGATCCTGGGCTGGGTGCTCACCACCTGGCTGCGCATCAAGCATGGCTATCCGCTCGACGGCGCCTGGGGGCAGGCAGTCTACCCCAAGAAGAACGAAGAGGCGATGGAGCGGATCAAGCTGTTGACCAGCGAGAATGCCCAGCTTCGCGCTGAACTCGGTTCGATCAAAGACCGTTTGGCGAATGTCGAACGCATCGTCACCGACGGCAGTGTAGCCTTGGATCGCGAGATCGAAGCGCTCCGCGTCACCAAGAACTGAAGAGGTCAGGGATATGCCGACCAGTGTGCTCATCTTCTTCATGATCGTCGTGGGCATCCCGGTGATCGGCGGCATCGGCTCCACCATGTTCGCACGTTGGCTGAAGCATAAGGAGAAGATGACCGAAGCGCTCAACGCCCAGACCGCCGAGAAGGCCGCGCAGTATGCGGCACATACCGAGCGGCTGGAGCAGCGGGTGCGGGTGCTGGAACGGATCGCGACCGACAAGGGTCTCGACCTCTCCGACGAAATCGAACGGCTGCGTGACGAGCGGCCGGTAAACTGAACCAACCCCCGAGTATTAGGGAGTAGCAACAATGTTGATCGGGTTCTTCGCGGTACTGGGCGTGATCGGCGCAATCGGCGTCACGCTTTCCGAGATGCGCGACCGCCCCGTCCGTCGTGCCGAGAAACTGGCACGCGAACAGGCGGAAGCAACGAACTGAAACGACGCCGGAGCAACGGCGCAAAGGCCAAGGAGGCTTTGAATGAATCCGTTTGAGATGGTGATCGGGATCGTGCTGATCGTGACGATCGGCAGCGTCATCCGGGCAAAGATGGGTGTCCGCAAGGACAAGTGGGGCAACGAGCATACCGTCAATGACGGCGCGAATGCCGCCGAAGCTCGCCGCCTGCAGGAAGAGGTGCGCACACTGAAGGACCGCATCGCCGTCCTTGAGCGGGTGATCACCGACAATCACAGCGCAACCAACCTCGACCGCGAGATCGAGAAGCTGCGCGACGGCCGGGACTGACCGGCGCAACCGAACCAACGCGTCTGATGGAGGGCGTGATGAGTGACCCTAATTTCTACCTTGTCATGGCGACCGCCGGCCTTGCCGGCCTGGGCATGGTCACCGCAGCGGGCCTCGCCGGATGGCGCGGCTGGCTGTCGCTGAAGCGGCAGGAACTGAGCCTGGCGCATGCCGGCGACAACCACCAGCCGGTGCCCACCAACGCCGGTGCGCGGATCGAGATCGCCGATCTCAAGGAACGGATCCGCAAGCTCGAAGCGATCGCCGCCGGGGTCGATCTGTAACCATTGCTTACCCGGGAGCGGCACCCCTTGCAGCCGCTCCCGACCTGGCGCCGGATCCGCCCGTCAGCGCGTGATCCGGTGCCGCTTCAGGAAACGCAGCGCATCCGCATGAAGGCGGGCCTGCACGTCATCCTCGAACTGGCCATGGCCGCCGCCGGGCACGATGTGGAATTCCGACGGGACCCCGGCCTTGTCGAGCGCCGCCTTCAGCAGCTGTGACGACTGGATGGGCACGACATCATCGGCGTCGCCATGGACGATGAACACCGGCGGTTGCCCCTTGCGCACCAGCGTGAGCGGCGACATCCGCGCCGCCAGCGCCGAGGCATGCGGTCCCTCCCCGATCCATTTGGTGATCGACGGGCTGCGCCATGCGCCCAGCGATTCCGGACGCAGGTCGCTGGGCCCGTAGAAATCGATGATCGCCGCTGCACGCGGTACCGGACCACATGCGGACAGATCGATGTCCGACTTGGTCCCGAGCATGCCAACCAGCAGCGCCAGATGTGCGCCCGCGCTGCTCCCCATCACCACGATACGGCGCGAGTCGAGCTGGTAGCGATCCGCCTCCCGCGCCGCCCAGGCCATCGCACAGCGGGCATCCTGAACCGCCGCGGGCGCCCGCGCAGTGCCCGAGAGGCGATATTGCACGCTCACCACGGCATAGCCCGCCTCGACAAAGCGTCGAAACCCGGTCCAGCTCTTCGGTCGCTCGCCGCGCGCCCAGCCGCCGCCATGCAGGAAGATCAGCACGGGCGCCCGTCCCTTCGCTGCCGGACGGTGCAGGTCGAGATGCAGCGCACCCGTGGAATGCCCCGCGTAGACGATGTCCGTGGTGCTCGTGACCGGCGCGGCGGCCACGGCCGGCGCCTGGGGTGCTGCTGCACCGGGCAGCGCGAGCAAGAGGGTCAATGCCGTCAGTCCCGATCGCCGCCGAATCCCCGTCATCCCGTGCTCCCTTGCTTGTCGGGACGCACAATGCCGGGCTGGCATGGGGACGCAACCCCGCTATAGGCGCGGCCATGCCGAGCCTGTCCGATATCCGCGACGAATATGAGTTCCTCGACGCCGACGACCGCTATCGCCTGCTGATCGACCTGGGCCGCGCGCTGGAACCGATGCCCGATGCGCTCAAGACCGATGCGACCCTGGTGCGCGGCTGTTCGGCTGCGGTCTGGGTCTATCCGACGGTCCGAGACGACGGCGCGCTCCACTTCCTCGCCGACAGCAACGCCGCGATCACCAAGGGTATCATCGCGCTGGTGCTGCTCGCGGTCCAGGACCGCAGTCCGGCGGATATCCTGGCAACGAACATCGAGGAAGCTCTGGCGCCGTTCGACCTGCGCAACCAGCTCAGCTCGAACCGGACGCAGGGCATCCCCAACATGATTGCGTTGATCCGCGCGACAGCGGAGCGGTATACCGGCACTGCTGACTAACGGAGGCTGCCATGGTTATCGCGGTCCTGCTCGCGCTCACCACGCCCGCGGGCGACTGCAAGCCGATTGACCCGGGCGCGTCATTCGACAATCCCGAGCCGCTACAGCGGGCGGGCGATGGCCTTTGGATCGGCGGCCTCGCATTCACCCCGGCCGATATCGGCTCGGCTCAGGCCGTCAACGACACGACAGGCGAGCAATGGGTGCTCGACCTGCGCTTCACCCCCGCCGGGCGCACCAAGTTCATCGAAGCCCAACGCTGTGGCGTGGGGCACCCTATGGAGATCAGCGTGGATCGCGTGGTGGTATCAAGGCCCGTCCTCAACGAAAAGATCGCCGGAGATCAGGCGCGGGTGAGTGCCAACTGGCAGAACCGTGCCGAAGTCGAAGCGATGGCAAGACGGATCACCGGCAGCTGAGTTCAGCGCGCCAGCCCGAGTTCGCCCGCAACGACATCCAGATCGGCGCCCTCGGGCACGATCAGCCATTCGCGGCTCGCCGCCGCGTTCACGACCGTCACCGCGCCGCGTGGGCACACGCCCAGGCATTTGACATCCACGACGCCCGCCCCCGCCTTGCGGCCCTTCTTCAGTCCCAGATGCTTGCGCAGTGCCTTGCCCAACGGCTGCTTGCCCTTTGGGCCGAACCCGCCGCCCAGCTTCTTCGAGCATTTGGCGCAGACCAGAACCGCGTTCGACCAGTTGGAGCGAACGTGCGGCTTCAATCAGGCCGCCACTGGCGGCGTTCCTCGGCGGCGCGCAGCACTTCATACGCCGTCTGGATCGCCTGAAAGCGCTTTGCCGCCTCGGCATCGTTGGGACGGATGTCCGGGTGGTTCTCCTTGGCGAGCCGCCGCCACGCCGTGCGAACACCCTCGAAATCGGCGTCGGGTTCGAGCTCGAGCACGTCGAGCGCCCGCATCTCGTCGCGGGAGCGGGTGCCGTCGCCAGGACCTGCCCAGGCGTTGTGGCGGCTTTCGGCATAGCCGTTAGCGGTACGGCGCTCGTCGGCTTCGCGCTTGGCCGCCTCCTCGGCGGTCAAGCCTTCGAAGTAATTCCAGTTGCGGTTGTACTCGGCGGCATGCGCTTCACAGAAATACCAGCGCTCGGGGCTGTTGGGCGATTTGGGCGCGGGTCGGTCACCCGGCTCCTCGCACCCTTCGCGGTCGCAGAGGCGCACGCGCACGGCTTCGCGCTCGGACCCGTAGGGCCGCCAGCGGGGGAAGCCCCAGTCCATCGAACGGGTCGAACGCGCCATCGCCCGCCAGATAGGCGCAGCCGACGCGAATTTCCAGCGCCGGCGGCGGGTTTCGCAAAGCCGGGCGGACAGCGCTTGACGCCCCCGCCCGCCCCCTGTAGA
>Ga0247823_10002061_pt1 | contig 16640 bp, 20 predicted proteins | sample 13C_PalmiticAcid_2_FD_192426 | JGI IMG/M metagenome (GOLD analysis project Ga0247823, IMG submission 192426) | Soil microbial communities from agricultural site in Penn Yan, New York, United States - 13C_PalmiticAcid_Day30 | ecosystem: Environmental > Terrestrial > Soil > Agricultural land...
CATGCCGGGATAGACCTCGACGCCCAGGGCCTCGGCCTGCTCGCCCAGCCAGCGCGCCACATTGCCCAGGGAGGCGATGTAGCAGCCGTGGTTGTGCATGAAGGGCGGCATGGCGAACATCGGCAGCGAGGCCTGCCCCTGCGGCCCCAGCACCAGGAACTTGTCCGTCTTGACCGGGGTCTCCAGCGGCGCGCCGCGTTCCTTCCAGTCGGGGAAGAGCTCGTTCAGGGCCTTGGGATCAATCACGGCGCCCGACAGGATATGGCCGCCGATCTCGGCCGACTTCTCCAGAACGGCGACGGAGATCTCCTTGCCGTCCTTCTCGGCGCGCTGCTTCAGGCGGATGGCGGCGGACAGGCCGGCGGGGCCGCCGCCGACGATGACGACGTCATATTCCATGACCTCGCGCTCGACGCCCTCCAGCGCTTCAGCCGGCGGCAGCTTGTCGATGACGGCTTCCTGCCAGGCGTTAATCGCGCCGCCTTCGATCGCTTGCTCAGCCATCTTCCCCTGAATCCTCGTTATCATCGTGGTTATCCGTCTTATCGTGAGGTGACGCAGCGGCGGTCAAGGCTTATCCCTGTCACGGAATGACGCCCCAGCCCCTCGACGCATCCGCAACCGAAGCCCTGCTCGCCTTCTGGCGCGATGCGGGGGTGGACGCCTGCTATCTGGACGCGCCGATCGACCGCACGGTCTTCGTCGCCCCGCCGGCGCCCCAGGCCGTGCAGAAGGCCGCCGCCACGGTCACAGCCCTGCACGGCGGCATGTCAGGCGCCGACGCCGTGGCGGAGGCGCGCCGCCTGGCTGCGGCCGCGACCTCGATGGACGACCTGGCCCAGGCGATCGCCGCCTTCGAGGGCTGCCCCCTGCGGGCCATGGGCGCCAAGCAGGCCGTTTTCGCGCGCGGCAACCCCAAGGGTTCCATCCTGTTGATCGGCGAGGCGCCGGGCGAGACCGAGGACCTGCGCGGCGAACCCTTCGTCGGACAGGCCGGACAGCTGATGGACCGGATGCTGGCGGCGGCGGGTCTGGCGGACCAGGCCTTCCTGACCAACACCGTCTTCTGGAAGCCGCCCGGCAACCGCCCGCCGTCGCCGCAGGAACAGGCCGCCTGCGCCCCCTTCCTGGAACGCGCCTTCGCCCTGATGCAGCCGCAGGCCGTGCTGCTGGTCGGCGCGGCGGCGGCGAAATCGGTGCTGAACACCGAAGAGGGTCTGATGAAGATTCGCGGCCAGTGGCGCGAATGGCGACCGGCCGAGGGCGGGGTTTCGGCCCCCGTCATGACCACCCTGCACCCCGCCTTCCTGCTGCGCCAGCCCCAGGCCAAGCGAGTCGCCTGGGCCGACATGCTGTCGCTGGCGGCGCGTCTGGATACGGCCCAGGTTGAGCCGAAGACTTGATTCAGGCATGGTTAGCGGCTGACGACCAGTCCACAGAGCGCTGACAATCCCGAGTCGAGACGGGAGCGGCGCCGACGAAGGGGGCCGCCGCGTATGTACCTTTTCCGCCGCGCGACCCTCGCGCCCCTGCTTGCCGCCGCGCTCTGCGCCACGGTTGCGTCCGCCGCCCTGGCCGCGGAATCCGGCGCTGACGACGGCGGAAGAGCCTATGTCGCGAACGACACTGATCGAACGCCGACGGCGCTCAGCAGTTCCGACCGGCTCAGCTACACCACCGCCTTCGACGCCCTGCGGCGCGGCGATCTGGAGCTGGCGCGCACTTCGGCGCGTCAGGCCCAGGACCGCATCCTGCTGGGCCAGGTCGAATTCGAGCGCCTGTTCCACCCCGCGCATGTCGCCACCTATGATGAACTGGCGGCATGGCTGGAAACCTATTCCGACCTGCCCATGGCCCAGCGGGTCTACACCCTGGCCATGCGCCGGATCCCCGATGGCGCGGCCGAACCGAAACGTCCCGGCAATCTGCTGGAACGCACCTGGGCCAGCGTCACCGGCGCAGGAAGCGGCGGCGTCACCGATCCGGCCAAGGCCGCGCGCGTCGCGCTGAACAATGATGACCTGACGGGCGCCTGGCGCACCGGCGCCGAGATGGGCGACTGGTGGAGCGCCGGTCTGGCCGCCTGGCGGATGAACGAGTTCTCCGACGCCTACCGCGCCTTCGAGCGCGTGGCCCAGGACCCGACGGAAGACCCCTGGGTCCGCGCCGGCGCCGCCTTCTGGACCGCCCGCGCCGCCGCTCGCTCGGGCCGTCAGGATCGCGTGGTGGAAAACCTGCGCCTGGCCGCCCGCTGGCCCGCCACCTTCTACGGCCAGGTCGCCCTGCGTCAGTTGGGCGAGGAACCGGTCATCGAGAACATGGGGCCTCGCGCCTATGGCGCGACCTTGCAGCGCGCCAGCCTGGCGCCCGAGCCCGCCGGGGTGGAGGCGCGCGAACTCAACGCCTTCATTCGCTCCGACGAGACCGCACGACGGACCGTGGCCCTTTATGAAGTCGGCCGTCGCAACGAAGCGGAAGAAGCCGCCCGCGTGGGATTGCGCACCGCGGACGGCGACGCCGCCCGCCGCCTGTGGGCCGGCCTTTACCGCACCGTGGCCCTCAACCGCGCAGCCCAGTCCGAAGCCAGCCGCATCGACGCGACCCGCTACCCCATGCCGGTCCTGGAGCCCGAAGGCGGCTTCACCATCGAGAAGGCGCTGGTCTACGCCATTGCGCGCAAGGAAACGGACTTCAACGCCAGCGCCCGCTCCGGGGCCGGCGCCTATGGCATGATGCAGGTCATGCCCGCGACCGCCGCCTATATGACCGGGGACCAGGGCTATGTGCGCAACCCGGAGCGGCTCTATGTCCCGGCCACGAACCTGAAGCTGGGTCAGGACTATGTGAACCGCCTGTTCCAGATCGAGTCTTTCCAGGGCGATCTGTTGAAGGCCGTGGCCTCCTACAACGCCGGGCCGGGACCGATGCTGGCGGCGGTGCGCAAGCTGGGGCCGGACGCCGACCCCCTGCTGCTGATCGAGACCATCGACGTGCCCCAGGCCCGCGAATACGTGGAAAAGGTCGTGGCGGCCTACTGGATCTATCAGCGCATGCTGGGCGCGCCGCTGAACACGCTGGACGCCGTGGCCTCAGGCGCGAAAACCGTGCCGATCCGTCTGGACTATGTGGCGCCGCCGCCGGCCGCGCCGATGCAGGTGGCCGAGGCCGCACCGGTCGCCGGAACGCGCTAGAGCTCAGATTTTGGCGCCGGTTTAAAGCCCGTCAGACCAGGCTGGACAGCAGCATGGCCCAGACGAAGGCGAAGGCCAGGCCGGCCAGAAAATAGCCGCGGGCGACCTTGCCCCAGTTGGTGTTGCGACTGATCGTCCGCATCGCCTGTCCCCCACGGCCCGACGCCGCAAGGACAGAATGTAACATCACTCGTTAATCGCCGGTTTTCGGCCGCAGTTAAGCTGCGTTAGCCAGAGCCAGACACTCCCATTCCTTGAAATCCAGCTGCCCCAGCAGGGCCTCGACATAGGCGCGGGCGACACCGTCCGTATCGCCGCGCGCGCTCAGGTCGATCTGATAGTGGCGAACCCGCGCCGCGACCGGCGTGAAGAAGGCGTCGGCGATCGACCAGTTCCCGAACAGCCAGGGACCGTCTGCGTAGAAACGCGCACGCATCTGACGCCACAGCTCCACCAGCCGCGCCAGATCTCGGTCGAGCGCCGGATCGGAGGGCGCTTGTGACCGCGCCTCACCGACCATCGGATGATCCGGCCCGGTCCCGCACAGGGTCCGCAGGGTCGAAAACCCGGAGTGCATCTCGGCCGTCGCCGAACGGGCCAGCGCCCGCGCGGTCGGGTCGACCGGCCACAGCTGCGTCTCGGGATAGCGTTCCGCCGCCCATTCGCTGATCGACAGGGTGTCCCAGATCGTTTCGCCGTCGACCTCGAGCAGAGGCACGAAACCCGACGGCGAAAGACGGTGAAGCTCGGCCTTCTGCTCCGGGGTGCGATAGAAAACCTCGCGTGTCGTGAACTCGGCCCCCGCCCGCTTCAGCACCAGCCACGGGCGCAGCGACCAGGTGGAATAGAGGCGCGGTCCGATGATCAGTTCCATGACGAAGCTCCCGAGGGTTCACCCCATCAATGGCTGGACGAGAGCTTGAGCACAACCAGGCCCGAGACGATCAGCACCACCCCGCCGATCCGCATCGGGGTCAGGGCCTCGCCCAGCACCATGACGCCGACGACGAAGGCGCCGACCGCGCCGATGCCGGTCCAGATGGCGTAGGCCGTGCCCAGCGGCAGGGTCTTCATCGCCATCGACAACAGGCCGAAGCTGACGATCATGAAGGCGATGGTGCCGATAGTGGGCCAGGGTTTGCTGAAGCCGTCCGACGCCTTCATCAGAAAGGCCCAGACGACCTCGAACAGGCCGGCGAGAAGAAGGAAAATCCAGGCCATGACTTGCTCCCTTGCATGGCGAGCCGGGTCGTCCCGGCGGTCATGCCCACAATAAGGGAGAGGTCGTCCTCTGAGACCGCCTATTTGGGACAAGGGGGCGAGAAGTCAATGGCGAACCTTGACTCGCGGCCCCTGTCGAACGACACGACGCGTCCATGATCACGCGCTATTCCCGCCCCGACGCCGTCGCCATCTGGTCGCAAGAGACCAAGTACAAGATCTGGTTCGAGATCGAGGCCCACGCCGCCACCAAGATGGCCGAGCTGGGCGTGATCCCCAAGGAATCGGCTGAGGCCATCTGGGCCAAGGGCAAGGACGCGACCTTCGACGCCGACCGCATCGACGAGATCGAGCGCACCACCAAGCACGACGTCATCGCCTTCCTGACCCACGTGTCGGAAATCGTCGGCGAGGAAGCCCGCTTCCTGCACCAGGGCATGACCTCTTCGGACGTGCTGGACACCTGCTTCGCGGTGCAGCTGGCGCGCTCGACCGACCTGCTGCTGGGCGGCGTCGACCGCGTCCTGGCCGCGCTGGAAACGCGCGCCAAGGAGCACAAATACACCCCGACCGTCGGCCGCTCGCACGGCATTCATGCCGAGCCGGTGACCTTCGGCCTGAAGCTGGCCGGCTATCACGCCGAGTTCCAGCGCGCCAAGCGCCGCCTGATCACGGCGCGTGAAGAGATCGCCACCTGCGCCATCTCGGGCGCCGTCGGCACCTTCGCCAACGTCGATCCGGCCGTCGAGCAATACGTCGCCGACCAGATGGGCCTCGCCGTCGAGCCGGTCTCGACCCAGGTCATCCCGCGTGACCGCCATGCCGCCTATTTCGCCGCGCTGGGCGTCGTCGCCTCCTCGGTCGAGCGTCTGGCCGTCGAGATCCGCCACCTGCAGCGCACCGAAGTCCTCGAAGCCGAGGAGTTCTTCGACAAGGGTCAGAAGGGCTCGTCGGCCATGCCGCACAAGCGCAACCCGATCCTGACCGAGAACCTGACCGGCCTGGCCCGTCTGGTCCGCTCGGCCGTGACCCCGGCGATGGAGAACGTCGCCCTGTGGCACGAGCGCGACATCAGCCACTCCTCGGTCGAGCGCGGCATCGGCCCGGACGCCACCATCCACCTGGACTTCGCCCTGCACCGTCTGGCGGGCGTGATCGAGCGCCTGAACGTCTATCCTGAAAACATGCAGAAGAACCTCGACCGCCTGGGCGGCCTGGTCTTCTCGCAACGGGTCATGCTGGCCCTGACCCAGGAAGGCGTGTCGCGCGAGGACGCCTATGCCGCGGTTCAGGAGAACGCCATGAAGGTCTGGCGCGGCGAAGGCCGCTTCATCGATTTCCTCAAGGCCGACGCGCGCGTCACCCTGCCCCACGACCAGCTCGAGGCCCTGTTCGACCTCGGCTACCACACCAAGAACGTGGACGTGGTGTTCAAGCGGGTCTTCGGCGAGGGCTGAATCCCTTGTCCCTGGTCGGGCGTTCGGTCGGCTTCGCGCCTGTCGTCGACGCCCGCACCCGCATCCTGATCCTGGGCAGCCTGCCCGGCGACGTCTCGCTGAAGGCGGCCCAGTATTACGCCCATCCGCGCAACGGCTTCTGGCCGCTGATGGGCGGCCTGCTGGGCGAGGCCCTTCCCGCGCTTTCCTATGAAGATCGCCTGGATCGTCTGAAGGCGCGCGGCGTCGGCCTGTGGGACGTGATCGCGTCGGCGGAGCGCTCAGGCAGCCTGGATGCGGCCATCCGCTCGCCCGAGGCCGCCGACCTGCACAGTCTGGCGGCAAGCCTGCCGGAACTGCGCGCCGTCGCCTTCAACGGCGGACTGGCGGCGAAGATGGGGCGACGCACCCTGGCCGGTCTGGACGGCGTGGCCCTGCTCGATCTGCCGTCCTCCAGCCCCGCGCACGCAATATCCTTGTCGGCAAAGGCGGAAAGCTGGGCCATACTGAGCGACTTCCTTCCCGCTTAAGTCGACCGCTCGATGATTCTGACCCTTTCCTGCCCTGACCGTCACGGCATCGTGGCGGCCGTCTCCGCCTTCCTGCTGGAGCGGGACGCCAACATTTCGGACGCCCAGCAGTTCGGCGACGCCCTGAGCGGCTACTTCTTCATGCGGGTGGTGTTCGAGCCGGCCGAGGGAGACGCCGAGGCCGCCATTCGCAACGGCTTCGCCCCGCTGGCCCGACGCTTCGAGATGGACTGGACCCTGCGCGGGCCCGAGCCGCGCAAGGTGATGATCCTGACCTCACGCTTCGATCACTGCCTGGCGGACCTGCTGTATCGCTGGCGGATCGACGAACTGCCCATGCAGGTGACGGCCGTCGTCTCCAACCATCCGCGCGACATGATCGGCCACGTCGATCTGGGCGACCTGCCCTTCCACCACCTGCCGATGAGCGGCGACAAGGCGGCGCAGGAGGCCCAGCTGCTGGCCCTGATCGAGGCGACCGGGACCGAGCTGGTGGTGCTGGCGCGCTACATGCAGATCCTGTCGGACGATCTGGCCGCGCGGCTGACGGGGCGCTGCATCAACATCCACCACTCCTTCCTGCCGGGCTTCAAGGGGGCCAAGCCCTATCATCAGGCCCATGCGCGCGGCGTGAAGGTGATCGGCGCCACGGCCCACTACGTCACCGCCGACCTGGACGAAGGCCCCATCATCGAACAGGACGTGGAGCGCATCAGCCATCGCGACGCCCCCGCCGACCTGATCCGCAAGGGCCGCGACATCGAGCGCCGGGTGCTGGCCCGCGCCGTGTCGCACCACCTGAACGACCGCATCCTGATGCACGGAGGCAAGACGGTCGTCTTCGCGGACTGACGCCAGCCGATCACACGCCGCGCCGGAAAATTTGAACCATTTACCCTGCTCGCCCGTAGTTCTCCCCGACCCCGCCGCCCCGTCGGGCGGCCGTCGATGGAGAGACGCCATGAAGATGATCCGTACCGCCGCCCTCGCCACCGCATCCGCCGCCGCTTTGCTGACGCTCGCCGCCTGCGGCAACAATGAAACCAAGGTCGAGAAGGCGCCCGCCGACGCCATGCCGGCCGAGCCCATGACGCCTGCGGTCACCGAACCCATGGTCGGCGGCGTCGCCATGAACCCCGCCGACAACATCGTCGCCAACGCCGCCAAGGCGCCGAACCTGACCACCCTGGTCAGCGCGCTTCAGACAGCCGGCCTGGCGGAGCGCCTGCAGGGCGCCGGCCCCTTCACCGTCTTCGCCCCAGACAACGCCGCCTTCGAGAAGATCCCCGCCGCCACGCGCGAGGGCCTGATGCAGCCGGCCCAGAAGGCGGCTCTGACCAAGATCCTGACCTATCATGTGGTGCCCGGCCGCCTGACCGCCGCCGATATCGCCGCCCAGGCCCAGGCCAACGGCGGAACCGCCACCCTGACGACGGTTCAGGGCGAGAAACTGGCGATCAAGGACGCCGGCGGCGGCAAGTGGACCATCACCGACGCCAAGGGCGGAACCTCGACCATCACCCAGGCCGACGTCGGCCAGTCGAACGGCGTGGTCCACGTCATCGACACCGTGCTGATGCCGAAATAATTCGGCTGGAAACGAAAGCCTGAAAACGGAAAAAGGGCCGCAACCTCGCCGGTCGCGGCCCTTCTGAATTCTGTCGGTTCGAACCGAGGTCTATTCGCCGGCGCGAATCTGGTCGCGAGCGATGGAGGCCAGTTCGTCCATCTTGGAACGCAGTTCGCCTTCCGAGACCGTCAGGCCCGAAGCCTTGAAGTCGCCGGCGATCTTGCGGAACACGTCTTCCTCGCCCGGCTGTTCGAAATCGGCGCGGACGACGGCGGCGGCGTATTGCTCGGCGCTGTCAGCCGACAGCTCCATCTTCTCGGCCGCCCACAGGCCCAGCATCTTGTTGCGACGCGCGATGGCCTTGAACTCTTGTTCCTGATCGAGGGCGAACTTGGTCTCGTAGCCCTTTTCCCGATCGTCGAAGGTCGTCATGCGCGTCGTAACTCCAGTCGCGGACGGAAAGTAGAGCCCGCATCGCCGTCTATAGCCCCCTCGCGGGCGAACGCAACCAGACTCGCGGTCGCGCCCCTGACGCTAGGTTACAGGAGGATATTTGTGTCACAGACGCCCTTCGGTTAAAGGGCGTGCGGTCTTATATAGCCGCCGTCGATTCAGGATCGCGCCGCCCCCGGTTGACCTTTGGGCCAGGGCCGCGCGTTTTTCGTTTTGAGGCTGTCCGTTTCCTTCCCGTTCGGGACCCGATTGATGAACACCAAGCGCAAGAAGCTCTACGAGGGCAAGGCCAAGATCCTGTACGAGGGGCCTGAGCCGGGCACGCTGATCCAGTACTTCAAGGACGACGCGACCGCCTTCAACGCGCAGAAGAAGGCGACCCTGGAAGGCAAGGGCGTCATCAACAACCGCATCAGCGAATTCATCATGTCGCGCCTGAACTCGATCGGCGTGACCAACCACTTCATCAAGCGCCTGAACCTGCGCGAGCAGCTGATCCGCGAAGTCGAGATCATTCCGCTGGAAGTCGTCTGCCGCAATGTCGTCGCCGGCTCGCTGGCCCAGCGCCTGGGCCAGGAAGAGGGCACGGCCCTGCCCCGTTCGATCATCGAATTCTACTACAAGAAGGATGAGTTGAACGACCCGATGGTGACGGAAGAGCACATCACCGCCTTCAACTGGGCCACCACCCAGGAGCTGGACGACATCCTGGCCATGACGGTCCGCGTGAACGACTACCTGTGCGGCATGTTCGGCGCCGTCGGCATCACCCTGGTGGACTTCAAGATCGAGTTCGGCCGGGTGTGGGAGAACGACTTCGCCCGCGTCATCCTGGCCGACGAGATCAGCCCTGACAGCTGCCGTCTGTGGGATTCGACCACCGGCGAGAAGCTGGACAAGGACCGCTTCCGTCGCGATCTGGGCGACGTGATCGAAAGCTACACCGAGGTGGCCCGTCGCCTCGGCATCATGAAGGACATGCCGACCGTGATCCAAGGGGGACTGCACTAATGGCCAAGGTTAAGGTTCACGTCTTCCTGAAGCCCGGCGTCCTGGACGTTCAGGGCAAGGCCGTCGAAGGCGCCCTGCAGGGCCTGGGCTGGGCCGGCGTCGCCAACGCCCGCGTCGGCAAGCTGATCGAGTTCGACCTCGACGACAGCCTGTCCGACAAGGAGGCCGAGGTGAAGCGCATGTGCGACACCCTGCTGGCCAATACAGTCATCGAAAGCTACCGGATCGAAGTCGCCTGATGAGAGCCGCCCTGTTGATCGGGGCGGCCTTTTTATTGGCTGGCTGTTCGCAAGAACGGCAGGTCCAGCAAATTGGGGCGAGTGATATTCTCGATTGCGCCAAGGGCTTCGACACCTTGGTTTCCGAAATCAGAAACCGCCCGGCCATCGTCGCCGAAGAATATGATCGCGGGACGTCTGCTTATCGCGACGACCGCATGCTGAATCTCTATCTCGTCACCCAGCCGGATCATCCGGCTCATCCGGCTATCTTCGTGAGGCATGTCCTCCTGACGACGGAAAGCACGAGCGTAATGACAGGCGGCTGCGGATACGGCGACAAGACGGCCCTTGAAGCAGAACTCAAGACCTACTCGGCTTTCGACTTGATGCTGAATGCGGAGTACACCTGTTACCTCTGCGCGGATGATAAGCTGAACTCTCCGACGTTGAGCCGTCGCTTTCCACCGCCGCCGCCGCCAATCGCTCCATAGCTATCCTAGCTGCACAGGTAATCCCGGCTTAACGGGACCGCCGTCTGCTTCTTCGTCAGCTGCAACTGGAAGACCATGTGGCCCAGTTCGCGGAAGGCGACCTCGCTGGCGGCGAGATAGAACTCCCACATTCGACAAAAGCGTTCGTCATACATGGCTAGGGCCTCGTCGCGCCGGGCCAGGAACCGCTCGCGCCAATGCCGCAAGGTCTCGGCGTAGTGCAGGCGCAGCACCTCCATGTCCGTAACCCACAGCCCCGATCGTTCGATGGCGGGCAAGACTTCGGACAGGGCCGGGATATAGCCGCCGGGGAAGATGTACTTGCGGATGAAGGGCTGGGTGCGGCTGGGCGGCGACTTGCGGCCGATAGAGTGGATCACCGCCACGCCGTCGTCATCCAGTAGGCGGGCGACGGTGTCGAAATACTCCTGATAGTTCGGCACGCCGACGTGCTCGAACATGCCGACCGAGATGATGCGGTCGAAGGTCTGGTTCAGGTCGCGATAGTCCTGGATCCGGAAATCCGCCCGGTCCGTGACCCCCAGAGCCGCCGCGCGTTCATTGGCCGTTCGGTGCTGTTCGGTGGACAGGGTGACGCCCGTCACCCGCGCCCCCCGCTCGACCATCGACAGACCCAGTCCGCCCCAGCCGGCGCCGATGTCCAGGGCGGTGTGTCCCGGCTCCAGAAGCAGCTTGTCGATCAGGCGGCGCTTCTTGGCGACCTGGGCCTGCTCCAGGGTCGCGTCCGGCGTCTCGAAGAAGGCGCAGGAATACTGCAGGTCCGGATCCAGGAACAGGCGATAGAAGTCGACGGTCAGGTCATAGTGATGATGGACGTTGCTGCGCGCGTGCAGCCGGTCATTGGCCTGCTCCGCGCCGCGCCTGATCTTCTGCATCCAGCTCAGTCCGGGAGACCGCGGCCGCAAGGCCAGTTGTGACGTGGTCAGTTGCAGGAAGTCGTAGATACGCCCGCCCTCGATCCGGAACGTCCCGTCCATGAAGGTTTCGCCCAGGGCCAGTTCGGGATTGGCGGCGATGGACAGGGCGGCTTTCGTCTCGGCGATCACCACCGTCAGTTCCGGCTCGCCCGGCCCCGCCGTAAGCTCGCGCCCGTCCGGCAGACGCACACGAATGGAGCGTGTCAGAAAAGTCCGGTCGAGAAGGGATTGCAGCATCCGGCTCTCCGCCCTTTGAACGTCGATCAAGCTTAGCTAGGAACAGACTGTCGCAGCGCAACGGTGTGGAGACCCGACCGTTCCGTTGGCGAACCAGATACAAGGGAGCGCCGTCATGACCTTCACCCTCACCTCCGCCGATTTCCGTGACGGCGACATCCTGCCCGACGCCCAGGTCATGGCGCACGGCAACACCGCGCCGCAGTTGTCCTGGTCGGGCGCGCCTGAGGGAACCAGAAGCTTCGCCATCACCTGCTATGACCCCGACGCCCCGACCGGCTCGGGCTTCTGGCACTGGACCGTCGCCAACATCCCCGCCGAGGTGACGGACCTGGCCGCCGGCGCCGCCCTGCCCGCCGGCGCGATCGAAGGCCGCACCGACTTCGGCGAGCCCGGATACGGCGGCGCCGCCCCGCCGGCCGGACACGGCCCGCACCGCTACATCTTCACCGTCTTCGCCGTGGATACGGACAGGCTGGACGTGACCGCGGACAATTCCGGCGCCGTCTTCGGCTTCAACCTGCACTTCCATACCCTGGCGAAGGCTTCGATCACCGCGACCTACGAGAACCGCGCAGGGCGATGACGGCGACTCTGGATCACGCTCAACGTCTGGCGACGGTTCCCGAACTTTTCCGTCGCCTGATGGCCCAGCCGCTTCACCCGCTGACCCGGGCGCGTCTGCCCGCGCTCAGAGCGGTCTACGTCTTCTATCGCGAGAACGAGCCCGTCCACGTGGGCAGCCCGCCCCACCTTGAGGAAGGGATGCTGGCGCCGTCGCTGCGCCTGTCGCTGTCGGCGCGAATGCACAGACCGGGCGGCGGCGGGGCGGCCCGTATCACGATCAGCGAAGTCCCGCCGCGATCCGGCCGCCGCAAGCCGATCGAGGCCCGCTGGCTGGCCCTGGACGATGATCAGGATCGTTTTCTGCTGGAGCTCTACGCCGCGCAGAGCCTGGGTCTCTCGGTCTCGCATCCCCGCGTCCGGGCCGAACTGATCAGCGCCTGATCCGACCCGCACACAAAGTGTGATGGATCGAACGTCTTCTCCGGGTTGAAGCGCGGGGCTCCGCCCCTATTTTGCGACGCAGCGTAAGTTTTGTTGCATTGCGATAGTTCATGGCCCCCACCGACACCACCGCCTGTATCGACGATCGCGCCTGCGCGCCGTCGCCCGCGATGGAGACGGTCGCCGCGCCCGGCAAGGTGGCGCTGGTCCTGCTGGCCCTGGCCATGGGCGGCTTCGCCATCGGCGTGACCGAGTTCGCGGCCATGAGCGTCCTGCCCGACTTCGCAGCCGGTCTGGGCGTCGATGAACCCACCGCCGGTCACGTCATCAGCGCCTATGCCGCCGGGGTCGTGGTCGGGGCGCCGATCCTGGCCGTGCTGGGGGCGCGCCTGCCGCGCTGGCTGCTGCTGATTGGCTTCATGGCCCTGTTCGCGGTCGGCAATGCGCTCAGCGCCCTCGCGCCCACCTATGAGTGGATGCTGGCCTTCCGCTTCCTCAGCGGCATTCCGCACGGAGCCTATTTCGGCGTGGCGGCCCTGGTGGCGGCGTCGCTGGTGCCGCTGCGGCTAAGGACGCGCGCCGTCTCGACCATCCTGCTGGGCCTGACCGTGGCCACCGTCATCGGCGTGCCGATCGCCACCGCCGTCAGCCATGCCTTCGGCTGGCGCTGGACCTTCGCCATCGTCAGCGTCCTGGCCGTCGTCACCATGGCCCTGGTCGCCCTGTTCGCCCCGCGCGATCCGGCCCACGCCGACGCCAGTCCCCTGCGCGAGCTGGGCGCCCTGAAGCGCGGGCAGGTCTGGCTGACGCTCGGTGTCGGGGCCATCGGCTTCGGCGGCATGTTCGCGGTCTACGCCTATCTGGCCTCAACCCTGACCGCCGTGACCGGCGTGGGGCCCGAGGTCCTGCCCTGGGTCTTCGCCATGTTCGGCCTGGGCATGATGAGCGGCAATCTGCTGGGGGCCTGGGCCGCCGACCGTTACGGCATGACGGCGGCGGGCGGCCTGCTGCTGTGGAGCGCCGCGGCCCTGGCCCTCTATCCCTTCGCGGCCCCGCACCTGTGGGCCATGCTGATCGTGGTCTTCCTGATCGGCGGCGGCGGCGGGCTGGGCTCCATCCTGCAAACCCGCCTGATGGACGTGGCCGGCGACGCCCAGACCCTGGCGGCCGCCCTGAACCATTCGGCCTTCAACACCGCCAACGCCATCGGCCCCCTGCTGGGCGGCATGGCCGTGGCGGCGGGCTGGGGCTGGACCTCGACCGGCTGGGTCGGCGTGGCGCTGTCGCTGGGCGGTTTCGCGGTCTGGGTGGTCGCCTGGATGACCGGGCGCAAGACGGGTCAAAGCCACGCCTGACATCCCGAACAATTGATGCTAGGAGGCCCGGCCATGAGCGCAGCCGTCATCGTCTTCCCGGGTTCCAACTGCGACCGCGACTGCAAGGTCGCCGTCGAACGTTCCACTGGCGAACAGGTCCAGATGATCTGGCACGCCGAGACCGAGCTGCCGAAAGGCCTCGATCTGATCGTCCTGCCGGGCGGCTTCTCCTACGGCGACTATCTGCGCTGCGGGGCCATGGCGGCCCAGGCCCCGATCATGCAGGCGGTCAAGAAGGCCGCCGACGACGGCGTCACCGTGGTCGGCATCTGCAACGGCTTCCAGGTCCTGTGCGAGGCCGGGATGCTGCCGGGCGCCCTGCTGCGCAACGCCGGTCTGAAATACGTCTGCAAGCCCATCAGCCTGACGGTCGCCAACGGCCAGACCCGCTTCACCTCGGGCTATCAGGGCCAGCGCGAGGTCGTCATGACCCAGGGCAACGGCGACGGAAACTACTTCGCCGACGCCGAGACCCTGGCCCGTCTCGAGGGCGAGGGCCAGGTGGTCTTCCGCTACGTCGACAACCCCAACGGCTCGGTCGCCGACATCGCCGGCATCCAGAACGCGCGCGGCAACGTCCTGGGCATGATGCCCCACCCCGACCGCGCCTTCGAAGCCGAGCTGGGCAGCGCCGACGGCGCCGTCCTGTTCCAGAGCATCTACGCGGCGGCCTAAGCCCTTCAGCGGCTAGGTCTTGCGGTCCAGAACGCTGGCGCTGCGGCCCATTTCGTCGACTTCGATCTCGGGCTCCACCGGTTCGCCGTCTTCATCCAGCGGACGCTCCAGCGTGCCCTCGGCGCCGGATTCGCCTATGGCGGCCAGTTCACGAGCGCCGACGCCCAGGCCCTGTTCCAGGGCGCGGTTGGTTTCCACCTCGTCGGTGTCGAGGGCCGGATCTTCCGGCAGGTCGTCAGGGTCGGCCATGGCGGTCTCCTCGTTGAGCCTTTCCTGACCTAAGCGAGGTTCCGCCTTCACGGTTCCGGTGAACCAAACCGACGCCCGGCGCGTAAGTAAGGCGAAGCTGAGCCGGAGCCGCCGCCATGTCCGCCATCGAACGCCCCACGCCCCGCCAACAGACCCGTCGCCTGGCGGTCCTGGCGGCCGCCGTCTTCGCCGTCGTGGTCCCTGTGGTTCAGAATCTGGGCGGGTTCGGCCTGTCCCAGGCCGAGTTCGCGGCGGAGGGGAACCAGACCCTTCAGGTCGCGGGCTACGCCTTTTCCATCTGGGGCCTGCTGTATCTGGGTCTGCTGATCTACGCCGGGCGCCAGGGCCTGCCGCAGACGGGCGAGAGCGTGCTGATCCACCGCATGGGCTGGCCCTCGGTCGTGGCCCTGTTCGGCATCGGCATGTGGATCATCGCCGCCGCCCTGAACCTCAAGGCGGCCAGCGTGGTCATCATCTTCGCCTCGCTTCTGGCTCTGCTGGTCCCCTTGCTGGTCAGCGGAAAGACCATCCGCACGACCGGCGTGGCGGATCGCGACCGCTGGTTCCTGATCTGGCCGCTGGCGGCGCTGGCGGGTTGGCTGACCATCGCCGCCCCGCTGAACCTGATCACCACGGCGACCGCCTTCGACGCCCTGCCCGCCTTTGCCTCGCCCACCGCCTGGGCCATGGCGGCGATCGTGGTCGTGGTTCTGGTGGCGATCGAGGTCACCCTCTACCTGCGCACCATGGCCTACTCCCTGCCCATCGCCTGGGGCCTGGTCGGGGCCTTCGTGGCGGAACAGGAGTGCAATCCGCTGCTGGGCTTCACCGCCCTGGGCGCCGCCTTCGTGCTGGTCGTGGCCGCCGTCATCCTGGTCTTCGGCCTGAAACGCGGTGTTGAGCGCCGCCGATAACCAGACGGGCTGACAGGAGGCTCAGACCCGGCTAGAAGCCCCGCCCATGAGCGCTCCGCAAAAGACCATCGCAGAATTGGCCGCTGAATACGGTCTGGCTCCGAACGAGTATGAGGTCCTGCTGGACCGGCTGGGCCGGGAGCCCAACCAGGTCGAGCTGGGCGTCTTCTCGGTCATGTGGTCCGAGCACTGCTCCTACAAGTCCTCCAAGAAGCAGCTGATGAAGTTCCCCGTCACGGGCGAGCGCGTCATCTGCGGCCCGGGCGAAAACGCCGGGGTCATCGACATCGACGACGGCGACGCCTGCATCTTCAAGATGGAGAGCCATAACCACCCCTCCTACATCGAGCCCTATCAGGGCGCGGCGACGGGCGTGGGCGGCATCATGCGCGACGTCTTCACCATGGGCGCCCGCCCGGTGGCCCTGCTGAACGCCCTGCGCTTCGGCGATCCGTCGCACGAGAAGTCGAAGCGCCTGGTCAAGGGCGTGGTCGCTGGTATCGGCGGCTACGGCAACTGCGTCGGCGTGCCGACGGTCGCGGGCGAGACCAACTTCCACAAGGGCTACAACGGCAACATCCTGGTCAACGCCATGTGCGTGGGCCTGGCACGGGCCGACGAGATCTACTACTCGGCCGCGCCGCAGGCGGGCCATGACGTGGTCTACTTCGGCTCCAAGACGGGCCGCGACGGCATCCACGGCGCCACCATGTCCTCGACCGAGTTCACCGAGGATTCGGAAGAGAAGCGCCCCACCGTCCAGGTCGGCGACCCCTTCGCCGAGAAGCTGCTGATCGAAGCCACGCTGGAGCTGATGGCCTCGGGCGCCGTGGCAGCCATTCAGGACATGGGGGCGGCCGGCCTGACCTCTTCATCGGTCGAAATGGCCGGCAAGGGCGGCGTCGGCGTCGAGCTGGACCTCGACAAGGTGCCCCAGCGCGAAACCGGCATGACCGCCTATGAGATGATGCTGTCGGAAAGCCAGGAGCGGATGCTGGCCGTCCTGAAGCCCGGCTTCGAGGATGTCGGCTATCGCATCTTCACCAAGTGGGGCCTGGACTTCGCCATCATCGGCAAGACGACCGACACCGGCCATCTGGTGCTGAAGCATCACGGCGA
>Ga0247823_10002062_pt1 | contig 16639 bp, 11 predicted proteins | sample 13C_PalmiticAcid_2_FD_192426 | JGI IMG/M metagenome (GOLD analysis project Ga0247823, IMG submission 192426) | Soil microbial communities from agricultural site in Penn Yan, New York, United States - 13C_PalmiticAcid_Day30 | ecosystem: Environmental > Terrestrial > Soil > Agricultural land...
CCCACTGAAAGGACAGCAAGAAGGAGGTAAAAATGGCTGCCAAGGAAGTGAAATTTGCGTCGGACGCGCGTGATCGCATGCTGCGCGGCGTGGATACGCTTGCGAATGCAGTGAAGGTCACGCTGGGGCCGAAGGGCCGCAACGTCGTGATCGACAAAAGCTTCGGCGCGCCGCGCATCACCAAGGACGGCGTCACCGTAGCCAAGGAAATCGAGCTGGCCGACAAGTTCGAAAATATGGGCGCGCAGATGCTGCGCGAGGTAGCCTCGAAACAGAATGACAAGGCCGGCGACGGCACGACCACCGCGACCGTGCTCGCGCAGGCGATAGTCCGCGAAGGCTCGAAGGCGGTCGCGGCGGGCATGAACCCGATGGACGTCAAGCGCGGCATCGATCTCGCGGTGACTAGCGTCGTCGAGGACCTTAAGGCCCACGCCAAGTCGGTCGAGGCGAACAGCGAGATCGCACAGGTCGCGACGATCTCGGCGAACGGCGATGAAGAAGTCGGCAAGATCCTCGCCGAGGCGATGGAGAAGGTCGGCAACGAGGGAGTGATCACCGTCGAGGAAGCGAAGAGCCTCGCGACCGAGCTCGAAACGGTCGAGGGCATGCAGTTCGATCGCGGCTACCTTTCTCCCTATTTCATCACCAATGCCGAGAAGCTGAAGGTCGAACTCGACGATCCGTACATCCTCATCCACGAGAAGAAGCTCTCGAACCTTCAGGCGATGCTGCCGCTCCTCGAGAGCGTCGTCCAGTCGGGCCGGCCGCTGCTGATCATCGCCGAGGATGTCGAGGGAGACGCGCTCGCGACGCTCGTCGTCAACCGCCTGCGCGGTGGGCTCAAGGTCGCGGCCGTCAAGGCACCTGGCTTCGGCGACCGCCGCAAGGCGATGCTTGAGGATATCGCGGTACTCACCGGCGGCAATGTTGTCAGCGAGGAACTCGGCATCAAGCTCGAGAGCGTGACGATCAACATGCTCGGACGCGCCAAGAAGGTCGTCATCGACAAGGATAATACGACGATCGTCGATGGCGTGGGCGCGAAGTCCGACATCGACGGGCGTGTCGCGCAGATCCGCCAGCAGATCGAGACGACCACCAGCGACTATGACCGCGAGAAATTGCAGGAGCGGCTCGCGAAGCTCGCGGGCGGCGTCGCGGTGATCCGCGTCGGCGGCGCGACCGAGGTCGAGGTCAAGGAGAAGAAGGACCGCGTCGACGACGCGCTCCATGCGACCCGCGCGGCGGTCGAGGAAGGCATTCTTCCCGGCGGCGGCATCGCGCTGCTCCGCTCGCTGAAGGCGCTCGAGGGCCTGAAAGCCGCGAATGACGACCAGCAGTCGGGCATCGACATCGTCCGCCGTGCGCTCCGCGCCCCGGCGCGCCAGATCGCCGACAATGCTGGCGAGGATGGCGCCTGGATCGTCGGCAAGCTGCTCGAGAGCGAGGACTATAGCTGGGGCTTCAACGCCGCGACCGGCGAGTATCAGGACCTCGTCAAGGCCGGCGTAATCGACCCCGCAAAGGTCGTGCGCACCGCGCTGCAGGATGCCGCTTCGGTCGCCTCGCTGCTGATCACCACCGAGGCGCTCGTTGCCGAGCTGCCGAATGAAGAGAAGGCCGCGCCGATGCCGGCGATGGACTTCTGACATGCGGAGGGCGGCGATTGCCGCCGCCCTCCATCTTCATGACGGGAAGGAGATTACGGGAGGTAAGTCATGCCATTTGGTGGACAAAGCGTTCGAAGCTGCGCAGCGCAAATCAAGCTCCAGCACGGCCGGCAAGCGGCGTTTATCGTCGCCCGTCAGGCTCGGTGGGCGCGCGAACGCGGCAATGAGGAAGAAATCGCGTTTTGGGAAGCCGTCCGCGAAGACCTCGACCGAAAGCTCTCGCGTCACTGATGGCCGGTTGCGGTCCGGCAGCTTTGGGTGAGCAAAACGGACAAACGGACTCTCCAGGCTGCCGCGAACGCCGGCCTCAAGTCGGATAAAAAACCGTCCCGGAAACGTCGGCCAGTAGCGGGAAGCTTGTCGTGGTTCTCACTGGCATGGTTTAGGCGTGCCACTCGAGAGACGGCGCAATAGGAACGTCTACCTGATTTCGGTGATGTCCAAGCCCGATATCTGTGTCATGCCGGTCGGGTAAAAGTGCAACTGCGAACATCTCCATTGCCCGACTGGAATCTCAATTGTCCGACGTTCGTCCCGACCCCGACAGCGCCCTGCTGCCCGTGCCTCTGCTGCTGGTAGAGGACGAGCCGATCATGCATGTTCGCTTGAGGTCGATCCTCGGCGGGCTCGGATACAGCGACGAGGTCCTTTCGTTTGCCTCGAACATTGCCGAGGCAAGGCGGTTGCTCGACGATCAAGCTTTTGCAATGGCGTTTGTCGATGTCGGATTGCCCGACGGCAATGGCGTAGACCTCATCCGCGATTTGCACAAACGCGATCAGGCACTGCCGATCCTGGTGATATCGGCGTGGAGCGAAGAGCAAATCATCCTCAACGCGTTGCAGGCCGGCGCCACCGGCTATTTGCTCAAGGAACGCGACGATATCGAAATCTCGCTGTCGATCCGCAGTATTTTGCGCGGCGGTGCGCCGATCGATCCCTTCATCGCGCGGCATATCCTGGCAATGATCGGCCCGCCAGCGAAACCACCGGGCGAAATGTCGAAAGCCGCCGCGCCGCCCGCGCTTACGCCACGCGAAATCGAAATCCTTACGATGGTGAACAAGGGTTTCACGAACCGGGAAATCGCCGAAATCATGTCGCTTTCGCACCACACGGTGGAATGCCATGTCCGGAATATCTACAAGAAGCTGGCGGTGCGATCGCGCACCGAGGCGGTTTTCGAAGCCAGGGCGCATGGCTATCTTCCTTAGGCGGCTGGCATTGCTGATCGCCGCGCTGGCCCTTCATGCCGGCGCGGGCGCGGCGTTGCCGCTCGCGCCCTTCACGAGCATCGAGGCGGCCCGGTCGAACGGGGATACCGCGACACCGCCGGTTTCCGGCTGGCGCCCGGTGACCTTGCCCGACGACTGGTCGAAGCGCTGGCCGGGTTACGACGGCGTCGTCTGGTATCGGCTGACCTGGGACCAGCACGACGCCGCGACACCCGCGGCGCTGATGATCGACTATTGGACGCTCGCCGGAGCCGCATATCTGAACGGATCCCCGATCGCGCGCGACACGCATCTGGTCGAGCCGCTGTCGCGATCGTGGAACATCCCGCGCCGCTGGCTTCTGGCCCCGCCGGTCTTGCGCGAAGGAAAAAATGTCCTGCTGATCCGCTTGTCGGGTTATGCGATCTACGAACCCGGCCTCGGGTCCGTCACGCTCGGCACTCCGGCAACGATACAGGGGCGCTACGACCGAGCCCAGTGGCTGCGACGCGTCCTGCCGACCTTCAATCTGGGCATAACCGTCGCGCTTGCGACCCTCTTTTTCGCAATCTGGCTGATGCGAAGGCGCGAGGCCGCCTATGGCTGGTACAGCCTCGCGCTGCTCGCTTGGGCAGGCTATTCGCTCAATCTGGTTGCGACAACCCCCTGGCCCTTCGCCACGACCGACGGCTGGTCGCGCACGACATTGATCGCGCTGCTCCTGTTTGCCGTCAGCTATTGCATGTTCGCCATCCGCTTTCTCGAACGGCGTTTCCCGCGCGTCGAAACGCTGCTGGGAGTCGGCTTTCTCACAGGGCTCAGCCTCATGGCCGCGGTACCCCACGACCAGATAGGCCTGACGCGGCTCATCCTGTCGAGTGCCGCCTCGGCACTCTATTGCGGCACGGTCATCCTGTTTTTCGCATCGACCTGGCGAAGCCGGCGCATCGATCACTGGGTGCTGAACCTCACCAATGCACTCACGCTGGCGGCGGCGATTCACGATCAGCTGGTATTCAGCGGCGTCTGGCAACGGAATATCTATCTAGCGCCGGTGACGTCTCAAATCCTGATCGTGTGTATGGCGATTGTGCTCGGCTGGAAATTTGTTTCGGCCATGGCACAGGTCGAGCGGTTCAACGACGAGCTGAGCGAGAAGATCGAAGCCGCGCGGGTAGAAATGGCGACCTTGCTGAACCGCCAGCACGAGCTTCGTGTGGCGAGCAGCCGGATGGCCGAACGCATACGCCTCGCACACAACCTCCACGACGGCATGGGTGCGACGCTGGTCAACAATATCTCGGCGCTCGAACATGGCGGCGGCGAAACGTCGCCCGCCCGTTTTCTTTCGACGCTGAAGGAGTTGCGCGAAGAATTGCGCCTCGTGATCGACACCTCGACGGGCACCCATCCCGACGACCGCACGCCGGCGGAATGGCTGGCGCCTTTGCGGGCGCGCCTGACGCTGTTGTGCGAGAACCGGAATATCCTGTGCCGCTGGCAACTTGACGAGCTTGGCGACGAAACGATCGCCGCCGCCCGCGGGCTCGATATGGTGCGTGTGGTGCAGGAAGGCGTGACCAACGCGCTCAGGCATAGTGGGGCGCGCGAGATCCACATTTTGCTCCAGGCGCATGCGGAAAAACTGCGGCTGACGATCCGCGACGACGGCCATGGCTTCGATCCCGAAAAGGCAACGGGTCCCGGGATCGGCCTGCAGAGCATGGCATCGCGCGCGGCGCGGCTGGGCGGCACCTTCAACCTGCGTTCCTCGGAAGAGGGGACGGTGCTGGTCTTCGACATCGCCCGTCGCGCGTCACCCGATAATCCTGACCGTTCGTTGACCTTCTCTACCTGATTTCAGGTATTTCGCCCTTCCCCGCATGATGCTTCAAGCCGTCCGCGCCTTGGCTCGGGATCCGGTGCGCCGCGGCAGCGCCGAACCGCGTTCGGGCAGCCGGCCCGGATCCGACCGCCAGCAGGCTGCATCGAAACAAGCAAGGGGGAATACGCCATGATCCAGCTCGATCCGACGCCGTGCAGCCAAAGGGTTCAGGCCGAAATGACGCCAAAGCGCCGCGTGCGGGCGACGCTCCGGCATATGCCCCTGCTCGCCCTACTCTTTTCCGGTCCTGCCGTGGCCGCGCCCTATGTAGCCGGCGATGCCGGAAATCCCGGACCGCCTCAGCCCGGCTGGAGCAGCAGTGCGGGCGGCTCGGCTGCGACCGCTTCGGGCGATGGCGCGACATCGATCGGCGCGGGCGGCAACGGCAGCAACGGTACGGCCGGCGGTACCGGTGGTACGGGGGGCGCGGGCGCGAACGCCTCGGCGGATGGCGGAACCGCCATCGGCGGCGGCGGCACCGCCGGCCAGGGATTTGCCGGTGGCACGGGGGGTAACGGCGGCAGCGGCGCACAGGCGAGCGCCAGCGGCGCGATAGCGGTCGGCGCGGGTGGAAACGGCGCCGAGGGCTGCTGCGGCTTCCCCGGGCGGGCCGGAGGCAGCGGTGCGCAGGCGTCGGGCGTCGGCGCGGTGGCGATCGGGAGTGCTTCGGGGACATCGCAAGGCGCTATTGCCTCGGGCAACGGCAGCACCGCGCTCGGCGGCGCGTACAATGGCTCGGCGGGCGCAAGCGCGCTCGCCACCGGAAGCGTCGCGGTCGGCACTGGCAGCCAAGTTGCGAGCGGCGCCACCAACAGCGTCGCCATCGGCGCCAACTCGGTCGCCTCCGCGCCCAACACCGTTTCCTTCGGTTCGGCGGGCCAGACCCGCACGCTGGTGAATGTCGGCGCCGGATCGGTGACCGCGACCAGCACCGACGCCGTCAACGGAAGCCAGCTCCACTCGGTCCAGCAGACCGCCGCCAATGCACAGACAACCGCCGACACCGCGCGCGGCGAAGCTGCCGCCGCGCAGGGAACGGCCGACGCCGCCCTCGTCAATGCCGCTGCCGCACAGGGGACAGCCGACATCGCTCGCGCCGAAGCGGCTACCGCGCAGGGGGTAGCGACCAACGCCCAGACAACCGCCGACGCCGCCCGCAGTGAAGCCGCCGCCGCGCAAGGAGTTGCCACGAACGCACTCGCGAATGCAGCGATGGCCCAAGGAACTGCGGACACGGCAATCGCAAATGCGGCAATCGCACAATCGACGGCCGACGCCGCGCGCGCCGAAGCGGCTACCGCGCAGGGGACAGCGATCAACGCGCAGACTATCGCCGACGCCGCGCGCAATCAGGCTACGGCAGCACAGGCAACGGCGACCAGCGCGGCCGCCGATGCCGGCACCGCATTGGCGCAGAATAGCGCGCAAGACGTACGGATCGGCGCGGCGGAAGACGTCAACGCGGCGCAGGACACCCAGATCGGGGCGATTCATTCAGTTAACGCCGCACAGGAGATCCGGCTGACAAATCTGGAGGCCATGTCGATGACGGCGATTCCGGCGCTGCAAGCCTTGACGGCGACCCATAGCGCCCAGATCGAAGATCTGTATGCGATCACTGATCGGGATCGCCGCGAGGCGCAGCGGGGAACGGCCGCGGCAGTTGCGCTGACGCCCGCGCCGATGCCGTCGGAGCCGGGCAAGACGAGCTATACCTTCAATCTCGCCACCTTCCGCGGCGAACAGGCAGCCGGCGCCTCCATAGCCCATCGCTTCGACACGGGCGCGCCGCTCGCCTTTACCGCGGGTGTATCGCACGCAGGCAATCGCAACACGGCCATACGTATCGGCGTGGCAGGAGAATTTTAAGCCCGTACGGCGGACGACGCGTGCCTTGCCTTGCTGAAGTGGCCGATTTCTGACCGGCAGCTTCCGGCCGCCAATCCGAGCTAGCCGACATTCGCCAAGATCGTATGCGGACGGCGTAAAGCGAACGATTGCAGGCCCTTCCGACGAAGGTGCAAAACCTGCACTCCAAACGGTCAGGATGATCGCTTTGAGACCTGCGCTACGATTATTAATCGCCCTGTGCCGAATTCAACCGCATTGGAACACACCGGGCTCTGCAGCGTCATGTGAACAAATCCCACGCAGGCTGCGGTGCGCATCGCGGAAATTTCCGGTTACCGGACATTAAGACGATCGGAGCAATATCAACGCCATGGACAGATCGGCCCCCACAGCACCGATCGCGACGACATTTCGCCAGCGTATCTTCCCTGACCCGGCCTTGCTCCCCCTGCCGGTCTATCGGGATTTCATCGACATGCTCTACAGTATGCGGTTCCCGATTCTTGGCTTGGGAGTCGTGTTCGTCGGCATCTGCCTCCTCCTCGGTCTCCATTTGGGGAATGATTTCCTGCTAGCGCTCGCCGCCGCCGGAGCACTTACGACACTGGCACGGCTCGCAACGATCGGCGCTTTTCACCGTGCGGCACCGATACTTCGCTTCGACGAACTCCGGCGCTGGGAGCGGCGCTACGCTGCCGGTAATCTCGCGTCGGCGGCGCTGCTTGCTCTCCTCAACGTTGCGGCCATGGCACAACATAATCCGCTCATGCATCTCATCGCCGTCAGTCTCGTGTTCGGTTTCGGCGCGGGCATTGTCTCGCGCACGTCGGTGCGCCCGGCGATTTGCATCGCCGGCCTCTTGGTGGCTACCGTGCCGACGGTGGCCGGGCTTGCGCTTCAAGCCTTCAATTCGGCTGGGCCTTCGCTGCACGGTGAGATGTTCCTCGTCGAGGCTCTTATCGTCGCTGCGATCGCCGGGCTCAGTATCCAGACGGTCGCCCATCTCTACCGGTCTGCCGTCGAGCATCACACGGCGCGTCACGACATGGCAAAGCTCGCCCGCACCGATGCGCTCACCGGCCTGTCAAACCGGCTATTACTGCGCGAGCAATTCCAGGACCGAGCGGCCAGCGCGGTGCGAGCGAAAAATCTCGTGGCGCTTCATTATCTCGATCTCGACGGCTTCAAGGCTGTAAATGACCGTTACGGTCACCCGGCCGGCGATACACTTCTGGGGCAGGTGGCTCGGCGGCTCGAGGAGATGGTACGCGCCGACGACGTCGTCGCGCGTCTCGGCGGGGACGAGTTCATCGTTTTGCAGGCTGGGATCAGCGAAGAGAGCGAAGCCGAAATGCTCGCACGCAGGATCATTCGCGAAGTCAGCAAGCCCTATGTTATCGACAATGTCTCGATGTCGGTTTCCGTGAGTGTCGGCATCGCCACGGCTCCGAAGCTCGGGCTGGAGCTCGAACGCCTCCTCGGCTGCGCCGATGCAGCACTCTATCGGGCGAAGGCTGGTGGCAAAGCACGGGCGCTGTTCTGCCTCGAAGCTGACGCAGCCGACGCAGAACTAGCGGCCTGAGCCTTCCTCACCAAGACCAGCATCCGCTCATCATACGCTACCATCGCGAAGCCCTTGCGGACTCCCGCCAGTCGCGCGCGCCCAGGCTGGAGGCTGCTGAGACCATTTCTTCAGCCAGCCCGGCAACCGTTCTGCCCCGATTGCGCGGCTCACAAGATAGCCTTGGGCGATGTCGCATCCAAGCTCGCGCAATTGGGCGAGTTGCTTCTCGCTCTCGACGCCTTCGGCAACCGTCGCGATCTTCATCCGACGCGCGATGTCGATGACGCCGTGCACAATCGCGAAGTCGGCACTGTCGGCGCTGTCGAGCCGCGAGATGAAGGACCGGTCTATCTTGAGCACATGGACCGGAAACTGCTGCAGGTGGGTGAGCGAGGCGTAACCGGTACCGAAGTCGTCGAGGGCAATAGTTACCCCTTCAGCAACAAGCGTCCGCAATGCATGATCCACGTTCGCGGCGAGGTGATCGACGAAAACGCTTTCGGTCACTTCAAGTTCGAGCAGCGCGGGCGAAAGGCCCTTCTGCCGGAACTTCGTCAATATGCGGTCGGCGAAATCATCTCGGCGGAAGTCCGAAAGCGAGCCGTTGATTGCGATACGGCCAAACGTCACACCTTTTTCGCTCAGATGTTCGATGTCGACGAGAACGCGGTCGATCATCCGATCCGTCAGCGAACGCGCGAGTAGCGCATCCTCGAAGGCGGCACGGATGCTGTCGGGCGGTTGAAGTCCGCGCCGGTGATGATGCCAGCGCAGGAGCGCCTCGAAGCCTACGACCGCGCCCGTCTTCAGGCCGACCTTAGCCTGGTAGAAGGGAATGATCCGGTCGTCGTTGAGCGCGTCGCGAGCCTCGCGCAGCATTGCCTTCCGGCTTTCGGCGACTTCGCGCATCTCCGGCTGGAATGCGCGTATGACACCCGTCCCCTCCGCCTTGGCGGCATAGAGTGCCAGATCGGCGCTCTTGAGGATGGCCTCAGCATCGCTCCCGTCGGCTGGCCATCGCGCCGCGCCGGCGCTGATGCTTACCTCAACCACGCCTTCGTCGATGGTCAGCGCGTCGGCCACTCCCTCGAGGATCGAAGTCGCCGCCGGCTCAATCGGCTCATCGACGCGCAGCCCCGTTACGATCACGGCGAACTCGTCTCCGCCGAGCCTTGCGACCGTCGCGTCTGGCCCGAGATTTGCCTGGAGCCTGGTCGCGACCGTCCGCAGGAGCTGGTCTCCGGCGGCATGGCCCATGCTGTCGTTCAGCAGCTTGAACCCGTCGACGTCGATAACGATAACCCCGGCGCACGATGCATTGGCTGAAGCGGCGCCGAGCGCCGCTTCGAGCACCTCGCCGAACAGCTTGCGGTTGGGAAGCCCTGTCAACGGGTCGTGATTGGCGGCCCAGCGGAGCTCCTTCTCTGCCACTCGCGCGGCGGTAACGTCGAGGAGCGCGCCGATCGACCGCAGGGCATTTCCTTCACCGTCACGCACGACATAGCCGCGGGAAAAAAGGTTGATAAATTCACCGTTTGCCGCGCGGAAACGATATTCGTGGTTCCAGCTGTCCTGCAAGTTGGCGAGGACCCTGCCGAAGGTCGCTTCCACTGCCGCGAGGTCGTCCGGATGGATACGTTCTTTCCACCAATTCACCGGGGTACCTCCCGCGGCTTCAGGATAGCCGAGCACCTCTTCGGCGCCATTTCCCCATTCGATCCGGTTGATGCTGTGGGACCAGTCCCAGATCACATCATTCGTCGCGCGCGATGCGAGGCGGTAACGCTCCTCGCTTTCGCGCAGGCCCAGCTCGGCGGTCACCTGGTCGTGGATATCCTCGAGCGTCCCGTACCAGCTCGTAATACGTCCGAACGGGTCGCGGCGCGGATTGGCGCGAGCGCGGCACCAGCGGAAGCTCCCGTCGGATTGACGCACCCTGTAGCGGACGTCGGCGACCGCGTTATCCTCGGAGGTCAGAGCCTCGTTCCAATGAGCCAGGACTTCGGGCTGGTCTTCGGGATGCACCGCGTCGACCCACCCCCAGCCCATTGCCATTTCGACGGGAACGCCGGTGAGTTCGATCCATCGGGGTCCGACTTCGACGATCCGGCCCTCGGGGTCACTGATCCACGGAATCTGGGGGTTGAGTTCGACCGAATAACGATAATGCTCTTCGCTGCGCTGCAATGCCTCAATGAGCGCCGCCATCTCCGATCGCGCGTGAAGGGACTCATAGACGGCGGAACGCGTGGTCGCGATCGTCCGCAATATGACCCCCGCGCCGAGCAGGAAGGTCAGACCCATGCCGGTGAAGTAGAAATCCCGCGATAAAAGTAGCCCGACCGTGACCGGCATTGCACCGAATAGAAGAACGAGCCGCGCCGCAGCCGGGAGTGCCTGCAGGCAATAGCAACAGCTTATGGAGCCGACGAATATGAAGAGCGCGATAGCGGTTGTGTGGAACGGGTCGGCGGAAAGGAAGAGATAGAATCCCCAGCCGCCGAAAAGGAAACTGAAGGCGCCCGCCCTGACGATCGTCCAGCGAAGATACCGACGCATGTCGTCGTAGCTTGTCTCGCGGTCGCGCCGGACATACCAGGCAGCGCCCCGCACCGCGATGATCGCGGTAAGAACGAGCGGCGCTATAAAGCTGACTGCCCACGAGCCGCCGTCCGTGGTCACGAGCGCGAGGAACAGCACATTCAGGAACATCAGCGCGTACAGGAGCGGTACCTGGCGCGCGAGGCTCGCATATTGCTCGCGCACGACGGTTTCCGATTGAGCTGACGGTCTACCGTCGGCGCCGAAGGGCATTTGTTTTGCTATCCCGTTAATCCTCACCCCAGCGATATTCTCCCGCGATTAACGACAGGTTTAACCAGCAGTTGCACGAGCCGGACAAATTTGGTTGCGGAGTCTACGACGCCATCGGCACGAGCCGCGAGATTGGCAATTTCAGGATGGGCCGTGAGCAACAGGAATGGCCGAAAGCAGTTGGTCTGCTTCCGGCCAAAAGCTTATCAAAGCGGACACTATGCCGAAACGGCAACAAGCTTCACTTGAAGCGGAAGCTCACATTGATGCCATAGGTGACCGGCATGCCCGTGTAGCGAACGACGGTGTCGCCACGGCGCAGCGCCGTGTTGTAATAGAATTCGTTTGTAACATTCTGACCATAAAGGCTCGCCGTCCACTTGCCGTCGGCATCGGCCACACCTGCGCGAAGATCCAGAAGCCCATAGTCTTCGATGAAGAGCCGTGCGTCGGGCTTAAAATCGCCGTAGGTGGAGCTGCGGTAGGTGTAATTTGCTCCGACAAATAGCTCTTTTGAGCCGCCAACATCCCAGCGATATTCAAGGTCGGCGTTCAGCTGCCACTTGGGCGTGTACGGGAAGCGGAAGCCGTCAAAATTGGTGGCGGCGCCAAACGCGGTATAATTGTTGAAGCTGCCTGTGACCTTGCTGTCGATGTAAGTCGCGCCTAAATTCGCCGTAAGCCCGTCGACGGGCCGCGCCACGAGTTGAAGCTCGGCGCCCTTGATTCGCGATTTGGGGACGTTGACCAGCGCCTCGAGCGGACCGAAAACGGGAACGATCGTCCGCCCTTTCAGCTGCTTGTCGAGATAGTCGTAATAGAAAAGTGCGCCATTCAACTGGACAGCGCGGTCGAGCAACGCGGTTTTGAAGCCGATCTCGTAAGCTGTCACCTGTTCCTGGCGGACAGGAACATATTGCGAGAAACGATTGCCCGCGAGTGTCGCGAACGACCCGCTCTTGTAGCCGCGGCTGACGCTCGCATAGAAGAGCTTGCCGTTGCCGGGTTCCCATTGCAGCACGCCGCGCCAGGATATGTTGTCCTCGGGCAAGCTTCCCGTAAACAGGCCGGGTCGACCGGCGTCGTCGAAGGTGACGCAGCCTCCCAATGGGATCGTGCCGGACGGCAGGCCGAAAATGAGTTCAAAGCCGCGAGCATAGGTGCCATTGCCCGCGTTGAGCGTGCAGCCCGCGAAATCGATTTTCGTGTCGGTATAGCGGATCCCACCCGTTGCTGTCAGCGTCGGCCCGATCGGGATGCTGACGTCGGCAAAGGCGGCGAGACTGCGATATTTGGTATCGCCGAGCTGTGGCACCAGTTCGATCGAGGGGAAACCGAAGCGATCGAACACATGGGCTGACGACTGGTCGTTCAGCCGCTGGGTCAGAAGTTCGTGCGTCTTGCCCCATTCATAATTACCGCCGACGATCCACGAGCCGTCGCCAAGCAGGCTGCCGCCAAGCCGCACTTCCTGGCTGAAAGATTTGATGTCGCCCTCAAGAAAGACGTCGGTCAGGCGGAGCGTTGTCCCGTCGCTATCCTGGCCATAGGCTTCCTTGAACCGCGAATAGGATGAAATCGACGTGAGCGTGATGTCATCGGTCAGGTCGACTTCGCCGCGCAGCGCGGCCTGAACCTGCCAATTGTCCTTTTTGAGCGGAAAGCTGGTTCCCCAGTCGGCAGCACGGTTGTTCCTCGGCGCGCGCGGATAGGCGACAAGACGCGGATCGAAGAAGCCTGCCGACTGTTGGAATGGCGTCACGAGCTGCGGCGCTGTCGTGTCGCCATGATCCTGATTGCCGTTGAGCGTCAGGTTCAATCGCACGGTTTCGACCGGGCGCCATGCCAGTTGCAGACGGCCTTGGGTAAAGCTGCGCTGCCCCAAGCTCGCGTCGCGCGTATAACTCTTCTGCCAATCGCCGCCGCCCTCATGGCGAAGCGAGATGCGCGCTGCGAGCGTATCGGAGAGCGGCCCGCTCGCGAAACCTTCAGCGCTGAAACGATTGAAGCGGCCATAGGACAAGGACATGCCCGCCTCGGGCGACCAAGTCGGTTTGGCGGCGATATAGTTGATGGCACCGCCCGTCGCGTTCGAGCCGAAAAGCGTGCCTTGCGGCCCCTTCAGAACCTCGACGCGTTCAAGGTCGAACGAGGCTCCTTTCGTCATAACGGTATAGGGCACCGGTACTTCATCGACATAAACTGTGACGGTGGGCTTGGCAGCGAGGCTGCTATCGAAAAAACCGATCCCGCGCAGGAAGTAGACGGGCGTCCCGAAGCCGCTGTCGATCGCGTTGAACCCCGGCGTCACTTTCGCCAGCCCCGCGACGTCCGTGACGCCCTGCGCGAGCAAATCGTCGCCCGAAACGGCGGTAATCGAAAGCGGCACACTGTTCACACTTTCGCTGCGTTTCTGCGCGGTGACGATGATGTCCTGCGAGCCCGCTTCGGCTGCATCGTCCGTCGGTGCTGGCGCTTCCTGGGCAGATGCCTGCGAAACCAGCGCGGCCGCAATTGCCGCGCTTAGTGAATAGGCCAGTCGGCTCGCCAAAAGCTTCACATTCCCTCTCCCTCGGTCCTGCGAATTGCTGACCAAAAATGGTCACCTTCGCTTTGTTACCGTCCGGTTGGTAATATAGCAGATATGTCTTGTCAACACGCCCCGTATTGTGGGCGCTATTGACCAATGGGTCGCGCAAGACCTATGCCGGTATGATCATTACTCGGGCGCGGGCATGGCGGAATAGGGCAAGTCATTTCGAACCTGCGGGCGCATGACAGATGGATAGGATGACTTTGGAGACCGCCAAACAGCGTAAGGCACCGACCGGATCGAACCCGGCAACCGCTCGGCAGCAGCGAACGCCTGCGCCTGCACAGAAGGCCGGGCGCCGCCGCGGTAGCGTCACCAAGGAACTGATCATGTCGATCGCCTCCGCGCTCTTCCGCGAGAAGGGATATGATCGCACGAGCCTGGAGGACATCGCCGCCGGCCTCTCGATCACCAAGCCCAGCCTCTATTATCATTTCAGCAGCAAAGAGGATATTCTCCTCGAGTGCCTTTCCAGCGGATATATCTATTTTCAGCGGAAAATAGCCGAAACCGACGACCCGCGCCTCCCGGGCCGCGATCGCGTCCGCATCTTCATGGAAGCCTATGTCGACCTGCTTCAGGATACGGTCCTGTCGATGGTGGTCGCCGACGAACGCGTGATGAGCGATGCCGGCAAGGCCAAGTCGCGCAACTACAAGCGGATGCTGAACCGTGACCTGCTGGATCGAATCGAAATCGGCTGCAAGGACGGTTCGCTTCGCGCTCAAGATCCCCGTATCGTTGCATTTGGCATCTTCGGGATGATCAACTGGATGACGCATTGGCAAGCCGGCGCGCTCGATATGTCGCCCGAAGCCGTGACCGAGCAGTTCGTCAGCCTCGTCCTCGACGGCATAAGCACAGGCCAGCGCTGACCGCATCAGCCGGGCTTTCCGGCACTTCAAACTCGCTGCGCGACCACGAGTTGACAGTAACCAGACGCGTCCATATGAGTATGTTACCGTCTAGTAGGTAACAGAGGTCATTTCATGTCCAATTATCGATTTTTGCTCACGAGTGTCGCAGACGGAGTCGGGATCCTCCAGCTCAACCATCCCGAGAAGCGCAACGCGCTGGGGTGGGAACTTCACGAAGAGATCATCGCGGCATTGGCGGCATGGGAAAATGACGACACCGTATCGTGTGTCCTGTTCATCGGCACCGAGGAATATTTCTGCGCCGGCTGGCGTGTCGACATATTGAATACCGCCGACGACAATGATCGCCGACGCTTCAACGATCTCGCGCTGGCACTGATGAAATCGATCTATGATTTCGGAAAGCCGAGCGTCGCTGCCGTGGCGGGTGTGGCACCCGGTTACGGCATGGATGTCGCCAATATGTGCGACATTACGATCGCCTCCGAAAACGCGCTCTTCGGTTCGACCCAGGTCAAATATGCGATGAACGGCTTCTACCACGCGCTCATGTCGCGCGTCGGCAAACAGCACGCGCGGCGCATGTATTTCACCGGCGATCCGATCGACGCGCAGGAAGCCTTCCGGATCGGCCTGGTCAGCGAAGTCACGCCCGTTGGCGAATTGCGCAGCCGCTCGCTGACTCTCGCGAAGCAGATCGCCGAGATGGGGCCCGAACTGGCCCGAATATTCAAAGGCGTCGCGCTGCGTGCCTCGAATATGGATCATCTGGCAGCGCTTCAATATGAACTTACCGTTACCCACGATCTGCTTCAGCGTGGGATCTTCCGCGAGCGCATCTCCCGAGGCTTCGATCGGCTGAAGGCCGGCGACCCGGTCGCCATCGAACGCGTCGCCAAGCAGCCGTCATGAAACTCGACCTGATCGATTCTGCTGTCTTCGCGTCGGAGGAATGTGTCCAGTTCGCGCGCTCGGTTGAGGGCTTCCTTGACAAGAATGTGCCGCCGGACCGGATCGATCAGTGGCGAATGGACAAGCAGGTCGACCGCGGCACCTGGGATGCGGCGGCGAGTGCGGGCCTGCTCGGGATTTCGGTCCCCGAAGAATATGGCGGCGTCGGCGCAGACTTTCGCTACGAAGCGATCATCACCAAGGCGATCGGACACCGCGGCGCCGATGCGCTGACGATCAGTCTGCACAATGCCGTCATCCTCCCCTATTTTACAAGTTTCGGCACTGAAGCGCAGAAGCGGCGCTGGCTCCCGCTCTTCTGTTCAGGCGAATGCCTCACCGCGATCGCGATGACCGAACCGGCTGCGGGGTCCGATCTGCAAGGCATGAAGATGTCCGCCAGGAAATGCGATGGCGGCTACCGGCTGACGGGACAGAAGACCTTCATCTCGAACGGACAAATTGCTGATGTCGTGCTTGTGGCGGCGAAAACCGACCCTGCCGGCGGCAGCCGCGCCATATCGCTTTTCATCGTCGACACACGGGGCGCTCCGGGGGGCTTCGAGCGCGGCCGCAACCTCGAGAAGATCGGGCAGGAAGGTCAGGACACGTCGGAGCTTTTCTTCGATGACCTTTTCGTGCCCGACGATGCGTTGCTGGGTGGAAGCGAAGGCGCTGGTCTGCAGCAACTGATGGCAAAGCTTCCGCAAGAGCGGCTGATCATCGCCTGGCAGGCAATGGCGATGATCGAGCGCGCGCTTGAGGAGACTATCCGATATACCCGCGACCGTTCGATGTTCGGCAAGACGCTTGCCGATTTCCAGAACACCCAGTTCAAACTCGCCGAATACAAGACCCAGGCCGTCGTCTGCCGTGTCTTCGTCGATCATTGCACCGAACTTCTCATCCACGATGCGCTTACGCCCGAATTGGCTTCGATGGCCAAATATTGGGCGTCGGAGGAGCTTTCGAAGATTGTCGATGGCTGCCTGCAGCTATTCGGCGGCTACGGCTACATGCTCGAATATCCGATCGCCCGTATTTTCCGCGATAGCCGCATTCACCGCATTTACGGCGGCGCAAGCGAAGTGATGAAGTTGCTCATCGCACGAAATCTCTGAACCGAACCATAAGCTTAGGAGTTACACATGGCAAAACACGGCACGATACGCAGCGAAGTGAAGGGCGGCGTGGCCACGCTCTTCCTCGACCGCCC
>Ga0247823_10002063_pt1 | contig 16638 bp, 19 predicted proteins | sample 13C_PalmiticAcid_2_FD_192426 | JGI IMG/M metagenome (GOLD analysis project Ga0247823, IMG submission 192426) | Soil microbial communities from agricultural site in Penn Yan, New York, United States - 13C_PalmiticAcid_Day30 | ecosystem: Environmental > Terrestrial > Soil > Agricultural land...
GCGCCATGCTGTTGAGCGAAAGTCATAGTGGCCGGTGCATTCCTTAGATTGCGTAAATTCCGCCCGGAGCACCGGGCAATATTTGCGCGAAGAGGCCTAGAAAAGTTCGATATCGTCGACCGGCGCCGGCACCACGACACGGCGCTTGGCGAGCGCCAGTTCTTCCTTGGCAACATTGGCGCCGACATCGCTGTCGAGCCGCTTTACGAAGGCACGGCCGGAATGGGGCTTGAACAGCACGCGCCGGGCAAACATGCCCCCGAGATCTTCGCTCGAGGCCATATAGCCTTCATCGGCGAGGAACTGGCGTACGAATTCGATATTCTTGGCCCCGACATCGTCGAGCGCCGAATTGATCTTGCCGCCGCCAAAGACCTTGATCTCGAGATTGGACTTCTTGCCCGAGCCCTGCGAGAGGACCTTGTTGATCAACTGTTCCATGGCAAAGGCGCCGTAACGGGCCGACGCGCCGTAGCGATCCTTGGCCGAACCGGACTGCTCTGCGAGGAGGAAATGGTTCATCCCGCCGACATTGGCGACGCGGTCCCTTACGCAGGCCGAGATGCACGACCCCAGCACGGTCGAAAACGTGACATCCTGCGCCGAAGACACGTGGCAATCACCCTGATGGACCGTGGTGACGATACCTCTGTCGAATTCAGGAGGCAGGGAGCTATTCTGGCCCATTTGTCTACGAATACCCGTCGAGTCCATTTGCTTCCGACCTTAGCTTTAACTCGTTAGCCAAACGCTAACCACGCTACGCGGGGAGTCCCGATCTGGCTGTCGCAGCAAGAAGCGGTTTAGAAATATTCGGATAGTGTGGGCTGGTAGACCTGAGGTTATGCGTATGTCATTGCAGAAGCTGGCAAGAGAGCTCGACGAGACAGCCCGTCAGTCCGCCGCAATGTTGGAAGGGATTACCGAAGCCCTCGATCTTCTGACCGACTCTTCGGCCGGCAAGGACGCTTCCGTGCGCCAGGCGATGATGATGATCATCACTGCCCTTCAGGGCCAGGACCGTATCGAGCAGCGCTGCCGCAACATGGCACTTGCCGCCCGCCAGTTCTCGCTGCTTCCGCCGACCGCGCCTGAAAGCGTCTACGATGAAATCTGGCAGAGCCTGACGCTCGACGAGCTGCGCGTCCCTGCCCTCTCCGGCGTCGCCGCCAACCAGCCGCACGGCGAGATCGAGCTGTTCTAGGCAGAAAGCTCTTCGACGGCTTTCGACCCCATTGCGGTCATTGGAGCAATGGCGCGAATGACCCGAAACCGGACATCCGCCTGGATGCCCTGTCGAACTCAACGATTTAGCAGCAACCGCCAACTTTGCTGGAGGGCGCGCAGCAGGAGGCTTCTCCGGCCGTCTGCTCTGCACGATGCCGCGGTTTGCAAATAGCGGCTCGAACCCCTAGACAGAGGACTGATCGATCGTCCTCGATGGACAGGTTTGCAATGTCGAAGATCTGCATGGCCTCACCAGGGCGCCCGATCTCAATCGTGAGCCGTGCGTCATGGTCGAGACGAACCTTCTTATCGACCTGTGCGAGGATCGACCGGAATTTCCCCGCGGTCATCGTCGGACGATCATCTTTAGCCGGGATATCTTCCACCTGCAGAACCGTCTCTTGCCACGCATCGGGATTGCCGCCGCAGTCTAGGGTTACGAAGGAGCCGGCTTTCACTTCGGTGATGTGATAGCCGGCCTGAGCGACGCGGTCGCCATACTCGATGGAGAGCGGAAGCTCATCGCGGCCTGCCAATCGGGCGAGCACCACACCAAGCGTGGATTCTACCTCAACGTAAGGAAGAGTTGCGTGCGCGATCATGTTCGGCTATCCATCGTTTCAACAGTTGTTGAGATATTGAGATGAAACTCGAAGAACCGCAAGCCCTGAATGCATTCGGCGCCTTGAGCCAGGAGACACGCCTCCGTATGGTTCGTATCCTCGTGCAGGCCGGTCCTGACGGAATGGCAGCAGGCGCGATAGGCGAAGCGGTCGATGCATCATCGTCAAGCGCCTCTTTCCACCTCGCCCATCTTGAGCGCGCCGGCCTTATCCAATCCCGTCGGGAGAGCCGCTCGATCATCTACAGCGCCAGTTTCGACGGCCTCTCGGGCCTCGTCGAGTTTCTCATGCGCGACTGCTGCTCCGGCCATCCCGAAGTCTGCATGCCGGCTGCCGCCGTCGCCGCCGAATGCTGCGCCCCCGCCAACGCCAAGGAGAACGCCTGTGCCTGCTGATCGCGTCTACAACGTCCTGTTTTTGTGCACCGGGAACTCCGCCCGCTCCATTCTGGGCGAGGCCCTGATCAATCATGTCGGCAATGGTCGCTTCCGCGGTTTCTCCGCCGGTTCGACGCCCCGGGGAGAGGTGCATCCCATGACCCTCGTCACTTTGAACAACGCCGGCATCTCCGTCGAGGGTCTGCGGTCCAAGCCTTGGGACGAGCTCGCGACACCCGACGCGCCGAAAATGGATTTCGTCTTCACAGTCTGCGACAACGCGGCCGGCGAAGCCTGCCCCGTTTGGCCTGGTCAGCCTATGACGGCTCACTGGGGCATCGAAGACCCTGCGGCCGTCACCGGCCCGGAGTTCAAGCAGCAAGCCGCCTTCGAGGACGCGCTGACTTACCTGCGCAATCGCGTGGCCGCCTTCATGAGCCTGCCGCTCGAAAGCATCGACCGCATGGCCCTGACATCAAAACTCCGCGGCATCGGCGCCATGGAAGGCAGCACGTCGAAGTCTGCCGGGGCAGCATGATCGATCTTTCCCGCCGCCTGACTGCCGAAGCACTCGGCACCGGGCTGCTGGTTGCGACAGTGGTGGGTTCCGGCATTATGGCCGAGACCCTGACCACCGATATCGCGCTGGCACTGCTCGCCAATACCATCGCCACCGGTGCCATCCTCGTCGTGCTGATCAGTACGCTCGGACCGATATCGGGTGCTCATTTCAACCCGGCCGTCTCGCTGGTTTTTGCCCTGCGCCGCGAGCTGCCGGTGCGGGACGCGGGTTTTTATGCCCTGGTGCAGGTCATCGGCGGCATACTGGGAGCAATTGCTGCTCACAGCATGTTCGCTCTACCCCTGGTGCAGGCTTCGAGCACGATCAGGACTGGCAGCGCGCAGTGGTTCTCTGAGGGTGTGGCCGCTTTCGGGCTTGTTGCCGTCATACTTGCTGGCATCCGCTCCGAGCGTAAGGCTGTGCCAATGCTGGTCGGCCTCTACATCACGGCTGCATACTGGTTCACCGCGTCGACATCCTTCGCCAACCCGGCCGTCGCGATCGCACGGTCCTTCACCGACACTTTTTCCGGCATTCGTGCGCTCGATCTGCCGGGCTTCATCCTTGCCCAGGTGGCCGGGGCGCTCGTCGCCCTTGCATTGATGACCTGGCTGCTTCGCGTGCCTTCGGGCGGCGACCTCCCCATCAACCCGGAAGACCAATCATGACCGTGACCATCTATCACAACCCCGAATGTGGTACGTCCCGCAACACGTTGGCCATGATCCGGCAGAGCGGCGTCGAGCCCACGGTGGTCGAATATCTCAAGAACCCGCCGAGCCGCGAACGCATCGTTGAACTGGTTTCCGCTGCAGGCATCACACTGCGCCAGGCCCTCCGCCAGAAGGACACACCCTATGAGGCGCTTGGTCTTGCCGATGAAAGCCTGACCGACGACGCGCTGCTCGACGCGATCGGTCAGCACCCGATCCTGCTCAACCGGCCGTTCGTCGAAACGCCGATCGGCACGCGCCTTTGCCGGCCTTCCGAAGTGGTGCTCGATATTCTCGCAAACCCCAATATCGGGCCGTTCACTAAAGAAGATGGTGAAGTCATCATCGACGCCGGGGGCAAGCGCATTGTTTGATCTACCCAATATCGTTTCCGCTGCATTCGAAGTGCCTGATCTATCGCGGTTGGTCGCCCCAGACCTGCAGCACAAGCCGCGCATTCTGATGCTCTACGGCTCGTTGCGGGAACGCTCATATAGCCGCCTCCTAACTTTTGAGGCTCAGCGGTTGTTGGAAGCCTTTGGTGCCGAGGTTCGGATTTTCCACCCCAATGGCCTTCCGCTGCCAGGCGACGCGCCTGACGATCACCCGAAGGTGCAGGAATTGCGCGAGGCCATGCTTTGGTCCGAAGGCCAGGTCTGGACGAGCCCCGAGCGACATGGCGCGATGAGTTCGGTGCTCAAAGCGCAGATCGACTGGATACCACTCCCAGGAGGCGCCATCCGACCGACACAGGGCCGGACCCTTGCTGTCATGCAAGTTTCAGGCGGGTCGCAGTCTTTCAATGCGGTCAACCAGATGCGCATCCTTGGACGCTGGATGCGCATGGTGACCATCCCCAATCAAAGCTCGGTGGCAAAGGCTTTTCAGGAGTTCGAGCCTGATGGCCGCATGAAACCGTCATCCTTCTACAATAGAGTGGTGGACGTGATGGAAGAGTTGGTGAAGTTCACTCTCATCAACCGTGGCGTTTCCGGCTACCTCACCTCACGCTATAGCGAACGCGCCGAGGCCGCTGCCAAACTCGAGGAGCGGGTCGGCCTCAAGGCGATCTGAAACGACATGCAGGAACCGGCCCATTCCAATGCGGGCGCCATCTGGTCACTCGGTATCACCCAGATCATCGGCTACGGGACGCTCTACTACAGCTTCTCCATCTTGGCGCCGGGTATCGCCGAGGAATTCGGCATCGCCGTCGAATGGGTCTATGGGTCCATTTCCCTGGCACTGCTGGCCGGCGGGCTGATCTCGCCCTATGCGGGTGGCCTGGCGGACCGGCATGGTGCGGCAAGGGTGTTGTCGGTCGGGTCCGTTGCTGCAGCGGTGTCGCTTGTCGTTTGCGGTCTCGCGAGCAATGCCTCGATTTTCCTTGCCGGGCTCGTCCTCGTCGAACTCGCCTCCGCCTTCGTGCTCTATTCGACAACCTTCGCTCTTCTCGCACAGACGACCGGATCCCAGGCTCAGCGAAGCATCACCTATCTGACGCTGATCGCCGGATTTGCGTCGACCATCTTCTGGCCGTTGACCACTTGGATGCTGCAGGGACTGAACTGGCATCAGGTCTATTTTGTCTTTGCCTGCATGCACGTTCTCGTCTGTCTGCCTCTGCATCTCTGGCTCACCCGGTTCGCGCGCATTGCGGCTCAGAGAACCTCGGAGGAGAGCGCGACGCCGACCGTGGAGGCGAGAGGCGCCAGCAATTTCACTTTCGCTCTGGTCGTGCTCGGCTTCTCGCTCGCCGGCTTCGTCTCGGCGGCAACGCTTTTTCATATCGTGCCGATGCTCGGTCTGTTGGGGCTCGGCGGCAGCGGTGTTCTGGTTGCCACGCTCTTTGGACCTGCACAGGTTGCAAGCCGCCTCATCAACATGGCCTTTGGCAAGGATCTTCCTGCGCCGACGCTGGCGGTAATTTCGTCCATGCTCATGCCGGCGGCGCTCATGGTTCTGGTACTAACTGCTCCCACGATAGCCGGTGCAATTGCCTTCGCCATCATCTTCGGTCTTGGAAGCGGGCTCTTAAGCATTGTGTCCGGCACGTTGCCGCTGGCCCTGTTCGGCAAGTCGGGGTTCGGGAAGCGCCTGGGCTGGATCAGCCTCGGTCGCCTCGGCGTTTCGGCCGTTGCGCCATTCGCGCTCTCCGTGGCTCTCGGAGCGATCGGCCCTAAGCCTTCGGTTTGGATCTTGGCCGGTGCAGGCTTGGCGTGCGTGGCGGTTTTCGGTGAAATCTGGCGGCGAGCAAAGCTCGCCGCCGCACCAGCGGGTCTCTCTCAGCCGGCCTGACAACCGCGCAACTATAGCCGATGGGATGACCATTCAACGCTTGCCCGCTTCATCGTACGACGAGCGGGTATCGACAACGTTGCGGCCACCTAGCGCTGACAACCCCAATCCCTAAAGCAGTCAGTGGTCGGCTTTCCGCTACGCCCTGCGCGATTGAGCGGGCAACTAAATCCTCTTCACGTCGCTTTCCGAACAGCCGTTGTAAGGTGACGCCATGCGATGAAGATTATCGCGGCTATCGACAATCCCGCGCCGGCAATGAAGGGCGCCTCGGAACCCGCGGCCTGCCAAAGCCAGCCGGCAATAATATTGCCGACAAGAACGACCACGCCGGTGACGAGGTTAAAGGTACCAAAGGCGCTGCCTTTCAAGTGATCGGGTGTCGCTCCTGCGATCATTGCGCCAAGCAGCCCCTGGGATAGCCCCATGTGAAGACCCCACAGCACCGTGCCCAGAACATAGGCCCACACGCTGTCGGCAAAACCAAGAACAAGGTGGCCCGCCACTAGAAAGCCAAGGCCGAGAGTGAATAGGGCTGTCGTCCCGATCCGATCGGAGAGCTTGCCAGCGGGGTAAGCGGTCAATCCGTAGGCGATGTGCATGATGACCAACGCCAGTGGAATCCAGGCGGGCGAAAAGCCGGCATCCAGCGCCTTGAGCAGGATGAAAGCTTCGCTAAAGCGAGCGAGCATGATGACGGAAGCGATACCTATGACCACCCAGACAGCCCTGTTGAGCCGAACGGCGTCGATCAGTTTGAAGCTACCGCGTTTAATCTTGTGCTCGCCAAACGGCTCCCGAACACCGAAGATCAGCACGACCATGCATAGGGTGGCTGGGATAGTTGCAATCCAGAACACAGCTTGAATATCGCCGGCCCAAAGGAGCATTGCTCCAACCGCGACCAGTGGACCGACGAGGCCGCCCACGGTGTCGAGCGATTTGCGCAAACCGAAGCTTGCTCCACGAATTTCGGGCGGGGTAACGGCGGCAACGATAGCGTCACGCGGTGTGCCCCGAATTCCCTTGCCGACGCGATCCATGGCCTTCGCCAGCACGATCTGATCGACACTGATGGCCAGTGGGAAAATGAGACGTGACAGTGCGCCGAGACCATAGCCGAGGATGGCCAGCGGTTTGGCGCGCCCGCTGAAATCAGATAGCGCGCCCGATAGAAATTTCGTCACGGTGGCGATGGCGACCGACAACCCCTCGATGAACCCTATGGCCAAGGCCGACGCCCCAAGCCCCATTGTGAGGTAGAGAGGGAGGAGCGAGTTTATCATCTCCGAAGAGACATCCATCAGCAGGCTCACGATGCCCAACATCCAGACTGTCAGCGGAATTCTGGGCCGTTCGAGCGAAGGTCGTTCCACGAGCTGATTTGGAGAGTCCATGTAACCCTGTGATAGTGCTGCGATCTGCTGACACCGTTAAAGCCGACGGAACCGCCAGTCCATCTTTGGTTCTCGGTCGCCCGGCCGTTTTCGATCAACGCGGCAATCGAGGATTTTGGTAGCTGGCAAGGGGCGCGGCGTGGCGCTCAGAAATGGTGACAATCACTCGAAAGGCTGCAATTTCCTTCTCAATGCCATGGCTTGGGACCGGGGCCTGAGGGCATCGAAGTCGTCGGAAAGGCGGCTTTGCTTTCAAGCGCATTCACCAACCTCCCGTAAACCATTCGAATTGTAGCCAAAAGCCAGGAGAACTTTCTTCGCGATGGCACCGTTTCTCAGGCCATGCCAACTCAATATATCTTTCGTTTCATTCACCACCGGCGGCGGCGGGGTTGGTCGGTGCGAGACACCAAGACAAATCTGATTTTCGGTTCATTTGGATCAGAGACTGACGCCGTCATCGCGGCTCTCGACGCGAATACGCGACACAGCCGCTACCGCATCAACGCTCCGATATTCGGCACGCTCCCACTTGAGTAGAAGCGTGCTGGGTCCTGCCTTCAACGATTGCTCGAGGTGGTCAGCGGCCACCTTCAATGCATGGCACGTCAGGCCTGATATTTCGAGAGGTGCGCTGTTGCGGAACATGCAGCAGCGCCGACAACGGGATCAGTGGACTGTGACAGGCAGAACCGTAGCCCCGGTTGCACTGAGGCAATACACCCCAGCATCCACTATTTCCGCCAGCCCCAGATTATAGAGCTGCTCTCCGACCTCTCCGGGAAGTCGACAAAGTCCGGTGTGCTCCAGAGCTTCGAGCGCGGCTCGCTGACGCGGAGTAAGATAGCTCCATTCAAGGTTCATCGTCGTTCCTCGCACATGGATAGATCGACGGACGGAAATCGGCCATCGACGAGAGCTTGTGACGCCGTAGCATCGAGATAAGGCCGATGTTTCGGCACGCTCATCGCAATGGCTGCAGGCGGTGGGTCAAGATCGTCATCCGGTTGCCGGGAATGCGCCAAACGGCTCCTCGGAAACGGCAAGACGGTCGCCAGATGCGGCTTGCCATCAACAGTATCCAGCGCTTTCAGACCATCCAGTATGTCGTCGATATTAAGTTCGCGCCCGTCATCCAAACGGCGTAGGGCTGGCCAATTTTCAACCGCCCTTCGGTCGGAGGCCCAGGAGGCGAGGAGGGCACGCTTCGCTTCGATGGACATAGTCTGATCCGAGAGAACCTCTTGCGGCGTTGAAGGCGAGGCCTTGACTGGTGATGCTAGGCCGTCGTCCTCATACTCATCGGAGGGATAGAAGTAGGCAGCCATCGCTCAATTCCTCGCAACATCGAAGTCTGTGAGCTTCCCCTTGGCTAGGGCGCCCCATTGGCGAAGGGAATCCAGCCCGCTCATGACGGCCGAGGAAATGGCATTCACAGCGGCTAGAGATTCATCCGCATCCTTGTGCTTAGCCATTGGAGCCTCAACCGGTGCGGCTTTACGAATGCCCACCTTCTTGGGCCACAAATCCTCCGCTGCGAAAGCGGCACGAAATTCGAGCCAGTTGGGATTTGAGTTTTGGATATGGCTTCGGTCACCTTCTCTGGCGATGGCCGGTGTCGAAAGGGCCAAAGCACAAAAGGTGGCAGCGATCAGAGCTGAAATCGTTCGCATTTGAATCTCCTTTCTATCTAGCGATCTGAGCTGGCGCCGGACGATCGCCCGGCGCCGCCGTGCCCTAGGCCGCCCGTTGAGTATCCTCTATCTGAGGAGGCTCAGACCAAGCGGAGGGGGACGTTCCGATTTCGATACGCCGTGGCTTTCTCGCCTCGGGAATTTCCCGCTTCAGGTCGACGGTCAACAGGCCATTGACCAGGCTTGCACCATTGACTTTGACGTGGTCAGCCAGCTCGAACCGGCGCTGGAAGGTGCGGCCCGCGATGCCCCGGTGCAGGTATTCCCGCTCCTCTTCGCCAGCCTTCCGACCTTCCACGACGAGCAGGTTAGGCTCGTAAGTCAGCGTAAGCTCCTCGTCGGTGAACCCGGCAACCGCCATGGTGATCTGGTAATCGTCATCACCCTTCTTGACGATATCGTAAGGCGGCCAGTTGTCGATGGACTGAACGCGGCTGGCGCTTTCCAGCAGGTTGAACATACGATCAAAGCCGATGCTCGAACGATAGAGCGGTGCGAAATCAAGATTGGTTCTCATAGCCATATTCTCCTTGAGCAACATGGATACGAGAGGCGCCCAAGAGAACGCCTCCCAGACTTTGCCGACGCCACTCAGGCCGTCGGCGACAAATGATCTTGGAAGGCAACGATGGGATTCAAGGGGAGTAACGAAAAAAATTGATCCTCTGAACCGGCCCAGTTCAACGAGGCTAATCAACGGTCGATGACCGCGACACATCGCTTCAGATGTCGATCTCCGGGACGATGCCGCGCGCTATCTCTTCCCGCTCGCATGCCTCCGGCAAGGGATGACCACCTGTATCGGTGAGCAGCTGTCGGTCGACATACCGATCCGCTATCCGATGTCTTCGGAACTTCAGTGTCAGCGCCGCGGTGACCTTCGGAAACCCTCGTCATGAGTTGTCGCGTTGTCGCCTTCCTGCGATTGAAGCTTTGTGTGTTCGTCGGCGACAACTCAGTGAGCGCAATCCTTAAATTTGCATCCTGCGGGTCAACGCATTCGTTTGGATCCCACTGCTAGCGTAACGATATGGAATTGACCGACCCCATCGATTGCAGGCTGAAAAAGTCCGTCATGCTGTTACGCGGCTGGCGTTGGATGTCACTCGTTTCGACGCAGCGTGACGAGGCTATCGTTATCTTGGGTAAGGAGGCGCGGTTTTTGGTCCAAGTGGGGCCGAAGCATCCAGAACACGCCAAGCAGATCGGCAAGCTCATCGTCGCCTATCAGCGCCTTATCACTGCAATGAAGGAAGGCGGAACTTAATGAAAACTGCGGCCCTGCAGACCGCGGCCAACGCGGCCGATGCGGTCAACGCAACATCGCAGCAAGGCGCTTTCGGACCCGCACAGTTTCGATGCTAACCCGAACACATGACAGCGCCAGTTTCAAAGCGGGGCTGAAGGGATGCAACACTTGGAGTTCATCGAGAAGTTCGTCGGACATCATATCTTCGAGCGGGCCTGCACCCAATTGTCCGAGGGCCTTTTCATGAACCACCACGTTCGCTTGCATTATAATTGCGAGCACCCGCGACAGCACCGAACCTCTCGGCTCTGTTGAAAGATTGGTCGTCCACCACCATAGATCAGGGTGGGCGAGATAGGCTCCAATGTATTCGTTTGCCGTCATGGGGGCACCAGTGTCCGGCACCCAGGCGGGCCCGCTCCCCGTCGTTTCGTTCGCCGGCATATTCAACTCCAGATCAGATCGGTCCGAATATACAGCAATCGATGCCATTCTCGCCGACCGCTCTCACCTTCCCTCGTTTAGCGAGTTCGCAGAAGTTACGCAGCGACGCGAGCACGAGGCCTGTTTAGAAGGCCGACGCCGACCCCATTCAGCCATCTGACGTGGGCCGTCAAATCGCAATGCCCGGATCAGTCACCTTCCACCAATCTTGATCGGGCTCGATAGAACCTTATCATGACGGTAGAACCGCCGCTGTCCTGCCAGTAAACGCGTCAAACCGGGTTCCCGAGGTTACGATTCCCTCTAATGACCTTTTCACCTAACGCCTTGATGGCGGCTGACATCGGCGCGCTGGCGTCGATCAACGGTTCGCCTTCACCTTCAGAGCGCATGTCGACAACGCGATATTGAACCATTGCGCTCAACCCCCGGTCAGGGAGAAACGGGAGGCCGATTGCGCGAGAGCGGCAGAGATGGCTGCTAGCAAATGTCCATTGGCCGCGGACTTGATGACCGAAGGCGCGCTAGCCACCATGTCCACTCCGATGGGCGTGATAGATCCGCTCTATTGCCGACGATTTTAGCGGGATCGTTCCGTTGCGTCTACCGTTGCCTTCCGACACAACAGGGATGGTCAGCTCGATGGACAGGTTTAGAGACAGGATAGTTTTGGTGACCGGCGCTTCATCGGGCATCGGTGCGGCAACGGCCAAGCGTTTTTCCCACGAGGGCGCAAAGGTCGCGATCATCGATATCGCCGATCTTTCCGATACTCAGGCGTCACTCGACCCAGAGCATTCCCTGACGATCACCGCTGACGTGTCCGACGTAGCCCAGGCCGATGATATGATCACCAGGACCATCGCCCACTTTGGTAGGCTTGACGTGTTGGTCAACAATGCCGGCGTCTTTGCCAGCGGCGATCCTGACAAGATCTCGGATGACGATTGGCGCAGGGTCATAGCCACCGATCTCGATGGGGTGTTCTACGGCTCTCGCGCCGCCATTCCGCATCTCGAAAAAACCAAGGGCTCCATTATCAACACCGCCTCGGTTTCCGGCACCGGCGGGGACTGGAATATGCTGCCCTACAACACTGCCAAAGGCGGGGTCGTGAATTTCACCCGCGCGCTCGCCATGGACCTTGGTCGCCGCGGCATCCGGGTAAATTCGGTTTGCCCCAGCCTCACGCGCACCGGCATGACCGAGGATACGTTCGCGGACCCGGAGGCCCTGGCAAAGTTTGCTGAACGCATCCCGCTCGGTCGTCCTTGCGAACCTGAAGAGGTAGCTGCGGTGATCGCCTTTTTAGCCAGCAACGACGCGAGCTTTGTGACCGGCGCCAATATCGTTGTCGATGGCGGGGTCAGCGCATCGAACGGTCAGCCGGCGCAGTAGCCGACTTTAGTACGGTCGAGATATGCGAGTTAGCCCTCAGGTGGATCAAGGCGACGCAATGCCAAACCCTTCATCGGATATTGGAGCGAACGGTTTCGTTGAGGTTCGCGGCGCGCGCGAGCACAATCTCAAGGACGTGGATGTTTCCATCCCGCGCAACGCGCTGGTGGTGTTATCGGGCGTGTCGGGTTCCGGAAAATCCTCGCTTGCCTTCGGTACCATCTTCGCAGAAGCGCAACGGCGGTACTTCGAGTCAGTGGCGCCTTATGCACGAAGGCTGATCGACCAGGCAGGCGTTCCGGATGTTGACGCCATTGATGGGCTTCCCCCGGCCGTCGCCTTGCAACAACAGCGCGGTGTGAGCAATACGCGCTCCTCCGTTGGCAGCGTCACGACACTCTCGAGTCTGGTTCGGCTTATGTATTCGCGAGCCGGCGCCTATCCGCCTGACCAACCCATGCTTTATGCCGAAGATTTTTCGCCCAATACGCCGCAAGGCGCTTGTCTCACCTGTCATGGCCTGGGGCATGTCTACGACGTGACCGAGGCTGTCATGGTACCCGATCCCACCCTGACCATTCGGGAACGCGCCATCGCCTCCTGGCCCCCGGCCTGGCAGGGACAGAACCTGCGCGATATCCTCGTCAGCATGGGCTATGACGTCGATACGCCATGGAAGAACCTGCCGAAAAAGGACCGCGAATGGATTCTTTTCACCGAGGAGGCGCCCTCGGTGCCAGTGTATGCCGGCCTGACGCCTGCTCAGACCCAAGCGGCGCTCAAGCGTAAGCTCGAGCCCAGTTACATGGGCACGTTCACCGGCGCCAGGCGCTACGTGCTTCACACCTTCGCCAATACCCAGAGCGCTTTGATGCGAAAGCGCGTCTCGCGCTTCATGGAAGGCAAGCCCTGTCCCACATGTCACGGCAAGAGGCTCAAGCCCGAAGCGGTTGCCGTGACATTTGCCGGCATCGATATCGGCGCGTTCATGCAATTGCCGCTCGATCGGTTGACGGCCCTGCTTGAGCCGATCGCCGCAGGCGACTTCAGCGCTCACACCGCCGGCGCCGAGGCGGACCAGACCGCAACCCAGCGTGACCGGGAGGAGAGAGCTGCGTCGGGACGCGCCATTCACGCAGCGTCACCCGATATACGGCGGACTTCGGCGCTTTCGGAGGAAAAGCGCTTGGCCGCCCAGCGCCTGGCTGGCGGGGTCATGGGGCGCCTCAACCAGTTGCTCGGCCTCGGCCTAGGTTATCTGACACTTGACCGGGCCACCCCAACGCTCTCCGCCGGCGAATTGCAGCGCCTGCGGCTCGCCACGCAGCTGAGTTCCCTGTTGTTCGGCGTTGTCTATGTGCTTGACGAACCGTCTGCGGGCCTCCACCCAGCCGATAGCCAGGCGCTCTACGACGCCCTCGACAAGTTGCGCGACGCGGGTAATTCCGTGTTCGTCGTTGAACATGATCTTGACCTGATGCGACGTGCCCAGTGGCTCGTGGATGTCGGGCCCGATGCAGGCGAGCAGGGCGGTCGGGTGCTCTATAGCGGTGAGCCGGATGGCCTTCGCAAGATCGGCGTCTCGCGGACAGCGAAATATCTCTTCGACGAGATTCCAGCGCCAGTGAGCCGGGGCCGCGAACCGTCTGGATGGCTCGAATTGAACGGCATCCGCCGCCACAACCTGCATGGGGTGGATGCGCGTGTTCCACTCGGCATCCTGACCGCCGTCACCGGCATTTCCGGCTCAGGCAAATCGAGCCTCTTCGCCCAGGCCATGCCGGAACTTGTATTGCTGCATCTCGGCCATGAGCCTGAAGACGACGCTGGCGACGTCGAGGCCGGCGACGGCACTGAAGCGATTGGAACCACCGGCGGTCATCTGGGCGGAGACGTCGATGCCGTGCAGCGTCTCGTGCAGGTCGACCAGAAGCCGATCGGGCGCACACCGCGCTCGAACCTTGCAACCTATACTGGCCTGTTCGACCATGTCCGCAAGCTGTTCGCTGCCACCTCGGAAGCACGCCGTCACCGCTACGATGCCGGACGTTTCTCCTTCAATGTCGCAAAGGGCCGGTGCCCGACCTGCGAAGGCGAGGGCTTTGTGAGCGTAGAGCTCCTGTTCATGCCCAGCGTCTATGCCCCGTGCCCGACCTGCAAAGGCGCCCGCTACAACGATGAGACTCTCAAGGTCAAATGGAACGGTCGCAACATCGCCGAGGTCCTGGCGATGACCGTCGATGAAGCGCATGACTTCTTCGCGAACGAGGAGGTGGTGGCGCGACCACTGCAATTGCTGCGTGAGATCGGCCTGGGCTATCTTCGCCTTGGCCAACCGGCCACCGAGCTATCCGGCGGCGAAGCTCAGCGCATCAAGCTGGCGACCGAGCTGCAGCGCAGCCAGCGCGGCCGCAGCCTCTACGTTCTCGACGAACCCACCACCGGCTTGCACCCCTCCGATGCCGATCGCCTTCTGGTGCAGTTGCAACGTCTCGTCGATGCCGGAAACACAGTCGTCATGATCGAACATGACATGCGCGGGGTATCCCAGGCCGATTGGGTTATCGACGTAGGGCCAGGAGCAGGTGGTGCAGGGGGACGCATTGTGGCGAACGGTTCCCCCAGTCTGGTGTCTCAAGCGAAGGACAGTCTGACCGCTCCCTACCTTGCTCAGGAATTGGCGGCCCAATTGTCTAAAACGCCCCGAGCAACACGAAGGACGGCTAAAAGCGCCTGATGCACCAACGGACGACCCGCCAACGCAGATGGTCTCCCGCTAGCTGGCTTGAGGGACGTTCGATTGATTGAGAAGGTCGTCCAGTGCGGAGCTATCCAGGGGACGAGCCAAGAGGTAGCCCTGCAACTGGTCGCAGCCCATCCCGACGAGCAAGTTTCGTTGCGCTTCCGTTTCGACACCCTCAGCAGTGAGTTTCATTTTCATAGCTCGCCCCAGGTCGATGATCGAACGAACGATGCTGTCGATTTCCTCGTTTAGGCCCAGTCGCGCCGTGAAGGACTGGTCGATCTTCAGTTTATCGATACCATAAGTGCGCAGATAGCTGATCGATGAATACCCGGTGCCAAAATCATCAAGCGCAACCCGTATTCCACGGGCGCGAAGCACACGCAGCGTCTCCTGCACCTCGGATGAGTTTTGTAGCAGTAGGCCCTCTGTCACCTCGATCTCAAGCCGCGTTGGATGAAGACCGGTGTCAGCAAGAACTTCGAACACTCGATCTGCGAACCGCTCATCGCGGAATTGGATCGGCGAGACGTTGACTGCTACCCAGGGAAGCGGGGATTGCGCCGTGAAACTGCAAGCCTGACGTAGCGCCCAGAGACCTAGCTGCTTGATCAACCCCCGCTCCTCGGCCAGCTTGATGAAGACTGCAGGCGATAGCGAACCTCTGACCGGATGATCCCAGCGAAGCAGTGCTTCCGCGCCGAGGATCTGCTGCGTGCGGCTGCAATAGATTGGCTGGTAGGCGAGTTTCAGGCCCTGATCTGCGCGAAGCGCCTCGCGAAGATGGAGCTCTAGGGCAAGCCGCTCACGAACGACAGCACCGAGTTCACCACCATAGAGCATATAGCGGTTACGCCCGCCCGTCTTGGCTTCGTAGAGCGCCATGTCGGCGCGCCCTATAAGATCCTCGGCAGAAAGATCTCCGCCGTGAGACGACATCAGCCCGACACTGCCGCTGATTGTGACTTCATGACCATTGAGATCGAATGGTTCTTCAAGCGCGTTGATCATCCGTTGCGCCAGCCCGAGCGCGTCGGTGATAGCGTCAACCTGAGGCTGAATTAGAGCGAACTCATCGCCGCCGAGCCGGGCGAGTACGTCGTGTTCCCCCACGAGGGCTCCTAAGCGACGTCCCACCTGGATCAACAAAGCGTCTCCGGCAGGGTGCCCGAGCGTGTCATTGACATGCTTGAAGCGGTCGAGATCGATGCAATGCAGCACAACGGTCTGCTGTCTGCGACGACCGTCTGCCAGGGCACGAGCGAGCTCTTGCTCGAACAATGCTCGGTTAGGGAGGCGGGTTAGTGGGTCGTGATAAGCAAAGAAGGTAGCCTCAGCTTCAGTCTCCACCAAGCGACGTGACGTACGTCGCAGACGGACGATAAGGAACCCACCAGCCAGGACAAGCACCAGAAGACACAGGCCCATCATTGGACTCGTGTCGACGATCAGCTCGTAGGCTGGCTCGTAAGGAAGCCAGGAGAAAAAGCCAACTATACGGCCGCTGCTGTCGAGCACGGGGGTGGCAATTCGGTCCTTGTCGGCGTTGGGCTGCAGGTCGAAACGCAGATCTGCGACTTCGAACTTCTTGCCGATAGCTCCCGAGACGTCCGGGCCAAGATCAACTATGGAAATATGAAGGAATTCCTCACCTGACGCTTGGACAAGGGATAAATCGCTCGGAACGATTGGCCGAATGCTGATGATCGAAGCACGACCATCGGGCATCGCGCGGATGTCTTCCAGGCCGAGCCCGCTAACTGCATCGGTTGAATTCGAAGGATTGTCCCCCGCCGCTGCGGCCATTTTTTGGCGCAGTTCGACAATCATTGGGTCAAGGATCATCCGGTCCCGATCGAAGGCCGTCGGGTTCACCCTCTCCCCATTCTGCACCGCTCGAAGCGCACGGTTAT
>Ga0247823_10002064_pt1 | contig 16636 bp, 15 predicted proteins | sample 13C_PalmiticAcid_2_FD_192426 | JGI IMG/M metagenome (GOLD analysis project Ga0247823, IMG submission 192426) | Soil microbial communities from agricultural site in Penn Yan, New York, United States - 13C_PalmiticAcid_Day30 | ecosystem: Environmental > Terrestrial > Soil > Agricultural land...
GTATTGGTCCGTAAACAATAACTCAAACCCCGCTGCCGATTTCTGTCGCTGCCCTCTCAGCCTTGCCGGTGAATTGAAAGCGGTGTGGCTGGCCGCGGGAGTTCGGAGAGAAGCTTAGGACTGGGGCCGGAAGACCGGGCGAGGCTTTGCCTGAGCAAAGTCAACATTGCGCGGCGGCTGTGGCAAGCTACCCTGGGTCCCGCTGCTGCAGAAAATGACGGGTCGATTGTTCAAGTCGGCCTTGGTCGGTGTTCGAGGCACAAACCATGCCTTCCACGGCTGCGCCGGGGATGGCCTGTCTGTTTCTCCCGATATACTGTTGCGCTGCATAGGTAGTCTTGGTGAAATGGGCAGATTGAAGACAATGGGGAAAGAGCCTCGGTGGTGGCGATGCGGTGCGACCGTTTTGATGGCAGATGAGATGTGTCTGGACAGCTGGAGGTCCCGGCCAGAGCCTCGCAAGGCTCTAGGGGCCCCAGCGGTTTTAAGGACCGAGCCCCCTTGGAGGCAGCATTGATATCAATGCAACCTGACCCCATGACACCACCCACACAAGCTGGTGCCGAGTATAGCACCAATAGAAACCGCGGGGAGCAGCCTCACCCCCTCAGACACAGCCACCGAATCCATTCCGGCCGAGAGAGGGAGGACGTGGCTCCAATGAGCACCAGCTGCAAATCTATAAATGCGAAGGTTTACCCGGAGACCCCTCCCTGCAAGTCTACGCTTTGTTTCGAGGTATCAAGGTGCTCAAGGATACGGAGCGGAGCTAACCGACGCCCCTTTCCCCCCTCGGCCCCCACAATCCGACGAGCTAGAGTTGCTTTGCTGCCGTCACAAGCACAAGCGCCACCATTCGACATGGCGAAATGCGGTAGGGTGTACCAGTTCCTCGATGCCATCCGGAAGATATCAACATGGCGCAACGCTTCCTCCAAGGAGTCTGATCTCGAGATGCAAAGCCGTGGCCCAGACAGTTGCGACAAGGAGACACCCTTGTGGTCGGCTGCTCTAGAGGCTTTCTTTTGCCTCACACGCGACGAGCTTGTCAAATTTCCGAGCATCGGCGCATATTGCCGGCATGTGGAAAGCCAGTTCTCTCCTATCTTTGGGCCATCGTACGACACACTCTGGGGATCTTTGCACCCCACCCTGCCCACTGCGTCACCAGCCGAACCTGCTGATTGCTGGAGACTCCTCCATGCCGTTGCTGTTGCACTGCAGACGGTCTCCGCGGACACCAGTTTGGAAGACCTCAAAAATTCCGTGATCCCCGCGACGACGCACACAGATACCAGGACAGAGCCACATGTTTCGGTTGCCGTCTTTGCCGCTATTTGCTGGCTAACCATGATGCTGCACCCCTCGCTTAGTTTCGAGGCACCTGGCAGCACACCATCTCTGGCTTGCATATTTCAGGGCACCGTGGATGGCCCGGTACACCAAAGGCTGCACATTCGGGAAGCAAAGAGGCCGATCTCGCGCCTCATCTCGGCCTTCAAGGGAAATGTCTGGCCGATCAATCCTGCCCCTCGCGCGGCGAAAGTGACGAGAACGATAACCTGTATGAAGGCAGTCTGACCTTCTCCGCGCTGCTTTTTGGTCGAATCACAGTCCAATGGGTTGACACCCTTGGGGAACACCTCAAGTTCAACCCAGTCAGTCGACGTCTCTGTCTTTTCCGCTTCCCCACATACTGCGTCCTCTTAACCTTGCGCAAACATACATGCTCTGCCCTCACGAGGTGCGTCCCAACCCCCGCCCCCACCACATGCAATGCTTACCCCTGTCCTTTGTACGGCTTCTAAATCTCATAGCATTGCCCATGACTTCCCATTCATTCCGCCAAGTCGATACCCCAGCCACGTCACTTTGGAGCAGGAGATCCTCCTCTCCTACCGCGTTCTTTTTGGACAGAGCTCCCGTTCAAGGGCATTGGCTCAGCCCCTGATTGACAAGCTGGAAAAAGACGGAACGCCCTTTGATGAGCTATTGCGTACCCTCTGCGGCAGGAAGAAGGATGTCGATAAGCTCCCTCACGAGATTTGGCCGATATGCTGCAGTCACCTCCTTGAGAGCGAGGTATACAGCGCAAGCACCGATTTTCCGAGATTGGGCTACCGCCTCATACAGCTGCAAAGGTTCAGTCTCCGTCAGAGGCCGAGCAGGTTGACGGATCTGTGGAGGGACCGGAGAAATCCCCTGCAATGGTACACATTTTGGGCCGTCTTATGGGTTGGGGGTGCGGCCACTGTCCTGGCAATTGTACAAATGGGGCTGCAGGCCGCCCAGCTGAGGCTCTCGACTGGCCAGGCAGAGCAGTCTGGTTGACCGCATGCAGCATGGCCCCCTCCCTCATTTCCGGCCGATACGGATAAACGTGACATCGGTTCATCAATAACAATGACATCGCTCGCCAGAGCCCCGCATTTTTGAAGTGCATGTGCAAACGTGTGGGGTTTTTCCAAGGGTAGGGCAAGCCCATGTACTGACCTCTGGTCAATGTGCTACTGCTCCAATGCCCACTGAAGATCTGACGGCACGCCAACATCTGTCATATAGCTCTGGTTCTCCCTTTACCGATATCGAAACTGGGTATGGGAGCTGACCTGACTTCCTTGGTACCCGTCACGCCCAGTGCTCATCCCACCACCGCAATCGACTCCTTCTATCCTTCTAAGGTAGTTGAGATGGCCGATAACGCAGACTTCTCTACCAGCATATCTTATCTCGCCAGGCTTCCTCTGTACCAGAAGGAAAAACCCTACTCAGCCGACTTCGACCCAGGAGATGGCAACCACCGAACCAACCATGTCTTTGACGACAAAACAGTGACCATTCATCAAGTGGACTCCACCAGAACATTTGATCTTAACGTCAACGGGTTTTGCATGCTCCGGTCAGAGCCGTGTTTCCGAGCGGAGAATGCTCTGCAGAATCCGAGAGACGTTGAGGAGGCATGTTTTGCCGAGGCAGAGGCGCTCCTCCATTACCATTTTCCGGAGTACGAGCGCATTGATGCCATGAGTATGACTGTATGTGTTCTACGTCCGGCACCGCCGTGCTCGAGATCACGGGAGTCTCACCATTTTGAGTTCTTACAGGTTCGGAAACGCGACGAGCGATTCCCTGTCCCTGCAGAGGCCAAACCTGTACCTGTGTCTCACGAGCAGCCGGCCACAATCCCTCACTGTGACTTTTCCCTCTTTGGAAAGGATGTGCAGCTTGAGATGTCATTTCCAGGACAGACGGAATATTTCAAAAGCAAAGACTTTGATCTACTGAAGTAATCCACGAATTCCTCGGCTCCTTGCTCCTCAGACCCCACGCTCTCCATCATCAACCTTCTTTATCTTGTCATTTTTCAATCCTTGGCTGGTCTTGGCTGGTAGCATGATTCTAGTTGGCCGCTGCTAACATTTGCCTGCGGTATCTGGCGTCCTCTTGTCGGCCCGAACAACGACTTCCCCCTTGCCATGTGTGATTATGCGACGGTAGAGGAAGATGACATTGCCGACAACGACGATCTCCACCGCGACAGGGCGAACGGGAACTCGCTGCTTTACGCGAACGAGAAGCATCGGTGGTATTATGTCCGAGCACAGGAACCAGAAGACATCATTGTGTTTCGCAACATCGACTCGACAGGGAAGCGGCCTCGTAAGCGACTCCGCTTTCACTCTCAGCCAACGATTTGGGGATGCCTAACATGAGATGGCGGTGACTAGGGGGCTTCCATTGCGCGGTTAATAATCCGACCTCACAGTCGCCACCACGCCAGAGTGTAGAGGTTCGGCTTGTGGCAATTAGGCCGGATGTTATGAAATCCGCGGGGTCACTGTGAGGCCATGAGTACGGCGAGCGGCTCCTTTTGGTTTTGTTCTTGTCCACTTTCTGTTTTATTTGCGTCAGATTGTAGAGACGTGCGGGGTGCCGTCGATGGTCGGCAGGCTTGAGGTTGGTTTCTTGTGACCCTGCTAGCGACCCCGAAATGTCTACATCCTGTAACTTGAACTCGGTGGACGACCCGGCACGGGGAGGGGTGGTTCGCCTAGCCGTCCGGACTGCCCCCTCGACCCGTTGTGGGCTTGGAAAAGTGGCAAGTGGTAACGTGTATGATAAGCGAGCGACCAGAACAAGCGAGTGACCACCTTTAACAAAATTTGGTGGACTTGCATGCTAAAATACGGTAAGAAATTGTCAAAGACCACCTCTAACAAAATTTCGTGGCGTCGCGCGGGATAAGACGATAAGAAATTGTCAAAGGCCTCAACAATTTCTTACCGTATTTTAGCATGCAAGTCCACCAAATTTTGTTAAAGGTGGTCACTCGCTTGTTCTGGTCGCTCGCTTATCATATACGTTATCGATGATCTCAGTGTTGGCAGCTTAAAAGAGCATGGGCGAGAGTTTTTCACCGGACGTCCGATCTGGAAGGTCAACGGCCAGTCTTCTACCAATCATCCCGAAGATTATGTTCGGGCCGTCGATGGCGCCACTGGAGGTTTGTTCTGGAGTCACGCAATGGTACCGACTCTGATGCCTTTCAGCGCGAGACACATTGGCCGCGTCATTCCTGTTGACTGTATTAGATCTGTGTCGATATCACGGCCGCTTGAGGCGCGATAACTACACTGATCATAGAGTGCAAGGGTTCCTTGCATCCACTCGCTAAAGCCTTCATGCCACATGATCCAGGACGGCCGCCGTGAAAGGTCGAATCCACTACCGGCTGAAATATAAGGACCTGCCTTGTTGACCCAAGACCGGCCAGTGATCGTGTGCATCGTAGATAGTATGCGGAGCGAAGCGTGATGCACTATCCACCATCTCGTAAAATCAGCGTAGACCTCGATGACGTCTTTTTTGTAGTCTAGTTTCACTTCCGGCGGAAGTTGATCGATCTGATGCGTTTCCTTGCCGAAAGTCAACGGCGCAAAAATCTTGTCTCTTGCGTCTGTGGCCTTCATTCCGAGAGTTGAAATGAGGATGTGCAGGATTTCCAGTCTCGGCGCTTGCTCACATTTCAGAGCCATTCCATCCCTCTTGATGTTGAATAGTGCTGTCCACATAGACGGAAGCACTGCCCTGGTCAGTACCCCTCGCTTCTTCAAGCAGTGGTTTGCTTGCACGTGCGCTTCCCACTGTAATTGATATGACCCACAGAAAACCTGGACGCGTGAAGCCCTCCAAACTTCCTGCAAAACCCAGACACGCTCAAACCAGGGTAGAAAGAATATTCGGTCAAAATGAGTCTCGAGTAGCCGCGACGACTTATTCAAGATAATGTCATGCGCATCGTGCGGATGCGGTAGCTCTCTTAGGGCTCCTGTCTGGTCACTCTCCGCTTGAATGGCTTTATCGTAGTGCTGCGAAATGCTGTGAATGACCCGACAGTCAGTGGCGACATCGGTGTCGGGTTCCCCCAGCCAAACGCAGACAGCCCTCGCGGATGCAAATATCTCGCCCATGACAGCAACCTGACAGGTTCGTTCTTCTATGTTCGTTTGGTTGATACATAGAAGATCAATCCAGAATGTCCTCGGAATATCCCTGCGCCTCAACTGCTTCAGCGCCAGGAACAAATTCCGATTTGTCTGAATCCTTATCGGTGGTTGATGCTCGTCGGGAACTGTCAGCAGCAGAACTTGAGTGTCCTCTGCTTCTCCCCAGCAGTAAGAGAGAGCGTCGTATTCCAGACAATCTCGCTCAAGCAAGCGCGTGTATTTTAGCGCCAGTCGAATCGGCTGCTCAGCTTCTCCAGGCTGAAGCTCCACGACTCTGATTTCCCTGAGATCGTGCCTTAGCGGACTATACCCGCTGTAGTCGTTCTTTTCGACGAGGGAGATGGTCCGATCCAGAGTCACGTTCGAGTCGCTTGGTGATGCCCACAACTCAATTTTTGCCGCGTTCACGAAATTTGTCCACGCCGGGAAGTGGGCCCTCGGTACAATCTGAACCGTATCGCCAGGCCGGATGCTGGTTACCCAGAGCCGGAGATCATCATCAGCGTCTTCCAAGCTCCAGCAATTGATGTGTCTCCTGTACTCAAGGCTTGCGTTCACGTTGTGCTGGATAGAGCGGCGAGGGACCCGTTCGTGGCCGGAAGGAGACAGGACACACGCATCAAACCAGGTGAATGAACCGTGATACGTGCCACCAAGTTGATCTTCGCTGTCGCTAAAACCCTGATCGTGAGAGGTCGTGGTAAAAGTAATGAGTCGAATGGCAAGCTTCTGACTTGGATTGCCAAATCGTAGAGATAGGTAGGGCTGCTGGGGACAGTACTGTGTCGTGGCGACTTCTCCCTCCTCCTCGGCCGCAAAATACACCCAGAGAGGGTCAATCGTCATATCTGATTTCAAAAGATGTCTGTCCTCAACAACTTCTGGAATTGCGGAGTAGCAGCGGTCAAGGACGACGATCGGCAACCATATGGAGCGGACGGACCCACGTCGTACTAAAAACCCAGGGACTGTCCGGCGACGTCCGAAACAGGGAACCCATCCCGATCCGGGCCGCCCGGTATTGCACCGTCGTCCAATCCAGCCCAGCCGATACCTTCAACGTCGACTGCGATCCCAAGAACAACGAGATCGGACAGTTTCACCTCTGGACATCGAAGCTAATGCAGTGTCATTTTTCATAGGAGCTCTGGTTCTAAAAGCCCTCGGGTGTTATCGGCTGGGGGAGTATGGTCTGAGTGCGAGGATGGCGAAGAGGAATAGGACTGTGCTGGGGGCGGGATTGGATGGGGCTGAGTGAATCGGTGGTCATATAAATAGATGTATGGAATGGAACAGATGTGATGATACAGAAAGCTGGGTTCAATGTTGTCAATTTACGATTTAGGAGAACCTGAGGTTATGGGGCTGTGAGGCTGCGGAGCTTGCGGAGGTACCCGCCTGCCACATCCCTGCAAGTCATCACAATACCCGGGGTGGCTGGGGTGGACTGTTCAGGCTTCCGTGCACTGATTGTTCTGTACTTAAAACCCACCCGTTGCTGCAGATCTGAGCATTGTAACGTATCGGTACATGACTGTATGCACACCTCTGTGTAAGATAACGAGAGGAATGGCCAGGCCTGCTGCTCAAGAGGATCAATGTCCCTGTGCCGTCGCCAAAGCTTGCCCTTCTGGCTCAGCTCACCCTCTTCGCTTCTCGCGTCGCCGCCGCACGAGCGCTCGAGGGTGGCACAATGACACGTGGGCCCTTGCCGGGAGTCGCCAATCCGTCTTGGATTTCTATGCCTGCATAGAACAGATCAGATCCCTTCCAGGCCATGAACGATTTCTTCTCGGGCAGAGGATAGCCGAAATGCAAGAATGCGCGGCGGGAGGCAGTATTGTGGTGGTTAATATTACCGAGATCCGAAGCGATGCCATTATCATAACGCCAGCGGTCATCAAGGCGATAAACCTCTCCAATTTATCAACATCTGAGGCGAAGATCTGGCTGAGCAAGGACTGGAGGGGGCGCAGAGCCGAGCGTGCAGTTAAAAACCGGGACTATTTGGCGTACTTGGCTTGGCTTTGGAAGTCATGTGTCGAACAGATTCTCGATGAGGTGCGCGCTCTCATAGGTCTGTCTGCAAATGGCCTCCTACGAGTGTGGTGGATCGGAAGTGGCATGGCCGGCTCGATGCCATTCCATGCCGCCGGAATACACCGCACAGGCTCGACCGAGAAGGCCTACCACGGGGCAGTATCGTCATACGCGCCGTCAATCAAAGCGCTCGCTCGAGCGTGTAATTCAAGCCACTGAGATCACCATTTCGCAGATCAAAGTGCTCATCTCGGTAATCACGCTCCGGAACTTGTCAGGATCATTGGCGATAGCAACCAGCGTTTGCACGACTCAGACGGCAAGTTCCAGTTTTTTGATGTAACTATCTAGGTGCGAAAAATGCCTCGATCTCCTCGAACGACATCATGACGCAAGGTGAAATAGAACTGAAGATACGATTGTTGGTTCCCATATTTGATCTGGCAACCCACAGGCAACTTCGTAATGAACGTGTCAAACGCAACAAAAACAGTTCGGATACCTTAGGTACACAGCCCATATTACAGTACGGTAGTGTATGATACAATAATACAATACAATTTATTGACGGCCGGCGGATAACCCGAAAGGGCAACTATTACAATCTGACGATACATTTCCCAAGATATGTCCTAATCTCGTCGTGTGATACACTTGAGTCCAGAATGCGCCGTTTGCCAAGTTAGTTTACTTAAGGTAGTTCCAACAATTCAAGGAGCTTTTGTCATGCCAATGGCTAAGGATGCCGTGGTTCCCGGTCTAGCAAGTAGGCTTCCAAGTTCCATCACCGCGACCACAGGCGAACCATCGGCATGTCCGCCATAGTGTGTAGAAGCATGGGAAAGGCATAACTTGGCAGTGGCTGGCCGCATGCGACGGCGTATGACGCAGCCGTCAACACCCAATCAACTCTTGCGAGAAGAAAGACTTACCTGATGTGAGCAACCCACATGCCCAATGCGAACCGATCCGGCGCAGGCCACGCGCCATCGGGCCCTGCCGTGAAGAGACTCGCCCAGAGCATCCATCTCTTGGCAGCAAGCAAGCAGCATGTGTGCCACGCCTCTCGCAGGTATTAATTAGCACAGACCCAGAACCCACCTCTATGTTTCTCCTTCTTCGCTCGAATACCTACCGATTTCTTCAGCCAACCACACCGAGTCCACCGAGACCAAAGACACAAAAGCTACAAACTCCAACACCATAACCTTATCCGCCACTAAGCAAACCAAACAATACCGCCATCATGGCTCCCCCTAGGTAAATCTCCAGCTCCGAACCCCAAACCATCCTACAACAGTTCGCTAATACAACCTTCCCCTCTAGCGACATCTGCATAATCACCTGCGCCACCATCCTTCCGCCGTTGGCAGTCTACTACGAACGCGGCTGCGGCGGCGACCTGTTCATCAACATCATCTTAACTATCCTGGGTGTAAGCCCTCCCCTGCCCCCTTACTTTCTTTCTCCATCACCCTTATCTTAAGCCCAACCCCAATCCGGGCATATCTCTTCTTTCCTCTTGTGTAAGTGTAAGCGAGAAGCTGAAGCGGCGAGCTGACCTGACCCCTCCCCCCTTAACACAGTACATCCCCGGCATCATCCACGCCTGGCACATCTTTTGCCAGGGGATTATGCTCGGGTGAAGGCGCTCCCTCCACGAAAACCGGCTGACAAAAAAATCCCGACAAAACCCTCGCAAACGAAAACGACAAGAAAAAGACCGCAGCCTCTCCCTCCCAGCGTTCGGATGCGATCGGGCAGCTTCTTCCCTTTGGACCCCAGCAGCTAAGGTAGCTACCCTGGTCTCGCGTGGGTGAGCAAGCGGGTGATGCGGCATAGCCTGGCATGGTTACATTGATATGCAGCCCTTTCATGTTCGCTTGGAAATGGGATTTGTTTGTAATTCGCTGGGCGAATGAATGCTGGGTGTTCGTATGGGTGCCGTCATGTTTGGTTCGGCTCTCGTCATGGTGATTAGGCGGGTAGAACACGATGATCTCACTGCTAGAGCAATCTGTACTTAAATATAACGTGCATCTGCCCGATAAACTCTAGTAGTTCCTGCTAGGTTTTCACCTGATCAAATCAAATTACTGCGAAGCTAACGCTCGTTGTACCTCAGGCCAGCAGAGTCACAACTTGAATTTGGATACAAATGCCGCCGCGTCCTTGGACAAAAGCATACAATCAGATTGCGGAGGCCTTGCTGGCGACCGCGACATTTGCTGGGACGATTACGTACGCAATTGTCCTAGCCCCTTTCGATAGCAACTCTGCCACCGAACAACGACCGAGCTACCCCGTCGGACTACTTGCGTTTGCAGGCTCTTTCTTTCTAGGAGGCGCGGTTGGGTGCATAAGTATTTTCATATTATGTCGAGCTGGTGAAGTTGATATAGAGGGGGAGGATAACTACCAATGCATTGCTCGACTGTTGTTTATAACTATTGGATGTCTGATTATTACAGCTTTTGGGATGCTTATTGGAAGTTTGATATACCTTGAACATCTTGGCGCTTCCATTCTTGGCCTTGTATTTCTTGGGATCTTTTCGATTATCCCGGCGTTTGTGGGAATTTATCATAAAGTTGTAAAAAGATAAGGAAGCTTGGGGGGTTTGAGGTTACTATGAGGAAACACTTTGCTTAGAGAATAACGTTACCTAGGTTCCAATGAAGAGAGGAAGAGGGAGCTAATTGACAGGAAGAATTATGGCTCTGCATCGTGGATCGAGCAGTCAACGATGTTTTCGATGCCGCTTGTTACAGTCCACTATCCTCCCTTTCCCACCTTCTCCCCTCTCTCGAGCCGGCTCTTCACCCATCGCATGGGATGTCGCTATCCACGGAATTGGAGGGCTGATTTGCGTGACGTAGCAGAAGTTGTGCGACGTCAAGGTTGCCGCCACGTCGAGCCCACCAGATGAGGCTCCTGTCAAAGTAGGAACGGGTAAGCGAAGACGTGTGATGAGCGATGAGAAGCTCGACGACGTGAAAGTGACCGTTTGCCACGGCAGCAAACAGAGGTGTGGAGCCGCACCAATCCACGATTAATGGGTCGACGCGTTCGTTGGAAAGAAGATGTTGGACCACATGAGCTTGTCCGGACCTGGCCGACAAGAAGAGCGACGAACGACCAAGATGGTCTGTCGCGGTAGGATCACTGCCAGGCACTGCTTCGAGTTCTTTAACAATTTCGAGGTGGCCATTCTCAGCAGCAGTGAGTATTGGTGTCAAGCCGGCGTCGTTGGCCACCCTTGCGTCGGCGCCCTTCTCGACCAAGAACTTGACCACCTCGACGTGGCCACTATTTGCAGCAGAGTTGACTGGTGTCCAGCCGTCATTGTTGGCCACTGTGATGTCGGCGCCCTTCTCGACCAAGAACTTGATCACCTCGAGGTGGCCACTATCTGCAGCAGCGTTGACTGGCGTCCACCCATAACGGTTCGTTACCAGATCGTGGCCCTGTTGCACCACCTTTCCAAAAGCGGTCTGCCATGGGTTGCGGTAGAACTATACCACCAGCGGGCGGCGGCACCGAGGTCCGTTCAATCCAGGCAATCATTGCGGACCGGGATGATATGCTGTGTGCTGTGTAAAAACAAGCCGGTGCGCAGACACTTTCAAAGGAGCTGCAAGACCCCAGTAAACTCTAGGATCTTAGACTCTAACCAACGGAATGCGAAACTAAAAGTCGTAGAGCATATTTAAGATCGTGTTCTGTGGAGGCTCAGACACTGAGATGTTGATAAGGCTAATGCAGCCTGGACCCAGTGCCAGGACCAACCGATCGTAGGTTCTGGCTATCCAATCTAGCCTTCCAGCCCAACCCCTGAGCTTGCAGTGGACCCTGCATATAGCCCCAACATGCACCTCAACCTCACCTGACCTCCGTATCAGTTCCCCTCGTCGATGTCACATTCGGCCCCTCTATCCGGCCTCCGGAAGTTCTCCATGTCTAGCTAGCAATTCGTGCCATTTTCGCAATGGCGGTTCCTGCGGTCACTTCGGTCCCTGCCGAAGTTGTCGTACGCATCTTTCAATAGTGCAGCTTCTGCACCGACCTGCGGACCCTGCTTCTAACTTACCGCCGTGTCCATGCTGTTTCGGGTCGCCAATGGCCCTAGCATTGCCCGGCACGTGGCTTCCAAGCTTATCTCCGCTTCTGATCGGATCTTGATTGGTACGGAATATGGTGGCCGCGGCCCATGCTCAAAACCCGGCTGATAGCGGGTTACAGACGCGGACCACCTCCCTTGTCCATGGTTGCGTAACCGGCAGTACCTGCTGCGCACGCACCGGCTCGGCAGGTCGAGGCCCATGGGAGAGAGCTCGATGGATTCCTCAGCATCTGGCTCCCCGAAGGAAGCCCCGGTGTCGGATCCGGAGCTTCGAGTGCAGGAGTGAAGGTACACGCCAAGTACTGTGAGAACTCAACCTGCAAAGTTTGGTCGGCGCCGGCGGTGCGTATCATCGTGAGCTCAGGAATACGCGAACAGGCTAGTCCTGCAAGCTACCTTAGTCAGAAACATCCTTGCTTGATGGGCATTTCCGTCCGATGTTCCGATTCCGTCCGATGTCGTGCTTAACCTGGATGCTGCCGTCTTCCCCCGGCTACTGTACACGTGCGCAGACTGTTAAACCTCAAGACCACGTCAAGATCCTAGGCGTAATTATAGATGCGAAACTAAGGTATAAAGAACACATCTGGAGGGCTGCGTCCAGAGGCTTGGAGGCAGCAATGGAACTACGACATCTCGGATGTCTGGCTACATCAACGGCACGGCAGTTGTTTACATCCACAGTCGTCCCGGTGGTGGACTACGCCTCCAACGTGTGGATGCACGCATACAAAGACAAACTCGTGGGACCTATCAACAGGGTTCAGAGAATGGCGGCGCAAGCGATCGTGGGAACCTTCCTCACGGTATCAACGAGCGTGGCGGAAGCGGAAGCCCATATCACCACCGCACAAGATCGATTCTGGAAGCGGGCCATCAAACTCTAGACGAACATTCACACACTGCCAGACACCAACCCATTACGCAGAAACATTTCTCGGGTACGAACATTTAAGAAACACCGCTCGCCACTCTACCAGGTAGCAGACACACTCAAAGGCATCACAATAGACGAGTTGGAAACCATTAACCCGTTCACATTGACACCGTGGGAGGACCGCGTACAGACCACCACAAACGACTTGACGACAGCACAGCGGAATGTCAACTACGATATACGCATCGCCGTAAACAGCTCGGCGCGAAACGGCCTAGTAGGAGTTGGCGGAGCTGTAACGCTACCGCCATCTATGTATAGCAGCCCAAAGCTTAGGACCTTCTCCTCTACGCTAGGTCCGAGATCAGAACAGAACCCATACTCCGGGGAGCTAGCAGCGATAGAACAAGCGTTAGGCACCCTGCCCACGCTTAGGTCTAGCCGTATCGAGATCTCAACACGCAATAAAGCGGCCGTTCTAACGCTCCAGCAGCCTAGACAGCAGTCTAGGCAACACCACATCTACCACATCTACGGGTCAATCCGAGCACTACGCAGGAACGGGAACACAGTAGCAATACGGTGGCTCCCTACGGGCGAAGAGGACAAGCTTTGGGAAATCGCCAAGGGGCAGGCTAAAGAGGCTACCCGACAGGGTACCACTCCGCAAACGCAAACGCCCCGGACACGCTCAACAACGCTCAACGTAGCATAGTCCAACAGAGGCACCAGCAGTCACCTACCAGACAAAGTCGGAGCTCATTCCAAGCGAGTCGATGCAGCACTACCAGGCAAACACACCAAACTATTGTACGACCACCTATCACAAAAGGAGGCGGGCGTACTTGCTCAGCTCAGAACAGGCATGGCAAGACTCAACGGTTACCTCCACCGAATCGGAGCAGCACCGGCAGATCAGTGCGCATACGGGCAAGCAACAGAGACAGTAGACCACTTCCTTTTCCGATGCAGAAAATGGAAGGCATACCGAACGGAGATGCTCGAATGCACAGACACCCACAGAAGCAACATTTCGTTCTACCTAGGAGGGAAATCGCCATCGGATAAGAAAGACTGGACTCCCAATATGGCAGCCGTTCGGGCAACCATACGGTTCGCAATGGCCACAGGGCGCCTTGACACGAACCAACCGCAGGCCGACTAAACCACCCAACCCACCACAACACACCCAACCCACACCCCACACCTCGTGCCACGGACAGCAGGCACTACTTCAGCCGCCGAAGATAGGACGTTGAACACTTGGAGAATCGCCTTCAAGCCAGCCTACTAACAACCCTACTAACCCACGAGAATCCGCAGAGAGATGGTACAAGAGAAAACATGAACCAGAATGAATTTCGTATGGGCTTCGACGAGATTAGGACATATCTTGGGAAATGTATAGTCAGATTGTAATAGTTGCCCTTTCGGGTTATCCGCCGGGCGTCAATAAATTGTATTGTATTGTATTGTACACGTGCATCCCAGACGTTGCATTGGACCTGAGAGAGAATTCTTTGGAACTACCATTGACCAATAAGCCCAAGATTCACCCTCACGGATCTCCGATCGCTCACATGCGATACGACTTGTCGATGCGCGTCTCTGGTGAGGTGATACTCGAGGATTTCGCTGCCGATGTACTCGTCGTCGATGGCATCGGGGAGCTCATGCATTGGGAGGGTCTCACAGTCTTCGTTGATCAGCACTGCTTCCGTGACCTCCTCAATGGTCAATGGCCGCAGAGCAAAAGCAGCCCAGCGCAGCAGCGCTACTGCACGATCGCTGCGCTCGATTTTGTTCCAGTTTCGTTCGTAGATATGGTCGTGCCCTTGAGGGCGCTCTGCAGCTGCCCAAGGTTCTTCCATGCCTTGAGATTCTGTTCTTGCATTCTGAGCCAGAGAAATTGACCCTTGCATCGATTGGACATGGTCCTAGAGAGGCTGGCCCTATCGTGTTCGGACTTTTTGGGCAGCTTCCTATCGACGATGGACCGCGCGAATGCAGTGACATCGGCTTGGACATCTTCGGGTGAGATTTGGTATTCGACAAGGCGGTTTTGATCATCGGTTCGCAGCGCCTTTCGAATCTCAGGCTCCTCGCGGCTGACGACCAGGACTCGCGTGGTCGCCGTGATCGCATTCTTGACGTCCTCGAGAAACCTCGTGACGGACCTGTTGCTGTCGGTCGGTGCGGTGCATTCGTCCAAGCCATCGACGACCAGATAGCAGCCCGGCCTGGCTTGAACTGGGCATGCCGGTGTTTTCGTACCTGATGGACCGAACTAAGTCGCGTTTCTGCTGCTAAGCCTTCAACCCAGCACCCAGCAGACTTAGTAGGGCCCGGCAGGGCCAGCCTTCCCTGAACAGCTGAACTGGCTTAGCCATGCACGCCGGCAACGTTGTGGAGCATGCTTCTGTCGGCGGGACTTCATCCGGTCCAAAATGTTTGCCGCCAAGGTTCCATTTCGCTCCGCGGGCATGGAGTCGACGGAATGTTGCGCCATCCGCGCCATGTTCCAACACTTCCATAACCAACCCAAGCCCTCCGGGACGCCAGTACAAACCGTCCCAGGCCTTACAGGGCTCCTCCATGCTCCTTCCAACTTCGACCTCTCGCCGTGAGGGTTCCAGTCATCGCTAGTATAGGACGCTGAACACTTGGAGAACGTAGCCTCTAAGTCGATCTGCTCACAACCGAGAAGAGGCATGGGGTGGCGTTGATGGAAGAGAACCGTAGGGGCTTGTACGAGACCAAGGCAAAAGGGTTGATCCGGACGTAGCTAGCGTGCCAAGGCGAAATAAAATCCATCCATCCATCCATCCACATCTGCACCGTCAGGAAGCTATCGCCTCTGGGAGAGCCGCGAAGAGCCAGGTAACAGGACATCTATAGTTCTGTTCAGCGTCTCCATCTCGGATTTCTTGGTCAGAAACTCTCCGGCCAGTTTTGGCGGAGGATAGCACCGGCAGGATCCAGGGGAATCGGCCGCAGCAGCGAGGAGGAAACAGGGATTCGTCCGACAGGCACGCCGTAAAAAGGTTCTCACCCGCAAGGCGGCATGTCACAGAACCCTCAATGCCGCGAGCGAAGCCCGTCGACCTGCTAACTTACACGAAGGACGGGACCAACCAGGCAGACATGAATTCCGATCCAATAGACAAAAGGAGGCACACTGGCAGATAGAACGAAGGGATAGACGATGGATCAGAGCGCGGGCGACATTGGCTGGCGGGTTGCGGACGAGGAGGTAATAAAACAAAGGAAGGAGATGAGGAAAGCAGAGAGAAGCGAGGGAGAAGGAGAAAGTCGAGAGTCCAAGAAAAGGATGTTGGAGAGGGTTACCATGTAAACGCAGGCCGAGAGCCACGCCATACTTCATTAGGGAGGATGCTATCGCTAATGCAATTATATCAAAAGCCAACCTTGAGTCGTGTTTTATATCGAACATATTTATAGAAAAGATACATAGATATAACAAACGCAGCGGCCTAGGAAAATCAGCAGTCATCACGTAGCCGAGTCAAAATATCAGGCAGTATCTACAGTATCTACAGTAACAAAACAGCCGTCATATCCAACCTCACATACGGCCTCTCAATATCCAAACTTTGACTCGGTACCAACCTGGCCCCCGGCGTCCGCCGGTTCGCTACATTAACCCACCCCCTGCGGTGCAGCCTCACCCGACCGTCTTCATCCGCACTATCCGACGCCGACGAGTCATCATCCGCACCCACACCCTGTTCACCCGCCAGCCCTGCTCGTGTCGCATCAACCCCAGTAAACTGGGTAAGGGGCAGAGAAGGGGTGCTAAACGGATCGATATCCACCACCTCCGCCGCCGCAGAGCGTTGCACAGACGAGGCGGCAGGGTCCATCGTCTCCGTCTCGATGTCGGGACCGATAGTATTCGTGTCAATGTCACTTTCCGATCGTTCCGCTGCCGCAGCGGGTAGTTCCTCCTCACCCCTCGCCATGCCCTCGTAGACTGCCAGACGGGCAAAGTAATCCGCCAAGCCGTCCACGCTTGGCGTGCCGATGATCATGTCGTAATGCGGTGGGGGGGGTTGGAGGGGTAGGGAG
>Ga0247823_10002065_pt1 | contig 16634 bp, 19 predicted proteins | sample 13C_PalmiticAcid_2_FD_192426 | JGI IMG/M metagenome (GOLD analysis project Ga0247823, IMG submission 192426) | Soil microbial communities from agricultural site in Penn Yan, New York, United States - 13C_PalmiticAcid_Day30 | ecosystem: Environmental > Terrestrial > Soil > Agricultural land...
ACCCCGCCGCTGGCGATTACCGGGATCGAGACCTCGGCGGCGAGCGCCACGGTGGCTTCGACATTGCAGCCCTTGAGCAGGCCGTCGCGGCCGACATCGGTGAAGAGAAGGGCGGCGACGCCCGCGTCCTCGAAGCGGTGGCCCAGTTCGGCCACCGAGACGGTGGAAACGTCTGCCCAGCCCTTGGTTGCGACGAAGCCGTCGCGCGCATCGACGGCAACGACGATTTTGCCGGGGTGCGCGGCGGCCGCCTCGCGGACGAAATCGGGATCCTCAAGCGCCGCGGTGCCGATCACGACGCGGGCAACGCCCATGTCGAGCCAGCGCTCGACCGAGGCGCGGTTGCGGATACCGCCGCCGAGCTGAACCTTGCCCGGAAACCGCGCGAGGATCGCCGCGACCGCGCCGCCATTGATCGATTCGCCCGCGAACGCGCCATCGAGATCGACGACATGCAGATGGCTCGCCCCCGCTTTTGCGAAGGCTTCGGCCTGTGCGGCGGGGTTTTCGCCATAGACGGTGGCGCGGGCCATATCGCCCTCGGCGAGGCGGACGACCTGACCGGCCTTGAGGTCGATGGCGGGGAAGACGATCACGGGTTCCACCTCAGGAAACGTTCGAGGAGCGCCAGCCCGTAGCGCTGGCTTTTTTCGGGGTGGAACTGCACCCCGGCGAAGTTGTCGCGGCCGATCGCCGCGGTGACGGAGCCGCCATGTTCGGTGGTCGCGAGCACTGCTTCGCCATCGTAAGCGAAGCTGTGAAGGAAATAGGCCTCACCCGGCTCGATCAGCGGGTGGGAGGCAACGGGAACGACATCGTTCCAGCCCATATGCGGAATACGCACATTGTTCGCGGGAAGTTCACGAACGGTGCCATCGAGCCAGCCAAGACCCGCATGGCTTCCCAGTTCCTCACCCGTCTTCGCCAGCAGCTGCATGCCGACACAGACCCCCAGGAACGGCGCGGCGTCGCGGATCACGCGCCGATCGAGCGCCTCGACCATGCCGGAAATCGCGCGCAGCCCCGAAGCGCAGGCGCCGAACGCGCCGACGCCGGGCAGGACGATGCGGTCGGCCTTCGCCACCAGATCGGGATCGGCGGTAACGGCGACATTGCTGGCGCCCGCCGCTTTCAGCGCGTTATGGACCGAATGGAGGTTGCCCGCGCCGTAGTCGATCAGCGCGATGGTCATGCGAGCAGCGGCGCGAGCGCGTCGGCGGCGAAGCTGGCGGCGATTTCGGTGACTGCGGCGGTGGCGACGCCCGAACTGACGAACGGATCCGTCGCGGCGAGGGCCTCGACCTCGGCGCGTTGGCCGCGGCACAAGATCACGCCGCCCACGCGCGGCACCTGACGCCCGGCGAGCAGCAGCAGACCCGAGTCGAACCCCGCCTCAAGCCATGCGACATGCGCGGTCATCTGCGCGTCGACGTCCTCGATCGGCGCGACGTAACTGAGCGTAATGACGCAGACCGGCGCGGCGGCGACCCGGGCCATGGTCTAGAGCGTCCCCTTGGTCGACGGAATCGCGTCGGCCTTGCGTGCATCGATCTCGACCGCCTGACGCAGCGCACGGGCAAGACCCTTGAATGCGGCTTCGGCGATGTGGTGGTTGTTCTGGCCGTAAAGCGTCTCGATGTGCAGCGTCACGCCCGCGGTCTGCGCGAAGCTGTGGAACCAGTGCTCGAACATCTCGGTGTCCATCTCGCCGAGGCGCTTCTGGCTGAACTCAGTCTTCCACACGAGGAAGGGACGGCCCGAAATGTCGATCGCGACGCGGGTCAGCGTCTCGTCCATCGGGCTCAATGCGTCGGCGTAGCGGCGAATGCCTCGCTTGTCGCCCAGCGCCCTGGCCACCGCCTCACCAATGGCTAGGCCGGTATCCTCGACCGTGTGGTGCTGATCGATATGCAGATCGCCCACCGTTTTTACATCGAGATCGATCAGCGAATGGCGCGAGAGCTGCTCGAGCATGTGATCGAAAAAGCCGATGCCGGTGGAGATGGCATAGGCGCCGGTGCCGTCGAGGTTGACCGTCACGTCGACCGAGGTCTCGCTGGTCTTGCGGCTGATCGTCGCGGTGCGCATGGCCGCTCCATAGCGCCATGGCGGGGGCATGCAATGATGGCGGAGCTATGCGCGGCCCCAGTTGATCTTGGCCCATGTTGATCTTGGCCCGCTGGCCATCTTGACCGGTGCGGCGAGGCCTGTAGGCAATGGACCCATGACTGGTAGCGTGCCCGATAGCCTGATTCCCTATGACGAGATCGTACAGGAAGCCCTGCGCGCCGTGGTCGGCCGCGTGCTCGATCAGGTCGCGGCCACCGGCGCACTGCCCGGAACGCACCATTTCTACATCACCTTCAAGACCCGCGCGCCGGGCGTGGACATTCCCGACCGGCTGATCGAGCGCTTTCCGGACGAGATGACCATCGTCCTGCAGCACCGTTTCTGGGACCTGAAAGTCGATGAGGAGCGATTCTCGGTTGGCCTCAGCTTCAACCAGATCCCGTCGATGCTGGTGATCCCGTTCGCCGCGATTACCGGATTCCACGATCCCGCGGTCAATTTCGAGCTACGCTTCCAGGCAGCGGAGGATCCGGACGGTCCCGAACCGCATGAGGAGGCCGAGAATGACGGCCCGCCGGTGGCCACCCCGCTGGAAGACGGCTCCAACGTCGTCGCGGTTGACTTCAAGCGCAAAAAATAGGGCTTGCGCTTGACGCTCGCGATCCCAGCTTTGCGGGGATCACAAGGAGCAGCCAGTGACGCAGACTCGCACTGAAACCGACTCGATCGGCGCGATCGAGGTGCCCGCGGACGCCTATTGGGGTGCGCAGACGCAACGCAGCATCGAGAATTTTCCTTTCGGACTGACCGAGCGGATGCCGGTCGGTGTCGTCCGCGCGCAGGCGATCGTGAAGCAGGCCGCGGCACGGGTGAACGCGAAACATGGCCTGGCGCCCGAGATCGTCGCTGGGATCGAGGATGCGGCGCAGGCGATCGTATCGGGCAAGCTGGACGATCAGTTTCCGCTGGTGATCTGGCAGACGGGGTCCGGCACCCAGACCAACATGAACGTCAATGAGGTGATCGCCGGTTTCGCCAACGAGAAGCTGGCGGGCAGGCGGGGCGGCAAGTCGCCGGTGCATCCCAACGATCACGTCAATATGAGCCAGTCGTCGAACGACAGCTTTCCCACCGCGCTGCACGTCGCGACGGTGCTGGCGACGCGCGATGCGCTGCTCCCCGCGCTCGAGACTCTGACCGCCTCGCTCGTCGCCAAGGCGAAGGCGTGGGACCATATCGTCAAGATCGGCCGCACCCATACGCAGGACGCGACGCCGTTGACGCTGGGGCAGGAATTTTCGGGCTATGCCGCGCAGCTGGCGAGTTGCCGGGTGCGGATCGACGAGGCGGTGAACGGCGATATCCGTAAGCTTGCGATCGGCGGCACCGCAGTCGGCACCGGGCTGAACGCGCCGGAGGGTTGGGCCGAGGACATGGTCGCTGCGATCAGCGACATCACAGGCGCCGGGTTCGAGAACGCGCCCAACAAGTTCGAACAGCTCGCGGCGAAGGACGGGCTGGTCTTCTTCTCAGGCGCGCTCAACACGCTGGCGGTGGCGCTCAACAAGATCGCCAACGATATCCGACTGCTTGGCTCCGGGCCGCGATCGGGGCTGGGCGAGCTATCGCTGCCGGCGAACGAACCGGGCAGCTCGATCATGCCGGGCAAGGTCAATCCGACCCAATGCGAATCGCTGACGATGGTCGCGGCGCAGGTAATCGGGAACCATCAGGCGGTCACCGTCGGCGGCATGCAGGGGCATTTCGAGCTCAACGTGTTCATGCCGCTGATCGGCGCCAACGTGCTACGCTCGATCCATCTGCTGAGCGTCGGGATGACCAGCTTCGCCGAGCGCTGCATCGACGGGATCGAGGCGAACGAGCGCCAGATCGCCGATCTGGTCGGACGATCGCTGATGCTCGTCACCGCGCTCGCGCCCGAGATCGGCTACGACAATGCGGCAAAGATCGCCAAGGTCGCGCATGCCGAGGGGCTGACCCTGCGCGAGGCCGGGCTGAAGCTCGGGCTGGTGGACGAGGCGACGTTCGACCGGCTGGTGCGGCCCGAGACGATGGTGGGGCGGTAAGAGTCACAGCGCGTTCAGGGAACCGCAGCGAGAACCCTCCGTTGTCAGAGCGGATAAAGGCAAGAGGAGCCAATATGATCGGACGGGTTATCGGCGCGCTAGTTGGGCGGGAGATCGATCGGCGTGACGGCAGCGGCGGCGCGAAAGGCGCAGCGGTCGGCTTCATTGCTGCGGGCGCGCTTAAGCGGCTGGGGCCGCTGGGTCTTGCGCTGGGCGGTGCCTATGTCGCCAAGAAGGCCTATGACCGGCACAAGGCTTCGCGCCGCGCGTAACGCCGCCGCTTGACGCGTGCGCCATGCCCGCGCCAAAGGCGCACATGGCGCATCGCGATTCCAAATTCGAATTCGACCGCAGGGGCGTGTTGTTCGTGCTCTCCTCGCCCTCCGGCGCAGGCAAGTCGACCATCGCGCGCAAGCTGCTTGAGGCGGAACCCGGCATGGGCGTGTCCGTCTCAGCGACCACGCGTCCGATCCGCGAGGGCGAGCAGGACGGCCGCGAATATCATTTCGTGAGCACCGAGAGCTTCAAGGAAATGGCCGCGCGGCACGAGTTCCTCGAATGGGCGCACGTCTTCAACTATCGCTACGGCACGCCCCGCGCGCCGGTGAAGAAGATGCTGGCCGAAGGGCAGGACGTGCTGTTCGACGTCGACTGGCAGGGCGCGCAGCAGCTGTTCCAACTGGAAGGTGGCGATGTGGTGCGCGTGTTCATCGTGCCGCCCTCGCTTACCGAGCTGGAAAAGCGCCTGCGCGCGCGCAATACCGACAGCGAGGAAGTGATCCAGTATCGTATGAAGCGCGCCGAGCGCGAGCTGAGCCACTGGGACGGCTACGATTATGTGGTGGTCAACGACGATCTGGATGCGTGCTTCGAGAAGGTCCACACCATCCTGCAGGCCGAGCGCGAAAAGCGTTCGCGCAAACCGGGGCTGATCGGTTTCATCCGCGAGCGGCAGGAAGAAGCGATCGCCATGGGGCTTGCGACGCGCTAGCCTCCGCCCCTGACAAGGGGAGACGCAACATGCCGAGAGCTGTACTGGGCGGCCTGCTGGGCGGGGTCGCGATGTGGATCTTGGGCTTCATCTTCTGGGGCACGCCGTTGAGCCGGCTCGCGGTGACCAGCACCGGCGACGCCGCCAGCGCCTCGATCCAGGCGGTGCTGGCGCAGCATCTGGGACCGACGGGAACCGGCGCTTACCCCATTCCGTGGCCGGGCACGCCGTCGGGAACTCAGATGTACGGGCAGGGACCGGTGGCAATGGTGCTGTTCAACGCGCATGGCTTCGCACTGCCCGACACTAGCGCGCTGATCGGCGGACTGGTGCTGTCGGTGGTTTGCGCGCTTGTTCTGGCGTTCGCGCTGGCGCGGGTCACCGTCGGCATGAGCTTTGGCGGACGGCTGACGATCGTCGGATTGTTCGCGCTGGCGATCACCGCCTACAGCCAGCTCGGCCAGCCGATCTTCAATCATGCCCCTTGGGGCTATTTCATCTATCTGTGGATCAGCGAGATCGCCGGATGGCTGGCGGCGGGCGCGGTGATCGCGTGGTTGCTGCCGAAGCCGGTCATCGCCGCGCCGGCGACCTACACCTCAGAGTAGCGACAGGAAGCGCGCGCCCGCGTCGAAATCGGCACGGCGCGCGGCGCGGGCCTTGCGGGCGAGATCGTCCTCGCCCCAATGCTCGGCTTGCCAGTCCTCGTCGAGATTGGCTGCGGACCAGATATCCTCGGACGTCGCGAAGCCTTCCAGCAAGGCGAGCGCGGCGACGAGCGAGCCGGTGACGGTAACCAGCGGCGAGAGAGCGGCGAGCTCGAACGGCGAGCGCGCGGCGACCGCTTTGGCGAGGCGAGCGATCGTTTCAGCGGACTGGGGGCGGTGCATCACGCCGGTGGTCGTGACCGGATCGATGCCGTAGCGGCCACGCGCCCAGTCGAGCAGCGGATCCCACGCCGCCTGCTGACGCAATTGCAGCTCGAGCGGATGATCGGCGCGGTAGCAGAGCAGGTCGCTCTCGCCATATTTAGCGAGACCTGCGGCGAAGGCGGCGGGATCGGGGGCGATCCGGTCGATCGCGGCGTTGGCGAGGCCGGTGAGCGGCATCGCGCGCGGATCGATCGTTTCGCCGACATCACGCCACTCATCCGCGACCGCCTCGGCCAGCGCGAGGCCGGGCAGTGTCAGCGGCACGCGACCCGGCGTGCGGACGGGCTTGCCGTCGAGATGGATGTCATGGCCGCCTGCCGCCGGGGTGGCGGAGACTTGTTCCCAGAAACGCTTCATAACTTACTGATCCGAGGGAGGAGTCCGCCAGCGGCGCGCCAGCGCGCGTGGCACGACGGCGATGCAGTAGAGGCCCGAGAGCAGGATCGCGGCGCCGAGCAGGCGCATCCACATCGTGTCCGCCTTGCCGAGGATGACGAGGCCGAACACCGCACCGGCGACGGCGACCATCTGGACGAACACCATCGTGAAATAGCGATTGCGGGCGGGATCCTCGGTCATTGCGGCAACACCTCCAGCAGCGCCTCCAGCATCGCCGGGAGATCGCGCGCGTCGGTCGAGACGCGGTGCGCGCCGGCTGCCGTCAACTCATGAGGCTCATGATAGCCCCACGCAACCCCCACCGCATGCGTGCCCGCGTTGAGCGCCATTGCGATGTCGAAGCTGGTGTCGCCGATCATCGCGGTGGTGTGCGGCGTGGCGCCGGCTTCGGCGATCGCGGCCTCCAGCATCGAAGGGTGCGGCTTGGAGGGGTGGCGATCGGCAGTCTGCAGCGTAACGAAGCGGCGGGTGAGGCCGTGATGCTCGAGGATCAGGGCAAGCCCGCGGTCCGACTTGCCGGTGGCGACGCCCAGCACCCAGCCCGCCGCGTCGAGCGACTCGATCGCTTCGGCCACGCCGTCGAACAGCGGCTCGGGATCGAGCGCGCGGTCGGTGCGCATCGCGTGGAAGGCGCGCTTGTAATCCTCGGCCATCAATTCGTGCTGGCGCGCCTCGGCATCGGGCAGCAGCGCCGCGATCGCGGGGACGAGGCTGAGGCCGACGATGCGGCGGATCGAATCGCGTCCCGGCGGATCGATCCGGTGCGCGGCGAAGCAAGCCTCCATCGCGCGGCAGATATTGGCCTGCGAATCGACGAGCGTGCCGTCGCAGTCGAACACGGCGAGACGGTTCATTTCTTCTTCGGCTTGCCGGGCTTCACCGGCTTCTCGGCCTTGTCGCCCCGACCGCGCCGTTCGCCGCGGCGTTCCTTGCGATAGGTTTTGGCATGGGCCTTTGCCTTCGCCTTTTCCTGCTCGCGCGTCATCGGCGCCTTCTCGTCGGGCGGCAAATTGTCGCCGCGCTCGATGTCGAAGCCGAGGCTGGCGAGCGTTTCGGCGAAATGCGTGGGCAGATCAGCGGTCACGTCGAGCTTGCCGCCATCGGGATGGTCGATGCGGATGCGGCGGGCGTGCAGGTGCATCTTGCGTGAGATGCTGCCCGACAGGAACGCTTCGGCAAGGCCGTATTTGCCGTCGCCGACGATCGGGTGGCCGATCGCCGCCATGTGCACGCGCAACTGGTGCGTGCGCCCGGTATGCGGCTGAAGCTCGACCCAGGCGGCGCGGTTGCCGGCGCGGTCGATCACGCGGTAACGGGTGCGCGCGGGTTGGCCCTCTTCCTCGTCGACCTGCATCTTCTCGCCGCCGGTGCCCGGCTGCTTGCCGAGGGGGAGGTCGATGAAGCCGTCCTCGATGCTCGGCACGCCCATGATGATCGCCCAATAGGTTTTCCGCGCGGTGCGCCCGGAAAAGCTCTTGGAGAAATAGGCGGCGGCACGGGCGGTGCGGGCGAGGACGAGCGCCCCCGACGTGTCCTTGTCGAGCCTGTGAACCAGCTTGGGCCGGGTATCGAGGTCGAAATAGAGGCCGTCGAGCAGCTGGTCGACATGGTCGTGCGTCTTGGTGCCGCCCTGCGTCGCGAGGCCGGGTGGCTTGTTGAGCACCATCGCCTGCGCATCGCGATGGATGACCATCGATTCCGCGAACTCCATCTGCTCGGGCGTGAGCTGGGGTCGGGCCTTCTTCGGCTTGGCGGCGGTTGCCTGCACGGGTTCGGCCGGGGGGACGCGGATCACCTGACCCGCCTGGATGCGGTCGCCCGGCGTGGCGCGCGCGCCGTCGACGCGGAGCTGGCCGGTACGTGCCCAGCGCGACACGATATTGAAGCTCGCATCGGGGAGGTGCCGCTTGAACCAGCGATCGAGACGGATGCCGTCATCGTCGATGCCGACGGTGAACTGGCGGACATTCTGCGAGGCGTCGCTCATGCCGCCACCCGCGCGATCTGAAGCCCGGCGAAGAGCGCGGCGACCGAGCCGATCACCGAGACGAGAATGTAGAGCAGCGCGATCGCGAATTCGCCGCGCTGGATCATGTTGGCGGTTTCAAGCGAGAAGGCCGAGAAGGTGGTGTAGCCACCGAGCACGCCGACACCCAGCAGATAGCGGAGCGCTTCATCGCCGCTGGCGCGCGCGGCCAGCCAGCCCGCGAGCAGGCCCATGGCGAGGCCGCCGGCAAGGTTCACGATCAGCGTGCCCCAGGGAAAGCCCGGGCCCCATAGCGCGAGCGCCGCACGGCCGGTCAGATGCCGGGCGCCGGCGCCGGCTGCGCCGCCGAGCATGACGAGGAGGAGGTGGTTCATCCCGCGGCACTAGCCGGAAACGGGAGCGGGGACTAGGCCCCGCCCGGTTGGGTGGGGGACGGTGCCGAAGCACCGCCCCCCGGGAGAAACTCAGTTGCCGCCATTGGCGACCAGATCGAGATCCGTGCCGCCGTCGGAGCGGGCGGAGAGCATGACGACATAAGCGGAGCCGTCGCGGCCGCGCGTGCCGCCAAGAACATGTTGCCCGTCCTTCGCCTGATGCTCTGTCGTGAAGCCGCCCTTGACCGCCCGCGTATAATACCAGTCGATCATGGTCTGCAGCGGCTGCGGTGTCGAGAAGCTGACCACCCGAAGTGAGCATTGTGCGTCTTGCGCACCGGCGGCTTCGCTGACGCGGGCTTGCGGATGGAGTGGCATGCCGGCGGGAAGCCGCGCGGCCCAGCCGGCCGAATAGTTGAGCTTCGCCGCGCAGCCCGCGGTGCGCTTGTCCTTTTGCTTCGCGGCGAGGCCGCCCAGCGTGATCGCCGCCTGCTGCGTGTCGCACGCGTCGCACTTGCCGCTGGGGGCCGGCGCCTTGAGCAGTTCGCCGTCCTTGGGCATCGCGGCCTTGCCGGCGGCGACGGTCTCCGAGGGGAGCGGGGCCGAATAGGGCTGGCTGGGCGGGCGGATCGCGTCCTTGTTCGCCTGACCGGCGAGTTGCGGATCGACCATGATCTGGTCCTGCAGCGCGCCCATCAGCGCGGGGTCGGCGGTGTTGCCGGTGATCTCGTTATCGAGCGCGTCGACATTCTGGTTGTCGGCGCCGCCGCCGCACGCGGCAAGCGCGAGCGGCAGGAGGACGATGGCACTGGCCCGGCGGATCATCTTGGAGCTCCCCATTTGGAAGCGTGATGACAGGGCAGGGTTAAGGAAGCGTTGGGGATGCCGGTTTGTCGGCTGCGGTGATGTTCGCCGGCCCGACGGCGCGATAGTCCGTCCGGGAGAGGAGCAGGCGGCATGGCACGGCTTTCGCGCAAGGTGGCGCTGATCACCGGCGGCGGGCAGGGCGTCGGACTGGGGATCGCGAAGGTGTTCGCCCGGGAAGGCGCGGCGGTGGTGATCACCGGACGCGACCCGGCGAAGCTGGCGGCGGCGCGGGACGAGATCGGCGGGCAGGCCGTGGTGTTCGCCGGGGACGCCGGGGTGCGAGACAATGCCGAGGCGGCGGTGCGCCTTGGCGTCGAGCGGTTCGGCGGGATCGACGTGCTGGTAAACGGAGCTCAGGCGCGGCGGTCCGGCGTGCCGGTCGAGGAGATCACCGAGGCGGACATGGAACTGGCCTGTCGCTCGGGGCTGTATGCGACGCTGTTCCATATGCAGGCGGCGTTTCCGCACATGGTGGCACGCGGCGGAGGGGCGGTGATCAATTTCGGATCGAAGATGGGGATTCAGCCGATCGCGGGGATCGGATCCTATGCCGCCGCCAAGGAGGCCATCCGGGCGCTTAGCCGGAGCGCTGCGCGGGAGTGGGGGCGGCACGGAATCCGGGTCAACGTGCTCAACCCCGCCTCTCTCAGCCCCGGAGGTCGGGCCTATTTCGACAGCCGGCCCGATGAGCTGGCGCGCATCCTTGAGGACGTCGCGCTGGGCCGGTTCGGCGATGCGGAGGCGGACATCGGCGCGGTCGCGCTGTTCCTTGCCAGCGACGACGGCCGCTATGTCACGGGGCAGACGATCAACGCCGATGGCGGGCAGTTGATGCTCTAGCCCTTCGCCTTCTCCGCCGCGATCCACGTCTCGATCTGCGCGTCGAGTACATCGAGCGGGACGGCGCCCTGAGCGAGCACGGCGTCGTGGAAGCCCTTGAGGTCGAATTTCGGTCCCAGCGCCTTTTCGGCGCGGGCGCGAAGCTCGCGGATCTTGATCTCGCCGAGCTTGTAGCCGAGAGCCTGGGCGGGCCAGCTGATGTAGCGGTTGACCTCCGCATCGATGTTCGCGGCGGACAGCGCGGTGTTGTCGAGCATGAACTTGACCGCCTGCTCCTTGGTCCAGCCCTTGGAATGGATGCCGGTATCGACGACGAGGCGGCACGCGCGCCACATCTCGTAGGACAGCCGGCCCATCTGCTTCTCGGGCGTGTCGTACAGGCCCATCTCGATGCCGATCCGCTCTGAATAGAGCCCCCAGCCTTCGGTGAAAGCGGTGAAGCTGGCGAGATGGCGGCGGAACTTGCTCGTTTCCATCTCCTGCTGGAGCGCGATCTGGTGGTGATGGCCGGGCACGGCTTCGTGCGCGGTCAGCGCGGGCAGCTCATAGAGCGGACGCTGATCGAGCTTCGAGGTGTTGACGAAATAATTGCCGGCGAGGCCGAGCTGCGGGTTGCCGGAGCCGTAATAGGCGGTGGTGGTGCCCTCCGCGGTCTCGGCCGGGATGCGCTTGAGGCCGTAGGGAAGGCGCGGCATCCGGTAGAAGAAGCCGGGCATCTTGCCGTCGATCAGCTTGGCCTGGAAGGCCGCGGCTTCCATCAGCTCCTCGGGGGTTTTCGCGTAATATTTGGGGTTGGTGCGCAGCTCCTGCACGAAGGCCTCGCGGCTGGCATAGCCGGCCTTGTTCGCGACCTCCGCCATCTCGGCACGGATGCGCGCGACCTCGTCCAGCCCGATCTTGTGGATCTGGTCGGCGCTATAGTCGGTGGTGGTGAGCTGGCGGATGCGGAAGGCATAGTATTTCGCGCCACCGGGCTGGGCCGAGACGCCGACCGCCTTGGCGCATTTCGGTTCGTAGGTCGTGCGGTAGAATTGCGCCGCCTTGGCGTAGGACGGGTTGATCGACCGGGTGACGACCGTTCTGGCGCGGTCCTGAAGCGCCGCCCATTCGGCATTGGTGGCGTCGGCGGGCCTGGGGCGGGTGAAGGGCGCGTAGAAACGCGATTTGGTGGGGTCGGTCTGGATCACGCCGGTGATCGTCTTCTCGAACCCGGCGAGGCTGACGCAGGGCTGGACATAGCCGCCCTTCACCGCCTGCGCCGTGATGTCGATCAGCGTGTCGTTGGTCTTGGGGAATTTTTCCAGCCGCGTCAGGTAATTGGCGTAGTCGGCCTTGCGCCGGAAGGCGAGGCGGTCGGCCTGTCCGGCGGCGCCCTGCCAGGGGTTGGAATAGCTGGTGAACAGCATCGTGCGCTGGCCATGGCCGTTCGATTCGACGCTCTCGGCGAGCAGGCGCTTGAGGATCGCCTTGTCGGTGCGCTCGGCGGCGGAAAGACCCGCATCGGGAATGGCGTCGAGGCGCTTGAGGAACGCGGCCTCGGCCGCGGCGCGGCGATCCTCCGCGGCGAGGCTGACGTCGCCGACTTCGGTTGCGTATTCGGCATTGCCGATCGACAGCGCGAAGCCGGGATTTTCCTTTTCAACCCATGCGAAATGCTCGGCGAGAAGGGCACGCAAGTCGTCCGACGGTTCTGCCATGGCGGGCGTGGCGAAGACCAGCAAAGCAGCGGCGCAAGTTGACAAAGTTGACACTCTCGACCGGTTGTCACGCGCGAGCGTCAAGCGGGTCTGCGGGCGGCGGTGGCTGGGGTTCGTCATGCGGAAAGGCAAGCAGACCAGCTCCTGCATTGCAACCTTTCGGTGCGTGCGCGAACGGGTTACGGAACCGAAACGGGTGCGGCCGGTTGACCCATGGCCGCCGCCCGCGCGTCGCGGGTCGAGGGAGTGTACCCCCGTGTTCGAGCCCCGATGACAGAGGCAGCCGCTCCACGCCGCACGATCGGCGATCTGGACGTGTTTGCCCTGACCGTGGGGATCGTCGTGGGCGCGGGAATCTTCCGTACTCCGGCACTGGTCGCGGGGTTCGCTCCGGATGCCACGACGATGATCGCGGCGTGGGTCGCGGGCGGGCTGCTCTCGATCGCCGGGGCGCTCTGCTACGCCGAGATGGCGGCGGCATGGCCGCATATGGGTGGCGACTACCATTTCCTTGGCCGGGCTTACGGCGAGCGGCTGGCATTCCTGTACGCCTGGGCCCGGCTGGCGGTGATCCAGACCGGATCGCTGGCGCTGCTGGCGTTCATCGTCGGGGACTATTTGCAGGTCATCGCGCCGCTGGGACCGGCGGGACCCGCGATCTGGGCGGGACTGGCGGTGATCGGTGTGAGCGCGGTCAACTGGCTGGGCATCCGCTGGGGCACGGCGGCGCAGCGCTGGCTGACGCTGGTCGAGGTGGCGGGGTTGGTCGCGATCATCGTGGCCGGCTTTATGGTGGCGCCTGCAGGTGCCGTCCCTGCGCCGGTGACGCAGGGCGGCTCGATCGGGCTGATGATGGTGTTCGTGCTGCTCGCCTATGGCGGGTGGAGCGAGGCGGTATATGTCTCGGCGGAGATGAAGGCCCCGCCGCGCCGGATCGCGCCGATCATGGCGGGGGCGTTGGCGCTGGTGACTTTTCTCTATGTGTTGATGAACCTCTCCGCGCTGCATTCGCTGGGGTTCTCCGGACTCGCCGCGTCGGACGCGGTGGCGGCGGAGGTGATGCGGCGCGCGTTGGGTGACGGCGGGGCGGCGGCGATCAGCGCGGCGGTGGCGGTCGCGGCGCTGACCAGCGCCAACGCCACGGCGATCACCGGCGGACGCACGGCGGCCGCGCTGGGCCGGCGATTCGGCGCGCTACGCTGGCTGGGCCGTTGGGACGTGGCGCGCGACACACCGGGCAACGCGCTGGTGGCGCAGGGCGCGGTGGCGCTGGCGCTGGTGGTGGCGGGCGGGTTCGCGCGCGACGGATTCCAGCTCGCGGTCGAATATACCGCGCCGGTGTTCTGGTTCTTCCTGCTGCTGGTGGGGGCGGCGCTGTTCGTGCTGCGGCGGCGCTTCCCTGACACGGAGCGGCCCTTCCGCGTGCCGTTCTATCCCATTCTGCCCGCCGTCTTCTGCGCGACGACGGCGTATCTGCTATGGTCCAGCCTCGCCTATACCGGCTGGGGAGCGCTTGCCGGGGTTGCCGTACTGGGAGCAGGCGCCGTCCTGCTCCTGTTCCTGAAGCCCGAGGAGGAGAGAAGCCCATGAAGCTGATCATCATCACCGCCGCGATGCTGATGGCGGGCAGCGCGATTGAGCCGCCCGGCCCCGTCGCCGTGCAGGAGAGCCGCACCCCCGACGTGATCTATGTGCCCACTCCGCCCGAGGTGGTCGAGGCGATGCTCGACATGGCGCAAGTGAAGGACGGTGACGTGCTCTATGATCTGGGATCGGGCGACGGGCGCATCCCGATCGCCGCGGTCAAGCGGGCGAAGGTCAGGGCGACCGGCATCGACATCGATCCGCAGCGCATCGCCGAGGCCAATGCCAACGCCAAGGCGCAGGGGGTCGAGGGAAGGGTCACCTTCAAACAGGCCGATCTGTTCGCGAGCGACTTCAGCGATGCGAGCGTTATCACGCTCTATCTGCTCGATACGCTGAACGAGAAATTGCGGCCGAAATTGCTAGCGGAACTGAAGCCGGGGACGCGGATCGTGAGCCATGCGTTCCGGATGGGCGAATGGGAGCCGGAGGCGGAACGCGATGTGAACGGGCGGATGGTCTATTTCTGGACCGTGCCGAAGAAGGGCGAGAAGCCCAAGGGCCTCTAGGGGAAGCGGACCACCACGTTCGGCGCGGGCATCGCGGCGGTGAAACGGCGGGGCGGGGCCGGCTGCCAGCGCTCGCCTGAAAAGGCCTGATCGATCGTCTTCCAGCTGCCGGTCTGCTCGAACCGGTCGAACGCGAAGGGCAGGCCCTCGGCACCGAGCGGGGAGTTGGTGTCGGCGACGTGGAAATGCAGGTGAGTGCCGCCGACCTGTCCGGTGGCGCCGACGCGGCCGAGCAACTGGCCGCGGCGCACGCGGTCGCCGCGCTTGACCGCGAGGCCCTGTTTCAAATGCTCGTAGAAGACGATGCGGCCGTCTCCGATATCAACCGCGACATAGTTGCCGGTGGCATTTTCCGGATTCACCGGGTTGGGATCGCGGCGTTCGGGATCGGCGAAGTCGTCGCGCGCCGCGATCACGCGGCCGTCTGCGACCGCGATCACCTCCGCGCCATAGCCGGGATCGGCGGCGTAGCGCGGTTCCTTGGGATTGCGCTCGGCGTGGAAGAAGTCGACCGCGAAGCGGCCGGGGACGCGCGGGGTGCCGCCCACCGCATAGACATAGCGGCGGTGGCCGAACTCCATCGCCGGCTGGTAGATTGCCGACCATGTGCCGCCGCGGATCGGCGGGCCGAAAGGGCGTGGAGCGGCACTGACGGCGCGTGGAGCGGTCTCGACCGTGACCGGCTGGCGATCGCCGACATTGTAGGTGAGGCGGTGGCGGACGGCGGCAACGGGACGATCGACGGGCAGGTTGACGAAGATCAGCGCGTGCGCGGCCGGTGCCACCAGCATGCGATCGGCATCCTCGGCCACCCATTGACCGCCGATCAACGCCGCGAGCTTGTCGCCTGCGTAGCGACCGAGGGGGCGGCTTTCGCCATCGAGGATTTCGAGAGCGTGCAGGCGCATCGGCGAGCGGTGGAAGCTCGAAACACGGATCTCATAGGCGATCTGCGTGCCGTCGGCCCGGACCCAAATGGCGGGCGCGGCGGGGAGGGTGAGTTCGGCCGAGATCGGTACCTGCGCGCTTGCCGGAGTGGTGATCGCCAGTGCGGCGAGGGCAGGCAGCGTACGGATCATGCGGTCTCCAGCAGACGATCGGCCTGAGCGCGGGCCTCGTCGGTGATCTGGGCGCCGGAGAGCATGCGGGCAATTTCTTCTCGACGAGCGGCGTCATCCAGCGCACGAACGCCGGTGCGGGTGACGAGGCCGTCATGGCTCTTGGCGATCAGCAGATGCTGCCCGCCGCGTGCCGCGACCTGCGGGCTGTGGGTGACGACGAGCAATTGCGCGTCACCGGCAAGACGCGCGAGGCGTTCGCCGATCGCGCTCGCCACCGCGCCGCCGACACCGCGATCGATCTCGTCGAAAATGAGGGTCCGGGCGCCGCCCTCTTCGGCGAGCGCGACCTTCAAGGCGAGGATGAAGCGCGACAGCTCGCCGCCCGAGGCGATCTTGATCAGCGGGGCGAACGGCGCGCCGGGATTGGTCGAAACCTCGAACTCCACGCGATCGCGGCCCGAGGCGGACCATTGATCGCGCGGCAGCGGATCGACCACGGTGCGGAAGCGGGCGGCGTCGAGCTTGAGCGGGGCCAGCTCGGTCGCGACCGCGCCGTCGAGACGCGCGGCGGCGGCGGTGCGCGCGGCCGAGAGGGTCTCGGAGGCAGCGGTGTAGGCGGTTTCGGCCTGTGCGAGCGCGGCTTCGAGGCGGTGGATCGTATCCTCGCCCCCCTCGATCCTTGCGAGGCGCGCGGCGAGGGTTCCGGTCAGTTCGGCGAGGTCGTCGGGCTGGACGCGATGCTTGCGCGCGATGCCGCGCAGCTCGAACAGACGCGCTTCGTCGGCCTCGAGTGCGCGCGGGTCGAAGGCGAGCGCCTCGGCCGCCTCGTCGACCTTTTCCTGAGCGGTGCCGCCTTCGATCAGCGCGCGATCGAGCGCGGCGAGCGATTCGGTGAGGGCGGGGTGGTCGTCGGCGATCCGCTCGAGAATGCGGGCGGCCTGACGCAGCCGGGTGAGCGCGCCGTCGCTGCCGTCGAGCAAGTCGGCGATCGCCTGAAGCTCGCCGGCGATCTTCTCGCCACGCTGCATGGCGGTGCGGCGTTCGGCGAGCTGATCCTCCTCGCCCGGTTCGGGGGCGAGCGCGGTGAGCTCGGCGACGGCATGTTCGAGCCATTCGCGGTCGCGGGCCGCGGTCTCCTGCTCGGCGCGGGCGGCGGCGAGTTCGTCGTCGGCGGCG
>Ga0247823_10002066_pt1 | contig 16632 bp, 8 predicted proteins | sample 13C_PalmiticAcid_2_FD_192426 | JGI IMG/M metagenome (GOLD analysis project Ga0247823, IMG submission 192426) | Soil microbial communities from agricultural site in Penn Yan, New York, United States - 13C_PalmiticAcid_Day30 | ecosystem: Environmental > Terrestrial > Soil > Agricultural land...
GCTTGGAGAGAGCGTTGGGAGCTTGGGGCAGGCAGGGGGCAGGCAGGAGCAAGCCGGGGCCAGGAAGGTGTGGGGAAGCTTCGCAACACACTAAAGACATGTGTGACGTCAGGATGTTTGTCACAAGCTTTTGTTCTGCACAGTAATGGCAAGTGCGGCGAGCTCTAACCAGAGAACCTTGATGGCTCCCGTGCTTCTTGGCCCTTAGTGGCCCCATTTTGGTGTTTACGTGCCATCAGAATGGGCCCTTCCAAGTCTGGTCTCTTGCCTGCTGCCTTGCATCCTGCAAGCGCCCTCACGGACCCTTCCAAGCGCTGGCAGAGAGCCCTGCACCTGTCATCTCCTCTCCATCCGCAAAAGCGCGATGTTTGCGACCCCAATCCAAGCCGCCTCATCGAATGACGTTCCAAAGAGGGTCTCAAAACGGCAACCAACCGGGGAAAAATGTCCGGGGTGCCCAGACGGTGACGCAATGTGGGTCCGCATTCTCCCTTTCAAGAGCCGCCATTGGCTGTTTGAGCTATGACCCATGCTAAGTGACGCCATTGCTGCTTGTCATTCAAACCCTCCTGCCTGCATGAACCGCTCGTGTCAATAACACTTACCAGGTAGGGACTCTCGGCCAACTGACCTGGGGGAATGCCGATGTTAGCCCAAAGTTCGGCCCACTGAGATCATCATGTCCCCGTTAGCGAACGACCGCAAGACAGCTGCCATATCACTAACACCGTTGAGTGAGGGTGGGTGCTCATGCCGTTGGTCGCCCGACCATCCACGGATAACATCCACTATGATGCAACATGTCTGTGGCGTCCCCTCGCGGGCCGCGCCGGGATGTCCTTTCGAGTGTCCCGTCACGTAACCCCGGCAACCGAGGTAGGCACGCAGGCAGCTCTGTGTCGCAATACACGTGTAGTGTAGATTGCAACCGCTTTTCGGCTGTTTCCGACGATGACCACCAAGTTTCGGCACCTTGGTAATCGCGGGTGCCACCATTTACCCCTACCGCGGCTCGAAACAACCGGCTCTAGCAACAGGTTCTCGGGAACTGCTTCCCTCCCTCCACCGAGATTTTGATTCCAGGGGTGTCGATGCGGGCCTTGTGACCGTCGGTACCAACACGTATGTGGACACTGTGCTCGTCCTTCGGGGCTCTTCCATTGCACAAGCTATTGCGTAAGCTGTCTCCGGCCCGTTTGGTCACTGCGCGAAACTCGCCTCGGAGCTCGCCATGATCCGATGGGCTGAGTCCTCGGTATGACGAGCAGGCTTGTATGTACACAGACCTGCGGTGCACGTGGATCTGTCAAGCACCGTGCTCAGATCATCTCTCATCAACAGACGCGGCTATCTGGGAGCAAGGAGAATAGCGCCAACGTGTCCTTGTGTACATTGGCCTCGCCGCGTGTCTCTCTGTGTGCTTGAGCCCCGGGCCGGTCCAACTATCCATGATTCGTAGTCTTCATGTGGCGAGGCCGAAGATGAAACATCCAGTTCTACACAAGCCGCTATTCATTCGTTGAAACACAGTTCGTCAGCACATTGACCACTGCTGCTGGAAGTTTTGGGAGAACCCGAGGGCGTGCCACAAAGGGACATTAAGAGGAGGACAAGGGCGCGTGGCCTTTCTGCGACGGTTTGACTTGCCACGATGATGACCCAAGAATTCGAAAACGGCCGGAAAGCTGACCATCGAGGCGAAATTTCCATGGCTTGTTTCAGTGTCGTGGTCGGGTGAGACTTGTGAAGCCGAACAAGTGGATCATGGAGATTGAATGTTCTGACCACGTGTCGAGGTGTGCAAGGAGCTGAGGTGCTGCTGCCCTTTCCCCGCCCGCAACAAGACTGAATTCGACGATACGGCTGGCCATTCGTTATGGCAGAGGACTTCGCTATTCAGCGAGATGGTTCGATGCTGGGGAATTCGAAGAAGAGAGTGTCTAATGGAAACGGTCATTCGGAGCCAAGTGATATGACATGATGACCAGCTCTGTAAGTCCAACCACAACCGAGTGTATATGGGCGAACTGCAGAGATACCTGGTAGGTAGTTTTCTGCTTACCTTTCCAAGCCCGAGATCCTCATATTTCAATGCCGAGTCAGGTTCTCGCTGGAGGCGGAGGTCTCATCAGGCTAGCCTCGAGTTCTGTGAAGAGCGGCTTACCTAGTGTTCATGTTCACTCGGTCCTTTCAATTGGAGGTTAAACTTTGAATTTTCCTGACTCCGGTTTCGAATTCAACTGAAGTTGAATTGCCCAAAATCCCCAATAAACACTCCATCAGTTCATACGCATGCAAACAACACTTTGAACAATTCATTGGTCTCCTGATGCTCACGTGGAATTGGATTCTCTTTCTGTCTTTCTCAATGTCACATTTTTATGAAACCAATTGCGTTTCGTTGACCGAAAGAACTTTTAATCACCACACGCTCGAAAATGGATCGTGACTAGTCCACTACACCCGACACAAGTCCCGACAAAGAAGCAGTGCCAAGCTCAAGGGCTATGTGCTGGACATCTCGCTCCGGCGTGTAGGGTCGTAGACTTGCGTCAACTTGCCTCAATTGCCAAGCCTGAAACCCCATCTTGTCTCCACAAATTTGGCCTCACACCACCAGCTTAGGCTCAACCTAAAATCCACCACCCACTCACAAAGCGATTGTCTCTCAGACTCTCTCACCACCAAAGGCATTGGTCAACGGGTCCACAACAACCCTTCTTGCACTCAAACCGCTACAACATGGATACTGTCGCTTCACTCGCCCATCGCATACGCGAAGCATTGCCAAGTGTGCCTGCCGCTTCGGAGCAGTGGGTGCTCGGGAAGTCGAGCAAGATGGCGAACGCATCCGCCTTGCTGGCTCTGCTCTCCTCAATGGCGCCAGCGATGCCCGCCGTGAACATGACGGTCAGCCAGCCGGGGGTCCCGATTGCCCCATTTCCCCTTCCTCCACCCGGCTCCTCCTCGCAGGGTGAGGAGATCATTCGCCAGTTTGTCCACCTCGACCGGTCAACCGAATGGAGCTTGGTGGAAAAAATCCTTTTCAAGGGAGACACTTTTGAGCCGGAAGGAATAGTCCGTCTTGGCGACGACCGATACGTTGTCTCAGCTGGCGAGTGGACAGCCCCCAGGACGACATTGACGGCCGGTTCCGACGGCAGGCAGACAGTATCCGGCGAGGGCTTTGCGCACATGATTGTCTTTGATGGAAAAGGCACTCAGCTCGTCGATGCCACAATTACTGCGGCTGGGGAGCCCGAGTACCACGGCGGCGGCATCGACTACGACGGGACCTACATCTGGGCGACACTTGCCCAGTATCGCCCGGATTCTACCGCAACACTTGTCCGGATGAGGCCCGACACCTTGCAGCCAGAGCCTATCCTGCGCATTGCAGACCACATGGGGGCGGTTGTGCACGACGTGTTGACGGGTAACCTTCTGACGCTGAACTGGGGCGCCCGCAGTGCGTCCCTCTGGAACTTGGGCCACAAACCCAATCCCCTTCCCGCCTTCACCGCTCCCCGAGCCGTGCTGAAGAACCCAAGCCATTACACTGATTACCAGGACTGTAAGTTTCTGGGCCGCTCGCAACGCTATGGCTTTCGCCCAGTTATGCTGTGCTCGGGCATCACGAACCTCTATGGCACCACTATCGGCGGCGTCGCCCTGGTCGACATGGAGTCCATGGTGCCCCTGTACGAAGTGCCCCTGACTCTGGTGTCCGACCGCGGCACTCTGGTGACGAAAAACCCAATGGATGTTGCCTTGATCGACGGCAAACTACGGCTGTTTTTTCTGCCTGACGAAAGGAACTCGACGCTCTACGTTTACGAGCCCGTTCTTGCTGCAACTGGATGAGAGAACGAAGAGTGGGACCGCTGAAACATTTCCTCGGGGGCACGAGTTTATTTTCTTTCAGGGGGCGAGGCAATTTGCGCCATGCCCGGCTGAGGCCACCTCCCAACACGTTTGTGGCAGGACGCCTCATCGGAGATATCGAATCTCAGCCCCTGTCAGCGACCCGAGCGCAGGCCAGTTGACAGCTGTGTTCCTGCGCCTCTTGCGCAGGAACAAATGCAAACACAAGGGATAGCCCGTCTTGGCGATTCTTTTTTGAGTCTAGATCTCGGATTTTGGCTCAGTCCAACGCGGCGTAACCCCGGGACCGGAACCTGGCTACCGACCCGGAGCCGCTTCTCGACCTCGCGTGGATGCCACGCCAAGAGTGGGCGCTAATATATCAAGCTGCTCAACGATAGTCAAGTGCAGTCAGCCTCATCCTCCGCACTAGACTCTTTTCTCACTTTATCAGCAGAATTCCAGCGACGTTGCAGAAGCAGGCAATGAATGTGCAGGCCATGGGCAAGCGATGGGCCGGATCTACGCACAATGGTTTCCAACTTTGCTTGGTGCCGTTGATGATGGGGCGCCATGGCATGCCGAGCTGGGACACGCCGCGGTACAGATCAAGAGCTGAGAGAAGAAATTCCTGCAAATATTCAAGGGCCTCTCAGGATGTGGCGCCAGGGACGTGTCGAGATGGGCCAGAACACCGTCGAGGCCAAGCGTTGAGAAGGGCCAAGGGCGTCAAGTGTGTATATGAGGAACCTTCCTCGCCGGGACAGCTCCAAGTCCTCTGAGAAGTCTCGCATGTTATCGGTCTCTTGACTCGGCCAGGTAATAGGTGACCTTGTTTGTCGCCGTCCCTTCATTTACCCCCACAGTCGTTACATTTTTTCTTGTTCGGACAATGTGGCAGCCGTCCCGGCTCTCGGGGCCCAAGGCTGCCTTCCTCCTCTCCTTGGTTTCGGCCTCGGCTGTCTTTGCCGTTCCCCTGGATTGCACCAACGGCAAGAGCAACAACGCCGTCCATAATACAACCGTGGGCTCTTACGACATCCTCTGCGGTGTCGACTATGCCGGTGGTGATGTTGCGGCCCAGAGTGGTCTCGCCAGCTTCGAAGCTTGCATCGAGTTGTGTGATGCCACGCCCAAGTGCATTGATGTCTCCTACGCCGGCGGCACTTGCTGGATGAAGAGTAGCCTCGGAACGCCCGTCACCAACGGAGGCATTTGGACAGCCCGAAGCCGGCTTACCCGCACCGACACCGAGGTCACTTGCGTTGGCAACAAGTCTAACGGTACCATTTACGACGCCGAAAATGGCGGTTCTTTCCAGGTCCTCTGCGGTATCGACTATGCCGGAGGCGACCTGTCTGCTACCTCGGAATCGAGCTTCTCTGCCTGCGTAAGCCATACTGCTTCAATGCTCTCACGATATCGACTGACCGATCTGTGTAGTTGGACAGATGCGGTGCTACCGAGGGTTGCGTGGATGTCTCTTACGTTGCCCCCTCTTGCTACATGAAGAGCACCGTCACCACGGCAGTCAGGCGCACGTTTGTCTGGACCGGCCTGAAGGTGCCCAAGCCTGTCTCTTCTTCGGTTGTCCCGAGCTCCACCGCTAGCGCCGAAGAGACAGCTCGGCAGACTTCTGTTTCCGCTTCGGCGACTGACGCCGAAGCCGACACTACATCTGCCACTGGCACGGGTTCGTCGACCGGAACCGGGGCAGCCACCGGGGCAGCCACCGGGTCAGCCACCGAGTCGGCAACTGATTCTGCTTCCATCACGGGTAGCTCGACGTCTGGCTCACAGACCGCTACCAGCACGTCCTCGTCTGCTGTTGCGACCTCGACTGCGCCTTCGTGCATCAACAGCCAAAGCCACAACACCAACTTCACGACTTCGGCAGGCACAGTTTACGAGATCATTTGCAACCAAGAGTACTACGGTGGGGATCTGTCCCTCGCCGGAGCGCCCACATTCGAGGACTGCATCGAGACCTGCGACATCACGGCTGGTTGCATCGACGTGTCGTGGGTGAATGGCATGTGCTACATGAAGAACCAGCTCAATACTCTCGGCGTGGCCGATGGTATCTCGACGGCAAAGAAGGTTGCCGACCCCAGCTGGGACGCCAGGCCGCCGCTCACTTGTGAAGGAGGCGCTTCCAATGGCACCGTCTTCAAGACCGACCAGGGCAAGTTTTACGAGATCTTCTGCGGCTACGACTTCCCCGGCGGTGACATTCAGGGCCTCTGGGCCGAGTCGTTCGAGAAGTGCCTGGATGCCTGCGACAAGAATCTCGAATGCCATGATGTTGCCTTTGTCGCCCCGGCCTGCTACCTAAAGAGCGCCCCAAATCCCTTGAGCCCGGCCTCGCCTGCAGTTTGGGCCGCCAGGTCAACCGCTGACCCTGGCTGCGAAGCACTGGGTTCGACCATGTACCCCGTGCCCAACACTGCCATTGATAAGTCATCCCTGGACAACCTCGTTCCTTCGCTCCAGACGACGCTCAATTACGCCGAGAAGCAGCCGGGCACCAAGGCTGTTTCACTCGTTGTCAGCATGTTGTACCCGCAGATCACGCTCGAGAACAGCGACCTTGTGTCGGTGACCTGCTCGGAGGGCAGTGTGGTGGTCGACACGCGCAGCACCCAGGTTCAGCAGCACATCATGAGCAAATGGCCCTCGTCGGGCCTCGTGCTGTTTACCAACTCGGCGGGTTGCAACAATGCGACATCTCGTGGCATATACCGCACAACGGGCGCGTTTGCGACGATGGGCAGCTCGGCGATCACCTTCAGCGTCACAGTTGAGAACTTTGCCACCGTGGCTGGCGAGGTGGCCATCAAGTACGGACAGGTCAAGTATCCCGGTCCGGAAGACGCCATGCCTTCCACCACTCGGTACTTCTCGACCTGCTCCCAGACCGGGAGTGCCACCGCGACGGTGCCGGCAACAGGAACCGCGAGCGCGACTGGTGGGCCGCAATCTTCGCTGAGCCCCGGAGCGCTGGCGCTGGTCAACGCCCTCAAGGCCGCTGCTCAGTACGACGAGGACGGCAACCTCATCCTGCACCCCAAGAATCTCAAGAACGTCGAGCTGACCCCCAAGCCGTACGACCCTGACAACAGTGCCGAGCAGGAGGCTCTCGAGGACAAGTTCAGGGAATGGGGCGTGGAGGCTCCCGCCGCGTTGGCTGCCCAGGGTGCCAGCGGCGCCAAGGGGGTGTGCTCTGCGCCGACGAAGACTACCACTGCGCCGGTGAGACGCTCAGTTACCAGGACCCGTCGCAGTAGCTCTTTCTTGGGCAACGCGGTCTCGGCGGTCCGCAGCAGGCTCGGCAAGCGTTTTGGCTGGGACGACATCAAGGAAATTGGCTGCAGTGACCTTGTTGGTGACCTCGTTGGCGCGGCCAGCGAGGGTGCCGGCGCCGGCCTCGGGCTGGCATGTGCGGCCAATGACCTGTATGAGAACCGCGAGGGTCTCAAATGCTTCTTCACCGGTTGTTACACGACGACAACCATCATCACCTACTACACCCCCCCGCCGGCCACCAAGTACAACTTTGACTACTCGTGGAGGCTCACGTACCCGGCGCTCAAGCAGACTGTCAGGTCGATGGGTCCCGGCAAGGTCCTCTCTTGCGACAACTGCGGATTCTCCATCTCCAACATCCAGTTCTCGGGCCAGATTGTCATCAACATGACGGCCGGCGTCATCAAGGAGGCGACCATGACGGCGGGCATCAGCGGCGATGCCAGCATGGTCGCGGGCCTCAAGTCGGATGGCCCTTGGAGCGGCATGTGGAATTACACGTACTCGAACAGCGAGCTCGGTGCCATCACTCTCGACAACGCCTTCAACATTGTGTAAGTGTTTCCCGTCTGTGCTTCAGATCGCAGCAACAAGAGCTAACTGTGCGTGTTCCTGCAGGCCCACGGTGCTCTACGGCATTGGCATCAACTACGAGACCGACGCGGCCGTGTCGACGTCTGGAGGTGCCCAATTCAACCTCAAGAACGCGGCCGTCACCATGGACCTCCTCTCCGGCAACATCTTGTCACAGCAGAACTGGGCGCCGCAGATCACCTTCACGAACCCGACGTTCAACACAGGCACCAACATCCAGATGACACCGTTCATGCGGTGGGCTGTCAATCTCGCGGTCAACATCTACGGGCAGGTTGCGCTGTCGCCGACTGTCACGTCAGAAACGGTGGTCGGTCTGGGCTCAACCTACTCCTTCTCTGCCCAGGGCAGCTGCCCGGCGAACAATCTGCTTGTGACATCCTACGTCAGCACCAAGAACAAGGTGACCAACGGCCGGGGATTGACCAAGGTCTTGCACTCAGACCAGCAATACAACTCGCCCAAGTGCTACAACGTGCCCAGCAACCAGCCGTCGCCCGACGACATGAATGCGTTGTCGGTGTCGGCCCAGGAATACTGCACGTCCTACATCAACTACCGGGCGCCGACCGTCTACTCGTGGTCGACGGCGTCGCTGACGGTGCCGTCCAGCTCGACAGTCTTCACAACGACCACTGTCACCAACACGCCCACTATCACGGTTTACCCGACGACGACGACGACTCGGTACTTCACCTTCACCAGCACCGTGAGCACGGTGTACGCGACTGCCACCAACACAGCCGGGTGGCTGGCCAAGAACGTGAAGCGCAACGCGGAGGATGAGCTGATCACGCTGCCGCCAGTCTCGGAGACGATGACGGGCGCAGTCCCCACGCCACCCAGCGAGACCTCCAGCCCTGCGCTCAGGGTCGACCGTCGCGCTGTGGCGCCGGCGGTGGTGGCGGGATGGCCGGCGTCCAAGATCTCGTACGCGTGCTCGCAGATCGCCACGGGCAAGCTGACGGTGACATCGACTGTGACATCGACGACGACGTCTGGGTCCGCGGTGGTCACGCAGACCAGGACGGCCAACGCGCAGGGCCCGCTGCAGACCATCACCAGCATGCGCACCGTCTCGGTCTACGGCGGCTGGACGACGGTGACGGCGCCCGGCCCGACGACGGTCACCGACTGGAGCTGCCCCCTGCAGACGCAGCTCTCATCCACGTCGTGCATGAAGGTCAAGGTGCACGGCCCGGCGCACATCGACGGCATGTATCTGGGCTACACGCCCGGGTTCGGCAACCCCAACTTCGGGCCGAACAACAAGTACAACACGTGGTACCTCAGCTGCAACGGCACGCTCGAGGCCTTCACGAGGCCCGAGATCTGGCCGATGGGTGGGATGCCCGGGCAGCGGTACTTCTTCACGATCGGCGGCGTGGGCCGGACGTCGGCGGTGTGCGTCAAGAACACGGCGAACAAGGCGCTGGAGTGCACGCTGCCGGGCGACAGCTCGCCCATGATGATCCTGCCGGCGGACTACGCGCTGGGCTCGTCGAGCCTGGACACGCGCGTCTACTCGCCTCTGTGGGGCACCAACCATCCGGGATCGCAGCCCATTTCCTTGACGTACGAGGAGACCGAGTGTCTGTGTGTGTGGGGTTGATGGGGTGGTTCAGGTAGCGTACGTGGTCGACATAGGTAGCTGCTATAGGTACATATACATGTCGTTCGTTGCAATGTTTTTTGCGGTCCTTGTTCTGCTTGAAGGTTGTGGTGATGATTGGAGGTGGTGAGCTCGAATGAGACGGAAGAGAGACGGTCTTGTTTGATGGAGACTCCCTGCACTGAATCCTTGGCACCGGACGCAGGTGACAACGCACGCCGCCAGGTGGCACGTGTGAGCCGCCAGTCCCACCCCCACTTCAGCACTTCCGTGACCCCACTCATCGCCGGCTTGGTCTCTCGTCATCTGCTCGACTCCCGTCAGCCGTCACCGCCTTTCGTGGGGCGTTGCCGCGCGGGGCAAAAGCCTTGAACAGCCGAGCAACGATGACCGCTCTTGGGCGAAAACGTTGTTTAACAGAGACACACAAACTACCTAGGAGTAGTGTAGAGATCAAAAGTTGTGGTCGCAATTCACGCAAGCTTGACTTCTTAAGACTTAGGTTCCGTAATAATCAAGGGACAGTTCCCGGTGTGGGCCGTGTAACTCGTAGTCCAGCAAGTCCCAGACTCAGTCCCTTACGCACCGGCTGCGTCACTGTCGCCTGATCCCTGGAATCCCATAGGCTCGCCGTCGAAGCTTCTACAAGCGCCCGCCAGGGCACACGACCTGCCAAGGCATCTCGAGAGCCTCGCCGCTCGCCTTCAACTCGGCCCGCGATAGCCTCATTCAACAAACTGCTTGTCTCTCTCGACTTCTACCGTCGTAGACATTACAAATCCTGTGACCCGGCAACCCCCACGAAGCGGCCAGAGCTTGCTGGAGCTTTCACGACACTACCACGGAAGCGATACCGGCCATTCGCCCGCTTCATTGGTCTTCTAAACTGCAACGAGCGACCTGCAGCTGCTAGACCACCTCTCCACACGCTGCCCCTTCCAATTCGACGTCGATTAACCCGCCTGCATCTCCTGCAACCCGATCCCGTCAGGAGAGCCGAGACGCAGGACAGCTCACTCCGCACACACACACGACCTCGTCTCGTACCCATCCGCAACAGCAACACCACCACCGCCACCAGCAACAACCCATCGCTTCCATCGGCGACAGCCTCGCCGTCAATCCCGGCAACCACCCACCATGGTCAAGGAGACAAAGCTCTACGACCAGCTGAGCGTCAGCCCAACTGCCAACCAGGACGAGATCAAGAAGGCATATCGGTACGTTCACCGCCCGCGCCATCCCCGCTCTTCCTCTGCTTGTCTCGGTAGCTGTCTGAGCGCCGCCGGGCATGTCTGAACTTGCATGGTCCTCACAGCATCGCTTCTTTGGACATTCCCTACCGCGGCCTTGACCAGCCATCGCCCCGACATCACCCATTGCTCTGACCCCAATACTAACTTCCCTTGTAGCAAAGCCGCCCTAAAATGGCACCCCGACAAGAACAAGGACAACCCGGACGCCGCCGAGAAGTTCAAAGAGTGCTCGCAAGCATACGAGATCCTGTCCGATCCGGAAAAGCGCAAGACGTATGACCAGTACGGCCTCGAGTTCATCCTGCGCGGCGGCGTCCCACCACCAGAAGGCGCCGCCGGCGGCAACCCCTTCGCGAGCACAGCCGGTGGCATGCCTGAGGGTTTCGCACAGTTCTTCACCAACGCCGGCGCCGCCGGAGGACCCGGTGTCGGCGGCCAGCGCTACTCTCACCACTTCAGTTTCAGCGACCCTGACGACCTCTTCCGCAGCACCTTCCGCGATAGCGGTGGCATGGGCGGCGTCGGCGCCGACTTCTTGGAGGAAATGCTCGGCGGCGGCCGATCCTCGACGTCATCGGCTTCGGGCGCCGGCCGCCGCATGAGGGGGTCCTTTGGCGAGAGCATGCGCAGCGCGCGGGCCCCGACTCCCGAGGTGACAACGGTCGAGCGGGCGCTACCGCTGTCGCTCGAGGACCTGTTCACGGGCGTCACCAAGAAGATGAAGATCAAGCGCAAGATGTTTGACGATACGGGCAAGCGGACCACGACCGACACCGTGCTCGAGGTGCCCATCAAGCCCGGCCTCAAGAAGGGCAGCAAAATCCGCTTCAAGGGCGTCGGTGACCAGGAGGAAGGCGGCCAGCAGGATCTGGTGTTTATCGTCGAGGAGGTAAGCGCTTCACTCCCTACCCTTCCATTCCTCCAGACAACCAAGTTACTGACATTCCGTTTGCTCAGAAACCCCACCCCCTCTTCACCCGCGACGGCGACGACGTCGTCCACACGGTCGACCTCGACCTCAAGGAGGCCCTGACCGGGTGGAAGCGGACCATCACGACCATCGACGGCAAGAACCTCAACATCGACCGCGCCGGCCCCACCCAGCCCGGGTCCTCCGACACGTACCCGGGCCTCGGCATGCCCATCTCCAAGAAACCGGGGCAGCGCGGCGCCTTTGTCGTCAAGTACAACGTGCGCTTCCCCATGACGCTGAGCCCGACGCAGAAGCAGCAGTTGAGGGAGATTTTGTAGTCTCTTCTGCCCTGCTGGTGGAGGAGCCCGGTGTTGGATTAGGGTTTTTTTTCCTTTTCTCGGCTTTGCTTTTGGCACATATCACACATTACAACACATCATATCACATCATGACAGGGGCGTTTTGGGAGTCGGGTCTTGGTTTTCTCCAGTGTGTTTTCCGTTGGTTGGGCGGCTGGTGGGTGATGAGGGAGAACGGACGGACTGGATGGATGGTTGAGGAACTGCAAGACACGAGGGAGGCTGGTTTGGCTTGGTAGCAGCATGCCTCTTTGGCAGGGCAACGTATTCACGAGCACGAGATTGACGATCAATGAGACAAAGATGAGAAGGAGCTGCGTCTAGAGTCTCCCGGTAGTGAGCTTGCCAATAGACCTGAAGAATACAACACAAGTCGCTTGGTTTGTCACTAGATCGGGGCTGTTTCTCACTGGTGATGATCGCCGCAGGTCACGAAGGAGCGTAGACTTTGTGATTCCAGATCATATGTATTTGTTGCTTTTTTGCTTTGGTTTCTGCATTATACACTACAGCATTCAAAGGATTGCTCCAAACTAGAATTCTTGTGTCCACATCGAGAAGACCCCTTCCTTGTCGGTTGCATGCATGCACGCATGCCATGCCCGTGCCCATCTGATGCGTTTCCATCCCATCCCATCCTTTGTGCAGATGCCAGATCCGATTTCCCCCATGATGGATGAGGTGAAGCCAGCCACCAGGACACTTTGCCCATCTCCCGTCTCCATTTTCTCCTCGGGAAGCAAAAGCGCGCAATCGCCTGTCAAAAACGAAAAAAAGAGAAGCGAAGCCCGCCCGAGGCATTGCAGCGTTTCCGGTCCGTTTTGTTCGTACTAGCTGTTTGGTATGCCGGAATGGTGGGAGCGAGTGAGGTTTGCGGATGCTTGTACAATCCAAGGCCCAGGCTTGAATCCCATCCACCAATCCAAAAACCCGAACCGTCTGGGGTATATGAGAAAAATGTGTCTCATCAAATGGAGAAGAAATATTCAACAAGAACTGAAAGAGATAAATCACCGCTACCACGTAATCTTGGTCACCCTCGTCTTCAAGTCCGGCGTGCCCGTCTTGAGGTTCCTCGACCCCAGCTGGATCACGGCCGAGCGCTCGCGCAGGTCGAACTCGACTGCCCTGACCATGACGCGCTTCTCTTCGGGGATGGGGATCGCCTTGCGCTGCTGTTGCGGGGACTGGGGCGAAGGGTAGGTGGTGTGGCTGGAGTTGGGACCAGGCGAGACAGAGGACGAAGACTCCCACTTGATGTTGCCATTGCTCCCATGTTCTGAGCGGTACGACTGTGGGCTGCCGCCGCTTGTCGAGGGCCGGGACTGCGTCTGAACGGGGCTGGAGCCGGGCGTCGGGATCGAGTTGCCGTACCCGGACCCGCCGAAGAAGTCGACGTCTTCCTCCTCGACTTCGGCAATCCACATGCCGATCCGGGCCGTCAGCTCGCTGTCCCACATGCCTTCTCTGCGGGCGCTGCTCCGCAGCAGCTGGATGGCCTGCCGGCGGATGTGCGGCTCGCGGCACTTTGTGGCGACGACATACAGCGGCGGGACGATGCCCAGGTCGGCGCTAAAGCTGGGCTTGATGTGACGGGCGGCGTACTCGTGGCCGCCGAAAATGTCGGGTTGGCAGCGGTCTTGGTGGCGGCAGAAGCCCGACTCCGGGCACCGCCTGGCCGCCGCTCTCCGCTCCTCGTCACCGACGACTTCGAGGGCGAGGTCGACGATGCCCTTGAAGTAAGGGGTGAAGTTGTCAAAGTGCATTTCGCTGTCGCTGAAGGTCATGAGGAACAGGATCTTGCTCATGATTTGGGACATCTTGAGCACGGCGATGGCAGCCTTCTCCTGGCTGCTCACGCCCGGAGCTGTCCTCGACGTGAGGATGTGGTCGAATGCCTGCGACCAGGCCTCCATGTCCTTCTTGAAAGAGATACCGTAATGCTGCAGTGACGTGGGCAGCACGCCCATGACGCCGTTTTGGGCATGGAGAAACATGGTCTCGGTGAAGCGGAAGATGCGCTCGCAGAGCTTGTCCCATGCCACCCGGGCTTCCATGACGGAGCCGAAGCGGTCCGGAATGGGATCCTGGGCCATGGGTGATGGTGATGAAGCATCGGAGCAGGGCGAAGTGGGGTCTTGGCTCTGATTCGAAGTCAGGCGCACGACCCAGGGCTGCGGGAAGTGAAAAGCCATGTCGTAGGATTTGGCCTGTATCGCAAGCCGAGTGAACATCTGAGTGAGCTCCTCCTCTACCGGCTCATCGGACGACGAGAGAAAGGCCCGCCTCCTCTCGGCACGCAGCTGCTCCAGGAGCCCGAGCCCTGTCTGAATCTGGACGATGGCTTGCCTGTGGTCGCCGACAAAGGAGTCAAAGCAGGCCAGCAACACGCTAGCCATGAGCCTCGTACGATGCGAGGTCGTCGTGTCAGTCGAGTCCGCTTTCACCAGGGCATTGCAAGCGTGGGAATACTGCCTAAAGGCCATCTCCCAATGCCTCATGGCGCTATCGGTAGGGTCTGCGTCGGGGTATGGCGACGACGGGGGTGATTCGTTCGACTTATCCAGCGTCTTGTACAATGCGCCCAGCGCGACAACGGCATGGCGAATGGCTGTTGCAGAATGGCACTCCTGCAGGACGCTGCGGGTCCAGAAGGCCGAGTCGAAGAAGCCAGAGAGCTCGCTCGCTGTGTGTTCACGGAACAAGTGGAAGTACTGGCCCTCCTGGTCACTGAATGGGAGGTTCATGGAGGGGTGGAAGAGCATCGACATGACATTCGGCGTCGTCGGGGTCAAGGGCGACGCCGTACGTCGCTGGTATTTCACGACCCGCCTAGGGGGCAGTTGGATGGGCTCGCGGTTGGGTGGCGGGGCGCTCGCTGCCGCGGCGATGATGGGTTTCGGGGCGATCCTGATCTCCTCAAACGGCCTTGCGCTCCGCGGAGGCGGTGGGTAGCCGGAGCACACCTTCTTGGACCGGATGCAGTTGGCGCACGCGGGCCGTCTCTCGTCGCATTTGATCCGCCTCTGCCTGCAAAACCCGCCATGTCAGCGCCGCGAACGCGCATTCAACCGACGCAAGGACTTTGGGCCGTGCAGAGGTGTAGATGCAACGGGAGCTTCCTTACTTGCAGTTGTTACACCCGGTCTTGACCTTTGGCTTGCTTGTCCGCGCGCGTTTTGGCTTCTGATCAGCGTCGCCAGCAGCGTTGGCGGCAGACGGCGCCTGGGGCGGCATTGCGCCCATTGTTGATGCCATGGCACCCGGAATATTCCTGGTGCGACCTCCCTCGGCTCTCACGAGAACGAAAAGTGTCTGATACGATGCTGTGACTTTGGGCGCTTGCAAAGCTACAACCCGCCCGCAAGCCTTTGGGCTCCCGGGTCTATCCTATGGCTTTGTGCCTGGGAGCAATGGGAGCTCGCCCGCGATATGAAAGGGTGCGTTCCTGGGTTCTCGGCGACTCCAAGAGTTCGGACGGGGTGCGGCCGTCGATCGCGAGTTCAGATGGGTGTCGGGGGAGAGGAAGTGGAGCGGTCTGGCGTAGGGTGTGAATTCGGGCAGACGACGAGGACTGCGTTTGGCGATCGGGTTCAGACGGGACTGCAAGAGTCGCACATCTGAGGTTTAGTCGTGGAGGGGGAAGACGGAAGACAAAAGCGACATGGGGCAGTGAAGTACCTGATCCGGGCGAGGCTCGCGGGACTTAAAAGAGTTCAATTCTGTTTGGTCCCCTACCTGAGCGCGGCCCGTGAGTCCCCTTCTGCAGGCCGCTGGCCCACCCACTTTTTTCCTGCCGCAGGCGCCGGGAGCTTCCAGTGCAGGGGGTCCCAGGGTGCCTCTGCGGCTCGCTCAGCACCCCGGCTGGTTCCAGCCCAGATTGGTCCCCCCTCGATCGGATCGTTGAGATTTGATAAATAATAGTCTTTTTGAAACCGAACAGTTTTCGCCGAGCAGCAGCATCGACGCTCTCATGGCTTTTGCAACAACCCAGTCGCCCCCGACAAACCTTCGTTCGCAGCATCGTCTGAACGGAACCCCACGAAATACCACTGCAGGCGGCTAGAGTGCGGATTACGACTCCGAGGTTGCTCAATGCTCTCGTCTCGGTGACCAGGGGTGCCACAGGCCTGCCAGGTTACCTCTCGAGGTCTCACCGTTGTCGCTCAGGATGCAGTCCGGGATTGGCTGGTGCAGTTGAATGATTGCCGAGATTCTCGCTGACGGCGTGTGCTGGGTAGCAGTTGCTCCCCTCCAAGATTGCTAATGGAGTCTCTGGTAGGTGGTGTCTGGTCGAGTCTGGGAAGGAGCATTTCCATGATCCCATCCCCAGACAGGCAGAAACTGCAGCCCGAGAGGCCGTGCAAAGCCACACTGGACCAGGAGCCACCCGCATGCCGCCTGCTTCACACTAGCGAGCACCGCCTTGCAACCTGCGTCTCGCGACTCCAGCAGCATCGCCAAGTTCCGAGTTGCAGCTTCTTTTGTTCAATCTCGAGACACGGGGTGATGCTCTTCCTGTCTTTTTGCCTCGGCTCCAACGAAGGACCATCTCGTATCCCGACCAGATTCTTGGACCTGACAGCTACAGTATCTCAGAGTATCTTGGGTAGGCACCAGCAGAGGTGCGTCCGCTGTCTTTGCAAACCCCCCACGAGTCATCGGTGTGCCGACAGCAGCGATGACGCAGAAGCCACAAGTCTCTTGTGCTCTTGTGCGACGGGCGGC
>Ga0247823_10002068_pt1 | contig 16625 bp, 16 predicted proteins | sample 13C_PalmiticAcid_2_FD_192426 | JGI IMG/M metagenome (GOLD analysis project Ga0247823, IMG submission 192426) | Soil microbial communities from agricultural site in Penn Yan, New York, United States - 13C_PalmiticAcid_Day30 | ecosystem: Environmental > Terrestrial > Soil > Agricultural land...
GCCCAGTAAAAACTGGAAATGGACTTGAGTTTGCTTCGCCCAGGCTGTAGATTTTCAGCATGTTGGTGGCGCCCTTCATCTGGGTGTTTCCGGCGCAAAATACCACGCTATCGCCTTTTTTCAGCAAGTTGCGATCTATAATGGCATGCTCCCCGTTATCCAGCATGGCGTCCGTTTGCTGGGCGGCTGGAATAATCAGCGGAATCACGCCCCACAGCAGGGCCATGCGGTTATACACTTCCTTGTTCGGCGTAAGCGCAATAATGGGACGCAGGGGCTTCAGCTTGGAAACCCGCTGAGCCATACTGCCGGAATTGGAATAAACCACCAGCGCCTTCACGTTGGCCTTGCGGGCCGCATAACTGGCGGTATGGGCAATGGCATGGTAGAAGTTGGGCGAAACGATGCGGCTTTCCTCTACATGATGCTCCATATCGGAGAAAATGCTTTTTTCAGCTTCGTGGACAATCCGGCCCATCATGGCCACGGTTTCAATGGGATGCTCACCCACTGAAGTTTCCCCGGATAGCATAAGCGCATCCGCACCGTCAAACACCGCGTTGGCGATATCGCTGACATCCGAACGGCTGGGCTGCAAGGAATGCACCATCGATTCCAACATCTGGGTGGCGATAATCACCGGCTTGGCAGCATGGTTTGCCGCTTTTACCAATCGCTTCTGGGCTACCGGCACTTCTTCCGGACGCAACTCCACGCCCAGGTCGCCACGGGCCACCATCAAGCCATCCGCTTCTTCCAGAATATTGTCAATATCTTTCAGCGCCTGCGGCTTCTCGATTTTGGCAATCACCGGCGGGCACTCATATCCCAGATTTTTAACAAAGGTCTTCAGCTCGGTAATGTCCTGGGCGCGCTGAACAAACGAGAGCGCAATGAAGTCTACCCCGGCGGAAACAGCCGCTTGTACGTCTTCCTTGTCTTTATCGGTCAATGCGGTAATGGGCAGGGTGGTTCCCGGTACATTAATGCCTTTTCGGGCTTCCAAAATGCCGCCTTGCACCACTTGGCACTTCAAGGTGTCTACGCTTAGCTTTTCCAGCACTTCCAGGCGAAGTTTGCCGTCATCCAGCAGGATGATGCCGCCCGGCTCCAGCGCGGAAATCAGCTCCGTGTACTTGGTGGAAATAATGCCCGGTTCGCTTTCCCGGGTGCGGGTCGTAAATTCCACCACAGAGTAGTCTTCCAACGGGATGGGCTTGCCGTCTTTCAGGTAGCCGGTACGCAGCTTGGGGCCTTGCAAATCGGCCAGAATCGCGATGGGCATGCCCAGCTCATCAATCACCTTACGGATGGCCTGAATACGCTTGGGCTGGTCTTCCGCGTTTCCATGAGACATGTTCAGACGAAAGACGTTCACACCGGCCTGGGCCAGTTGCCTCAGCCGCTCCGGGCTTTCCGTGGCGGGGCCAAGCGTGGCGACAATCTTGGTGCGGTTTACCCGGCTGAGATCGGCGGTATCCGGCAGCCTAAGGCTTTGTTGACTAGGATGATCTTTGGAATTCATTACGGTTGTCATTGATAATGGTGGTTCCTGGGGTGTCTAATGGCACGGAAACTTTGGCGGACGGTGTGGTAGAGGTATAGGTAATCTGGTAACCATCCGGCTTTGCATCTGAGGGTACCATAAACACGAAGTAACGTACCAGTTCCATGCGCGGGTACAGGTTGGAAGGCAGCACGTCCAGCACTTTATCCTTCTCTTTAGGACCGTAGGCTTTGGCAAACTGCGGGCCAAGGGTTTTCTCGCTGGGTTGAGAGTAGCGTTCCTTGTCGTTTTCGGTTATGTTTTCCAGCGTAAAATCGGTTGGGCGCAATATAATCGTTTGATTGGTGGTGTTTTTAATCGAGACTTTGGCAACCATAAATTGGCCATCGGCTGCCTTATCCGCCAGAGTGGAAAGTTGATCAATTTGAACCACTTCCATTTTGACGGGCTCTTCCTGCTTTTGCTCAGCAGTGGGTGCGCCACCGCCGCCAGCGCAACCGCTAAAGGCCACGGAACTTGCCAGTAATATTCCAAAGCAGCTTAATGCCAACAGGGAATTGGCTTTAGACCCGAATGCATGCATCTTTTGAAACTCCCTCTCTCCAACAAATCAAAATTATGTTTATTTTAGCAATATTCTACCGGTGGGCGCATCCGCTGAGTTCCGCGATGGAGCTGATATGTTCAGCCGTACAGAAAGCTTGCAGCGCTTCGGTAATTTCCTTAAAAATCAGCGGATTTCGGAAGCAAATGGTGCCCACTTGCACCAGGGAAGCCCCGGCCATCAGGAATTCCAGCACATCTTCCGCAGAAGAAACCCCGCCGACTCCCATAATGGGGGTTTCTGGAAAATGCTTGCGCAGGTTCCAGATAGCGTGAATGGCGATCGGTTTGATGCCGGGGCCGCTGTAGCCAGCCGAGACACGGGGCATAATCGGTTTTCTGCGTTTAATATCAATAGCTGCGCCCAATACGGTGTTGATGGCGGTGAGTCCGGCCGCCCCGCCTTCAATGGCCGCGCCGCCGATGGCGACAATATCGCCTACGTTCGGGGTCAGTTTGGCGAAGACCGGTTTGTTGCACACGGAGGTGACCGCCTGTAACGCTTCCCGTACCGAGTCTTGTGCGCTGCCGAAGTGAACGCCGCCTTTTTCCACGTTGGGGCAGGACAAATTCAATTCCAGCGCTTCAATCAGGCGGCCGTTGGGATGCGAGAGAGCATATTCCGCCATTTGGGCGAATTCTGAGCTGCTATGCGCGGAAATGCTTAAAATCACCGGCAGGCCCAGGGCTTTTAAGGCGGGAATATCTTTTTCCAGGCTGTAGAGCAGGCCGGGGTTTTGCAGGCCGATGCTGTTCAGCATACCGATGCCGGGAAGTTCCACGGTGCGGGGCTGTATATTACCCGCGAGCGGTTGCTGGGTGACTGTTTTGGTCACAATGCCGCCCATCGCCTCTTTCAGCGGATATAACTCGTTGAACAAGTGCGCATTAAATGCCCCGGAAGCGTTTAAAAGCACGCTGGAAAATTGGATGCCCGCAACCGTGTTGCTCAAGGAGGGGATTACAGTGGACATGAGCTCTCCTGGGTGTATGTGGCGCCTTCCGGTTGGCAAAAGGCGCTTAATGGTTGCAACGTACCATCCCATTGGATGGATTTGGCGTTGAACACCGGGCCTTCCACGCAGACCTTAGAGGGCAAATACTGGTCGGCCCGTGGGATGACGCAGCCGGTGCAGGCACCGGTGCCGCAGGGCATATGCTCCTCCAGGGAAACCTGAATGTTAATGGATGGGTTTAAGCGATACAGCAGCTCGACGGTGGCTTCCATCATGCGCATGGGGCCGCAAATATAAGCATCCGTGGCATTGAGGACGACCTGTTCATTCTGGGCCAGCAATTGGCACACATTGCCGTGGAAGCCATAAGAGCCGTCATCCGTGGCGATATATAGGTGCTTGCCAAAAATTTCCTGTAATTCGGGCTCCAGACCGATTTCATGTTGGCTGCGCACACCGTAAAAGCACGTGCCCGGTTTGGATTGTTGTTTGCCCAGCAAATAAAGCGGTGCGATGCCAATGCCCCCCCCAATGTAAAGCGTGGTTTCCGGGCTGGCCGGCGCGGCAAAGCCAATGCCCAACGGCCCTAGGCAGTTGATGAAATCGCCCGGCCGCAAGTCCCACATGAAGCCTGTTCCGGCGCCAACCCGCTTGTAGTAAAGGTCAAACGTATCGTTAGAGGGGGTATCCGCCACACTGAACGGGCGACGGAAGTGAAAACGGCTCTGCGGCAGGTCCAGCATAACGAACTGGCCCGGTAAACAGGCAAATCCCCCGGAATTCTCCGCCACTTGCAACCGCATCAGCTTGAGGCCATGCCCACATTCCCGGTTGAAAACAACCTGACAGCGATGATCCTGGATTTTAGTGGGGATGGAAGGCATGATTAAGTGTTTATTTTACCTGGGAACCGGCACCTTACTCAAGGTTTGTTGCACGATTTGATCGGAGGTCAGGTCATCCAGCTCGGCCTCAGCGGTTAAAATCAAGCGGTGCCGGATGACCGGGCCTGCGACTGCTTTTACATTATCCGGGCTGACAAACGCCTGCCCGCGAATGGCCGCATGCGCCCGGCTGGCAGCCAGCAGAGACAAGGCGCAGCGAGGGCTGCAACCCAGCTCGATGTTCGGGTTATGGCGGGTGTCCTGAATAATCTGCAAAATGTAATCCAGAATGCTCTCATCCACGGTAATCTGGCCCAGCAGGCGGCGGCATTCCAAAATGGTGTCGCGGTTGGCGATGGGCGTCAGGTTCCGCTGATACAGATACCGATTGCCGGTTTGCCTGGACAGTTCGGTGAGCATCTGCTTTTCAGCGCCTTCCGAAGGGTAGGAGATGTTAATTTTCATCATGAAGCGGTCCAGTTGCGCTTCGGGCAAGGGGAAAGTGCCTTCAAACTCAATGGGATTCAGTGTGGCAATCACCGTAAACAGCGGGGATAGCGGGTTGCGTTGCCCATCGGCGGTCACCTGATGCTCTTCCATGGCTTCCAGCAGGGCGGACTGGGTTTTGGGCGGAGTGCGGTTGATTTCATCCGCCAGCAGCAAATCGGTAAAAATAGGGCCTTTTTTAAAGGAAAAACTCCGGCTGTTTAGATCATACACGCTGGTGCCGGTGATTTCGGCAGGCAACATGTCCGGTGTTAGCTGGATACGGCTAAAGTCTAGTTGTAGCAATTGCGCCAGACATTTCACCAATGTGGTTTTGGCGGTGCCGGGCAGCCCTTCCAGCAGCATGTGCCCTTCGGAGAGCAGGCCGATTAAAAGCAGATCAATCACTTTGGACTGGCCGAAAATAACGGTTTCCAAGTGCCGGTGCAACTCCTGGGCCACGCCCTGAATTTGGGCAGCGGCTGCTTCAGCGGTGGAATGTGTGGATTCGGGTGCTGTTTCGGGTTCCATAATCGTGCAGCCTCTCCTCAATCATGGTTAACTGTCGGGCCAGTTTCAGTAATTCCTGGTGAGACAGGCGTTTCTGTTTGCTGACGACAGACTGGGCCTGCTTCAGTACGTTCAGCAAAGCGTCCGGGCTGGGGTCAATCTCACTCCCCTTATTACTATAATGGGCAAAAACGCTGCCAAGCAAGTGACGCAATTCGTTCTCATCCGTTTCCTCTTTTAAGGAAAGCCGGAACTGTTTCCGAAGCAGGGAATCCAGCCGATTCAACAGGGGTTCTAGGGCAAGCGGCGCCGACTGGGTGCGATAGTAAACGCCTGCCATCGATTGAATATAGCGCTCCATGCCATCCGGCTCCTGGGCTTGGTTTTTGGCTTGCCCTTCCTGCTCGTCCGGCTTGGGTGTCCAGCGGACAAACGCCAGCCACAGCATGACTAACAACACCAGCAAAAGCTGCCCGAAGATAGCGCCAAGCGGGGTTTGCTTCTGGTAATAAGCGAAAATATCCTCGCTTTCCGTGTAGCCGTGGATGAATTCATTGACGAAGATGGGCTTTTTCTCGTTGACCAGTACGTTGGACAGGAATTGGTAATTGTCATTGGCCGGGCGATGCAGATATGTGTTTTGCCCGAGGTCAACCACCGTCCCCAGAATCAACACGCCCTTGTGGTACGGCATGCGAATCAGTACGGGATTTTCGGCCGGGGTTGAGAGCAACGTTTGGCTGGGAAACTTTGCCGCCCGATTCCGGCGAAACGACAGATCGCCTTGCGTCATCAGGCGCTGGCGGACATAGGTGTTCAGTTGCTTTGGCGCTTTAGAAGGGGTTAATGCCTGAAACGTTACCGAGGGATTTCCGGTTGAGGATGGCTGTCGTTGCCGGCTCCGCTCCACCTCCAGGGCCAGGGTATACGCAATGGCGTTGGAGCCGTAACGCCGGAAGTCATCCAGCAGCACCAGGGTATTTCCTTCTGCGACCCAGCCCAGCAGCATGGCTGCCTCTTTCTGGCCAAAGATGACGCTGGTTTTGGCTACCGTATAGGGTTCCACCATCAGCATGGTGGCGGGGCCGGGCATGGCGTCCAGTTCCGTAAAAGGCTTTTGCCACGGTCGCATGGGAATGCCCGCTTTCTGGTTGCTCAGGTGCCAAGCCCGGTATCCGGTCGGCGAGGCGTTATAAATGGAGCGATCGGGCAGCGCTTCCGTCATGGGGGGCTCGGGGGTCAGCATCGTGTACAGCAGGCCCAAGCCAGCCAATGAGATTAATAAGATCGTCAGCAGCAGGTTCTGGTTCAGGGGGCGTCTAACCATAAGCGCCTGCTTCCGCTTGAATGGCCGAATACGCCTGGCAACTTTGATCGAAGTTCGCCTTTTGCACCGACTGATGACCGTATCGGCTGGCCTCAAACTGCTGTGCCAGTTGCTCAAACGCGGCTTTTAATTCAGCCTGATTGCTACGTGAACCGGCCTGGGCCAAGTGTTCGAGGTATTCCAGATTGGTGCGGGCGGACTGGTAAGGCACAATGGCGCGTTCATCCAGCAGGCATAGAGTCGCCATATAAAGCTGGCGCAGGGCTTCATCGTACTGGCGCGTCTCCGCCGCCTGCTGGGCTTGCTGGTAATGATGCGTCGAATCGATGAGCAGGCTCTGTTCGAATACTTTGGCGGGTTGGCCGGGTTTGGGCGTTTTCAGTTGTTTACGCCTTAATAGCCAGCCCAATAGCGTATAAACGGTAAACAGCCCGACCATTACAATTAAAAAGCCTACCGCCCCGCTGAAAATATCCCGTATGTTTTCCGGCAAATGGGCCATGCCCGGTGCTTTCAGCTTCGCCAGAAGTTCCGCGAGGTGTTTTAAGACCTCGTTGAATTGCTGGCTGAGCCTATGGGTTAAATCCTGAATCCAGGGCTGTTTAAGCCATTCATCCAGCAGGCCGGGCTGTGGAGGCTCAAACTCCCGCATGCGGCGAACTTCGTCCAGCGCCCGGTGCAAATCAACCGGCGTGTTCAATGGTGTGTTTCCGGCAGAAACCGTTTGCCAGCCCTGCCGCGCTGTCTCCGTCACATCCTGGGTGTGATGCATCGGGGCAGTTGTGAGGGCATTCAGCGTCATGGGGTAGGAATTTTCCCGGCTTGCTCTATAATGCTAAATAAGAAGGCTTTTCTTGATTCTACAGTACGATGAAGGAGATTACCCAAGTTCCATGGCCATCCTAAAAGTGTTAAATTATGGCGATCCGGTTCTGCGCAAAGAAGCCGAGAAGGTTTTGAAAGTTTCGGCCAAAATCCAGAAGCTGGTGGCCGACATGTTTGACACCATGTACGCTTACAATGGCGTTGGTCTGGCTGCCCCGCAGGTCGGTGAACTGAAGCGCATCTTTGTGCTGGATTGCTCCACCGATGAGAACCCCATGCCGCAAATGGTGTTCATCAATCCGGTTATCGTCAAAAAAGAATCCGCCATTATCAGCCGGGAAGGTTGCCTGAGTTTCCCCGGCGTATACACCGATGTGAAGCGTTACGAGTCCATTACCGTGCGCTATATGGATATGAAGGGCAAGACCCAGACCATGACCGTTCAGGATGGCACCCTGCTGTGCCGGGCCATCCAGCACGAGTTGGATCATTTGAACGGAGTGCTGTTCGTGGATCACGTGATTGACCGCTTTACCGCCGATCAATTACTGGCCGAGCACCATTTGCCGCCAATCGACCCGGAAAAAATCCTGTCCGAGCCTGAATTGGATGAGGCTTTGGCCGGAGTCGCGCTCTAGCTTCCATCACCGGGAAATGACATTGGCTTGAGCAGAAGCATTCTGTTCAGTCTGCCTTGCTGCTATGATGGCAGCAGATTAGTTACCTGATATGAACCCATAGGTGTGATCCCCCATGAGCCCCGATTCCGGCAAAATCAAGATTGTGTTTTTAGGCACCCCGGCGTTTTCAATGCCCGCGCTTCAAGCGTTGCACGATGATGCCCGCATTGAAATCGCGGCGGTTGTTACTCAGCCCGACCGTCCGGCTGGTCGCGGGCAGAAATTGACTCCCCCGCCCGTGAAAACGCTGGCCGAGAAGTTGGGCTTACCTTGGTTCCAAACGGTTTCCATTAAAAAAGATGATACCCTCAAGCAGCACTTGCGCGACTTGGCTCCGGATTTCCTGGTGACCGTGGCATTCGGGCAAATTTTAACCCAGGAAGTGCTGGATATTCCCAAGGTGGCTACCGTAAACGCCCATGCGTCTCTGCTGCCGGAATTTCGGGGAGCCAATCCCATTCAGCAGGCTATTCTGCAAGGTAAAAACGAAACCGGCATTACCACGATGTTGACGGAATTGGGTGTTGATACCGGCCCAATGCTGCTGAAGCACGTGCTGACCATTGGTGCTGACGAAACCATGGGCGAATTGACCGAGCGCTTGTCTCAAGCGGCTGGCCCGTTGCTGGTGAACACGCTGGTGGGTATGGCGGACGGCACTGTGCAGCCGGAAGTGCAGCCGCATGAGCTGGCAACTCACGCGCCCAAGTGCAAAAAAGAGGACGCTATTCTGAATTGGACTCAATCCGCGCATCAGTTGCAACTGAACGTGCGCGGCTACAATCCCGCGCCGGGCGCTGCAAGCTTCCTGAACGGGGAGCGGGTCAAAATCCTGCGAGCCAGACAGTATCAACCGGGTGCAAACGCACATTCTGAAGAAATCCTTAAAACCGGCCAACCGGGCGAAATTTTGGCTATTATTGAATCAGGCGTTTTAGTGCGCACCGGGGAAGGCGTGTTGGAAATTACCAGCCTGCAACCGGCCGGCAAACGGGAAATGCCTGCCCGAGACTGGGCATTGGGTGTTTTCAAAACATCCGACGACGGTAAGCGGGCTCTGGGCTGTTTCAGTGCCGAGCTGCCTGCCCCTCAGCCTGCCTAGGGCGGAACTTTCGCGGACTTTCCGCATCTAACACATCAGGAGGTAAGCCATACCATGTTTTTCTTTCATGATCCCCTCTATATGCTGGTGATGCTGGTCGGGATGGTGCTGGTGTTCGTGCCCCAAATGTGGGTGAAGAATACCGTGGCCAAGTTCAGCGAGGTACGGACTTCGCGCGGTTACGCCGGACGCGAGGTGGCTCGCAATATTCTGGCGGAGCATGGGTTGAGTAGCGTGGCCGTGGAAATGTCGGATGGCTTTTTAAGCGACCACTACGATCCCACCGACCGGGTGGTGCGCCTCTCTCCGGATGTATATCACGGTGATTCCATTGCCAGTGTGGCGGTAGCGGCCCATGAGTGCGGCCATGCCATTCAGCATGCCAAGGGCTATTATCCGGTGGTTCTCCGCTCAGCGCTGGTGCCGGCGGTCAATTTGGGCAGTGGCCTGGGTCCGTGGATGATTATTATTGCCCTGGGCTTGGGCGTTACCGGCAATATCATGCCTGCATGGGCCATGATGTTAGCCTGGGCGGGTGTCATTCTGTACGGCCTGGCGGTGGCGTTCCACTTCGTGACCCTGCCGGTGGAGCTGGACGCCAGCGGACGCGCCCTGAAAGTTTTGGAAACGCACAACTATCTATCTTCTACGGAAATGCCGGGCGCTAAAAAGGTGCTGACGGCTGCGGCCTTTACCTATGTTGCCACCGCACTATATGCCTTGATTCAATTGCTCTACTTCGTGATGCGAATTCTGGGCTCCCGGCGGGAGGAATAGTGGCCGTTAAAGTGGATTTGCCCCGTAAGCTGGCCTTGGAGGTCTTATTACGATTTGAGAAGAGCGGGGCTGAACGACTGAAGGCCGATAGCCTGATTCAGGATGCGCTGGCCCGTGGGCAGGCCAACTTGACGGAACAGGATCGAGGCTTTGTGTATGCCTTGTGCATGGGTACCCTGCGCCATTGGCTCCGGTTGGATGAGTGGATCAAGCTGCTGACCGGCCGGCCGCTGAAGAATATCACGCCTCCAGTGCGTGTGATGCTGCGTCTGGGGCTTTTTCAGTTGTATGGTTTAAGCCACGTGCCGGCTTATGCCGCCATAAATACCACAGTAGAGTTAGCCAAAGCGCAAAAGCAGGCCCCGAAAACGGTTAAGTTTATCAATGCCGTCCTTCGGGAGGCTCAACGCCGCTTGGAAGCTGGTGGCTTCGAGATTCCTCCGGTGGAGGCGGACCTGCCTCGTTACTTGCTGTTAACATCAGGCTGGCCGGAAGTTTGGACCCGGCAATTGCTGGAACGATACACCCAGCAAGAGATTCTACAGATGGCAGAGGTGAGCCAAGTTCCGGTATCACTCAGTATTCGGGTGAACACGTTGAAAATACAGCCGGACGCTTACTTGGCTCTGCTGAAACAGGCGGCAATAGAAGCCACTCAGGCGTCCGATTTGCCGGAAAGTATACTGATAAGTGGGCTTTCCGGTTCTCCACGGCAATTGCCGGGATATGAGGAAGGCTTGTTTTATGTGCAGGATTCCTCGTCCATGTGGGTTTCTCATCTGCTAGCTCCCCAACCGGGAGAGTCGGTGCTGGATCTCTGCGCCGCGCCGGGCTCTAAAACGACGCATATGGCTGCATTGATGCAAAATCAAGGCGCCATCAGCGCCATAGAGCCAAAAAAAGATCGCCTGGCCTTACTGACGGAAAACATTGACCGACTGGGCGTAGGGAACGTAACCTGCCTTCAAGCGGATGGCTTGACCTTTGAGCCGCCAGTGACGCTCTATGACAAAGTATTGGTGGATGCCCCCTGTTCCGGCTCCGGCACCCTCCGGCGTCACCCGGAAATTTTGCTTCATCTCAAGAAATTGAACCTGGACGCGTATCGCAAACAGCAACTTTCCCTGCTTCAGAAGGGTTTTGCCTGCTTGAAGCCCGGTGGTGCAATGGTGTATAGCACCTGCAGCATTTTAAAAGCGGAAAATCATGATGTAGTGGCCCAATTGCTTGCCACTTGTCCCGATGCGGCATTGGAAAAGGAAGAGCAGCGCCTCATCAACGAAAATGCGGACGGTTTTTACGCCGCCCGCATTCTCAAAATGCCGGTTTAAATTAAGCGCGGTCCGCTTTAATGTCCACGATTTGATCAGAGGGCTTGGATTTGCCGTCGCTTTTACGGTCTTCGTTGAAGTTGACCCACAAGGTCTGGATCAGCATCATCGCGGTGGTAACGACCAGGTAAATCAATGCGCCTGCCGGGATGGGAATAAACAGTAGCATCACGGCAAACATCAACGGCATAAACTTCATGGCCGGGGACTGCATAGCCTGGGCTGCCGGATCATCCTTGGACGCCTTGGGCTGCCGGGCTGTCATGACCTGCTGGTACAGCAGAGTCAGCAGACCATAGACCACAATCATCAGGGTTACATCCCAGTTGCGGCTCATGCCTTGCACAAACTCCTCGATAAACGATTGGGAGCTGGCGGCGGTGGTTTTGACTTCCTGGCTCAGCTTGCCGTTCTTGTTTTCAAAGTGGATGCGCTCCAGTTCATGGCTTTTGTTGTTGATGACCAGTACCTCAGCCCCTTGGACCAGGTTCCGGTAGTCATCGCTCAGGCCCAGCTCCTTGAAGTCCAGGGTCATGGTGACCGGCTCTCCGGGCATCATCGGCTTCGGGAAAATCTGGATCAGTTTATTAGGATCTCCAATTTCCTGCTCCACGGTTTTTCCACCGCTCATCGTCAGGGTTACGTTCTTATCGGTCGAGAACGTATCGTCTTTCTGGATGTTAAACACACCGTCCAGCGCCTGCCCGGCATTGCTGTGCAACGTTTTGGACAGGTTAGTGAGGAACAGAAAACGCTCATTCACAGTTTCCACCAGGAAGTGGGGGCTGCTAAGCGCGCCATACAAGCCGATAAAAATAGGCAATTGCACCAGCATGGGTAAGCAGCCTGCCATGGGGTTGAAAGAGTTCTCCGAGTAGAACTTCATCATGGCTTCCTGCATTTTTTGCGGGTTGTCCTTGTATTTCTCCTGCAATGCCTTCAGTTTAGGCTGCAATTCCTGCATTTTTCGCATGGAGCGGGTTTGCGCGGAGTTGAGTGGCCACAGGGCTATACGAATTGCCACAGTGAGCAGGACAATTGCCAGCCCATAGTTGTGGACAAGGTCATGCATCAGGTTTAAAAGATACAACATGGCCTGGTTGATAATGTTCACAAGGAATTCTCCTGGTTGACTGAGTGGGGAGATTGATGGGGTGGGGTTGGAACAGGGTCCAATCCGCCGGGATTGAGGGGATGGCACCGTACCAGTCGCTTAAGGCCCAGCCATATTCCGTGAATAACGCCATACTGCTCAACGGCTTCGTAAGCGTACGCGGAACATGTGGGATGAAAACGGCACACCGGGGGAAGAACTCTTCGCCTCACTCCGGCGCTCATCCTGTAAACCTTTATTAAACCAAGAACAAGAGATTTCAGCATGTGTTTTCCAACACTTACAAATTCTGTATGCAACGTTCCATTTTGCGCTGCAAATCCTGAAACGGTGTTTCCAGGCTGCCGCCACGGGCAATAAACACCAGTGTGCGGTACCGGGACAGAATTTGCCGTTTTTCAGTCATCAAATAAACACGCAGCAACTCTCTCAACCGTCGTTTAATACGGTTGCGGCGGGTGGAACGTTTGTGGACTTTCTTGCTGACGACAAAACCGATTCGGGGTTGCATCCGCTCGGCAGAAAACGGTCCCGCAGAGTTTGGGTTGGCCGCGAGACCGTAAACTACGAAGCAATCGTTGATGCAAAGTCGCCGACCGGCGAGTGTCCTTTTAAAGTCCCCTCTGGATTTGAGGCGGTTGGCTTTTTTCAGCACTCGTGGGGGCTTTCCGGTTTAAAGGGAGCTTAAAGGGCGATTTTATGACGGCCTTTGGAGCGACGACGGTTCAATGTGCGTTGACCGCCGGGGGTAGCCATTCTGGCCCGGAAACCGCTGACGCGGCGTCTTTTGCGTTGAGTCCCTTCCAGGGTACGTTTCATGAGGGAGATCTCCTTATTTAAAGAGCGCTTGAATATCGGGTGAGGATTATTATCCATGCAAAAAGCGGATCTCAATATACTGCAAAAAATCTTTATGTAAAAGCTTTGATACGCTCGGTTAAGAGAGGGGGATAACTATGCTAGACTAAAAATCCTGAACGAGAACCACTCAACAAGAGAGGAGAGGTTGTTCGGCCTTCGGCTTCCTGGGATGGGTTGCAAGGTCCTGGTTTTTGCATGCTCCCTTTTAGAGATGCTTGCTATGGCTGGTTTTTGCCGTTCAGCAAAGAATTCATAGCGTATGTAGGAAATGGTTAGGGTAACAGATTGATGGTGACATCGGTAGCAAAACGCGCAACCAAACGTGTAGCAAAGCCTGCCTCAACTGAAAATGCCCCGCCCTCCGGCGCGGAGTTTATAGAGCAGCAGGCGCTCTGGCAATCCGTGCAGTCTGCCTTAAAGACCCGGATGAGCCAGCCCAGCTTTGAAACATGGATCAGCCCGTTAACGCTGGAAGAAGTCACGGAAAAATCCGTCACGCTTCAGGCGGAAAGCGATTTTAACCGGGAACTGATTTTAAAGCGCTATAAAAAGGAATTGAAAGAAACGTTCGCCGAAGTGGCCGGACGTAAGCTGGATGTGGCGATTGTGGTCGCTGAGCCTACCGTGGCAGAAGATGAGGTGGACGCTGAGAGCCTGAATCCATCCAGGGAATTGCCCAACCGACCCTGGACACCTCGCACGACCCGCAGCAACCTGAACCCGCGTTACACATTCGAGGCGTTTGTGGTGGGTCAGCACAACCGGTTCTGCCATGCGGCGGCCCTGGCGGTCGCGGAGACGCCGGCCCAAAGCTATAACCCCTTCTTTATCTATGGGGGCGTGGGTTTGGGCAAAACTCACCTGATGCAAGCCATCGGCCACTTTGCCCTGCAACACCATACGGAGTTGAAAATCCGCTACGTCACGGCGGAGCAGTTTACCAACGATATGATCAACGCCCTCGGCCAGAAGGATATGAAAGGCTTTCAGGATCGCTACCGGCGCAATGACATCCTGATTATTGATGATGTGCAGTTCCTGGAAGGCAAAACCCGCACTCAGGAAGAGGTGTTTCATACATTTAACGCCCTGCACGAGTCCGGCAAGCAGATTATTCTTTCCAGTGACCGGTCGCCCCGGTACTTGTCCCGCTTGGAAGACCGGCTTCGCAGCCGCTTTGAGTGGGGCCTGATTGCGGATATCCAGCCGCCGGATTTGGAAACACGAGTCGCCATTTTGCAAAAGAAGGCCGAGCGGGAGAATTTTCAAGTGGCGATGGACGTGCTGACCTACATTGCCGAGACCAACCCCAACAACATTCGGGAGTTGGAAGGTGCGCTTAATAAAGTGGCCGCTTACGGCATGCTGACCCGTACCCCCATTGACCTGATGGTGGCACAGACCGTGCTGGGTGCGCCCGTGGATTCCGCCCGCATTTCCCTGGAGGAGATTCTGGAGAAAGTGGCGGGATACTATCACTTGCGGGCCGTGGATCTCAAAAGCCCTTCACGGGCTAAGGATATGTCCCATGCCCGGCAGGTGGCCATTTATGTTATTCGGGAAGTGACCGAGGCCAGTTTCCCGAAAATCGGAGAATTGCTGGGTGGCCGAAAGCATACGACCATTTTGTACGCCTACGAGAAGATTAAAGACGAACTCGAAAGCCATCCGGTCCTCAAACAGCAGATCGAAGAGATCCGGGGACGCATCAAGTCCCGCTGATGGGGGCTTTGAGGTATCAGTTAGGTAATCATCCCTGATCGCCGGTGGCAAATCGAGCTTATTGTTGCCATTGCCATTCCCTGCGAGGCGTGAAACGACGAAGCAATCTATCTTACTGGGCCGGGACGTGCTTGTTCAACGAATGCAGACAGCAGATTGCCGCGCTTCCGTTGGTCGCTCGCAATGACACGTGAAGGGATACTGCCTGAATTAAAGCGCTTGAAACGTCTCTAAAATGCGCTGAACGGCAAGCCGGGTATGGGCGTAGGTCAGTCCGCCTTGCAGGTATACGGCATAGGGCGAACGAAGCGGCCCATCGGCGGAAAGCTCCAGGGTGGAACCATCAATAAACGTGCCGCCGGCCATCACCACTTCATCGGCGTAACCGGGCGGGTTGGCCGGAATGGGCACGATGTGGCTGTTAATCGGGCTCAGGCTTTGCAGCACCTGACAGAATTTCACCAGTTTATCCGGGTTGCGAAGGGTTAAAATCTGGATAATATCGCTGCGGCTGTCCGTCCAGTGAGGCGTCGTGTCGTATCCGGTCTCTTCAAACAGTTTGGCGGCCAAGGTCATGCCTCTGAGCGCCTCTTTAACGACGCCCGGCGCTAAATACAACCCTTGCAGCAATACGCGGGTCAGGTTGAAGGTATAGCCCCCCTCGGAACCCACGCCGGGGCAGGTCAATACATCCGCGCAGGAGGCTACCAAATCCGCCCGGCCTGCCACATAACCGCCAGTGGGAACAATGCCACCACCGGGGTTCTTGATGAGTGAACCCGCAATCAGGTCCGCACCCACGGCAGTCGGCTCAATTTCCTGCGTGAATTCCCCGTAACAGTTGTCTACCATCACATTGGCGTTTGGGTTAATCTGCTTGGCCTGCCGAATCAGGTTCTCCAGTTGAGGCAGGGTTAAAGACGGTCTGATGCTGTAGCCCCGCGAACGCTGAATGAATATCAGGTTGGCTTGGGCGATTTGTTCGGCCTCCTGCTCGGTAAAGGCGTCTCGCACCATGAAGCGGCCGGAGCCATTGTCCGGCGGCAGTTCACGGAAAACGGAGAACTCATCGTAGGTAATGCCCTTGGCGGCCAGGGACTGGCGGTTGTTTCCGCGTAGGCCAATCACCTCTTCCAGCGTGTCATAGGGGCGTCCGGTAATGGAGAGCATACGCTCGCCCGGCCGTAAGCAACCGTTCAACCCAATGGACAGGGCATGGGTGCCGGAAACAATTTGCAGTCGCACCAGGGCGGCTTCCGCTTGCAACGCGTCCGCAAAGACGGCATCCGTGGTTTCACGGCCCAAATCGTCGTGGCCGTAACCGGTTACGGATAAAAAATGTTCTTCGCCCACTTTATGCTTGGCAAAGGCGTTGAGCACCCGCTCAAACGTCTGGTAATAGACGGCGTCTTGCCGTTTCCAGACTTCTTGGGACAGGGCGGCTTCGGCTTCTTCAATCAGGTTTCGTACAGTAGAGGTCAGCATCGTGTGTATAGCGTATCAAAAAAAGCCGTGTCGACATGCTGTTCCAATAAAAAAGAAGCCTCCCGTTGAGGAGGCTGGCTTTACAGTAATTGTTTTTGATTTGTTCTAGGGATATTTTTTGAGAGATTCTGGCTTATTACTTGACGCTGACCAGATGCGGGGTCACGCCCAGCTCGCTCTGGAGCAGTTTGGCTTTGGCATAGGCCATGGAACGACGCTTTTCGGCGCCTTTAATCACAAAATGGACTGAAAAGGCGGTGTTTTGAATGGGTTTGCGTTGTTTCATAGCCATGGGGTATTTTGCCTCCACCGGTAAAATTTCTATAGTTTTTTATTCGGCGTGTTCATCAAAACCTTTAACGGATTGCGGTAATCCCCTTCATATAGATTAAGATTTTGTAATAATGGATATGCCGGATTCAAGGGTTTTTCTCTGAACCGGATTACCAATGGCT
>Ga0247823_10002069_pt1 | contig 16615 bp, 12 predicted proteins | sample 13C_PalmiticAcid_2_FD_192426 | JGI IMG/M metagenome (GOLD analysis project Ga0247823, IMG submission 192426) | Soil microbial communities from agricultural site in Penn Yan, New York, United States - 13C_PalmiticAcid_Day30 | ecosystem: Environmental > Terrestrial > Soil > Agricultural land...
GGGTGGGAGCTTCTCGCCCGGGGCGGAGCCGATCATGATGAGCCGCTTGCGCAGCTGCGGGACGCCGTAGTTGGCGAGGGGAACGACCTTCCAGCGGACGGAGTACCCGAAGATGGTAAATCCGTGGATCAGCGTGTTGAAAAACTCGCTGAACCTGGGGCTCAGGATGCCGAACGTCTGTTCGACGGTGAACAGGCGGGGCCGAAACTTCTCGACGAGGTGGGTGCAGGAAAAGAGCACGGCTATGTTGTGCTCGTCGTTTTTCCCCGCGACGGTATGAGCAGGAGACCAAAATTGGCAGGGCGGGGATAGATGGAGAATGTCAATGTCGCATGTAGTCTCCTTGGATGTAATGAAGTCACTAACATCCATGTTGTAAATGCGGCTGTTTGGGAAGTTGCTTCGCAACGACTGAGCCGCGGGGTCCCAATGGTCCACCGCAAAGACCAGTTTGAGGCCGGCGCGTTCGATGCCCCTCGAGGCGCCGCCCGCGCCGGCAAACACATCTCCTGCTGTGTACCGTTGCCCCGGAGAGCGGCGAGGAGGCCGAAGACAGTGGGATGATTCGTCAAGGTTAACCACCGGCTGACTGAATCCGCCGGCATTGTATGAGCCCCCAGGGACTTTCCCTCCCCGCCACCTGCTGAGGTTCTGGCCATCCAAGATTCTGTACTCTGGATCCGCCTCAGCCTCTCCAATCTTCGTGAATGCCCATTCGCAGGGCTTCTCATTTGTGCCGTTGTAGTGGACTTGGTAGCGGAATCGGCAGACCAGAGGGCCATGTTCTTCAACCCACATCTTTCCTTTTCTCCCGTACTCTTCCGGGATAAAGCGGTGGTCGGGAAATGGAGAGTTTGTCAGGCGAAGCTCTCTACAGCACATGACGTCCCTCTCCGACACGCTCATGAGCGCCTGTTCTTCCCATCGGTCGGGGTTGAAGGTCCGGATTTCAACCACCAGGACAACCTCGTTCAGCCGCCGAGGAAGCATGCCGTCCAGTTGCCGGTTTCGGGCAAATCCAAACCCACGGATGACGACTTCCGCATCTCGGCTGGGTTTGGAGATGGATCGAACTTTCAGGAACTGGACGCTATGCTCGCCAAGGACATGTTTGAGCTCGATCGTCGTCCCAATCGTGAGAATGAGGCCGTTCCGCAGGGTGTATTGTTGGAGCTCCCTTCTCTCTCCTGGAGTTGAACGTCGTGGTAAGGATTGAGAACGATCTTCGCCGCCAGTAAGATCGATGATTTCGGAAACGCCCCTTTCGAGGATGTCCTCAATCGCTTCTTCTTGCGCGAAGCCATCAGAGGAATCGGTGCTTTCGCGTTCGCGTCTCGCAGGGCTATGGGCATCCAGAGAAGCGACCCACTCAACGAGCCGTAAGCCAGTTTGGGTCTCTTCTTCAATTTGGCGGAGTCGAGTGGCCATATCAGTGGCGTCGTCGTCATCTTCGATGACGATAGGGTCGAAGTGACCGCCCAAGCCACCAAATTGAAAGCTGGGCCTCATTTTGTAGAACCCAAACTGGAGAGACGGTATTGAGAGCTGAATTGAGTCAGTAAATCGTAGTTAACAGTCGTGGGAAGAGACAATACCGACTTGGAGTAGACCCCCGTACTTTTGTACTCAACAACAAGATAAACGTGCACCTGTCATCGCGCACGTTACAGGCCGCAAAAAAACTCTCAAAAAAAAAACAAAGGACGATCAGTTCTTTGCAAGAGACAAGACGAACAGCGGAAGCACGAGGTGCAAAAGTTCTTGGAGAAGCGGTCGGAGAGGTGGGAGGAGAAAAGGTCAAGTCGAGGAACAAGAGTGGAAGATCACAGTTGGCGGGAGAGGATATCTTTCTTGAAAAATCGAGAAAAAAGGGCAGAGTCCGGTTCGAAATCCCGGAAATTATATAGGCAAGCAGTCTTTCAAGACGGGAAAGAGCCTCAGAAACAGGTCAAGAAGAAGCACGCCCGTCAGTGGCCAGTGTGGGACGCGCTCTCTGACGACCATATGGAAGGAAGTATGGCGTGTGTTAGATCTGGGAAGAAAAACCGAGATTTGTGAAGTCAGGGTACTCTCCTAAAAGCCGCCGAGAACGTGTCCAGTGCGCAGTTTGGACATCGTCGACAGAGCAGGATCTGAGAACTGAGCAGCAACCTCGGCGACCAGGGCCCCAGGCGGCAAGGCACATGGTAAAAAAGTCCATTTAGCAGCAATGCCCAACAAAGCCCTCCAACAACACAATTGGGCCGGAGGTTAAAGAGAGTGATGCGAGATCCTTCTCTCTGCGGGTGCAATCACGGATGACAAGTACGTCGTGATGGGTTGGGGCAACGTGCGGCAACCGTGACAAACATTTTTGGAGGAAGGATAGGTACGGTCTGTAAATACAAGCAAATGCTTTGTTTTACTACTGAGCGGGCATAAAGACTGGTTATCGGTTCTTCTCACGGGGCCAGCAATTCATCGCTGGTCGAGCATTCAGGGGTAATTCTTGGCTTTGTAAACAGAACTGTTGGCGGTCTTGGTTGAAAGGACAACGTAGGGTTAGGGTATATTTCAGTTTCGGAGCAGCTGGATCCGATCCGATCTTGCTGAGGCTCTCAAACCAGGATCCACCACGAAATTTTACTTCACTTCTGTTACGTGCCCGAACTTTTCCCTCTTTTCCACAACTAAGGATGGGGTTGGCTCACGAAGTGGCCACAGCTTGGTTCACGAGGTTCCTCGCCCTGGTGTAGGCACGTTCTTTGAAATGGTGTTAACAGGTGAGCTGTTTTGTCTTGTCCTTCCGTCCTGCCTTTGGCTTCCTGATGACTTTTAAATTCGACAAAACCTTGACTGCTGAGACTTTCGGTGCTGAGAAGAATTATTCTGATGCCCCTGTGGACTTTGAAGTGTTGCATAGATTGGCTGCTGTCTGTTTAGGACCTTGCTAACCATCTCTGGCCTTTGCAGTAAATACTTCTCCTGATCGTCGACTCCTCCACCTCGAGAGCCGAACATTACCTTGCATTATCATATTGAATATCAAATACATGAACCTACTTGGCGAGAACATAGCGTGTCTCCCGCATTTCGCTGGCTCGTTTTCTGACGTCATTTGTGCCTCCTGCTTACACTCCTACCTAGCCCCTTGGCTTGCATTGTCTTTAGTTGAGCATCATGTCTACCATGCCACGCGTCGGGGAAGGCTCCATTACAGAGGGCCTAAGGAGTGTTCTATTTCAGGTTCCATACGTGACCATATCACTCATGTGTTGCGGCCAACCTTGCTCAGGCAACGTCTGAACACCCAAGACATTTTTAAGCCCCATGGATTGAGTCCGGCAACCAAACCAGTCAGTCCTCTCCTCGATGAGGAAGCTTCCTTCAGTCCTGAATTACCTCAGGAGGAGTGAGAGGAAGTCCTTGGGTGCTCACGTGGATCTGATTCCGAGCAGTCATGTTACCTGACTGTTGGGTCGCTCCTTCCCAACCACCACACTTACACGTGCCAGCCTCAGGCTCAGAAGAAGCTAAGGCTTCGTCCGACTTCCTGCGATTTCCCTATCGAACGATATCGCCATATACCTCCCGTCTTTCCATTCTGGTTGGCAGTTGCCCTTTTCCCTCCCCAAATTTTTACCGAGTTAACAAGCTTGGTTGTCGCGCAAGCCAACTCGATTTCGTTTTCTTGAGGAAGATCAGCTCGGTTTAATCCTCCAACTTTTCAGACTTCCTGCTTCGCAATCCTCAAGGGAACGTTCTCACCAGTCGGCCTTTGATCACTTGTCCATCTCTCTCTCAACGACATCTTCTCAGCATTTTCTAGGAGGGGTACACACGACTGCCCGGGCCAGTTGAAGTTATCAGCCGAAGCACAAATTAGCAGTTGAGGCCTCGGAACCGACAAACAGTGAGTGATTCAGGATCCTTACCATGAGAGAGTGTGGGCTGAAGATTGCTAATCATTTGATTCTGCCATTTAAGCTCATCAGAAGCACCGATCACCTACGTGACAACCGTATTCCAAGATGCATACCCGTGCCGCAGCAAAGAAGCTGGCCGACATTGCTGCCACAGCGGGCAGTGCGGTCGATGCTCTTACCGGGCAGGCAGAGGTCATGCAGGCCCCGACAATCACCGATGGCCCAGGACCGATGGGCAGCCTCCCGTCTGCAACCACGACCATTACGGGCGGTGTAAAACGCAAGCGAGGTGGGAAAAAGCAGGCCCAGCCACTCAAGGGTGGCTGGGTCTTGCCCCATGGCATGGGTGCTGGTGTCGCTGCTTTGGAGACCTCGGGCCCTCAGGACGATGAGATCGCGCTACCAGCTTTATCGCCCGCAGATGCACCAGTCAACGCGGAGGACCCGACCCAGATAGAGATTGCCCCTTCTGCACAATCAAGCACCAAGACAACAGTTGTGAAGCAGACCACACGCACCCGCCTGTCCCTCCGCACGGCCAAGACAAGCGTTGATGATCGAAGGAATGACCAAAACGATCAGAACCAACAAGAGACCTCCATCAAGTTGGAAGAGTCCGAGAGCCCAGCCATCGGACAGGAGAATGGTCATCAACGCAAGCGTGCGCGAACTACTCTGGTGCTTACCAGAAAAGGACCTGCAATCACGGTTCCTGACAAGGTAACGCTGAAGCGCAGTGACGTCAAGGACGAAGAGAAGGGCATCCTGAAACAACTGGTTCCTAAACTCTTGATCATTAGAGGCATCACAATCAAGGACAACGTCGTTGTCAAGTCCTCGGAGACCATTTTTGTCGATGCCGCTCAGCTTCTTGACCCCAACTTCAGGCAAATGGTGAAGAGAGGCAAGGACAATCCATACGGACTGACACCTGGATTCTCTCCATACCCGTACAGACGGATTCCGACACCTGACGCCTGCGAGGAAGTGCACCGAATCTTGACGGAGCTGCACGGGGAGGTGAAGCAGCCCGAGAAGATGCCCGCTGCATCTCTTGAGGTGGCCGGCTGTGGCGAGGTTCCCTGCGTTCTTGATGCGCTGTTAAGAACTTTGATCAGCGGAAACACCCTGATGGCACTCGCAGATGCAGCCATCAAAAACCTGGCTCAACACTACGGCCTTCGTCACGAAGGCACCGGGGCTGGAAGCATCAATTGGGACAAGGTCCGGTTGTCGTCACATCAAGAACTGGCGAACGTCATCAAGGTTGCCGGGAACGGCCCCAAAAGAAGTCACCACATCAAGCAGATACTCGACATGGTGTACGAGGAAAACCTTGAGCGGGCCAAAGAACAGGCTTCGGCCACTCCAACAAGCACTGGCGATGATTCAGCCGAAACATTAAATGCAATGCCGCAGCCCCTCTCACTGGACCACATGCATGTCATGAACAAAGATGAGGCAATGGCAAAGTTCGTCAGCTACCCGGGAATCGGCATCAAGACTGCAGCCTGCGTCACACTGTTCTGCCTGCGGATGCCCTGCTTCGCGGTGGACACACACGTTCACAAGTTCTGCCGCTGGCTAGGGTGGGTCCCGGAGAAGGCTGACCCCGATAACTGTTTCCGGCACGGCGACTTCATGGTTCCGGAACATCTCAAATACGGCCTGCACCAGTTGTTCATTCGTCACGGCCAGGTGTGCTTCAAGTGCAGGAAGGCGACCAAGCCAGGGACCAAGGACTGGAACGAGGCTCCGGACTGCCCACTCGAGCACTTGCTCGACCGGAGCAAAGATGAAGCAGGATCAAAGCCCAAGCAGCCCAAAAAGGCCAAGACCAAGGTCAAGGAAGAAGAAAGCTCTGGGGCTGACGACTCTGGGAGTGATAGGAATTCGGAATCCGGGGAAGAGGAGTAACGGGATCTCGTGGGTGTTATTTGTTCGATGGGGTGAATCGGAGCAAGAGATATGGCTTGATATGCTCAACATTTTTGCTGGTTTGATCGCGATGGAGTTGAGAGGAACGACGCCTCGTTAGACGGCGGACACGTGCCTTGGGTCCCAGACTGTGGGCTTCAGCTCATCTTTGCTGAAACCTGCAAGTAAGGAGAACGATGGTTGCGAGCAGAGAATAAAGCCTTTTGGTCAATGGTAGCTCCATACACGATACCCTTTCTCCGTGTGTCTGAATAAACAGTGCAATGCGTGATCGAGCGGCACCTATATAGAACCCGACTGGCAGCTTGCTGATGGATGTCAGTGTCGGGGTCCCCAGAGGCTGAAGTGCCCGAGATCCCGGGCCTAGGTGCAGGGGTCTTAATTGCCGCTCCACTCCCACCTCTTGCCCCACACAGAAGACGACGCGTGCAACCCTGGAACCGGAACCACTTCGAGATCTTTCGCGATTCCACAGCTGCTCGACAGGGCGCCTTTGGCTCGCCTCGTTCAATCTCCGACTTGAGCATTCCTGCTGACCCACACTCGCGCTCAGAGCTTCTGGGCTGGCGGCTTTTTCTTTCTTGCACTGGGACATCCAGCGTAATCGAGCATTTCTGGGGCGTTTCCTTGTTTGCGCTGGCCGCGCTCATCCCTCCCACAGCACCCACCCACAACCCAACTGCTTCCTCTGCCCTGAGTGGACAACACGCCCTGGGGGAGTTGGCCCATTCTTTGCAGTGTCTCCAAAGAGTAGCACTTCTAGATTTCTTGCATGACACCGAATAATGGGCGGTTCCTCCACTGAACTCCCATCCTCAACAATTTCGACCGAATCCGACTCGACCCAAGTCGGTTGATCGCCCCCCAGTAGCCGCAATGGAGACGAACGACCTCCTCCAAACCGCCATTGGGTGGCACCGTATCTTCGAGGATCGCCCGCCCGACGCCCATCTGTGTTGTCCTAAGATCGACGAAGAAGACTTTGCGAACTATGACGAACCCGATGTGCCCGACGAAGGCGGACTGTCAGTCGACGAGAAGAAACAACGAATCAAGGAATACGAGGACCGGTTTCATAATGTCTACAATCTGAGCATCTTGATGGGCCTCGGCAGGGAAGTCGCGGGGGAATGGCTGGACAACTGGACACAGGTCGTTGAATCCTGTCTGACGAGATGCGATTCGTGCGTGAGGAATTGGCACCGACATCGGGAGCCCTATCTCGGCGGCCTGTAAGTGCGCACCCTTGACTCCTATGGCGTCCACAATTGACACTGATGGCTCGTACCTCGGTAGGCATCTCGCTGCCGAGCTGGTTGATTTCATGCGGAAGAGGCTCGGCGAATTCGACAAGCAACGCATCGACAAGGGCCTTCGTAGCGCACGAACAATTCTCGAGGAGAAAGGCCCCATGACGACGGCAAAGCTGGTCGAGCACGATATATCAGCTGTCCTAGCCCTCTTCGAAGCTCTCTGCAGCATCGAATACCTTGCCCAACCCGAGAACCAGCCAGGTTTCAACTTCGTTTTCGAGCAAACCCAACAGAAACGACCCCTACGGATGCAGGGCGGTATTATCCCTACAATGACCTACTTTCTCTTTGACGACCTCTCCTCAACTTACAGACTCAAGTTTGCCGAGAACGCCTGGGAAAAGAAACCCGCCGAGTCTCTCACCGATCTGGAATGGGACTGGGCGATCTGCCCCCACTTGAGCACCGCAATCATGAGGGTCTCCCTCTCGAGAGGAATGCCATCGGCGGACAGGATATGCAGGTTCTGGCGCGGCTTCTCGTTTGTCCTTCGGTCCTTGAGCGAGAAACAGATCATCAACTCGCTCCGGGCAATGGAGGTGTCGCCGAGCGTCTACTTCCTTGCCCTCGAGCACCTGGCCACCGATTCTGACGAGGCCCTGGCCATGGTTCTGAAGGGTCTTCGGGCGCTCATGGAAAAGTCGGCGAGTGCTTTCTGGGCTGCGTTTGACCAAGTCACTCCCAGCCAGCTTGTCGAGGAGATTTTCAAGAGCCCGGCGTTCCGCCGCTTCCTCAACAAGTCTTTGATGTCCGATATGATGGTCACAGAAGGAGAGAGCCAAGTACCAGCTCTGGCTGCTTGGATGAGGGCATTCATCCGCTCATTGCCGTCAATCCAGCGGTCGGACGTCTGCGAATCGCTTCTGCGGCACCTCTTTGACACGTTCCGCCGGGATCCGGCGGCCGACCGAGCCGCTCAAGCGACCTGCACTCTTGCAGGCTTGGTCACCCTCAGCGAGTCGCTCGATGGCTTTCTTCACCAAGAGGTCCCGTTCGATACGGGGACCGCCCTCATCATGGTCAACCAGTTGCTCAACCGCGTTGTCCAGTACAGCGATGTCATCATCACTGCGGCCGGTCTCAAACCTGGTGACACGTTCAACGTCGGCATCTCCCAGACCGCCATGGCTATCATCCATTCCGCGCTTGCACTGGATGCGAGAGCGACAGAGATCGAATGGAGGGCCTTGATCGAAGAGACTCCGGTACAAGATGCCGTGAACCGGGACTCTGGAGCCCTCTGGGAATCGTTCCTGGAGATGCTCTGGTATGGACAGCTTGGGCATGCCGAATTGGCCAGAGCCATGCTGATGGCTACCCTGCGTCTCAGAAACATCGAGCAGTTCATCCCTAAGCGCAAGGAGCAGCTCAAGCGAGAGCAGCAGAAGTTCAATCAGCGCTACCAGCAGCAGACTGCGGCCATTGGGAGAATGCTCGGCCGCCTATCGGATTTTAATCCCGGGGACTTGGACAAATTCTGCTCGGAGCGCCAGAGCCCAACCATACATCCCATCGTGTCATCGCTCATCCACGGTGAAGACGCGATCCGGGAGGCTGGATTCGAGCTGCTGAAGGCCATCACAGGTGAGACTCTGCCATCCGACGCGGTGAGCAAGATGCTAGAGAACTACTTCACCCCTTTCCTGGATGCATTCTCCGAGGCGGTGAACAAGGTCACCGCCAAAAAGGATGCCAGCAGCCCTTGGAGCCACATGCTTCCCATCCTGAAATGCAGCGAGTTCGTGTTGAACGGCCTGTGCGACCCTTCCGTAGGCCAGCTGCGGCGCAAGTCTCTCACTACAGAAGAGCATATTGCAGTCAAGCGCTGGTGGGAATGCGTGTGGCAAGCCGTGGACCACTCGTTCAGGATGATGCGAATCTGGCACGAAAAGGTCGACAAGAAGATCATGGAGGACTTTTGTCGAGATGTCATGGAATTGGGCAATAAGCTGTTTGCTCAGGATGGAGTCATGGCCTCCGCATTGAGCCAGCATAGCAACGATGACGCCGCCCAGAACAACGGCGACGCCACAGCAAAGGCCATGAGGGGCGTCTTGGAACCGCCGAGGAAGTATTCCTTCTCTCTCGCCGATATGCTGCAGCTCAGGGACAAGTATCTCATCATGGGTATCATCGAGGTGATCAAGAAGCTTCTTGCACGGCTCAAGCAGAACGACATGGACTTGCCCCAGAGGACGCTTGCGCATCTCGGCAACATGCTCAAGCGGAAGAAGCTCCCAAGCGGAAGAGTGGACTATATCCAGAAGACCAACTTGACGAACGAGCAGAGGATTGAGCTGCTCAAGGCCCTCGGCGAGGATGCCGTGATCGACGAGCAGTTCATGGGCACCAAACCCGGCGAGAAGGAAGCCAAGGAGAAGGAACGGGCCATGAAACAGAGCAAGATTGACTTCTCCAAGGGGAACCTAAACCTCGCGGCGTCTGGGAAGGGCGATTTTGCCGCACTCGCTCCCAACTTTGAGAAGCGGGGATCTGCTCTGTTGGCGCGACTGCAAGAGGAGGGCCCGAAACCCAAACCCCCGACCAAGCTTGACCAGAAGGCTATCCTCGCCAACCAGGCATCCATCAAAGAGGCGCGGGCCCGGGACAAGGCCGAGAAGGCCAAGAGAGATGCCGAGGCCATCGCCAGAGCCAAAGCCCTGCGCGCCCCGCCCAAGACCGTTCCCGGCGAGGGTTCCGGACTCCAAGGCGTCGCCGGCGTTCGGGGCAAGGATCACGCCCCGGTTGTCAAAGATGAGATCATGGTTGGCTCGTCCTCTGAGGAAGAAGATGATTCCGACGACGAACGGATAGCACTCAAGGCCAAGGCCAAAAACAAGACTATCACGGATGCGGAGCGTCGCCGCCTGCTGATGTTGGCTGAGAAGCGTGGGCCGGTGAAGAAGGTGAAGCTCCAGAGATCGGCAAAGGACATGCGTGCGCGCCTGATCCCACCGATGGATGTGCTGCATCAGGCCATCCTGGAGTGGGACATCTTTCACGAGGGCAACGATCCGCCAAACGGCTACCGCTGTGAAGGCGTCTCCGACTCGTACACCAATCCCCACAGTTACAAGCAAACCTTCTTCCCGTTGCTCATCAATGAGGCTTGGCGCTCGTTCGTCACGGCAAAAGATGAAGCCACATCCAAGCCCTTCGGCATCAAGGTGCTTAGCCGCATGACGGTCGACAAGTTTATGGAGGTCACCGCCTCGGTCCCCGCCCAGGTCAGCAAAGACCGAGGTCTGTCCGAGGGAGACATTGTCATCGTCTCTAAAGGCGAAGATCCGCTCAACCAACCGGCGGAGCTGCATTGTCTCTCGCGTATCTGGAAGACGACGTACAAGAAAGACACTGTTGAGGTGGTCTATCGCCTCAATGCCAAGGGTAACCAGATCCTGCCTGCGCTGCTTCCGGGCTCCGAGTTCCACGTCGTCAAGATCACCAACATGACGACCATTGAACGCGAGTATGCGGCGTTGGAGAGTTTGCAGTACTATGACCTGATGGATGAAGTCCTGAAGGCGCAGCCATCCCCCATGTTGAGCTTTGGTGATGAGGCGGTCAACGGGGTGATGCAAAACTACCAGCTCAACCCTGGCCAAGCGCGTGCTATCCTCAACGCCAAGGAGAACGATGGCTTCACCCTGGTTCAGGGTCCGCCAGGAACTGGCAAAACCAAGACTATCGTCGCCATGGTCGGGTGTCTCCTGACTGGGGTTCTCAAGCCGTCGAGCGGTGCAGTGCCGCTTGCTAGGCCTGGGGTTGGTTCATCTCACGGACAAGCGCCTTCGAAGAAGCTCCTGGTCTGCGCGCCCAGCAATGCCGCCGTCGACGAGTTGGTTCTGAGGATGAAGGCCGGCGTCAAGACCATGAATGGGACATTCCACAAGATTGAGGTCTTGCGTCTGGGTCGCAGCGATGCGATCAACGCGGCGGTCAAGGATGTCACACTTGACGAGCTAGTCAAGGCCCGAATGGACGCCGAAATCAACAACAGCGGCCCGAGCGATCGCGAGAAGCTGCACAAGGACGCTGGCGAGCTCAAGGAGAAGATTGCGGAGCTGCGGCCTCAGCTTGAGGCAGCGCGGGCAAGCGATAACCGCACCTTCACCATGAAGTTGCAGCGCGAGTTCGATGAGCTGAAGCGTCGGCAGGCGCACATTGGCGCGCAGATTGATGCTAACAAGAGCAACGGAAATACCTTTGCGCGCGAGGTCGAGATCAAGCGTCGGCAAATCCAGCAGGACATCCTCGACAAGTCCCAGGTCCTGTGCGCCACGCTGAGCGGCAGCGGGCATGAGATGTTCAAGAACCTCAACGTCGAGTTTGAGACGGTCATTATCGACGAGGCTGCGCAGTGCGTGGAGCTGAGCGCCCTCATTCCGCTAAAGTATGGCTGCTCCAAGTGCATTCTCGTAGGAGATCCCAAGCAGCTGCCTCCGACGGTCCTCTCGCAGTCTGCCGCGAGATACGGCTACGATCAGAGTCTGTTTGTCCGGATGCAGAAGAATCACGCCAAGGATGTTCATTTGCTGGACATGCAGTACCGTATGCACCCGGAGATCAGCAAGTTCCCGAGCAAAGAATTCTACGAGGGCCTCCTACAAGACGGCGCCGACATGGGACAGCTGCGCCTGCAGCCCTGGCACCAGAGCGCACTCCTCGGACCTTACCGCTTCTTCGATGTCAAGGGTTCTCAGGAACGCGGCCCCAAGAACCAGTCCCTGGTCAACGAGGAAGAGCTCAAGGTCGCCATGCAGTTGTATCGTCGGTTCCGCACTGACTACAGCGGTGTCGATCTGAAGGGCAAGATCGGCATCATCACGCCGTACAAGGCTCAGTTGTTCCGGCTCCGGCAGCGGTTCAAGGAGAAGTACGGCGAGGCAATCACAGAGGAGATCGAGTTCAACACCACGGATGCGTTCCAGGGCCGCGAGTGCGAGATCATCATCTTCTCGTGTGTGCGGGCCAGTCCGACCGGAGGTATCGGTTTCATGACGGATATCCGCCGTATGAACGTCGGTCTGACCCGTGCCAAATCGTCGCTCTGGATTTTGGGTGATTCCCGGGCGCTGGTGCAGGGTGAGTTCTGGGCCAAGCTCATCGAGGACTCAAGACAACGCGATCGCTACACAAGCGGTAATATTATGGCGATGCTCAGCCAACCCGGAAAGAAGGTGCCACTGCCATCGTTTGCGCCCTCCGCACACGAACCCCAGCCGCAGCGTGATGTGGTCATGACCGATGCGCCCGAGATCCCCAGGCAATCGGCATCGGCGAGCACGCCCGCCACACCGGCACAGCAGGCATTGGCTCCTACAACATCATATGCCCAGGTGGAAACAACGGCTCCTCCGCCGCTCCCGTATCGTGGAACGGGCATCGGTGGGCTCAATGAGAGAGGCGAGGCGACATCGGTAGCGCCGAGGGGCGGAGGCGCCCCCGTCATCCAGTCGACCGCCGGGTCTGCGGGAAAGAAGCGGCCGCGCGAGAACAACGACGACGGCCGCTCAAGCATGAAGAAGGCAAGCCACCAACTCAATCACTCGCCAGGCTAGCAAATCAACTAACACCACTGCGTCTAGACACATCCCAGTTCCGACCGAGGGCCCCTGAAGGCCCCCGCAGCCCCGAATATACACAAGAAGCCGAAAGCCGGAGTCGATCCCTCGGCGATGGAAGTGCTGGGCTTGGTTCCCCCAGAGCGTGCGCCGGCTCCGCAACCCCGACCCCCTCCGCCGCATTCGAGGCCGGGTGGTGGTACTGGACCCAACGCAGGCCCCAATGCGCCAAAGGTGAGTAAACTTTGATCTCTATACCGTTACGCCTGCCGGAGCGCTAACGCCTATCTTGTTGCAGGGGCCGATCATCATGAACAAGCGACCACCTGCGGACCCGTTCCTTAGACGGAAGCCGGGGAAGCGTTGAACGACGTAGCGAGATAGCGATGTAGATATCTACGTGTTGCTTTGTTGTGTTAGTTCCAGCCAGGCATTCTGCTGGGAGGTGGTTTTTTGGCGCGAGATGATGGGAGTCATGCATAGCTTAGAGGAAACGGATCTGGGTGCACAGATGACGGGTCATGGGATATTGGAATCGACCTCATTGCATGGCGGGAAGCGAGAGATGGCTGACATGGCTTCAGCGCGTAGCTGGGCATTGGAGTCTTTGCGGGGATCGCTTGTTGAGAGGGACCCTCGGGGGCGTGGACGGAGGGAAGGACCGTGAAGACTTGTTGCCCCTTCCTCCTTGCATTTTTTGCTTCCATTGCACCTTGCACTCGCACCCAATAACCTGGGATGCTAGGGGCCGTCGACAGCCACCTCCCATGCTTCGCTCGGTATATGCCAACAGACAGACGGCCATTCTGGCTGCGGTCTTGTCTTGAAATTTGGAATGCCGGGTGGTCGGTACCAAGGCTGTGTTCCGGTCATCGTATTTGAAAACCGCGGCCTCTCCTTACAACGGCATCAGACTCCTCCGACATACGAGAAGCTCCGTGTAACCTCGTTGTGCAGGATCTGGACTGCAACTATCCGTCTTGACCCATGCCCTCGATTCCCGAGTCGCACCATAGCCGAGTGCACCCACGTGCGACCCCTGTTGCAGATCTGCCGGCTGCCGATCCCGCAGAGCTTAACCCACTGGTGGAGGACATGATTGGCGAGAATTCTCCGGGGCGAAATACAGGGTGGGGACAGGAGCTTCAGGGCAGTCTTCATCCACTCCTGCCACCTGCACTGTTGTGCTCCAGAACTTCTGAATACCTTGCCTTACAAGTATTATCCTGAGACAAACACATGCACGGGGATGCTGCTCCGAGTGCGTTTTATTGACTGAAAAGGAAACCAAGCATCGATGTTTTCTCCTTCCTTTCCCTGTCTCTCTCCTCCCCCTATTCGTATTATTACTTTCTTTTTTTCTCTTCTTCTTTTCTTCCCTTGTTTTCTCTTTAATTTGTGTGCTGTCTTTCAGAGTGGCCTGGTCAGTGGGCGAAGGCTGGATGGATTCCATCCATTGGGATGACTTGGTCCGATCCTCAACCGCGAGGTCCTTAATGAGGAAGTCAGTTCCGGTGCCACGTACCGCACGGATGGTGTTGTTGACTCGGTCTGGCGGCCTATTATCTACTTCGAGTCTACCTGACTAGTCGGTCTCCACCAACGACGGGGGAGGAGCTGTGTGTTGACGAAGAAGGCGGCGTAAAGCCCCGTCGAACACTCTATCAAAGTCAACGCCGTCGGTGCCCCGACCCGGTGTTGACTGAGTCCTGACATCAGTGGTGTCCCTCTTTGGCAGTTTCCGACCTCGTTCTAGCTAGGCAGTCGCTGCTTTGCCCGGGCCTCGCAGCACAAGCTCTCGCACGGTGACTGCGTTGCCACCATCAGATGACCTCCACATTTTGGCCTGGAAACTCCTGAAACACTCTGGGTTCCATCTGGCATTGCAGCAAGTGCTTTATGCCATGCTTTCAGGCACATACTCGAGCTTACATATCTATCCCGAGCCAGTGGACATCTAAACATAGATACTCACTTGACGCTTCCTGATGGTCACCGACCCTGCTCCTTTTCTATCAAGGTGAAGCCCTACTTTGGCCGTCAGATCCGCTCGTCACCTGGGCCAGGGAGGGAGAATCCTGCATCGACTCCCCAGACCAACATCCGACACCAACGGACCCTCCACCCGTGTCAATTGCCACCTGTGAGCTATCAGTGCTTGGAAGACGGTCAACAAGAGAGCGAGCTGACAATACGTGAAGCATCATTCCATCTCCAAGCGGTTCTGGGTAGTATTGGCACCTCTGAAAACCGCCATCGCCATGTCTTGTCCAGAGGACAGCAACAAGAGCGGCATCCGCGTTCGACGTGATACCATGGTTACTGTTGAGGATGGTGACACCCAACCCACACCTCGGCACATACCGCTGGTACCTGTGACCGGATCAGGAGAGCCTATCTCCCGCCCACAACAGAGCGCTCACCCAATGTCGTTTCCCGGCTTGTCCGTCCAGCCGGATCCTATCAATGGCGTGCTCCGATCCGACACCCTTAAGCACAAGAGAAGGGCGACGGGCGAGAGAGATCTGGCGAAGGAACTGATTGACTTCTTCCACGACACTCCGCCTCCGCCAGGAAACTCCATGTCTTCGCCCGGAACTATCGAGGAAAAGCACGAGAAGAAACACAAACGGTTTTCCTTGTGGCCGTTTAAGAGAAAGTCCAAAACCGCTGTGAAGAAACTGAATGGTGGGACCCCGGGCGCGATCAAGCTGCCAGACTCAGCGGTAGCTGGAAGAACCACCGGGGGCTACCGCCACATCGCCATCAGTATTCCAATTGAGTTCGACCACCTAGAGCCTGTCGCGGCAGCGCCGCAAACGGAGCGACCGATTGAGTCTGATGGAGCTGAACAAGTCGATCCCTCCAAGAGCCCGGTTCAGAACACAGTGCCCGATCTCACAGTGACCGGTGATGGCCTGCTTTCTCCGCCCCGGTGTCTCAACGGTGGTTCGACTCACGGCTCTGACGGGGAGGGAAAACTTGGAAGGCCCGAGTCATCATACTCTCGAAGCTCGGACACCTCGGTCGGTGCTCACAACATGATTGCTACTCCCTTTCCCGAGCTGACAGCTCTGCCAAAAGGCTCGGCATCTTCCCGCGCGGCTATGAAGAAAGACTTTCCCAACCAGAAACATCCCAACCAGGAACGGTCTCTCCGCCGCCGACCCATTCTCGGTGACCAACCAAACCACGACGAGACCCTGCCAGACTCGCGCCCTCGCTGGTCAATGGATCCGGGTCTGCTTCGCAAGCGGCCGTCTACCCCTGAGAGCTTTTACACGACGAGCACCGAGCTTATCTTCTCCGAAGCGGCAACGATTCGCATCCCTTCGCCCCAGACGGCGGCCGAGTTATCAGAGTTTCCGCACGCCATTGGCTCCGACCCGGAGAGCAACAGCTACTACACCCCTGAGCTTTCCCGGTCGTCCCTGACAGTCTCCAGCCGCGAGACAGCGGACGCGGGGGATCCCAGATGGGACAGTTTGCCACCGTTCAGCTTCTCAGCCCAATGCCACGACAGCCTGGATGGGTTTTCGTTACCTGATTCTGCTCTTTACGTGGGGGAGTACTACCGCCCTCATACCCTTTCGGAAATTGCGTCGATGGAATCTGTCCCATCGACGCCCGAGTTTCCTCGCACCTCACGCTTTACCCCTGTCACAACCACGGCCGCCACCCACCCGAGACAATCTGGCAAAGCACCTCTCCGTCACATAGGTACAGTACCAACCGGTCAAACCTCCAACCGCTTCAGCACATTCTCCTAACTCCTCACCCAGCCCGAACTCAACGCCGTCCCCGCCGTGTCCACGCCGTCGCAGACATCCGAAACCCGACCTCCACTCACCCCCTCGACCTCATCTTCCCCGCCCACCATTCCTCAACCTCTACC
>Ga0247823_10002072_pt1 | contig 16612 bp, 13 predicted proteins | sample 13C_PalmiticAcid_2_FD_192426 | JGI IMG/M metagenome (GOLD analysis project Ga0247823, IMG submission 192426) | Soil microbial communities from agricultural site in Penn Yan, New York, United States - 13C_PalmiticAcid_Day30 | ecosystem: Environmental > Terrestrial > Soil > Agricultural land...
GGTGGCGGCCCGGCAACTGGCCATCAAGGTGGCCGCCACCGATGCACCCGTGCTGCTCACCGGCGAAACCGGCACCGGTAAAGAAGTCTTTGCCCAGGCCATTCACCACAGCAGCCGGCGCAACCAGCAGCCGTTTATTGCCATCAATTGCAGCGCACTCAGCAAAGACCTGCTCGAAAGTGAATTGTTTGGTCACCTGGCCGGGGCCTTTACGGGGGCTTCCAAAGACAAAAAAGGCCTGGTAGAAGCGGCCGACAAAGGCACGCTCTTCCTCGACGAAATAGGCGAAATGCCCGCAGAGCTGCAAGCCAAACTGCTGCGCGTACTCGAAAGCCAGACCTTCACCAAAGTGGGCGATACCCAAACCCGCAAAGTAGACATCCGCATCATTGCCGCCACCCACCGCAACCTCCAACAGGAAAGTCAGGCCGGACGGTTTCGAGAAGACCTCTACTTTCGCCTGTCGGTGATGGAAATACACCTGCCCTCCCTCAACGAACGCCGGGATGATATACCGGCCCTGGCCCAATACTACCTGAATAGCTTCAACAGCAAACTCAATAAAAACATCACCGGTATCAGCGAAGCCTGCATGGATGCCCTCACCCACCACCACTGGCGGGGCAATATCCGCGAGTTGCGGAATGTGATCGAACGCGCCATGATCCTTTGTGACGGCAATCTGCTCGACAAAACCGACCTGCCTTACGACTTCCAGGAAATGCCTGCTGCTGCACCCACGACCTCAGCCAAACTGGCCGATATTGAACGGCAGCATATCCTGCGCACCCTAGAAGCCACCGGCGGCAACAAAACCGAAGCCGCCCGCCTGCTCGATATTGGCCTGGCCACCTTATACCGCAAACTGGAAATATACGGCGTGCACTAAACCCGGGAGTCGCCCCCCATCGAAAACCACGCACAGAAGAGCTATCGTTTCTGCGCATTCTGCGGCATTTTTTACTCCCGCCAGATTATAAACCAACCGCAGTTGAACTAAAATCGTTTCCGCGAGATCTGCGGGAAAAAATAAAATGACCTGGTACAGATACCTGCATCATTAGCGAACATTCCCGCAGATCTCGCAGATACAATGCGAGTATTATAACCGCAGATCTCGCAGAAACAATCTTCAATACCCTCATTTTGATAAACGAGCCTCTCATATTGAGAGGCTTTTTTTGTTCCCGATAGTAGTTGAAGGCTTGGTCGCAAATACAACTAATTGATCTTCAATACACACTCTCCATTAGCGCTTTTTCTTCATTGACAGGCACTCCATTTGGCATGGGGTAGTTGTAAACCTGTAACCCATGCGCCCCAAAACCCACGCACCACCGCCGGAAGACTACTAACATCCGACACCCGATTGAAGACCTATTACAATTCCAAAAGATGATTTATCCTTCCGAAGTCAAACAACTGCTCTCCGACCAGCTGCCCGAGCTGAGTAACGACCTGGACACCTGCCAGGTGCCCGAAAAACAAGTGTACCATACCCTGCAATGCCTGGTGAGTTATACCGGCAAAATGGCTGCGGCCTGTTATATCCGCAAAGTGACCCAGTGCATGCAACTGGCCGACCGCCTGTACGAACAAGGCAACCACCAGGTGCGCCTGGCTGTAGAAAACGTGTTCGTTTTTGGCCTCGACCGCGTGATCAATGGCGGCAGCCGCAACCACACCCGCCTGCTGCATGCCCTGGTGCCCATCAGCCTGTACACCCTTTACGTTAACCAGCACCTGAAACCCGGCGTATAAAACCGGGTTGCTTAAAACCACAACGATGTTCACCTTTTTATTACTCGCCGCCGGCCTCCTGGGTTTCTGGCTTTGCGCCAAAGCGGTAGATACTTTTGACCATCTGTAAAATTCACAGTTATGATGACCCTTCTTTTTGCACTATCCATCGCTGTATTCATTTACATGCTGTACGTGCTGGTACAACCGGAAAAATTTTAGACGCATAAATCCATTGCATTCATGAATACTGAACTCACAGGCGTCGCCTTTACTTTCCTGCTCACCCTGCTGCTGGCCTGGCCGCTGGGCATCTATATCGCCAGGGTATTTAACGGCGAACGCACCCCTACCGATTTCCTGCGCCCGGCAGAGCGGTTCTTTTTTAAACTATCGGGCATTGATCCCAACCAGCCCATGACCTGGAAGCAAAACCTCAAAGCATTGCTTTCTATTAATATGGTTTGGTTTGTCTACGGCTTTCTTGTGCTGATATTCCAGGACAAACTGCCGCTGAATCCCGATGGCAATGGCGCACAAAGTCCGGACCTGGCTTTCAACACCATCATCAGTTTTGTGGTCAACTGTAACCTGCAGCATTACTCCGGCGAATCGGGTGTCACTTATTTCACCCAGCATTTCGTAGTCATGTTTCTCCAGTTTGTCAGCGCTGCTACCGGTATTGCTGCACTGGTGATTTTGGTGCAGGCTTTCCGGGAAAAAACCACGCAGCACCTGGGCAATTTCTGGCGGTATTTTGTACTGAGCCTTACCCGCATTTTGCTGCCGCTTTCAATCATCGTAGCGCTGATCCTTGCTTTTAACGGCACACCCGCCAGTTACGCCGGCAAGGATACCATTGTTACCCTCAGCGGCGATACCATGCAGGTAAGCCGCGGTCCGGCGGCGCAAATGATTGCCATCAAACACCTGGGCACCAATGGCGGTGGTTGGTTTGGTGCCAACTCGGCTCATCCTTTTGAGAACCCCAATTACACCACCTACATCACCGAAATGGTGGCACAAACCCTCATTCCTATTGCGTTGATTGTGGCTTTCGGTATCATGCTGCGCCGTCGCAAACTGGCGCTCACCATTTTTGGGGTCATGACGGCGGGTTTCCTGCTGCTGCTCATTCCCACCATGATGACGGAACTCGCTGGCAATCCGGCTTTCAGCAAAATGGGGCTTTCGGCCGCAGGCGCCATGGAGGGCAAAGAAGTACGATTTGGCACCGCAGCCAGTGCGTATTGGAGTGTGGTCACCACTATTATCTCAACCGGTTCTGTCAACGCCATGCACGACAGCGCCATGCCGCTCACTGGCCTCACTACCCTGCTGGGTATGATGACCAACAGTTTTTATGGCGGTTGCGGTGTGGGATTGCTCAACTATTTCATCTTCCTCATCATCGCGGTGTTCATCTCCGGCCTGATGGTAGGCCGCACACCCGAGTTCATGGGACACAAAGTAGAAGCCCGCGAAATGAAGATCGCCGCCATCATTGCCCTGCTGCATCCGTTCCTCATACTGGCAGGCACGGCATTATCGGCTTACCTCGTTACGCATCATCCCAATGCCGCCTGGACGGTGGCGCCATCGGCCTGGCTCAACAATCCCGGTTTTCACGGCTTCAGCGAAATGCTGTATGAGTACACCTCTGCCGCCGCCAACAACGGATCGGGCTTTGAAGGACTGGGTGATAACAACCCTTTCTGGAACATCAGCACCGGCATCGTATTGCTGCTCGGTCGTTTCCTGCCCATCATTGGTCCCATTGCCATTGCAGGTATCATGGCCCGCAAAAAGTATGTACCGGAATCTTCGGGTACACTGCAAACCGATACCGCCACCTTTGGCTTCATGACCCTGGCCGTGATTACCATCATTGCCGCGCTGGCCTTTTTCCCGGCGCTCACCCTCGGCCCCTTGTCTGAATATTTTACGCTACTGCCTTAATCCAGCATCATGAAAACCGCGCAAAACCATAGTCTATTTCAACGGCAGCAACTGGCACCCGCCATCAAAGCTGCTTTCATCAAGCTGAACCCCGCGCTGCTCATCAAAAATCCCGTAATGTTTACGGTAGAGCTGGGCACGTTCATCATGCTTCTTGTCACCATCTACAGTTATATCCAACACGATCCTTCACTGGGCAGTTTTGGATACAACCTGGTGGTGTTCTTCATCCTGTTGCTCACCGTACTGTTTGCCAACTTCGCCGAAGCCATTGCCGAAGCCCGTGGTAAAGCACAAGCCGAGAGCCTGCGCAAAACCCGCCAGGACACCCCTGCTAAGAAAGTGGTGCTCATGGGCGAGATCTTTATGAACGAAGTGCAAACCGTGCCTTCTTCGCAATTGCAGCAGGGCGATATTTTCCTCTGCGAACCCGGCGATATCATTCCGGCCGATGGTGAAATTGTGCAGGGCCTGGCCAGCATCGACGAATCGGCCATCACAGGTGAAAGTGCACCGGTGATCCGCGAAGCAGGCGGCGATAAATCGTCGGTAGTAGGCGGCACAAAAGTGCTTTCCGACCACATCAAGGTGAAAGTAACCGCAGCCCCCGGCGAATCGTTTCTCGATAAAATGATTGCCCTCGTGGAAGGCGCCAGCCGGCAAAAAACACCCAACGAGATTGCGCTCACCATCCTGCTTGCCAGTTTCACACTGGTGTTCATCATCGTGTGTGTGACGCTCAAACCTTTTGCCGATTATGCCAACGCACCGGTGACGATTGCGGCGTTCATTTCGCTATTCGTCTGCCTTATTCCTACTACTATCGGCGGACTGCTCAGTGCCATTGGTATTGCGGGTATGGATCGTGCCCTGCGGGCCAACGTGATCACTAAAAGTGGTAAGGCTGTAGAAACTGCAGGTGATATTGACACCCTGCTGCTCGACAAAACCGGCACCATCACCATCGGCAACCGCAAAGCCACCCATTTCTGGCCTGCGAATGGTGTAGACGAAGCCAGTTTCATCAAAGCCTGCGCCCTCTCCTCCCTGGCCGATGAAACACCTGAAGGCAAATCGATCATCGAGCTGGCAGGTGCTGATGTTACCCGCACACTTTCAATCGAAGGAGCCGACCTGATCCAGTTCAGCGCCGAAACCCGCAGCAGTGGCGTACACTGGCCTGGTGGCAAAACCATCCGCAAAGGCGCCACCGATGCCATTCGACACCTGAGCGAAAAAGCCGGGCATCCTTTCCCGGACGAAATCACCAACCGCGTGAAGATCATTGCCTCCAATGGCGGCACTCCGCTGGTAGTAGCAGAAAACGAAATAGCCCTGGGTGTGATCGAACTCCAGGACATCATTAAACCCGGTATCAGCGAGCGTTTCGAAAGACTGCGCCGCATGGGGGTTAAAACCGTAATGGTAACCGGCGACAACCCACTCACCGCACGTTTCATTGCCGAAAAAGCCGGCGTGGACGATTTCATCGCTGAGGCCAAACCCGAGGATAAAATGCACTACATCCGCGAAGAGCAAGCCCAGGGCAAACTGGTAGCGATGATGGGCGATGGCACCAACGATGCTCCCGCCCTGGCCCAGGCTGATGTGGGTGTGGCGATGAACAGCGGAACTCAAGCTGCCAAAGAAGCCGGCAACATGGTAGACCTCGACAACGACCCTACCAAACTGATTGAGATTGTAGAGATAGGCAAACAGCTGCTCATGACCCGCGGTACACTCACCACTTTCTCCATCGCTAATGATGTGGCCAAGTACTTTGCGATTGTGCCCGCCTTGTTTGTTACCGCTATTCCTGCTTTGCAGCACCTCAACATCATGCGGCTGCACAGTCCGGAAACCGCGATTCTTTCCGCAGTCATTTTTAACGCCATCATGATTCCGTTGCTCATTCCATTGGCGCTGAAAGGCGTAGCATACAAACCCATTGGCGCCAGTGCGTTGCTGCGGAGAAACCTGTTCATCTACGGATTCGGAGGACTCATTGCCCCGTTCATCGGTATCAAACTGATAGACCTGCTCATTGCACCCTTCCTCTAATCCACTTAAATTTTTCAATCATGAAACAATATCTGTTGCCTTCTATCAGGCTTTCGCTCGTGCTGCTGGTGCTGACCTGCGTTATTTACCCGCTCGCTATTGCTGGTCTGGCCCGGCTCGCTCCCGGCCATGGCGATGGTGTAACGCTGCAAAGCAAGGGTCGCACGGTAGGTTACCAACTCATCGGCCAGTCTTTCACTTCCGATAACTATTTCAACGGCCGCCCTTCTGCGGTGCAGTACAATGCAGCCGGATCGGGTGGTTCCAACAAAGGGCCTTCCAACCCCGATTACCTGGCTGCGGTACAGGCTCGCATCGATACCTTCCTGGTGCACAATCCTGGCGTTTCCCGACAGGAGATTCCGGTGGAACTGGTAACGGCTTCGGGCTCGGGTCTGGACCCTGATATCAGTCCCGCAGCTGCGCAAATCCAGGTGGGCCGCATTGCCCATGCCCGCCAGCTCGACACCCCGGCCTTGCTCAACCTGGTGAATGCTCATACCCGCCAGCCGCTGCTTGGCCCTGCAGTTGTGAATGTACTCGAACTCAATATTGCCCTCGATCAATTACAATAAACATGACCCGTTTCTCTATTATAACTGCATCTTTACTGGCTGCCACGCTGCCCGGCATGGCTCAGTTCACCATTCCCCTGCAAAAAGGCGATACCAGTGCCGGTGCTACCCAGCTCGTGATAGAAGGCTATGCCGATGTGTATTTTGCCTACGATATCAACGCGCCCAAAGATGCCAACCGGCCCTATTTCGTATCGCAATCCAGGCACAACGAATTCAATGTGAACCTGGCTTACCTGAGTCTCAAATTTCAATCGCCCCGCGTACGCGCCACTTTCACGCCCGGCTTTGGCACGTACATGAATGCCAACTATGCTGCGGAGAAAGTAACGCTGCGCAATATCCTCGAAGCCAATGTGGGTGTAAAATTGTTCCGCAATAAAAACATCTGGCTTGATGCCGGTGTCATCGGTTCGCCCTACACCAATGAAAGTGCTATTTCATTTGACCAGATCATGTACACCCGGTCTTTTGCACCGGAGTATGTGCCGTATTACCTCACCGGTGCCAAACTGAGTGTACCGCTTACTCCTAAACTCAATGCATATGTGTACCTCCTCAATGGCTGGCAGGTGATCGAAGACGTAAACTCGCCGCTGGCCCTGGGTACACAGCTCGAATACAAACCCAACAGCCAATGGCTGCTGAACTGGAACACTTATTACGGCAACGAAAACTCCGGCGCAGCACCCAATTATTCCAACCGCTTTTTCTCCGATGTGTATGCGGTATACCAGCCCGGCAAACGGGTGACCCTGGCGGCTTGCGTGTATGGCGGCATACAACAGAAAATGATACCCGATGGCAAAACCAACAGCAACTGGTGGCAGGCCAATATCAGCGGTAAAGTGCGGACGGCACCTAACCAGTTTGCCGCGGCCCGCATCGAGTATTTCAGCGATCCGCAGCAGGTGATGATCAAAACCGTGACGGGTGCACCTGAGTTTCAGTGTGCCAGTGCCTCGCTGGGTTACAATGTATACATTACCCCGCAGGTGATGTTCCGCACCGAAGCCCGTTATTTTCAATCGCCCGACAACATCTTTCTCAAAGCCGACGGCTCCACCACCAACAATAACCTGATGCTCACCGGCGGCCTCACTGCCAAATTTTAAATGTTTTTACCCGATACCCCCATGAAACACGTATTCACCACCCTCGCCCTGTCCTGCACACTGGCTGCCCAGGCCCAGGATAGCATCCCTGCCCCCAAAATCCCCTTCGAAGGCATGGACCTCAGCTGGATCAACGGACAAAACCGCCAGACCGATTTTCCACTCACGCTCAAGGACAAAAAAGGAGAAACCATCCTCACCGGCGTCGCCTTCCTCGATGCGTATTACAACTACAACTTCAACCGGCCCAAGGACAATACACAAACCATTTCCAGTTCCATTGGCCGCACCAACGAGTTCACCGTCAATATGGCCAGCGTGGGGCTCGAAAGCAATTACAAAAACATGATCGGCCGCATCTGGCTACAGTTTGGACAAATGGGTTCTATTGTGCAGGACCTCGACGGCACCGTGACCCACGGCCGCAACACCAGCATCAGCAACCTCAAATACATCCGCGAAGCAGCAGCTGGTTATCATTTCAACAAATGGCATGGCATCAATGTAGAGATGGGTATTTTCATGAGTTACATCGGCCTGGAAAGCTATGTGCTCAACGAAAACTGGTGTTACCAGCGCAGCATGCCCTGCGATTGGACGCCCTTCTACTTCACCGGTGCCCGGGTGCAGGCTTTTCCGTCCAAAAAATTCAAGACGGAGTTGTGGCTGCTCAATGGCTGGCAAACCTATAACGGCTGGAACAGCTCGCTCGGCTTTGGCAACTCCAACTATTACCGTCCCAACGAAAACCTGCAACTGGTGGCCAATTTTTACCTGTTTGGCAAAGACACCCGCAACAGCAACCGCATGCGTTTTCACCACGACAACAGCATTGTGGCGCGGTACTACCACAACAAAAACAGCAAGGGCATTTCGCAGGCCGCTTTCAGCCTCAACAACCACTACGGTTTCCAGACCGGCGATGGCGTAAAACCGAAAGACCAATACTTTGTGGGTACCTCGCTGGCACACCGCGTTTGGTTTGCCAAAAACAAACTGGCTCTCACCCTGCGCGGAGATTATGTGACCAATCCGGGCTTGTACCTCGCGTTCAGTCCCTCGCCGGTGCCCAACAACGCCTTCAACGACGAACAGACGGCCAATCCCGGCAAAAAACTGCAACTCTTCCAGGGCACCGCCACCTTCGATATCATGCCCAACGATTTTGTGACCTTCCGGCTGGAGTATGGCTACCGCAGTGCCAACATGCCCTACTTTGCCGGTCAGGGTGGCACCACCTCTCCCGACGGCTGGACCGATACCCCCACCGGCAACTGGCGGCCCGACCTGCGCAAAACCGAAAACCGGCTCACCGTAGCAGCTACCTTCCGATTATAAACCCTGTGCAGGCTCCTTACCTTTGTGGTGAGGAGTCTGCCTTATCGCTTTCCGGCCATGTTTGCAGCTTATACATACCAGCCTTCCGGTCCTGTTCCCAAACGGGGCACCCTCAAAATCTACATCGGCATGAGTGCCGGTGTGGGCAAATCCTACCGTATGTTGCAGGAGGCGCATACCCTGCTGCGCAACGGCATCAATGTTAAAGTAGCCTATATCGAAACCCATGGCCGCACCGAAACAGAAGCCATGCTGCAAGGCTTGCCGGTCATTGAACGCAGGGAAGTGTTTTACAAAGGCAAAAAGCTGGAAGAACTGGATGTGCAGGCCATCATGATTTTGCAGCCGCACACGGTGATTGTAGATGAACTGGCCCACACCAATATACCCGGCAGCAAAAACGAAAAACGCTGGCAGGATGTGCTCGATATTGTGAACGCAGGCATCAACGTGATCACGGCGGTGAACATCCAGCACATCGAAAGCATTAACGAAGAGGTGAAACACATCACTGGCATAGCCGTTACCGAACGGGTGCCCGATAAAATATTACGGTTGGCCGATGAAGTGGTGAATATCGACCTCACTGCCGGGGAACTGATCACCCGCCTCAAGGAAGGCAAGATTTACGCACCGGGCAAGATAGAACAGGCGCTGAGCCATTTTTTCAGGCCCGAGCATATTTTGCAATTGCGCGAGCTGGCCCTCAAAGAAGTAGCCGGACAGGTAGAGCGCAAGGTGGATACCGAAATCGTGAAGGAAAAAACCGTGCGGCAGGAGCGTTTTCTCGTATGCATGTCCAGCAACGATGCAGTGGCCCGGAAAATCATCCGCAAAACCGCCCGTCTGGCGGCCTATTACAACAGTGTATGGATGGTGCTGTATGTGCAAACGCCAAAGGAAAGTACTGCCAACATTAAACTCGACAAACAGCGGCATCTCATCAACAATTTCAAGCTGGCTACCGAACTGGGCGCCGAAGTGATACAGGTGCAGCACACCAATATTGCCGAAGCCATCACCGAAACAGCGCTGGAACGCAAAGCCACCACCGTATGCCTCGGCAAACCGCACATCAGCCTGTTCCAGATTGTGCTGCGCACCGGTATATTCCAGAAACTGCTGCGTACCTTGGCTGCAAATGATATAGATCTCATAATTTTATCGTGATGACGATTAAATGGAAATTATACCTGGGCATTGGCATTCTCTTTCTCACCATTGTATTCCTGGGTGGATTAGGTGCCTACATCACCAAACAATCGCAAAACGCCTCCGAAAATGTGCTGAAGGACAACTATGAGTCGCTCGAATACGTGCAGCACATGCTGGCTGCGCTCGACGATCATAACGCGGTGGCGTTTGCCCAAAGTCTGCAGGCCCAGCGCGGCAATGTAACCGAACCCGGCGAGCTGCTGTTAACCCAACGGCTGCAACTGCACGCTGCCGATACCACATTAAAAGACAGTACGCGCGACCACCAGTTGCGATCTGACCTCTATGCGATCTGGGCGCTCAACAAAAACGCCATCCGGCAAAAACACAACAGCGCCGGGCAAAGCGGCGAGCGTTATTTCCAGGTCATACTCGGCATTACCTGTGTGGTGACATTGCTGGGATTGACTTTTCTGCTCAACTTCCCGGGTTATATTGCCAACCCCATTCAAACCCTCACCCAAAGCATTAAACACATTGCCGACCGGCATTATGATACCCGACTGCATTTCAACAGCAGCGATGAATTTGGCGAACTGGCCCGCGCCTTCAATGTGATGGCCGAAAAACTGAACGAATTTGAAGGCTCCTCCATCCAGAAACTACTGGTAGAGAAAAAACGGATCACCACCCTCATCGAAACCATCAGTGATCCGGTGATTGGACTGGACGAAAAAGGCCAGCTGCTGTTCCTCAACCAGGCCGCCTCGCAGGCCCTCAACATCGATGCCGCTGATCTGGGCAAACCCAACCTGTTGCCCCGACACAACGATCTGCTGCAAAGCTTGCAGCAACAACTATTGCAACACCCTACGGAAAAGAAACAGTTCAAGATATTTTTCGACAACAAAGAAACCTATTTCCAGCAGGAAAACATTCCCATCGGTATTGCCAGCACCGGCGATAACCAGCCGCAGCACATGGGTTGGTTCATCTGGCTGCGCAACATTACCCTGTTCAAAGAGCAGGACCTGGCCAAAACGCATTTCATTGCCACCATCTCGCACGAACTCAAAACCCCGATAGCCGCCCTTCAAATGTGCGGACAGTTGCTGAGAAGTCCGAAAGTAGGCCCGCTCAACGAAGAGCAGCAAGCCCTCGTCAAAACCCTGGATCAGGAAACCGGCCGCCTGCTCAACATCACCAAGGAACTGCTCGATCTGGCCCAGGTAGAATCAGGTAAGATAGACTTGCACGTGGCACGGGTACCCGCAGAAGAAATTGTACGTTTCGCTATCGACACGTTGCGCTTTACCGCCCAGCAAAAACGGGTAGAGCTGGATGCCGATATCCCCGCCAACCTCCCGCTGCTCATGGCCGATGCCGACAAAACCACCTGGGTGCTCACCAACCTCATCAACAACGCCATCCGCTACGCCCCGGAAGGCAGCACGGTTAAAATATCAGCCGCTGTGCAGGGAGCATTGGCCACCATTGCCGTACAAGATCACGGCGCAGGCATCGCCCCCGAGATGCAACAACGGATATTTGACCGCTACTTCAGCGGCAGCCAGCAAAAAGGTGGCACCGGACTAGGCCTGGCCATCGCCAAAGAGTTCATCGAAGCACAGCAGGGCCGCATCACCCTCGAAAGCGAACCTGGTAAGGGAACGACATTTACTATTTGGTTGCCGGTGGCGATGGAGAAGGTTTAGTTGGCTGAGATGGTCGTTTGTGGTCAATAGTGAATAGTCAATGGTCAACAAAAGCCAAAAATCGTTTCTGCGCATTTACTCGTGCTGGATATAAGTCAACCGTAGTCCACCCAAAATTGTTTCTGCGAGATCTGCGGTTTTCCTACTCGCACTGTGTCTGCGAGATCTGCGGGGACTTGAGGTGTATAAATCAATACCTCCCGCTGATCTCGCAGAAACGATCTCATACAGACTTCGGAGGGTCCTAACCCTGCGGGAGTATAAGAATACCGCAGATCTCGCAGAAACGATGCTCTTTTTCGATTGCTTATCTAAAAGGAATTCTGCGGGAAACACCACTCACAGCATCCCGTTGCGAAAACATCCTTATTTTAGCCGCACCAACCCCCATATTTTGTCTCAACCGTTTACCATATTCCGGCTCGAACGCCCACCTGGCCATGTAGATGCCGATACACCGCCCCACACGCACGATTTCCAGGAAATCCTGTTCATCGAAAGCGGCAATGCTTATCACCAGATCGATGATGAGCAATACACTGTGCCGCCACAATCGGTATTGCTGGTGGTGCAGGGCAAAAAACACGTATTCCGTCCCGATGCCGATACCACCGGATGGGTGATCCGTTTCCAGAACGAGTTCATGGAGTTTACCTGCTCCACTTTATTCTCTTCCTTCATGGAACTGTCGATCATCCCCTACAAGGATACCCCGGCCGAGTTTGCCCACTTGCTTAACCTGGTACGCCTCACGGCTGATGAATTCACCGCGCCGCATGCCAACACGCAAACGGTGCGTTTCCTGCTCAACGCTATTGTGTCCAAACTGAAAGAAGCCAAACAACGTTTCGTGACCCACCAGCACAACAGTGGCAGCGGGTTTCACTACGATATTTTTAACCAGTTCATGGCCCTGCTCGAAGAGCATTTCAAAACCGAGCAATCGCCCGCCTTTTATGCCGAGAAGCTGAACGTCACGACCCGTACTTTGGGAGAGATCTGCAAAAAGATCTTCAACCAAACCACATCCGATATCATCGATCGCCGCATCATCATCGAAGCCAAACGGATGTTGTTGTACAGCGGATTGCCCGTGCAGCAGGTAGGATACGAACTGGGTTATGAAGACAAATCCTACTTCAGTCGCGTATTTAAACGCCAGACCGGCATGACGCCCAAAGAATACCAGGAAAAACACCAATAACCTCAGACCTATGAAAGCAGCAGTGTATACCCGTTATGGCCCGCCCGAAGTAGTAACGATCGCCGAAAGGCCTATACCCCGACCGGCTCCCGGACAAGTGCTGGTTAAAGTCTATGCCGCCACCGTCAACCGCACCGATTGTGGATTCCGGAGTGCCGTGTATGTAATATCGCGACTGTTCAGTGGTCTATTCAGGCCCAAATTCCAGGTGCTGGGCAATGAATTTGCCGGTGTGGTAGAAGCCGTGGGCGATGCTGGTAGTCCTTACCAACCCGGCGATCGGGTATTTGGTTACAACGACACCAGTTTTGGTGCCCATGCCGAGTATATGCTCATGCCCGCCAACGGTGCTATGGCCCTCATTCCCGAAGGACTCTCCTTTGCGCAAGCCGCTCCCATCTGTGAAGGCGCCCATTATGCGCTTTGCGATATCCGTGCGGCCAAAGTGAGTGCCGGACAGCGGGTAATGGTCTATGGCGCTTCGGGTGCTATTGGCTCGGCCGCAGTGCAATTGCTGCATCATTTTGGCGCGGCAATCACAGCAGTCTGCAGCACTGCCCAGGTTCAACTCATACAATCGCTTGGCGCCGATGAGGTGGTCGATTACACTACCCAGGATTTCACCGCTACGCCACAACACTTCGATTTCATTTTTGACGCCGTAGGCAAAAGCAGTTTTGCGCAATGCAAAAACATGCTCACGCCAAAAGGCATTTATATCTCCACCGAATTGGGCAAACGCAGCGCCAATGTCCGCCTGGCCCTCACTACTCCATTAATGGGTGGCAAAAAAGTGCTGTTTCCCATCCCCACCATCAGCCAGCAAGACGTGCTCTTCCTCCGCGATCTGGTAGCCAATGGCCAGTTCAAACCCCTGATCGACCGCAGCTACCCGCTTGATGCCATTGTAGAAGCCTACATATATGTAGAAACAGGGCAGAAAATTGGGAATGTCATTATTGAAGTCAATGGTGAATAGTGATAGTTGTTGGGCTGCGGATGATTGGCAGGTCAATGCCTGTCCCGCCCAATGCGGGGTGAATAGCCAATAGTCAATGGATCCTGCATTACCACACTACCCTCGTCGTGCCTTTACGTTCCCGATTGGAGGGGACAGGTGCCGCACGCTTTGCATGACAAGTAAATGAATAGTCGCATTTCGCATTCATTAGCACATCAGCACATTTTCACATTAGCATATTGTCCCGTCTCTGTGGGCCCTTCCTCCCCTCTGCAAAAAAGTACCACAGTTTTACCTTTTATTACAACTATTGTATGTACAACTATTAATACCTTTGCCTTATCAACTTTAAAAAAATAGAAAAAATGTCTGCGATAGAAACAAAAAACACTGCAATTGATCTGGAACCCTTAAATTGGCGTTACGCTGTAAAAGCTTTCGATACCGACCGTAAACTTTCTGAAGAGCAACTGTCTCAACTGCTGGAAAGTGCCCGTATGGCGCCTACCGCTTTTGGACAACAACCTTTTAAAGTGATTGTGGTGAACAACCCGGCTGTACGCCAGGAACTGATTGCCCACTCTTATGGTCAGGACAAAGTAGCAGCAGCTTCGCACCTGCTGGTATTTGCAGCAGATACTGCACTGGGCGACGATACGGTAGACCACTACATGGCACATGCCGCTAAAACCTGGAATACCACTACCGAAGCACTGGCCGGCTTCAGCGGAGCAGTAAAAGGCACCTATAATGCATTGGGCGAGCAAGGCCGTATTGCATGGGCACAACAACAAGCCCATATTGCACTGGGTACCCTGCTTACCGTAGCCGCTTACAATGGCATCGATGCTTGTCCGATGACAGGTTTCAGCACAGATAAATACGACGAGATACTTGGATTGAAAGAGAAAAACCTGAAATCTACTGTAATTGTGACCCTGGGTCACCGTTCAACAGAAGACAGCGCCCAACACATGCCGAAGGTACGCAAGCCCGTATCAGAATTTGTTGAAACCATTTAATCCATTTATAGCACCACTAAATTCAAAATTGTATGAAAAAACTGGTTCTCGTTTTAGTTGCAGGAGCTTTTATTGCTACCACCGCATGTAACAATGGTCCTAAAGGCGAAAGCGCACAAGTGACCGAAACCCAGCAGGCTGCTGCCAGCCAGGGCGCTGATTATGCTGTAGACGGCGCTGCCAGCACCCTCCAGTGGAGCGGTTATGGTCCTGCTACCAAAGAGCACAAAGGCACCTTCAAAATCACAGAAGGTAAACTGACTGTGGCTAACGGCCAACTGGCCAGCGGTACCTTTACCGTAGACGTTAATTCACTGAACAACAGTGACCTGGAAGGCGAGTATAAAGGAAAACTGGAAGCCCACCTGAAAAGCGCGGACTTCTTCAACTCCGAAAAATACCCTTCTGCCAAATTTGAAATCACAGGCGTACAGCCTCTGACCGGCGATTCGGTAAACAACTACACGGTAAGCGGCAACCTTACCCTGAAGGATTCTACCAAAAATATCAGTTTCCCTGCCAAGATCAATGTATCTGACGCCAGCGTTGATGCCAAAGCTACTTTCACCATCAACCGTACCTGGTGGGGTATGTCTTACGGCAACGACCAGTCTCTGGGCGATAAATTCATCAAACCAGAGGTAGGTGTATCTTTCGATATTAAAGCCAACAAGCTTTAATCCGGATACCACGAACTGTTAAACACAGGTTGTTTTCTCATAGTACCGGTTGCCCTTTGTTACAGGTTAGGGCAACCGGTTTTTTTATTCATTGTAATCAGCGAAAGGAGGTTCTATATGGACCGTAAAAAATTTCTGGGCTTAAGCGCTTTAGGTATGACAGGATTAACAGGCATTGCCGGCGGCTTATCGGCCCTCAGCAAACTGAACCAGCAGCTTGGCGAACAGGATTATACCCTGCCCGTGCTTTTTGTGGGACATGGTAGTCCGATGAACGCCATTGAAGACAATACTTTCAGCCGCAGCTGGCGCGAAATGGGCAAAAAACTGCCCCGCCCCAAAGCCATTTTATGTATTTCAGCCCACTGGGAAACGAAGGGCACTTTTGTAACGGCATCGCCTCACCCCGAAACCATCCATGATTTTTATGGTTTCCCCAAGCCTTTGTTCGATGTGCAGTACCCGGCTCCCGGCGATCCGCTCATGGCCGAACTGATCCAGAAAGAATCAGAAGCCGTTAAAATCGGCCTCGATCACGAGTGGGGTTTCGACCACGGTTGCTGGAGCATCATCATGCATATGTTTCCCGAAGCAGAGATTCCCGTGCTGCAACTGAGCCTCGACTACAGCCAGGCCCCGGCATACCACTATGCCCTGGCCCGCGAACTGAAGCAGCTGCGCAAAAAAGGCGTGCTCATCCTCGGTAGCGGCAATATTGTGCACAACCTGCGCATGATCGACTTTCACAACACCAAGGGATTTGACTGGGCTATTGCCGCCAATGAGGAGATCAAACAGCTCATCAGCAAAGGCAACGACAAAGCCCTCACCCAATACAGCTCCCTGAGCCGCGAAGCGCAAATGGGCATTCCTACGCCCGAGCACTACCTGCCCCTGCTTTACGTGTTGGGCATGCGCGATGAAAAAGAAAATCCGCAGTTTTTTAACGACCAAACCGTGGCGGGTTCCATTGCCATGACCTCGGTTAGGTTCGGATAAACTTAATATACTGTTCAAATAAGCTAAAAAGCCCGTCTCCAGCACATTTTGGAGCCGGGCTTTATAAGTTTGGCACGAAATTTTCGAT
>Ga0247823_10002074_pt1 | contig 16573 bp, 10 predicted proteins | sample 13C_PalmiticAcid_2_FD_192426 | JGI IMG/M metagenome (GOLD analysis project Ga0247823, IMG submission 192426) | Soil microbial communities from agricultural site in Penn Yan, New York, United States - 13C_PalmiticAcid_Day30 | ecosystem: Environmental > Terrestrial > Soil > Agricultural land...
ATCTTGGGAGAGGGTGATTGAAATGAAATGCACGCCACACGCACGCAATCGCAGCACGTTGTACGTCGGGATCGCCATCGCGTTGTCCACCGCCGCCGTTTCCGGCAGCACGTTCGCCCAGCAGGCTGACGCCGCGCCGGCCGCGTCCGACCAGGCGTCGACGCAGGCCACGGACCTGGACACGGTGACGGTGAAGGGCTACCGCTACTCGATCGAGCAGAGCCTGGAGCAGAAGCGCAACGCCAACGCCGTCGTCGAGGTGATCACGGCGGAAGACGTCGGCAAGTTCCCCGACAAGAACGTGGCCGATGCGTTGCAGCGCGTGCCGGGCGTGCTGATCAGCCGCGACGGCGGCGAGGGCAAGAACGTCAGCGTCCGCGGCCTGTCCTCGGAACTCGTCCTGACCGAATTGAACGGCAACTACATCGCGAGCGCCGAATCCAACGGCGATCCGACCCGTTCGTTCAACTACACCCTGCTGCCTTCGAACATGTTGGGCAGCGCCGAGCTGTTCAAGACGCCGGAAGCGCGCATCGACGAAGGCGGCATCGGCGGCACGGTGATCCTGCACACCCGCCGTCCGCTCGAACTGGAGCCGAACTCCGGCTTCGTCAACATCGAAGGCACGTGGGCGGACACCACCAAGAAGACCGATGGACAGATCTCCGGCTCCTACTCGTGGCACGACCAGGAAGACCGCTTCGGCGTCTTCGTCGGCTACACGCAGCAGAAGCGCACCACGCGGACCATGGGGGCGAGCACCGAAAGCTGGCAATGGTACGGCCGTGACGAAGGTGGCACCGCGGTCGACGTCAACGGCAGGCCGTCCGACTTCAACTCGAACTGGTGGGGCGGCACGGGTTTCTGGGACCAGAACGGCAACTACTACACCGGCTTCATGATGCCGACGTCGGTCAACTTCAACGTCAAGGAAGAAGAACGCGAGCGCAAGGGCGGGCAGCTGACGTTCCAGTTCAAGCCGACCGACAACCTGACCCTGACCGCCAACTACTTCCGCTTCGACCTGTCGCAGGACTCCCAGACCAATACGCTGAAGGTTCCGGAATGGAACATCGCGCGCTACTACGGCGACGGCAACTGGCGCGGCGGACGCCTGCTCGACGGCCTCACCTTCGATCCGAGCGGCACCATCGTCACCGGCGCGAACTACAGCCTGCACCCGAACAAGCCCTACTACTGCAGTGAGGACGAAGCCGCCGCCGCCGGCATGGCGCCGGGTGGCTGGGGTTCGGACGACTGCACCGTGCCGACGCCGCAGATCACCGGCAGCTACAACATCGAGAAGTCGCTGTCGCAGACCGCCGATTTCGGCGGCGAATGGCAAGGCGAGAAGCTGGATGTGTCCTTCAAGGTGGGCCGCACGTGGGCCAAGGGCGGTCCCGAGCTGCAGTTCTCGCTGCCGATCAAGCCACGCCTGCAGAACGCGGATGGCAGCTGGACGAACGGCAACTACGCCAGCGCGTGGGACCTGACCGGCACGCCGACGATGACGTTCTCGCCGGAGCTGATGCAGAACCTGCAGAACGGTATCCTGCAGGTCGATCTCGGCTCGACCGGTTCGTCCTGGACCCGCAACGACACCCAGCAGAAGTACGCCCAGGTCGACGGCACCTGGCACTTCGATGGCGACGTCTTCGAATCGCTCCAGTTCGGCATCAAGGGTCGTGACGGCGGGATCCACCGCAGCACCGGCAACAGCTACTGGGTGTGCCCGGGCACCGACCCCAGCGACTACGACAATCGCTACTGGGCCGGTCGCTGCAACAGCGTCGCCACCCAGTTCTCGCCGAGCCTCATCAACCCGTTGGGCAACCTGCCGGGTGGCATCAGCGCGAGTGCTTACCCGGCGATCAACTTCCCGGGCTACATCGCCTACCTCAACAGCACCTACGGTGCCATGCAGACCCGTGAAGAAGAGAACTTCGTCTACAACGTGGACGAGAAGATCTACTCCACCTATCTGCAGGCCAACTTCCGTACCGACCGCCTGCGCGGCAACGTCGGCGTGCGTATCGCGCGCACGAAGCAGCATGCCGATTCGACGGACAAGATCACCTCTTACGACGACTACTTCTTCGATGGCGCCGACGGCAATCCGCTGGCCTGCGTGCAGGGTGCCGCGACGCCGGTCGGTGCGCCCGCCGACACGTACTGCGGCAGCGAAGGATTCTGGAGGCTCCACGAACGGGTGGCGCGGCCGGAGTCGTACGAGGTCGCCTCGCTCGATCGCACCTACACCGACATCCTCCCGAGCTTCAACCTCGCCTACGACCTGACCGACGACCTGGTGCTGCGCGCGGCCGCGTCGAAGGTCATGTCGCGCCCGAGCTACGGCGACATCGCCTCGCCCGGCAGCCTGGAGTACTACAGCCAGGAATATGTCGACGACCGTCGTTTGACCGGCGGTGCGGGCGAGCTCGGCTGGTACGGTTCGGGCAGCAACAAGGGGCTGGAGCCGTACAAGGCCACCCAGTTCGACCTGGGCCTGGAGTGGTACTTCCGTCCGGGTTCGGTCGCAGGCGTGGGGCTGTTCCGCAAGAATGTCCAGAACTTCGCCGTTAATGTGATCACCGACGTGAACATGGTCGTCGGCGGCCAGACCGTCACCGTGCAGAACTACAGCACCCAGGCCGGCGGCCAGGATGCGGTCTCGCAGGGCGTCGAACTGTATGCGCAGCACACGCTGGACTTCGGTCTCGGCTTCCAGTTCAACTACACCTACAACGACGCCAGCAAGGCGGCCGTGTCGCTGGAAGACGGGACCGAAGTCGGCAAGACCTCGATGCCGGGCAGCGCCAAGAACCAGACGAACTTCACGGTGTTCTACGAAACCCAGGACCTGTTGCTGCGCGCCTCGTACAACCGCCGCGGCGAAGTGGTGCAGGGTCTGGTCAACGGCCTGAACGTGTACGACGAGCCGTACTACCAGATCGACCTCAATGCGGCCTACAACATCACCCCGGCGCTCACGATCAGCGCCTCGGTGCTGAACCTGACCGAGGAAGAGACGCGCTCGCACCTGGGCAACGACACCAAGGACCGTTTCTACACGAACGGTTATGCCGGCCGCATGGCGTACCTGGGGCTGACGTACAAGTTCTGAGGTCGTGCTTCGTGTTTTGGCCCCATGCTTTCTCTCCCGCCCGGAAACGGGCGGCGTGGGGCCGACGGCCCGGCTCAGGCCGGGCCACTTTTCCCTTCGCATGCGACGATCGGTCCGCTGTCGCGTGCGGTGAATCAAGGCAGGTCAAGAACGTATGAAACCCGGCTCGCTCTTTCCCCTTTTCCGTGCATTGCCGCTGCTGTTCGTCCTGGCGGTCCCGGCGACGGCCGCCACGCAGAGGCCGAGCGCCGAGGTCAACACGTTCATCGGCAGCAAGGACGACGGCAACACCTTCCCCGGCGCATCCGCGCCGTTCGGGATGATCCAGGTCAGTCCGATCGGTTCGCACTACTCGGGTTGGCGCTACGACGATCCGCAGATCCGTGGCTTTGGGCACTCGTTCCTGTCCGGTGCCGGATGCTGGGAACAGGGCGGTCAGGTGTCGGTGTTGCCGGTGACCGGGCGCATCGGCCCGGGGGGCGATTTCGATACCGCCGATTCCAAGGCGTTCGACCACAAGCGTTATGGGTCGCGCTACCGGCATGACGGCGAGAGCGGCCAGGCCGGTTACTACAAGGTTCGACTGACCGACTACGGCGGCATCGATGCCGAAGTCACCGCGCTGACCCGGGCCGCGGCCGAACGCTACACCTTCACCGCAACCGGCGAGGGCCATGTCCTCGTCAACATCGGACAGGCCAACGAGCGCCACGCGGTGACGGGAAGCACGCTGACGGTGGTGGGTGATCGCGCGGTGGAAGGCAAGGTGGTCACCCAGAGCTTCTGCGGCGGCCATCAGTACACGACCTGGTTCCGCCTCGAGTTCGACCGTCCCTTCAAGACGTTCGGTACCTGGGGCGAGGCGGGGGGCGTGCCGGGTTCGCGCCATGGCATGGAAGGCGAGGGCAAGCCCAGCGGTGCGTGGCTGACCTTCGATCTCGGCAAGGACCGCGCCGTCACCGCCGTTTCGGCGATCTCGCACGTGGACGCCGAAGGTGCACGCAACAACCTGCGCAGCGATGGGATGTTCGGCGGTGCGCTGCTCGGATTCGATGCGATGCGCGCACGCGCGCAGAAGGTCTGGGACACCGAGCTCTCGAGCGTGCGCGTGCAGGGCGGTACCGGCGACGACCGGGCCGTGTTCTATACCGCGCTGTACCACGCCTTGCTGCAGCCGTTGACCGGCAGCGATGCCGACGGGCGCTACCGGGGCTACGACGACCTCATCCATCGCGCGGAAGGGTGGACCTACTACGAATATTTTTCGTTGTGGGACACCTACCGTTCGCAGAACCAGCTGATCGCGCTGCTGCGCCCGCAGCGCGCCGCCGACATCGCGCGTTCGGTGCTGGCGATCGACGAGCAGGGCGGTTGGTTGCCGCGCTGGGGCTACGCCAGTTTCGAAACCAACATCATGACCGGCGACCCGGTCACGCCGTTCCTGGTGGACCTGTGGCGCTTCGGCGCGCTGGAGGGGCGCGAAGCCGACGCGTACGCCGCGCTGCGCAGGAATGCGTTCGGCGTGCCGCCGTTGAATTCCCGGCATGCCGGCCGCTCCGGCAATCCGAACTACCTTGCGCAGGGTTACGTGCAGTACGACCGTGCATTCCCGTCCAAGGGCATGGATGTGGATCCGCACCACGGCGGCTCGGCGACGCTGGAATACGCCCTGGCCGATTGCTCGCTGTCGGTGATGGCCGACGCGTTGGGGCATGGCGACGATGCCGCCGTGCTGAAGCGCCGCGGCCGCAACTGGCGCACGTTGTGGGATGCGACGGTACGCGACGAGGAGGCGGGCTTCAGCGGCTTCCCGCGCCCCCGCACCGAGGATGGCCAGTGGTACACGCCCTCCGACGGCCACTACAGCCCGCGCTCGCACCATGGGTTCCATGAGGGCACGGCGTGGCAGTACCAGTGGCTGGCGCAGCAGGATGTGCCGGGATTGGTACAGGCGATGCACGGCCCGCAGGAAGCCGCGCGCCGGCTGGACGACTTCTTCGCTTACGAGGCGCTGCTGGCGGACCCCGCCGGCGCGGCGCGCAAGGCGTGGGTCGTCGGGCCCTACAGCTACTACAACCAGTTCCGCTACAACCCCAACAACGAGCCCGACCTGCATGTGCCCTGGATGTACACGCTGATCGGCCAGCCCTGGAAGACGTCCACCGTCCTGCATGCCGCGCAGCAGCTGTTCACCAACGCCCCGAATGGCGTCACCGGCAACGACGACCTGGGCACCATGTCCGCCTGGTATCTCTTCAGCGCGATGGGCCTGTATCCGGTGGTGCCCGGCACGGGCCAGTTCGTGCTGCATGCGCCACGCTTCTCCCGCATCGACGTGGACGTGGCCCCGGGCCGCACCCTGCGTATCGAGGCGCCGCAGGCCGGCGACGGGAAGCCGCGGTACATCCGGGGCGTGTCGCTGGACGGCAGCGCGCACCCGGCCGTGTGGCTGGACTGGAACCGCCTCCGCCAGGGCGGCCGCTTGCGGTTCGATCTGACCGATGCGCCGCAACCGCAGGGCTGGGGCACGCGTCCGCAGGACCTGCCGGCATCGCCCTGCGCTGCGGACGCGGCGACGGCATCGGGGGCGGGCCATTGAGTCCACTGGGCGCCATGGCATCGAGGTCAACGTGATGGTTTACGCTGGGAGCACCATCGCAATGGATCGATCCATATGAGCTCGAAGCGCCCGCCCCGTCCGGGATCCGCACGCACGTCCAAGGCCGCTGCTTCCAAGGCCGCCAAGGGGACAGCCGCTGCATCCCGGGCCAAGGCCGGCAAGCCGGCCGAGAGCGAGCGCAAGCGCGATCCCCAACGCGTGGTGACCGTTACCGACATTGCCAACGCGATCGGTGTCTCACGCGCCACCGTGTCCCTGGTGTTGCGCGGCAGTCCGCTCGTGCACGTGGACACACGGGCGAGGGTGGAGGCCGAGCTGAAGCGGCAGCGTTACGTTTACAACCGGGGCGCGGCCAATCTGCGCAGGCGCACGTCCTCCAGCGTGGCGCTGGTCATCAACGACTTGGCCAATCCGTTCTTCGCGGAGTTCGCGGCCGGGGTCGACGAGGCGCTGGGCGAGAAAGGCTACGTGACGCTGCTCGGCAGCACGGGCGAATCTCCCGAGCGCCAGCAGGCGGTACTCACCTCGCTGATGGAGCATACGCCGGCAGGCGTGATCCTTTCGCCCGCCGAGGGCAGCAGCGCCGCGCAACTCCACAAGGTCCTGGACGCGCGGGCCAACGTACTGCTCTTCAATCGCGAACTCTCGGGCGCAGACGATTGGGGTTTCCTGGGCCTGGACAACCAGAACGGCGCGCAGCTCGCCACGGAGCACCTGATCTCGCTGGGCCATCGGCGCATCGCGTTCTACGGCGGCCATGCCGACTCGAGTTCGTGCCGCCAGCGCCGCGCCGGGCATGCGCTGGCGATGAAGAAGGCGGGTCTGCCCGTCGATGCGGCGTGGCTGATCGAATCCGCGCCCAATCGACTCGAAGCGGCCGCACGCACCGGCGAATTGTTCGGCGACCACGCGGCGCCGACGGCGGCGGTCTGCTACAACGACACGGTCGCGCTGGGCCTGATGCTGGGCCTGCTGGCGCGCGGCATCCAGCCCGGCAAGGGCTTCGCGGTCACCGGCTTCGACGACATCCCCGAAGCGGCCGTAACGACGCCGCCCCTGACCACGCTGGCCGCCAACCCGCGAGAGCGCGGGCGGCAGGCGGCGCAGCTGGTGCTCAGGCAACTCGACGACGGCGCCGCGCCGGGCAGGACGATCGCGCCGGTGGCGTTGTCCGTGCGCGAGAGCAGCGGAGCGCGGCTGAAATGAGCCGACCCGCATCCCCGCCAGTCATCGTACCCGTGCGACGACGACCCTTCCCGATCTTCCTTCCATCGTCCTACTCTCCATGAATCCGATCGCTCCGCACACTCGACTCCCTCGCCGCGCCGATGCCGCGGTGCCATCGCCTGCCCGTACGCCAGGGGGCATGGCATGAGCACTCGGGCGCGCAAGATCGTGTGTTTCGGCGAGGTGTTGATCGACATGCTGGCGGAGCCGCCGGCATCGCCCGACGCGCCGCGCAGCTTCCTGCAGTACGCCGGCGGAGCGCCAGCGAACGTCGCGGTGGCCGTGGCGCGATTGGGGGCCGACGCGCACTTCGCAGGCATGCTGGGCGAAGACATGTTCGGCGATTTCCTGTTCGACAGCCTGGCATCGGCGGGCGTGGCGACGGACTGCATCGTGCGCACGGACGAAGCCAAGACGGCGCTGGCGTTCGTCGCGCTGGACGAGCATGGCGAACGCAGCTTCAGTTTCTACCGTCCGCCCGCCGCCGACTTGCTGTTCCGCGCCGCGCATTTCACGCCGGCGTGTTTCGAGGGGACCCGCGTTTTCCACGTCTGTTCCAACAGCCTTACCGAGGCGGGCATCGCCGAGGCCACGTACGACGGCATGCGGCGCGCGCGCGCCAGTGGTGCGATCGTCAGCATCGACCTGAACCTGCGTCCCGCCTTGTGGCCGCAAGGCGAGGATCCTTCTCCGCGGCTGTGGCAGGCGCTCGCCGAGGCCGACCTCGTGAAGCTTTCGCGCGAAGAGTTCGAGTACCTCGCTCGACCACTGGGCGGCGAGGCGACGGTCATGGAGCGCCTATGGCAGCACCATGCGAAGATCCTGGTGGTGACGGACGGCGACAAGCCGGTCAACTGGCATACGCCTTCAGCGCATGGCGCCGTGGACACCTTCCGCGTCACGGCCTTGGATACCACGGCGGCAGGGGATGCGTTCGTGGGGGGCTTGCTGTTCCACCTCGGCAAGTCCGACATGGATCCCGCGGGCTTCGTGCGCTTCGTTTCGCGTGCCGACGACATCGCCGAGGCCATCCGGTTCGCCGCGGCCGTCGGCGCGCTGGCCGTCACGCGCAAGGGCGCGTTCGCGGCGATGCCGAACGTGGACGAAGTGAACGCTTTGTTGTCGTAAGACCTCCCGAACGCATCGCACGCCAGGACCAGGAGTTTCCATGACGGCCAGCCACCACCGGATCAGGTCCGTCGTCGTCGTGGGCGGAGGCAGTGCGGGCTGGATGGCGGCCGCCGCGCTGGCGACCTACCTCGGCAAGCAGGCATCGATCCGCCTTGTCGAATCCGAAGAGATCGGGATCGTCGGCGTCGGCGAAGCCAGCGTGCCCTACATGAAGCAGTTCAACAGCGGCGTGCTCGGCATCGACGAGTTCGAGTTCGTCGCCCGCACGCAGGGGACCTTCAAGCTCGGCATCCAGTTCAACGACTGGGGCAGCCTTGGGGAAAGCTACGTCCACGGTTTCGGCAAGATCGGCCAGGGCGTCGGGCCACTGCCTTTCCACCAGTTCTGGCTCAAGCTCTTCCTGGCCGGCCATGCGCGGCCGATCGGCGAGTACTCGCTGCCGACGCTGGCCGCGCCGCGCGGGAAATTCATGACGAGCCCGGCCAACGCACCGCCGGAATCGCCGCTGGCCGATATCGCCTACGCGTATCACTTCGATGCCGCGCTCTATGCGGGCTTCCTGCGCGAGCTGTCGGAACGCAGGGGTGTCCAGCGCACGGAAGGAAAGATCACCGGCGTGCTGCAGCGGAGCGAAGACGGGTTCATCGAAGCCGTCGTGCTCGACAGCGGGGAGCAGGTGACGGGCGATCTGTTCATCGATTGCTCCGGCTTCCGCGGCCTGCTGATCGAGCAGACGCTGAAAACGGGCTATGTCGACTGGACCCACTGGTTGCCGTGCAATCGGGCGATGGCGGTACCGTGCGCCACCGTGGGGCCGCCTACGCCCTATACCCGCTCCACCGCGCTTGCGGCCGGCTGGCAGTGGCGCATCCCCCTGCAGAGCCGGGTCGGCAACGGCTATGTCTATTCCAGCGAGCACATTAGCGACGACGAGGCCGCCGCCACCCTGCTGGCGAACCTCGATGGCCGCGCCCTTGCCGATCCGCGCCCGCTGCGGTTCACCACCGGCATGCGACGGAAGCTGTGGAACAAGAATGTCGTCGCGCTCGGCCTCGCCAGCGGCTTCATGGAACCGCTGGAATCGACCAGCATCTATCTGGTGCAATCGGGCATACAGCGCCTGCTGGGCCTGTTTCCCGGCCGCGACTTCGATCCCCTGCTCGAGCGCCAGTTCAACGAGGAGTCCGCCTTCGAGTACGAGAGCACGCGCGACTTCCTGATCCTCCACTACTGCGCCACCCGCCGCAGCGACAGCGCGTTCTGGGACTACTGCCGGACGATGCCCATTCCCGCCACGTTGCAGCGCAAGATCGAGATGTTCCGCGAAGGCGGTCGCTACTTCCGCACGGGCGACGAGTTCTTCGCACTGCCGAGCTGGGTGCAGGTGATGCTGGGGCAGGGCATCGTGCCCACCGGTTACCATCCGATCGTCGACGACATGCCGGAGCAGGCGCTGATCGAGCATGTCGCCCGGGTACATCGCGCCATCGCCGGCAGCGTGGAGGCGATGCCCCTGCACCAGGACTTCATCGATCGTCACTGCAGGGCGCCGGCCGCATGACGTTGGGACCTTTGTCGCGCCCCTGTAACAGTCGGCGCCGACAATGGCAGCCGCAACGAGGATCCTCTCTCCTCCCGCGTTGCTCCAAAGCCCGGTCCCTGCCGGGCTTTGTGCTTTCATGATGCCGATCCGCGCAGCGCGCGCCGGCGCGATGAGGAATCGTCCATGCTGCTCCTTCGCCTGTTGCCGTTCCTGGTCGCCCTGATGAGCTTCTCGTCCGCCATGGCCGGCGAACCGCCGGCGACGCCCCTGGTCATCGGCCACCGCGGGTCCAGCGCGCACCTGCCGGAGCACACGCTGGCTGCTTACGCGCGGGCCATCGAGGACGGTGCCGACTACATCGAGCCGGACCTGGTCGCCACCCGCGACGGTGTGCTGGTCGCCCGCCATGAGAACGAGATCGGCGGTACCACCGACGTCGCGCAGCGACCCGAGTTCGCCGCGCGCAAGCGCCGGCAGGTGATCGATGGCGACGTGTTCGAAGGCTGGTTCACCGAAGATTTCACCCTTGCGGAGCTGAAGACCCTGCGCGCCCGCGAGCGCCTGCCCGAGCTGCGTGGCACTGCGAACGATGGTGCATTCCAGATCGCCACGCTGGACGAGATCATCGTGCTCGCAGCGGAGCACGCATCACGCAGCGATCGCACCGTAGGCCTGATCCCGGAGATCAAGCATCCCACCCATTTCCGCCGCATCGGCCTGCCGATGGAGGAGCGCCTGCTGGAGACGCTGGCGGCGCACGCCTATACGCGCGAAGCGCCGGTGGTGATCCAGTCGTTCGAGCAGGACAACCTGCGCATGCTGCGGACACGCCTCGGCGACACACATGCGAACATCCGCCTGCTGCAGTTGCTCGGACCTGCCGAGGCAGCGCCCGGCGATGCGCAGGCCGCGGGCATCGCCCGGCGCTATGCCGACCTGATGACGCCGGCGGGGCTAAGGGACATCGCGACGTATGCGGACCTGCTCGGGCCGTGGACGCGCAGCCTGATGCCGGAAGCGGCGGACGGCACGCTGGGTAAGCCGACCGATCTGATGCGCGATGCGCGCGCGGTGGGACTGCCGGTGTGGCCGTACACGTTCCGGCCCGAGAACGCGTTCCTGCCGCGTGCGCTGCGTCGCGGCGAAGATCCGCGCGCACGGCACGAGGACGGTGCGATCGACGAGATCCGCGCCTACCTGGCGCTCGGCATCGGCGGCTTCTTCACCGATGACCCGGCCATGGGCCGGCGCGCCGTGGACGGTCGCTGATCTCAGGCGGTGGCGCAGGCGGCGCGTGTCGCTTCCATCGTGCCGGCCAGCCGATCCGCCGGCACCGGCTCACCGAGCAGGTAGCCCTGGTAGAAGTCGCAACCCAACTGGCGCAGTTGTTGTTGCTGGCCCGGCGTTTCGACCCCCTCGGCGACGACCTTGAGGTTCAACGTGCGGCCCAGGGCGACGATGGAGGCCACGATCGCGGCATCGTCGGCGTTGGACTCCAGTTCGCGGACGAAGGCGCGGTCGATCTTCAGCTCGGTGGCGGGCAGGCGCTTGAGATACAGCAGGCTGGAATAGCCGGTGCCGAAGTCGTCGATGGAGATGCGGATGCCCATGCGCGTCAGTTCGTCGAGGATGCCGACGCTGGCATCCGCGTCGCGCATGGCGGTGGTCTCGGTGATCTCCAGGGTGAGCCGCGTGGGGTCCAGGGCGTGCCGCGCCAGCGTGTCGCGTACGGTGTCCACCAGCGCGGGCGAGGAGAACTGCAGCGGCGACAGGTTCACCGCGACCGTGGACACGTCGTGGCCGGCGTCGTCCCAGGCGCGCAGCTGACGGCAGGCTTCGTCCAGCACCCACTCGCCCAGGCTCAGGATCAGTCCGCTGCGCTCGGCCGCGGCGATGAACGCGCCCGGCGGCAGCAGGCCCATCTCGGGATGCTGCCAGCGCAACAGGGCTTCCACGCCCGCCATGCGGTAGTCGGGTGCGGCGAACTTGGGCTGGTAGTGCAGCAGGAGTTCGTTGCGCTCCACCGCGCGGCGCAGGTCGTTGAGCAGTTTCAGCTGCTGGTGCGCGCTGATGTTCATCGAGGGCGCGAAGAACGTGTAGCCGTTCCGGCCGTTGTCCTTGGTGTGGTACATCGCGGCGTCCGCGTGCGCCATCAGGTCGCGCTCGGTGGTGCCGTCGGACGGGTACATGGCGATGCCGATGCTGGCGGTCACCTGCACGTCGATCCCCTGCGTCCGGATCGGCAGCGCCACCGCATCGAGAAGGCGCTGCGCGACCACCGCCGCATCGTCGGGGTCGCTAGACGGCGCGACCAGCACGAATTCGTCGCCGCCGAGCCGCGACAGCGTGTCCTGGCTGCGCAGCAGGCCGCGCACGCGGGTGGCGACGTCGGCCAGCAGCGCATCGCCGGCCTGGTGGCCGTAGGCGTCGTTGACGCTCTTGAAGCCATCTAGGTCCAGGAACATCACCGCGAAGGATTCCTGCTTGCGCTTGGCCTTCTCGATGGCCTGCTCGATGCGGTCCTGCAGCAGCACGCGGTTGGGCAGGCGGGTGAGCGGGTCGTGCAGGGCGGCCTGCACCAGTTCCTCGTTGGCGCGGGCCAGCGAAATGGCCAGGTGGCGCGTGCGCAGGTGCATCTGCCGATCCAGCACGGAGACGATCAGCGCGATGCCCATGATCGCCACCGTGGCCACCACCACCAGCACCGCCAGCCACTGCGCAGGGACGCCGCCGTCGCGGGCGGCCCCGCACCAGCTGTCGGCCGGGAAGCGCGCGGCGGCCATGCCGGTGTAATGCATGCCGACGATGGCGAAGCCCATCACCACCGCGGCGGTCAGACGCATCCAGTGGCGGCGGTGACCCCGTCGCAGATGGAAGGCGATCCACAGCGCCGCGCCCGACGCGACCACGGCGATGACGATGGACAGGCTGAACCACAGCGGGTCGTAGTCGATGCCGGGCTGCATGCGCAGCGCGGCCATGCCGATGTAGTGCATCAGCGCGATGCCCGCGCCCATCAGCACGGCGCCGACGCACAGCAGGCGCCGGGGCAGGTCCGGGCGGGACACCAGCCACAACGCGAAGGCGGACACGCCCAGCGCGGCGAGCATCGAATAAAGCGTGATGGCGAGGTCGTAGCCCAGCGGGATGGGCAGGTCGAAGGCCAGCATGCCGACGAAGTGCATCGACCAGATGCCCAGGCCCATCGCCATCGCACCGCCCGCCAACCACCAGCGCGCCGCGGCGGTGCCGCGGGTGGTCGTCACGCGGCTGGCCATGTCCAGCGCCGTATAGGACGCCAGGATGGCGACCAGCAGCGAGAAGAGGACGAGGACCTCGTTGTAGGTTCCGGACATGGGGGGGCGCACCGATGCCCAGTAAGGGCTGTCGGAACTGTATCGGCCGCTACGCTTCGGACTTGAGCCCCCCCACGATCACGCGCGGGAGGGACGTTCAGCCCCCGACAGGATCAGGCGCGCCCGAACACCAGGCTGGCGTTGGTGCCGCCGAAACCGAAGCTGTTCGACATCACGGTGTTCAGCGTCGCGTCGCGGCTCGTCTGCACGATGGGGAACGCCGCCGCGCCCTCATCCAGCGTCTCTATGTTGGCCGAGCCCGCGATGAAGCCATCGCGCATCATCAGCAGGCAATAGATCGCTTCGTGCACGCTGGCCGCGCCCAGCGAGTGGCCCGACAGCGCCTTCGTCGAGGAAATCGGCGGCAGCGTGTCGCCGAGCGCCGTGCGGATCGCCTCGAGTTCGATCACGTCGCCCAGCGGCGTCGAGGTGCCGTGCGTGTTGAGGTAGTCCAGTGGCGCGGTGACGCCTTCCAGCGCCATCTGCATGCAGCGCACGGCGCCTTCGCCGGACGGCGCCACCATGTCGGCGCCGTCGGACGTCACCCCGTAACCCAGCAGTTCGGCATGGATGCGCGCGCCGCGCTTCACCGCGTGGTCGTAATCCTCCAGCACCAGCATGCCGCCGCCGCCGGCGATGACGAAACCGTCGCGGTCCGCGTCGTAGGGACGCGAGGCGTGGGTCGGGTCGTCGTTGCGCTTGCTCGACAGCGCGCCCATGGCATCGAACATCATCGTCAGCGCCCAGTGCAGTTCTTCACCGCCACCGGCGAACACGATGTCCTGGCGTCCTGCGCGGATCAGGTCCGCCGCCGCGCCGATGCAATGCGCGGAGGTCGCGCACGCCGCGGAAATCGAATAGCTCACGCCCTTGATCTTGAACGCGGTGGCCAGCGTCGCCGACACCGTCGAGCACATCGTGCGCGGCACCATGTACGGCCCGACCTTGCGGATGCCGCGCGCGCGCAGCAAGTCGGCGGCTTCGATCTGCCATTCGGCCGAGCCGCCGCCGGAGCCGGCGATCAGGCCGGTGCGCGGCTGGCTGACCAGCGCCTCGTCCAGGCCGGCATCGGCGATCGCATCGCGCAGCGCGATGTGCGCGAACGCCGCGGCATCGCCCATGAAGCGTTTCTGCTTGCGGTCGATCTGCGCGTCGAGGTCGATCTCGGGCGCGCCGCCCACCTGGCTGCGGAAGCCGAGTTCGGCGTACTGCGGGATATGACGGATGCCCGAACGGCCTTCGCGCAGCGCGGCCGACACGGTATCCGCATCGTTGCCCAGGCAGGAGGTGATGCCCAGGCCGGTGATGGCGATACGGCGCATGGTCAGAAGCTCTCCGTCGAAGTGAACAGGCCCACGCGCAGGTCGCGCGCGGTATAGATCTCGCGTCCGTCGACGAGCATGCGGCCGTCGGCCACCGCCAGCACCAGCTTGCGGTTGACCACGCGGCTGACGTCGATCTCGTAGCTCACGCGCTTGGCGGTGGGCAGTACCTGCCCGGTGAACTTCACTTCGCCGGAACCGAGCGCGCGACCGCGGCCGGGCGCGCCGATCCAGGTGAGGAAGAACCCGGTGAGCTGCCACATCGCATCCAGGCCCAGGCAGCCGGGCATCACCGGATCGCCGAGGAAGTGGCACTTGAAGAACCACAGGTCGGGATGGATATCGAGTTCGGCGCGCACCATGCCCTTGCCGTGCGCACCGCCGTCCTGGCGGATCTCGGTGATGCGGTCGAACATCAGCATCGGGTCGTTCGGGAGACGGCCGCTGTCGGGGCCGAAGAGTTCGCCGCGTGCGCTGGCCAGCAGCTGTTCGCGCGAGAAGGAAGCGGGGGCGTTCATTGCATGGTCCGTTCTGCGAAGCCGTAAATAATGCACACATGTGCATACGCTTGTCTTGATGCAAATCAACCGGGTTTTTCCATACGCCGGCGTACCATCGACAAAGTGCAATCGCGGCAAGGGTTTCGCGCTTTCTGCCCTCGACTCCACACGCGTGCGTATCGTGCGTGCATGCATCCATGCGATCGCGTACGGCGGCCGATATCATCGCGTGATGCGCAAGATCATCCACATCGACATGGACGCTTTCTACGCGTCGGTGGAACAGCGCGACGATCCTTCACTGCGTGGACGTCCGGTGGTGGTGGCGTGGCGCGGCGAGCGTTCGGTGGTGTGCGCGGCGTCGTACGAAGCGCGCGTGTTCGGCGTGCGCTCGGCGATGCCGGCGGTGCGCGCGGAACGATTGTGTCCGCAGGCGGTGTTCGTGCCGCCGGACTTCACCCGCTACAAGGCGGTGTCGCGGCAGGTGCGCGAGATCTTCCTGCGCCACACCGACCTGGTCGAACCACTGTCGCTGGATGAGGCCTATCTCGATGTCACCGCGCCGAAGACCGACCTGCCGACCGCCACCGCCGTGGCCGAGACGATCCGCGCGCAGATCCGCGAAGAAACGCAGCTGACCGCATCCGCCGGCGTGGCGCCGAACAAGTTCCTCGCCAAGATCGCGTCGGACTGGCGCAAGCCCGATGGGCAATTCGTGCTCCGGCCGCACCAGGTGGAGGCCTTCCTGACGCCGCTGCCGGTGGAGCGCATCCCCGGCGTGGGCAAGGTGATGCAGGGCAAGCTCAATGCGGACGGCATCCGCACCGTCGGAGATCTGCGACTGCATGCGCAGCACGAACTGGAAGCGCGCTACGGCAGCTTCGGCGGCAGCCTGTACCGGCGCGCGCGCGGCATCGACGAGCGCCCCGTCGAACCCGACCAGCCGGTGCAGTCGATCTCCTCGGAAGACACCTTCGCCACCGACCTGTTGTTGTCCGAACTTGAGCCGCACATCGTCCGCATCGCGGAGAAAGCATGGCTGGCGAGCCGCAAGACCGAGCGCGTGGGCCGCACCGTCGTGCTGAAGCTGAAGACCGCGCAGTTCCGCATCCTCACCCGCAGCTTCACGCCGGAAGCGCCCCCGGCGTCGGCCCAGGAGTTCATCGACATCGCGATGGCCCTGCGCGAGCGCGTGGACCTGCCGGCCTCGACCCGCTACCGGCTGGTGGGCGTGGGCCTGTCGGGCTTCCGTGACCGGGACGAGGGGGCGACCCAGCCGGGCCTGTTCGACGGGACGGAGCTGGCTGCCGGTTGAACGAGGTGGGCCTGGGGATTGGAAAAGACACACTCAAGATATATCTTGATTGTGTCTAGAGAACGAAGAAATCCCCATGTCCCCTTTTCCCTCCTCCCACGGCCGCGGCGGCCGGCACGGCCATCCGGGCCACCACGGTACCGAGGCTGACGGGTCCGGCCGCGGTCGCCGGGGCCGCATGTTCGACCAGGGCCAGTTGAAGCTGCTGGTCCTGCACGTGCTCGATGCGCAGCCCAGCCACGGTTACGAGGTGATCCGCGCGATCGCCGACCTCGCCGGCGGCGACTACAGCCCCAGCCCCGGCACCGTCTATCCGACCCTGACCTGGCTGGAGGACATGGGCCTGGCCGAGGCCCTCGCCGAAGACGGCGGGCGCCGCCAGTACCGCATCACCTCCGAGGGGCGCGTGCAGCTGCAGTCGCGGCGCGAGCATCT